>ERZ772821.15-NODE-15-length-201446-cov-30.903044_pt1 | contig 201446 bp, 190 predicted proteins | sample MGYA00580859_ERZ772821 | MGnify/ENA primary metagenome ERZ772821 (study PRJEB29015, sample SAMEA2737674) | human gut metagenome | biome: human gut; feature: human-associated habitat; material: faeces | place: China | collected 2012 ...
ATAAATTTTATAATAATTAATATAATTTAACGGGTGATATATATGAAATTGGCATTATGTTTAGCAGGAGGGCGGAGTTAAAGGTGCAGCACACATAGGAGTTTTAAAGGCACTTGAAGAAGAAAATGTTGAATATGAATACCTTTCAGGAGCATCATCGGGAAGTATAATAGCAATATTAAAAGCAATAGGTTATTCTGCAGATGATATATATTTATGGTTTAAAAAATATTGTAAACAAATTAAATATGTAGATGCAAAAAACGTTTTTAAATTAATATTAGGATTAATATTTAGAGGTCAGATTATAATTGATGGATTAAATAGTGGAAAGAAAATAGAAAAGATAATAAATAAAATATGTAAAGAAAAAAATATAGAGAATATTAATCAGATAGAAACTAACCTGTTAATTCCGAGTGTTGATTTAAATGATGGAAAAATCTATTTTTTTACATCGTTTGAAAAAAGGCAAAGATATTCCGACCAAATAATATATGTAAATGACATAAACATAGGAAAGGCAGTTAGAGCAAGTTGTACATATCCAGGTGTTTTTTCTCCATGTGAGTATAATGATACATATTTGGTTGACGGAGGAATAAGAGAAAATGTGCCATGGAAAGGATTAAAAGAAAATGGTGCAGATAAAGTATTTTGCGTTACATTTGAAGAAGAACTAAAAGAGAAAAAAAAGGCTAATATAGTTGATGCTATATTTGATTCATTGTCAATTCTATGTCATGAACTTTCAACATATGAATTGCATGAAGCTGACTATTTGATAAAAATAAAAACAAAAAAAGTTTCTCTTTTAGATACAAGTCAAATTGATTATTTATATAATGAGGGATATAACCAAGCAAAAAAATATTTAAAGGAAACAAATATAAAATTATAAAAAAATAAAATTTCCAAAATTAATTGGAAATTTTATTTTTTTCATCTATAATGTAATTTTCTTTTTTTATTGCTTTGTTTATGTTATTTTTATTTTTTAAGTTATCTTTTGCAACTGTCATCATCAATTTAATTCTATTAGTTTGATTTGCTTCACTTGCACCAGGGTCATAATCAATAGGAGCTATATTAGCTTCAGGAAATTTGCTTCTTATTGTTTTAATTACTCCTTTACCAACTACATGGTTAGGCAAACAAGCAAAAGGTTGAACGCAAACAATATTAGGAATGTCGTGTTCAATATATTCTATCATTTCTGCCGTTAGGAACCAACCCTCACCAGTTTGATTTCCTATTGATAAAATATCATTTACTTTTTCTTCTAAATCCCAAATATTGCAAGGCAATAAATATCCCTTCTTAGAATTATTTAGAGCAGATATAACAGGTTTCTCCAGAAGGTCAATTAATTTAATTGCCGTTTTGAATAATTTTGCCTTTATTGCATCTGTTTTTATTAATTTATTAAATGTAATTTTATGTGTTGCTATAAACTTTATAAATCCCATAAAGTCAGGAAGTATAACTTCAGCTCCTTCTTGCTCTAATTTATCAGCTACAAAGTTATTTCCAAAAGGATGGTATTTTATTAAAACCTCGCCAACTATACCAACCTTAGGCTTTATAACAGATGTATCAATTTCAATTTTTTCAAAATCTGATACAATGTCAAAGATACTCTGTTTAAATTCTTTAATACTAGATTTATTTACTAATTTTTTGCACTTTTCCATCCAATAGTCAAATAATTCTTTAGTTTTACCTTTGTTTATTTCATAAGCTCTATTTTTTGTAAGCATTTTTTGCAATAAGTCCGCATAAATACAACTTTTTATTAATCTTTCAATTAGAGGAATTGTTAATTTAAATCCAGGCATTTTTTCCATACCAACAACATTAAATGATATAACAGGCACATTTTCAAATCCAGCATCTTTTAAAGCTTTTCTAATAAACCCAATATAGTTTGTTGCCCTACAACCTCCACCAGTTTGAGACATTATTAGAGCTGTTTTATTTAAATCATATTTACCAGATTCTAGTGCTTCTATCATTTGACCAGTAACTAATATAGAAGGGTAACATGCGTCATTGTTTACATACTTAAGACCAGTTTCAACAGTATGCTGAGTGCAATCTCTTAAAAGTTCCATTTTGTATCCACTATTCTTCATTGCAGATTCCAAAAATTCAAAATGAATTGGAGCCATTTGGGGCATTAATATAGTGTAATCTTTTCTCATTTCTTTTGTGAATATTTTTTTATTTACTTCATAATTACCATTACACATTGAAGAATTATTATCCTTTATACGTTTATTCATACTGGCCAATAATGAGCGTATACGAATTCTAATAGCACCTAGATTATTTATTTCGTCTATTTTAATAAGTGTATACATTTTTTCATAACTTGTTAATATTTCTTCTACCTGATCAGTTGTTACAGCATCAACGCCACATCCAAATGAATTAAGTTGTACTAATTCTAAATTGTCATGTTTACCAACAAAGTCGGCTGCGGCATATAAACGTGCATGAAATACCCATTGATCAACAACTCTTAAAGGACGTTTGGCTTCTGTTAAATTTGAAATGCTATCTTCTGTTAAAACGCATAAACCTAAACTTGTTATTAAAGTATCAATACCATGGTTTACTTCTGGATCTACATGATAAGGACGACCAGCTAGTACAATACCCTTTAAATTATTTTCTTCCATGAATTTTAAAGTTTCTTGTCCTTTATTATGTATATCACTTTTATAATTTTGATACTCTGTTTCAGCCTTTTTAGCAGCAGATAAGAGCTCTTTTTTAGTAAAATTATATTCTTTAAATTCTGGTAAATTCATTATAATTTCAGCTAATTTATCGGGTTCAAAAGGTAAAAATGGATTTAAAAACTTGATATTTTTATCTTTTAATTCTTCAACATTATTTTTTAGAACTTCTGAATATGAGATTACAATAGGGCAGTTATAATGGTTGTCAGCCTTTTGGTATTCTTTTCTAGAATAAGGAATACAAGGATAAAATATGGTTTTTATACCAGAGTTAATTAGTCCTATAATATGCCCGTGAGAAAGTTTTGCTGGGAAGCAGACTGATTCTGAAGGCATAGATTCCATACCCTTTTCATAGGTTTTTCTATTACTTTTCTCAGAAAGAATAACTCTAAAACCTAAGTTGGTAAGAAATGTAAACCAAAAAGGATAATCCTCATACATATTTAATACTCTAGGAATTCCAATTGTTCCCCTAGGTGCATTTTTTTCTTCTAATGGAGTATAGTTAAAAGTTCTTTCAAATTTATACTTAATAAGGTTTGGTCTGTCTAATGTTTTATCAACAATTCCAGCACCTTTTTCACAGCGGTTTCCAGATATATATTTAGCACCATTACTAAATTTATTTATTGTAAGCAGACAATGATTTTCACATCCTTGACATCGTATATGAGTTATATTTATTTCTAATTTATCTAATTCATTTATATTAGATATGGAAGATACATAGTCCATATCTAAATTATTTTCGTATTGTTCTTTTGCAAGTAGAGCTACACCATATGCACCCATAAGTCCAGCAATGTCAGGTCGTACTACATCTCTGCCTACAATTAATTCAAAAGCTCTTAAAACAGCGTCATTATAGAATGTGCCTCCTTGTACTACAATGTGTGCACCAAGTTTTTTTACATCTCTTACTTTCATTACTTTCTGAATGGCATTTTTAATAACTGAGTAAGAAAGTCCAGCAGATATGTCGCCAACACTATAACCTTCCTTTTGAGCTTGTTTTATTTTAGAGTTCATAAAGACAGTACAACGAGAGCCTAAATCTACAGGTCTTCTTGCTTCCAAAGCACTCTGAACGAAGTCCTGTATAGAAAGCCCTAGGCTTTTGGCAAATGTTTCTATAAAGGAACCACAACCTGAAGAACATGCTTCGTTCAACATAATGTTATCAATGGCGCCATTCTTCATTTTTATATATTTCATATCCTGACCACCAATATCAACAATGCTAGTAACATTAGGCATAAACTCTTTGGCAGCAGTATAATGTGCTATAGTTTCTATTTCGTTTAAGTCAACATTAAGAGCGGTTTGAATTAGTTTTTCTCCATAACCGGTAACACCACTGAAGCGAATAACTGCTTCAGAAGGTTTTTCCGCATATAATTTTTTTAGCATATTTATAACGCTTTGAAGTGGATTACCTTCATTACTTCCATATAAAGAATAAAGAAGAGTGCCATCCTCAGATATTACAACCAATTTTGTAGTTGTTGAACCAGCGTCTATACCTAAAAAACAATTTCCCTTAAATGTTTTAAAATCAGCTCTTTTAACCTTGTCTTTTTCATGGCGTTTTTTGAATTCATCATATTCAGCATCTATTGAAAAAAGTGGATTCAATGGATTAGAAGTATCATCATGAGATGATTTTAAAACTTCAATTTTACTTTTTAGTTTTTCAATTGTAATTGTATGTGAATTAAGAGAATCCAAAGCAGCACCCTTAGCAACCAATAAATGGGCCTCATTTGGTACTATAATCTCATTATCTTTTAAATTTAGTGTTTCAATAAATCTATTTCTTAGTTCAGATAAATAATTTAATGGCCCACCTAAAAATGCAACATTTCCTCTAATAGGTCTTCCGCAAGCAAGTCCACTAATTGTTTGATTAACAACTGCTTGAAAAATAGAAGCTGCAATATCCTCTTTAGCTGCACCCTCATTTAAAAGTGGTTGAATATCAGTTTTAGCAAAAACACCACAACGCGATGCAATAGGATAGATTAGCTTATGTGATTTAGCAAGTTCATTTAAACCGGTTGGATCCGTATTTAAAAGACTTGCCATTTGGTCTATAAAAGCACCTGTACCACCAGCACAAGTTCCATTCATACGTTGCTCTATGAATTTATCAAAATATATAATTTTGGCATCTTCTCCACCAAGTTCAATAACAACATCAGTTTCTGGAATATATTTTTCAACAGCTCTTTTGCAAGATACAACCTCTTGAATAAAAGGTAAATCTAAAAATTTAGCAGCACTTATAGCACCAGAGCCCGTCAATGCAATAGTAAATTCAGTATCTGGATACATTATAATTAAGTTTTCTAACACATTACAAATAGTGTTTTTGGTATCCGAGAAATGCCTCTTATAATCTGTATATATGGTATTTAAATTTTCATCCATTACAATTATTTTAACTGTTGTAGAGCCAACATCTAACCCTACGTGTAAAGTCTTTATCATATTTAAGTAACTCCTTTCGATACTATCAATTTTATATTGAAATGTGTAATTTGTCAAATGATTATATTGGAAAAAAGCAATAGAAACAATGAACTTTAAAAAAAGAGTTCTAAAAAATACTTGTCTATAATAATAATTAATAAATTATTTATTAAAGAAGAGGGAGAGTGTTATTTTTGAATAAAAAAATAGTATTAATAATTATTATTTTAATAATTATTTTATTGGGTGTATTTTACTTTTTTATTAGTAATAAAGAAGAAAAAATGGAAGAAGAATATCAGCCACAAGAGGAGATAACAGATGAGCAAATGCGACAAACAATAATTTCTTTGTATTATGAAAACAAAGAAACAGGAGAGCTAATGCCAGAAGGTAGATTAATAGATGTGAAAACATTATTAAATAATCCATATAAAATATTAATAGAAATGCTTATAGCTGAGCCAAAAAATAACAAATTACAATCTGCTGTTCCAAATGGTACAATTATTAATAATGTGGAATTAAAAAATGATATTTTGTATGTGGATTTTTCAAAAGAATTTATAGAAAATCATCAAGGTGGAGAAGAAAAGGAAAAGGCAACTGTGTACTCTATAGTAAATACATTGTGCGAATTAACAGAAGTAAATAAAATTAAAATATTAATAAACGGAGAAGAAAATAAATCATTTAAAGATGAAAAGATAAAATTTGATGTGCTATTTACAAAGCAAAATTAATTCTTTAATATATTGAATAGTTTTATTCCATTTATGATTTTAGTACCACTTCGTAAAAATTTTTCTACTTCGAAAAGAGAGCAAATAGTGTTCTCTTTTTTTAGTGCAAAATTTATTTTTTCTTTTTTATCATATTTCTTATCCATAATAAATCGCTCCCCAAAAGTTTTTTAATATATTATATGTAAATAAATATATTATGCTTTATCTTATTGAAAAAATAAATAAAGTTTATTATAATATATAGTACATATGGGTTAAAAGTGGGGCGAGAGTAAAATGCATTTAAATAATAATGAGAGAATTGATGATTTAGAATATAAAGATTTAAAGATAATACAACGAAAAGATGGATTTTGTTTTGGAATAGATAGCGTATTGCTTTCAAATTATGCAAAAGATATAAAAAGAGGAACAGTAGGTTTAGATTTGGGAACTGGCACAGGAATACTTGGAATACTATTATGTGGGAAAACAGACTTAAGCAAAATATATGGTATAGAAGTACAACAAGAAGTTGCAGAGATGGCACAAAGAAGCGTAAAATTAAATAACCTAGAAAACAGATTTGAAATTATTAATAAAAATATTAAGGACCTAGAAAGCGTATTTGATAAAAATAGTTTTGACTTTATAATAACAAATCCGCCATACAAGAAAATGGATACAGGCAAAACAAATGAAAATAGCAAGAAATTAATATCGCGACATGAAATAACCGCAACATTGAAAGATTTTATAAAGATAAGCTACATAATGCTCAAAGATAAAGGAACATTATATATGGTACATAAACCAGAAAGACTTGTAGATATAATATATCAGTTAAGAAAGAACAAAATAGAACCTAAGGAAATAAGATTTGTCCATCCATATGAAAAAAAAGAGCCAAATTTAATACTAATAAAAGCTGTGAAAAATGGAGGTCAATTTCTAAAAATAGACAAACCATTATATGTTTACAACGAAAGAGGAGAATATACAGAAGAAATATTAAAAATATATAATAAAATGTAAGGAGAATTACAATGAACGGAAGATTATATTTAGTAGCTACACCAATAGGAAATTTAGAGGATATAACATTAAGAGCATTAAAGGTATTAGAAAAGGTTGATGTTATAGCAGCAGAAGATACAAGACATACGTTAAAATTATTAAATTTTTATGCTATAACAAAGCCTTTAATCAGTTACCACAGACATAATGAGGAAGTAAAATCAGATATGTTAATTGACAAATTAAAAAATGGTGAAAATATTGCTCTAGTTACAGATGCTGGGACACCAGGGATATCAGATCCAGGAGAGGAAATTGTAAAAAAAGCTATAGAAAATAATATAGAGATAATTCCAATACCAGGAGCATGTGCGCTTATAAATGCATTAATATGTTCTGGGTTTAACACAAAAGAATTTATTTTTTATGGATTTTTGCCTATTAATAAAAAGTTAAGAACAAAAAAGCTAAATGAGATTTCAAAGCAAAATAAAACAATAATATTATATGAAGCACCACATAAATTACTAAAAACATTAAACGATATCTTAGAAAATATAGGAGACATAAATTGCATATTAGCAAAAGAAATAACCAAAATACATGAAGAATACATAAGAGGTAAGATAAGTGAATTGATTTCAAGAAAAGAAGAAATAAAGGGAGAATATGTAATCTTATTAGACTTAAATGATAATGAACAGGAAGATTGTTCAAAAAAGGAAATGCCATTAGAAGAACAATATGAATATTATGAAAAAAAAGGATTGGAAAAAAAAGAGATAATTAAACAGATAGCCAAAGATAGAAACACAAATAAAAACGAAATATATCAAAAATTTTTAAAAAAATAGTGCCTTAAAGACACTAAGACACTATTTTTCATCTATTGTAGAAATTTTATTAATACATTTTTTACATATTTGTTTATCTCTATATTGTGTTAAATCCTTATCAGAACCACAAAAAATGCAGTTAGGTACAAACTTCTTTAAAACAATCGTAGAACCATCAACATAAATTTCTATTGGATCTTTTTCAGATATGTCAAATTGATTTCTTAATTCAATAGGAATTACAACTCTTCCTAATTCATCAACTCTTCTTACTATTCCTGTAGACTTCATTTTATCCTCCTTAAAACAACATTATTCGACAAAAAATCTATAATTATAATAGCATAAAATCAATGAAAAAGCAATATGTAATTTACAAAAACTTACAAATAATATAAATGTAGTGTTACAATTGATGTGAAACAAAAAATATAGAAAAAAAGTGATTAAAGTAGTATAATTGAATTGTTGAAAAAAGAAATTATACTACTTGAATCACTTATGAATAGTATAACACAAAATTCAAAAAATACACATTAAGGAGGAAAAAATATGTTTAATTTATATAGTGATTTACGTAAACTTTATCCGGTTCAAAAAACACTAAGATTTGAACTTATTCCCCAGGGCAAAACGAAGAAAAATATGTATTTAGAAGCTGCAATATAAGTAAATAATGTTGTTATAGTTTAATACCTTATATAAATTTCTACTCTATGCTAATATAATAAAATTACTTTGAAATAAAAGATGATAATATCTTTTATTTTTTAGGTAATATAGTTATAAATATATGAATACATATATAAAAAAATCAAAAGGAGCAATATGTTAAATATAATCTGGCCTTTATTTATTATTATATCTTTTATATATGCTTTTTTTTCTGGAAATATAGAAAATGTTAGTAATGGAATCTTTACATCATTAACAGAAGTTGTTAATTTATGTCTTACTTTTTTAGGAACTATGTGTTTGTGGAATGGAATAATGGAGATTGCTAAAAGAACTACATTAATTAGAAAATTAACTATTTTTTTTAGGCCGTTAATTAATTTTTTATTTCCAGAATTAAAAGAAAATGAACAGGCAAAAGAGGAAATTTCTATGAATATGATAGCAAACATTTTAGGATTAGGAAATGCGGCTACACCATTAGGAATTAAAGCAATGAAAACATTGCAAAAAGATAATAAAAACAAAATGATTTTATCAAACTCAATGTTAATGTTTATTTTGATAAATACAGCTTCAATTCAGCTTATACCAACAAATGTAATTGCTATAAGAAACTCACTAAATTCTTCTATGTCAACTCAGATAATTTTTCCAGTGTGGATTGCAACTATAACTGCGGCACTTGCATCAATTATTACAGCAAAAGTATTAATTAGATTGGGAAAATAAAAGATAGTATGGAAAGGAAGAAGAGAATGCAAATAATAAATTACATATCTTCTGCAGCTATACCAACAGTAATATTAATAATAATTATGTATGGTGTAATACAAAAGGTTAAAGTTTACGATACTTTTATAGATGGCGCAAAAGAAGGAATAGAAATAGTTTTTAGACTTTTTCCAACGTTAATAGGAATTTTTTTGGCAGTAGGAGCATTAAGAAATTCTGGCATAATAGATTTAATTATTAATATTATTTCTCCAGTAACAAGTTTATTGAAAATACCAAGTCAAGTTTTACCACTAGCGATGTTAAGACCGATTTCGGGCAGTGCTTCTATGGCAGTAGCAGTAGATATCATGCAAAAATATGGGGTGGATACGACAATAGGATTAATAACTTCTACGATAATGGGGTCTACAGAAACGACTTTATATACAATAGCAGTATATACAAGTTGTGTTGGAATAAAGAAAACAAGGTTTGTATTATTTGCGGCATTAATGGCAGATTTAGTTGGAATAATTTCATCTGTAATAATTTGGCAAATTTTGTCGTGAAATTTTAATTGACATTACGTAAAATAAATAGTAATATATATATGTAAAACGTATTTAGAAGGAACATAAAAAATGTTATTTAAATTCATATTATTTTTATCAATATATTTTTTAATCAAAAAAGTAATTGTAAATTTTTTATCCAAAATAGTATTAAAAAAAATCAATTAATTTGTTTTTAAGCTTGTAGAGGAAATAATTTCTATTTGGTATGCCATTTCCAAAACCGTATTAGAGACTTTATAAAATAAAAAATATTTGCCCCCGAATAAATTATTATTTCTCTTTGTTTCCTCTACAATATATATTATATATTAAGCTAATTTAATAATGGGGCTAGGTTCATATCTTTTAGCTATACTCAAATTAAAAGAAGAATAGTCAAAATCCTTGTTACTTTCAATTAATTCATTCATTACAGTTTTATATGCAAGCTCAGGAAAATTATTTTCCTTACTTAAATGACCAAGCATTACACTTTTTAAGCCGTTTTGTGCTAAATATGATATGGTTTGGCCAGCCAAGATATTAGATAAATGGCCATATGGACCAGATATTCTCTGCTTTAAATTGTAAGGATATGATGAACATTTTAATATTTCTGGATCGTAATTTGATTCTAATAATATAAAAGAACTATTTTCTAATTTACTAATTATATTGGAATCAATATGCCCCAAATCTGTAGCAATACTAATTTTGTTATTGTTATAATAAATATTAAATCCACAAGGTTCTGCAGCGTCATGAGGAATTGAAAAAGGAAAAATTTTTAATTCTCCAACTGAAAATAATTTGTTAGAATTAAACAATCTTTTATTACTATTTTCTATTTTAGAACTTTGAACTGGCATTGCTTGCCAAGTGCTATTGTTTGCATAAACTGGGATGTTATACTTTTTTGAAAGTGTGCCAAGACCTTTTACATGATCGGAATGCTCATGTGTAACTAAAATAGCGTCAATATTTTCAATATCAACACAAATATTAGAAAGTGCAGAAACAATTTTTTTTGCACTTTCTCCAGCATCTATTAAAATTTTTGTATTAGGCGTTTCTACAAATAAACTATTTCCTGTACTGCCACTATACAAACTACAAAATTTAAACATATATATTCTTCCTTTGCTATACTATTCTGTAACTCTTTTTATGTTTGCTCCCAAATTTCTAAACTTTTGCTCAATATTTTCATAACCTCTGTCAATATGCTCTATATTATATACTTGAGTTTCTCCTTTGGCGATAATTCCAGCCATTATCAAGGCTGAGCCTGCTCTTAAATCTGTAGCGTACACAGGAGAACCAGACAACTCCTTAACACCTTCAAAAAAAGCTGATTTACCTTGAGCCGTAATCTTTGCTCCCATTTTATTTAATTCATTTGTATATTGAAATCTAGAATCCCAAATGCTTTCATTTATAGTGCTATTGCCTTCAGCAATAGAAAGAACAACACCCATTTGTGGCTGTAAATCTGTAGGAAAGCCAGGGTATGGTAAAGTTTTTACAGTAGCTCTGTTTGGCCTTTTGTTACAAGCAACTCTTATAGAATCTCCTAAATCTTCAACAATTCCACCTATTTCTAATATTTTAGCAGTAACACAATCCAAATGCTCTGGAATACAGTTTTTTATTAATATATCTCCTTTGGAAGCCACAGCGGCAAGCATAAATGTTCCAGTTTCAATTTGATCAGGAACAACTGAATATGTGCCCTCCTTAGACAACTCTTTTACACCATTTATTTTTATAACGTCTGTTCCGGCACCACGGATGTCTGCTCCCATAGAATTTAAAAAGTTAGCAACGTCAACAATGTGAGGCTCTTTAGCAGCATTATCAATAGTAGTTGTACCTTCAGCTAAAACACTTGCTAACATTACATTAATTGTAGCACCAACAGATACAATATCCATGTAAATTGAATTTGCAACTAATTTTTTTACCTTAGCTGATATCTTACCTTGTCCTACATCTACTTTAGCTCCTAATGCTTCAAATCCTTTTATATGTTGATCTATAGGTCTTGCTCCCAAATTACAGCCACCAGGAATTCCTACTTCAGCACATCCACATCTTCCAAGCAAAGCACCTAATAGATAATAAGAGGCTCTAAATTTACTTGTCATTTCTAATGGTGCATTTGTACAATCAATATTTCTGGTATCTATAGTAATCTCATTTGGTGTATTCCATGTTATTTTAGCACCAAGTTTTGTTAAAATTTCACAAAATATTTTAACATCACTTATATTTGGTAGATTGTCAATAGTACAAACACCATTAATTAATAAAGTAGCTGGCAATATTGCAACAGCAGCATTTTTGGCACCACTTATTGTAACTTCTCCTTTTAGGCGTGTGCCCCCTTTTATAACGAACTTATCCAATGTATTCCCTCCAATATTTATACAATAAAAAGATAGAGTAAAACTCTATCTATATATATAACATAAAAGAAAATTTTTTACAAGATACTAACTTAATTTAAAAAGAATAATAGTTACCAGACAATTGTTTTTAGAATTATATTATCTACAAATATTGAAACATATTAAACAGTAATAAAAAGTCTAATTGTTAGCTAATTTAATATTTTGAAAAAATTCTAATAATTTAAACTTAAACTTTACATCAGCTGTCTGGGCATTATTTATCAAATTATATTCTTCAGTGTGCAAACTATCTTTAATAGTCTCTTTTGAATCTTCTGGCACTATGCCTGTACTTATATCGACAAAGCAAAGAGGAGGGAACATTACGCACCACCAGTTTTGTCCGCTGGCATTTCCTATTTCGACTTTTAATGCATCATAATAACCTGCAGGTAAAGAAATATCTCCATAGTTTTTGGTTGGAAAGGTAAAATTTCCAATGCTAATATTTACATTATAGTCATATCCATTGTCATTAATTACTTTTTTTGCTATTTTATAAAAATCTGATTTATGCTGATAAGCTATAGAAATTGCTTCATCTTTAGAATTAGAATTCTTAGATACAGAATTCATATAATCTATAAGTGCATCTCTAACTAAATATTTTAAATTTTGATCTTCTGCTGAATCACTATTAGCAATAACATGTAATCTAAATACACTATTAGATATATTGGCTGATACAGCATTAACATATGAAAATGCACAAATAAACACATATATACTAAATAAAATAATTAATACCAAAAATCTTTTTAAATTAGAAATATTAAATATTTTTTTCATATTCAACCTCCATTTGAAATAATAGTATGTATAGTAAAATTATTAACTTTATTTAAAAAAATATACATAAATACCAAAAAAAATATATGTCGAAATAAAGTACACGATTATTGGAAAAACGCATTGACTATAAACACTATAAATGGTAAAATTTACCAAAAGACATTAATAATAAACAACAGTAAATTAGCTTGAAGGGAATGAAAATAATATGAGCAATATTAAAAAATTGTGTGGGTTTTGCATAAACGAGTGGCATTTAACAACAATGGTTCTTCCTTATATAAGTAAAGAGATAAATAATAATTATAAAATAATTACAATATTAGAAAAAGGTATAGAAGAGAATATAAAATTATTAATAAAAAAATTAAATTTAAAAAATGAAGAGAAAATATTAGGAATAGATTGGAAACAAAGTATGGCAAGAAAATATACTAGTATTAGTAACAAATTAAATATAATAGCCAAAACAAAGGAAAACTACATAATATTGGTAAATGGAAAAAAGAATTATATGGATATGGTAAATAAATATATAGAAAAATGGTTGCAAAAAAATAGAATACAAAATGAAATTAAAATAATAAATTGTTATGAAATAACAGAGTTTAATTATAATATAACAGCAATATTAGATTCACATGATAAAATGATAAATACATCTGGAGAAAAGGAAATACAAGAAGTGTTTGAAGACTACGGAAAAACAAAAGCGAAGAAAGCATAGTATAATATCTTACTAAATATAATTGACGAATATTTTTTTATGATATAAAATATGAAAAGAAAAAAATGAAAGGAAAGTGAAATTATATGGAAGAAAAACTTTTGGCAACAAAGGAAATTTTAAAAAAATATGGTCAAGAGCATTTATTAGAAAATTATGAAAATCTATCAGAAGAAAATAAGAATGTTCTACTAAATGATATATTAACAATAGACTTTGGAGAGATTGCAGAATTATATGAACAAACAAAACATAAGGTTGAATTTGAAAATTGTAAAATTGAGCCAATAGATCATGTCGAAAAGGCAAAGCTTTCTGATGAAGAGTTAAGGAAGTATTCTGAAATAGGAATTCAAGAAATAAAAAAAGGGAAACTTGCAGCTGTAACAATGGCAGGAGGACAGGGAACTAGATTAGGACACAATGGACCAAAAGGAACGTTTGACCTAGGATTGGAATCACACAAATCAATTTTTGAGATATTATGTGACACTCTAAAATTAGCTAAAAAACAATATGATGTTGTAGTTCCATGGTATATAATGACAAGCGACGAAAATAATGATGAAACAGTTAAATTTTTTGAAGAAAATAACTACTTTGACTATCCAAAAGAAGCTATAAAATTTTTTATACAAGGAAAAATGCCAATGGTAGACAAGCAAGGCAAAATCTTATTAAATGAAAATGGCTTAATAAAACAAGCAGGAGCAGGACATGGAGCTATTTTTGAAGCAATGAGAAAAAATGGTATTATATTTGAAATGCAAAATAAAGGTATAGAATGGGTATTTATAGGTGGCGTGGACAATGTTTTAGTAAAAATGGTAGATCCTGTATTAATAGGTCTTTCAGTAGAGAAAAAAGTATTAGCTGCAGGTAAAAGTGTTGTTAAAGCAAATGCACACGAAAAAGTAGGTGTTTTTTGTAAAAAGGATGGTAAACCAAGTGTTATAGAATACTCAGAAATATCTAATGAGCTTGCAGAAGCAGTTGACAAGAATGGAGAGTTGCTATTTGGGGAATCTCATATTCTTTGTAATCAATTTAATATAAAAATTTTAGAGGAATTAGCCAAAGACAAATTACCTTATCATGTTGCATTTAAAAAAGCAAGCTATATGGATGAAAAAGGCAATGTTATAAATCCAACAGAGCCAAACGCATATAAATTTGAAGCATTCATATTTGATGCATTTTCATCTATTCCAGAAATGCTAGTTATGAGAGTGAAAAGAGAAGAAGAATTTGCACCTGTAAAAAATGCAGAGGGAGTTGATAGCCCAGAAACAGCAAGAAAATTATATATGGATTATTTTGCAAAACATTAAGAAAGGGAGATATTATATAAATGGAAGAATATATGCAAAAATATAATAACTGGATAAATGATTCGGTTATAGATGAAGAAGCAAAAAAGGAACTAAAAGCAATAGCAGGAAACGATGAAGAAATAAAAGAAAGATTTTATAAAGACTTAGAATTTGGAACAGCAGGCTTAAGAGGAATTATAGGAATGGGTACTAATAGAATGAATAAGTACACTGTTACAAAAGCAACACAAGGATTAGCAAATTATATAATAAAAAAAGGCGGACAAGAAAAAGGGGTTGCAATAGCATATGATTCTAGAAGAATGTCAGATGAATTTAGCGAAGAAACAGCACTTTGCTTGAATGCAAATGGAATAAAAACATATAAATTTGAATCATTAAGACCAACGCCTGAATTGTCTTTTGCCGTAAGAGAGTTGGGCTGTATTGCAGGAATAGTTATAACAGCAAGCCATAATCCACCAGAATATAATGGATATAAAGTATATTGGGATGATGGAGCACAAATAGTAGAACCTATAGATGCAGAAATAATACAAGAGGTAAACAGTATAACAGATTTATCAACTATTAAAACAATAAAAAAAGAAGAGGCAGAAGAAAAAGGATTATATAATATAATAGGAAAAGAAATAGATGATAGATATATTGAAGAATTAAAAAAATTAGTTATAAATAAAGATATAATAGAAAAAATGCAAAAAGAAATAAAAATAGTATATACACCATTACATGGCACAGGTGGAATGTTAGTAAAAAGAGTACTTAAAGAAATAGGATTTGAAAATGTATATATTGTAAAAGAGCAGGAAGAGCCAGATGGAAACTTCCCAACGGTTGATTACCCAAATCCAGAAGAAGGAAAAGCATTTAAATTAGCATTGGAGCTTGCAAAAGAGGTTGATGCAGACATAGTAATGGCAAATGATCCAGATGCAGATAGATTAGGAGTTTACGTAAAAGATGTAAAAACTAATGAATATATACAATTTACAGGAAATATGACTGGAAACTTAATAGCAGAATATATTTTATCACAGAAAAAAAGTAGAGGAGAATTAAAGGTAAATAGTGCTGTTATCAAGACAATCGTTTCATCAAATTTAACTGATGCAATTTGTGAACATTATGGGGTTAAAATGTTTGAAACATTAACAGGATTTAAAAATATAGCTAAAATAATTAGAGGATTTGAGGAAAATAATAACAGCTATAATTGTTTATTCTCATATGAAGAAAGTTATGGTTGCATAATAGGAACACATGCAAGAGATAAAGACGGAATAGTTGCTGTAATGATGTTAAGCGAGATGACTGCATATTATAAAGAGCAAAATAAAACTTTATGGGATCAAATGAATGATATGTATAAAAAATATGGATATTATAAGGAGAAGAATTTTTCAATAGTTCATAAGGGAATAGAAGGCGCTGAAAAAATAAAATTAATGATGGAAGATATGAGAAATAATCCGCCAAAAAAATTGGGAAAATACAATGTATTATCTGTGGGAGATTACTTAACAGGCAAAATAAAAAATAATCAAACAGGAGAAGAAACTTCAACAGGAATGGCTAAATCAAATGTGCTATATTATTATTTAAACGACAATGCATGGTGTGCTGTAAGACCATCTGGAACAGAACCAAAAATTAAATTCTACATAGGTGTAAAAGGAGAAAGCGCAGAAGATGCTGACGAAAAGTTAGCAGAAATAGAAAAAGAATTTTCAAAATAGAAAATAGACGAAAACGGAGATTATAAAATTATAAAGTCTCCGTTTTTGTTCTATATAAATTCAATTGATAAAAACATTATATTATATTATAATAAATTGAAAAAAGAAAAATTTGGGGAGGTTGAAATGGATAAAGATATATTTATTGAAGAAGAAAAAAAGTTGGCAGAGACAATATTTAGAATTGACGAGGAAGAAAAACAAATGGAAAGTAGATTATCAACCTCATATAATGTAAATGATATAGCAAAAGGATTTGTAATGCAAATGTATGCTAAAAAAATAAATGATATAAAAAAGATAAGGACAAAGCCTTATTTCGCAAGAATGGACTATAAAGAGAACAATAGAAAAAAAGAAAGTTTCTACATAGGTAAAATATCAATAATAGATAGTAAAACATTGGAACCAATTGTAGTTGATTGGAGAGCGCCAATTGCAAATTTGTATTATGAAGGAAGAATAGGAAAAGCAAGTTATAAGGTATTGGATGAAGAAATATTTGGAGAAATATTTTTAAAAAGACAATTTATAATAGAAGAAAGAAAACTTAAAAAGTATGTTGATATAGATGTTACGGGTAATGATGTATTATTAGAAAATGCACTTGAGGAAAAAGCAGATGATAGGTTGAAAAATATTGTTGCTACTATACAAGATGAACAGAACAAAATTATTAGGGCACCAATAAATAAACCATTAATTGTTCAAGGCGTTGCGGGTAGTCGGAAAAACGACTATTGCACTTCATAGAATAGCATATTTAATATACAATTATGAAAAGGAATTTAAACCAGAAGAATTTATGATAATTGCACCAAATAGGTTTTTCTTAGACTATATTTCTAGTATCCTACCAGATTTAGGGGTAAATGATGTTAAACAATATACTTTTGAGGATTTTGCATATGACGTAATAGGGAAAAAATTAAAAATTCCGGACAGCAATGAAAAACTAGTGCAGATAGTAGATAATATGATAGACGGAAAATATAAAGAAAAAATAGATATTGTGCTAAAAGAATCAAAGTTTAAGTCATCAATTGAATTTAAAATATATATTGACAGATACTTAAAAGAAGTTGAACAAAAATATATACCAAAAGAAAACTTTGAATATAACGGATATAACATTATGAACTATAAGGACATTAATGAATTGTTTTTAAAAACATATAGTAATTATAATTTTAAAAACCGAATAAATGAGATAGAAAAACATTTGGCAACAGAATTTAGAAAAAAATCTAAAGAAATTATAGAGAATTTAAAAAATCAAAGAACCAGAGCTATAGAAAATCTACAGGGAGAAAAGCGTATACAAGTATTCGAACAATATGCTAAAGAAATAGAAATGGTTGAAAAAAAGTATATGAAAATCATAAAAGAGTATTTGAATAAAATACAAAATAAAGATTGTATAGAGTATTATAAGGACTTTTTAGAAAATTATTTTATGCAATATACTTTCAACGACAATGCAGATGATGTATCACAATATTTAAAAGATACTACATTAGTAAATATAAAAAACAACGAGTTTGCATTTGAAGATTTAGCTCCACTCATGTATATTCAATATAAAACATTTGGTATAAAGGACAAATGCCAAATAAAGCATGTTGTAATAGACGAAGCTCAGGATTATGGGGAGTTTCAATTTGACGTGCTAAAAAGTATTTTAAAAAGCAATTCTATGACAATTTTGGGAGATATAGCTCAGGGAGTACATTTTTACAGAGGAATTGAAAATTGGAAAAGATTTATAGATGTTGAATTTAAAGACGTAAGTGTTACATATACTACATTGAAAAAAACTTATAGAACTACAAAAGAAATTATGAAAATTGCAAACAAAGTTATTAATAATCTTCCAGATTACGAAAAAGAATTTATTGTTTTGGGAGAGCCAGTCATAGACAGGAAAAACTCCGTTTATTGCAAGCATATAGAAGAAGGCTCACTAATAAAGAATATTAATGAAAGAATAATGGAACACAAAAAAAACGGTTATAAATCAATTGCCATAATAGGAAAAGACATAAAAGAGTGTAAAGAAATTGAAAAACAGATAAGTAAGATAAGAGAGGATGTAAAATTGATACAGGGAAAAGACTCAAAATATAATGCAGGAATATCAGTTGTTCCGTCATATCTAGCAAAAGGACTGGAATTTGACTGTGTAATAATTGCAAATGCCAATAATGAAAGATATAGTAATAATTCATTAGATATTAAGCTATTATATGTTACTATTACGAGGGCAATGAGCAAGTTAGATATATTTTACACGAATACAAAATCAAAAATACTTCCTTGCTAAATAAGAATTTCAACAAAATATATTTTATAATGCACCAAAATTTCAGCGTTTTTGGTCAGCTATCTAAAAAATAGTTACATCTATCAGCAAAACATGTAAAAGTATATTCAATAAAATCAAATTTTGTTATAATAATATCAAGGAGGCAGAAAATGAATATTAAAGTACGTACAAATATATCAAGTGAATTTCAAGATATTGAAATTTGCATAAATGCGCCGGAAAGAAATGAAATTGTTCAAACACTAGAAAACGAATTATTATCTAAATCTTTAAAATCTATACAACAAATTGTAGCAATGCAAGACAATGATATTTTTATAATTAATGTGTCAGATATAATATTATTTTTTGGTGAAGAAAAAAACAATTTTTGCAAAACAAAAGATGGTATCTATAAAATAAAAGAAAGATTGTATTATCTTGAAGAAGTTCTACCTACAAAAGAATTTGTTAGAATATCAAATTCTGCAATTATAAACATAAATCATGTAAAGTGCTTTAATACTAGCATTGTTGGAAAAATTAAAGTTAAATTCAAAGACGGAACAGAGGAAGATGTCTCAAAGAGAAGAACAACGGAAATTATGAGATTTTTAAAAGAGAGGAGGATGTAGAATGGAAAAACAAGAAAGAAAAATTTCATTAAAAAAGTTATTATTAACAATTTTATGCACAACTATAGTTTCGATATTTGTTGGAAATACAGTATTATTAGTGGATACAGTACCTCAATGGTTAGAAACGGAAAAAATACTTAGTATAAATAGGAATTCAAAATATTTAATTGAAATTGGCGAAAACAATCAAGATAATGTTAAGCAATTAGAAGAAAAGTATAAAGAAGAAAGAGCATTATTTGGAGAAAAATACCCTGCAGAAATGATGCACCTTATGCAAATAGCAAATTATTTTACAAATAGAATTATAAAAGTATACACATTATCAATTTTAATAGGAGTATCAACAGGTGCTATAATTTATATAATTTCTATACAAAGAGCAAAAGGTAAACAATTAATTATTGAACTAATTGTTTCACTTTTAATTGTATTTGGTTTGGTACTTTTCACGAATTTAGGATATGAAGCATACATAAATAATCACGTACATATTTTTAATATGACAAAGATAAGAACATCTGCATATATTTATGAACTAGAGATTAAGGACATATTAATTTCATATGTAATTGTTGCTATAGTAATATATATAGGAAATATAATTAGACAAAAGATTTTAACACACAAGTTAAATAAAGAAATTGAAAATAAAAACTAATGATATAATTAAAATGGAATTGTTTGAATTTAAGGAGGGTTCAATATGTTAGATGATCAAATTGAATTCTATGGTAAAAGGCTGGCAATTTATGCTATTGCTCGAATAGAAGGAATAGAAAGAGTCACATTAAGAAAATATTATGATAAGTATAAAGATATTTATTTAGCTGTAAATAAATGCAAAGAAATAAGAAGAAAATTAGAAGAAACAAAGATTGAATATAATGGTGAAATGCTAGCTATGAGAACTATTGCTCAAAGAGTGGGAACAACAGGAGACACATTAAAAAGATATTATGAACAAACAGGAGATATCTATGAGGCAATAAAACAATATTACCAAAAAAAGGATGAGTATGAAAGTGGTAGAATCGAATATAAAGGCGAATTAAAGTTCTTAAGAACAATAGCTAAAGATGAAGGAGTAGCAGAAACTACATTGCGTAGGTATTACAAAAAATATGGTAATATTGATAAAGCAGTTTATATGGCAAAAATCCAGAGGAGTAGAAATCAAAAAGTTACAATCAGAAATACAGAATTAAGTTTGTCAGATTTATCAATTGTTTTAGGAATAAAAGAATCTGAATTGTTAAATATGTTGAATTCTGGAATGAAGATTGATGACATAAAAAAGTTAAAAACTGAAAAACCAAGAAAATCTCCAATGTCAAATAAAAAATTAGTATTACCTAATGGACAATCGTTACTTGAATATTGTATTGAAAATGGACTGAATTTTTCGTGTATATATTATTCAATTCATACATATGGAAAAACAATGGAAGAAGCAATTAAGCATTATAGGGGAAAGGGACAAGAAATCCCATCAAGTTGGATATATGAAAAGTATGGAATATTATTAAAACATTTATTATTAAACAATAACATCAATAGTCAAAGAGTAGTTTCGTATATGAGAAAAGAAAATATATCTTTAAATGATGCATTGGAAGAATATGTATTAAGAAAAAACTCTAAAGAAGCAAACGTGGATTATGATTGGATGCACGAATTATATAGTGTATTAACTGATGAAAATATGAAAGATGAATATGATGCCTTCAAGAATACATTTTATGTGACTGATCAGGAAGAAGAGTGTATAATAAAGAGCTATGATGAAATTGAAAATTTACAAAGAAAATTATTGCTTTATGAAATAGCAGAAGCATTTAAAGCAAATGTTTTTGAAGAAACAGAAAAGGAAGAACTATTAAAAATATATGAAGTTACAGAAGATGAAGTGGAAACAATATTTTTAGATTTTTATAATTACTTTGAAAATAAAATAAAACTTACTGAAAAAGAACAAAGAAGAAAGGAGGAAATATCAGATATAGCTAAAAAATGGTACTATCTTTCAGGAGATGAGAGAAAAGATATATTAGATATTAATAATGTTACTAATTATGAACAATCAGTAATTGAGAAACTGTCTCAAAACATTACAAAATATAAAAATATTATTAATGCGAGAGGTAATAAAAAAATGGAAGGAGTAAGTTTTAATGAAGAATAATAATTTAAAAACAGGTTATTGATATATTGTTGTTGTGTCAATGATGTGACACAACAACATCCCTAAAAAAAGTTCAAAATATAAATAATAATAGCAAGTTATAATGACTTGCTATTTTTGCATTTTACTTTTTTAAAACGCTTGTCTTATAATGTTTCAAGTTTTTTTGCAATTTGATTTGAAAGCAGTAAATAAAAATATATAAATTTAGTTACTTAAATTATTTTATTATTATATGTTTAAAATTATAGTTTCGTTGAATTAGCTTTTCTTTTAAAAATTCCGGTTTAAAATCAAAATCTTTTAATAGAGGAATGTCAAGCCATTCAAAGTTATGGCTTTTAATTTTACCTTTATCATTTTCTAATTTAGTATAGTTTGGCAACGAAATTTTATCGAAATTGTTTGGAACTACAAGGTAGTAAAAGCTAATAATGTAAATGTGGAGCATGTTTTATTGACGAAAATTGGTGGAGAAAAAACCTGGCTCTATTTGAATTTTAGATGTATAATACTTTTATAAATATTTTGAACAGGGTATTTCCTGTTTGTTTAGAAGATTTAAATAGTGCAGATTTAAATCTTATTTTTTTAAGTCATTATTTGTTTATGACTTTAAAATTCGTTTAGGTAGTCTGCTTTTACCCAAAATTTTCTGCTTATTTTAATACTTGGAAAATGTTTTGAATGAAATAAGTTTAAACATTTTTCATTTCCTATGTGCAATAATTCACATACATCTTTTGTCGAGTAAAGCTTGATTTCTTGTAAATTTTGCATAAACTTTTCCTCCTCTCATTGACATTTTTTTAATACTAATATACCATATAAATATGATGTGTCAATTATTCAAAAGAATTTTAAGGATGCTATAAATTTTCTTTATAATTTAAATGGTAATGATGAATATAAAAATAATACGACACAATCTAAATTTATTGCTTCTATAATTAAACGAAAAACAAATTTATATAAATACATTAATAATACAAATATAATTAATTATACATATTCTGATAAAGCAGAAGATTATAAAAATTCTTCTTTTGATACAGTACTTTCTGATTTATCTTATGATATATCAATGCTTAAAGTATCTAATATTTATACTAGTAATGAGTTGGGAGATATACTATTTATTGTACTGAGTCAGCTAATACAAAATAATGATACTATAAGAACGTGTCAAAATTGTGGTAGATATTTTATTCCTAATAAATTAAATGAAATTTACTGTGATTTTTTAAATAAAGATGGAACTACTTGTAGAGACAAGGGAGCGGGACAGACATATAAAAAGAATCTTCAAAATATACCTGGTTTATTGGAATATAGAAGAACATATAATAAAAAATTTAATGCTATATCGAGAAATAAAGAAGATACAAAATTAAAAGAAAATTTTGATGAATGGAAAAAGTCAGCTCAAGCAGAAATAAAAAAATTCAAGCAAAACATTATAACTGATGAAGAATTATATAATTGGATGATTAAACATAAGTAAACCACCGATACATGTGAAATTCTTAAAGTACTTAAATAAGCCCGAATAGGAGATAAAAATGGAAAAAAATATAGAAATATATAATAAAAAAGAAAATTGCAATATAAAAGCAAAAGTATTTTTTAAAGACTTAATTAATAAAAGTAATAGCATTTTTATATTTTGCCATGGTTTTTGTAGTGGAAAAGGAAGTGACTCAATAAGAATAGTTGCTAATATGCTTTTAGAATGTGAAATCCCATCCATTTCATTTGACTTTCCCGGACATATAGATAGTATTCAAGGTACAGATAAGCTAAAAGTAGATGTGTGTATTTCATATATTAATTCTGTAGTTGAATATGTAAAAGAAGAATATGGAAATAGTATTAAGATATCTTTTTATGCTATTAGTTTTGGTGCATATATTTTGTTGAATAAGTTAATAGGAGATAATTCTTATTATGATAATATCGTACTAAGATCACCTGCATTTAATATGAAAAATATTTTGGTTAAATCATTATTAAAAGATTCTTTTGAACAATACAAAAGAATAGGAAAAGCTAAAGCTGGACATGGTGGTAAAATTGAAATTCCATATGCTTTTTATGAAGATTTAGTGAGTCATAATTTATATGATAATTACAAAGAAAAAAGAAAGATTTTAATAATTCAAGGTTCTCTAGATGATACTGCACCAATTGAAGACACTTATACATTTATTCAAAATAAACCAGAAATTGAACTTATAGAAATAAATAATATTAAACATCATATGGAGCCAGAAGAAATCTCTTTAATCACTGAAATAATGATAAAAAAATTAGATTTTAAAATGTGTCAATGATTTTTGGGACATTTTCAAAAATCATTGACACATTTATATTTGTTATTTGCATATTAGTCTTGTTATCATAAACATTCAAACTTTTTTCGTTATATGAGTATGAATTTAAAATTATATAAATTTCAAAGAGTATTAACCAAATTCCTTTGATTAATACTATTTTAGACTTTTGCAATTTTATTGAGTTTCATCAAAATTGCTATCGCATGGTCGAGGTGACTACCCTTATATCTTTTCAAAGTGCAGTAATATCAATATATTGAAACTTTGTGACTGCACTTTGACTGCATATATAAATTCCTATATTTTCATAAAACATTTTTCTTTTAAAAACTTTTTAATTTTTGTTTTATCTTTTCCCTCATAATAATTAATTAATAAATCTTTATATTCATCTGTTAATTCTGCTGGAATTACAATAATTCCTTTTCCCTTTGATATTAAATAATGATTTGCAAATATTATAGATGTTCTTTTATTTCCATCTATAAATATTTGTTTTTTCATAATATATAATAGAATTTCAATAGCTTTATCTATATCACTTATTTTTTTATTAAATATATCATCTAATTCTTCTTTTATTATACTTTCTATTGGCAATTCAGGAGTCCATTTTGTTCCACCAATACTTACTGGAACAGTTCTAATTTTTCCTGCACTATAGTAAAATCCTTCTTGAACAAATTTATTTATTTCGCATAATAATGGAAAATTTGTGTCTGACAATATTACATTTTTATTTAATATAAATTCCCAAGCATGTTTCAAATTAACAATTTTCAAAACATCTTCTGAAGACATATTATTAATTTTTCCACCTTCTATAATACTTTCTGTATCTGCAAAAGTTGTTGCAACACCTTCTAAAATCGCTTGTTTATAAATAGTATCTACTAAATGTCTTTTAGCAAAATCTATATTTATTTTAACTTGTGGACTAAGTTCCTCATTAATATAATTAAATTGTTTTAATTGTTTTTCAATTTTCTTAATTTCTTTTTTTAATTCTTTTGCTTTAATACTATTATTCAATATTAAATTATATAAATTATCAGAATATTCTCCAACATATTTTGTAAGCAATATTCCATCTTCTCTGTAATGTACATATATATATTTATTAGAATTTTTTTCTCTAATCTCAACAGAGCCATATATCAAATCATTCAAATCTTTAGTTAATGTTTGTTTGCTTTGAAGAAGATTCATAATTTCATACTTTTCTTCCATAAGATCACTCCTTTATAAATGTGAAACTTTTTTAATATATAATTATGATTTTTGTTTCATATTTATATCATAACATAAAACTTAAAAAATGTGAAACATTTTTTGAAATATTTATAAATATTGTTTCATATTTTTAGAAATTTTATACAAAAAAATTCTATTATCTAATATTAGTACTATAAAAGTTTAACAAAAATGGTAGCCAAAAAAGTATACACAAAAAAGACTACCTTGAAATACAAAAAATGGTAGTATAAATTTGTTTTTCTTCATCAACATTGTATATTTTTGCTATGTATTTTTTGCTACTACTATTAATAACAAATATATCATTTATTGTAGTAATTCCTAATTTACGAATATTTTTAATATTCATATTATAATTATCATTTATATTTATTAATAAATCTTTCATTCACTATCATCTTCTTGTATATCATCTATTTTCAGTTTATGTCCGTATCTTATACTATTTAACTCTTCTTTTATTCTAAAACATTTTTCTAGATTTATGTCATATGTATTTGCAATCATCAAAACATAATATAAAACATCTGATAATTCTTCTTCTATTGTACCTTTAATATTGCCATCTTCCATTCTCTGATTTTTTCTTATTACTTCTGCTAACTCTCCTATCTCCTCTATTAATTTTAAGAAATACCTTTGTGTATTTTTCAATTCTTCTGGTTTAGTTCTCTTGTACTTTTCTTCTAAGTACTTTTGCATTTTACCTACCGTTAAACTCATGAAATATACCTCCTTTATTTTATTAAAATTAATACAGTATATTTAGTATAAAATCTTGATGTATTATAACCATATTATTTTTGACATTACTATATATCAAATTCTATTTTATGTCAATTTTTTTAAAATTCGCAATTTATCATTTTAACCAATGCTTATTTTAATTAATATATTTTCTATGTGAATTTTTTACATTATTTTGGTTTACCATCGCATATTCCATTGTAGTATCGATTTTGATATGACCTAATAATTTTTGTACTTGCTCTATGGGCATACCTTTATCTATTGCCATAGTTGCCATTGTTCTTCTAAATTTATGAGGATGCACTTTATATTAGCTTCTTTTTCAAGATTTCTAATTAATATTTCTACACCAGATATTCCTAGTCTGTTATATGGTTTTATTAATGATACAAATAGTGCCTCATTATCATCTGTTCTTGTTTCTAAATATTTAATTACAGACAATACAAACAGATAATGGATTTGAATTTACAAATAGATTAAGTTGGCAAGCATTTTTGAAAGATAAAAAAACAATGTTTGAAAACACATTAGAAGAATTAGGATTAGAATATAAAGTAATAAAGCCACATACACCAAAACAAAATGGAAGAGTAGAAAGAAGTCATAGAAAAGATCAAGAAAGATTTTACTATAAAAGAGTATTTTATAATTTAGAAGATTTAAGAAATCAAGGAAAAGAATGGAGAAAAGAATATAATAATTTTCTATGAGACCGCTAGAATGGTTGAGTCCCAGGGAATTCATAAAAAAATATAAAAGTCAAGAAGAATCGTTATTTGCAATATAGGTGCTAAAAGTATTTATTTTAAATAATTTGTGACAAATGATTGATTAACCTACAATTATTATATAAAAAATTTTGTAAAAGATATTTACAGTTACTCGTAAAAATGATAAAATATACGAGAGAGAGTAAGGAGATGCATAAATATGGAAATCAAGGAATTGAAAAAATTTTTAAAAAATAGTAATGGATATATAACTACAAAAGAAATTGAAAGCATTGGTATTTCTAAAACTTTAATACCGGAACTTATAAATCAAAAAATATTGAGAAAAGTAGCTTACGGTATTTATATAGATAATAATTTAATAGAAGATGAATTTTATATACTTCAAAAAAGATTTTCTAATATTGTATTTTCATATAATACAGCTTGTTATTTGATGAATTTAAGTGATAGAGCACCATACAAAATAGATGTAACAACAATAAATCATAATAATATTAATGAAAACCTAAATATTTATTATGTTTCAAAAGAAAAATTCAATATTGGAATTACTGAAATAGAAAGTCCTTATAGTAATCCTATAAAGATATACAGTGCAGAACGTTGTATTTGTGATTTACTAAAAAATCCAAATGCAGTTGATTTAGAAGTATATAATAAAATAATAAACAACTACTTTAAACAAAAAAATAAAGATTTAACTACTTTAGAAGAATATTCAAAGATATTTAATGTTCAGGAAAAATTTGAACATATAATGGAGGTTCTAATTTAATGATTAATTATAATGAATTATTTGAAAAATCAAAAGAACTAGCAAATAAATCTGGATTAACACAACTTGAGTTATATCAAAGATTTATGTTTGAAAGAATATTAGAAAGAATATCTGTATCAAAATATAATAGCAATTTTATTTTAAAAGGTGGATTACTTCTTTCTGCTATGCTTGGTATTGAAAGTAGAAGTACAAGAGATATGGATATTTCAATAAAAGGAATTGATGTATCGAAAGAAAAAATGTTAAATGTCCTTAATGAAATATTATCAATAGATGTCAATGATAAAGTTAAATTTAAAGTAGTGGATATTTCTGACATTAGAGAAGATGATGAATATGGTGGAAATAAATATCATTTAGTTGGAAAACTTGAAAATTTAAAAGTTGCTTTAGAGATTGATATTTCAACCGGAGATGAAATCACTCCAAGAGAATTGAATTATGAATATCATTCTTTATTTGAAAACAAGAAAATTTATGTTGATTCTTATAACATAGAAACGATTTTAGCAGAAAACATAGAAACTATTTTAAGAAGAGGAAAATATAATGCGAGAATGAAAGATTATTATGATATATATTTCTTTTTGAACAAATTAAATGCTGAAATTAATATAGATATTCTTAGACAAGCATTAGAAAATACAATAATGCAAAGGGATTCTTTTGAGTACATGAAAGATTATAATAAGATATTAGATGAACTTCTAACAAATGATAGAATACATAAAAATTGGAATAGTTATAGAAGTAAAACGAAATATGCCGAAAATATAGATTTTGATGATATAATAAGCATACTAATAGCATTTTTGAATGATAAAACAAAGGAAAAAATTAAAATATAATAGACAATTATTTTTTTAAATCCTGTAAAATGTCAATGATTTTTGAATATTCGTATAATTTTAATATTCAATAGTCATAAATTTTTGAACCGTCAACATCTAACTATACGAAAAGATAAAAATGTTGGAGCTGGAATAATTGTGCTAGACATAATTAATTCTGACAATGGCGACAAAAAAGGATTAATCATGTTGAATCATTAAAGAAAAAAGAAAATGATACTCAACAAAAAAAGATAGCTTGATAAAATAAAAACACATCAGATTATGAACAAATATTAGTTCTACTAGGTTGTTTTTTTCTACTTTTATGGTATATATATTTTGAAGTATTTTAAATTATAAATGGAGGTATAAGAATGTTAATAAGAAAAGATAATGAGATTGAAATATGGACAGATACAGTACCAAAAGGAACAGGAAAGGAGTGCTTGATTATTGCACTTTTAGGAGCAATTTTCTTCTTATTTTTTTTATTAATAATGAATGTTGATTTTTCAATTATAGAAACATACTACCTTTTGATTATGTTGCTTTCTCCTTGTATATTAATTTTTATTTGTGGATGTATTTTTATAACAAAGGAAAATAATAAAAAATTAATTGCGAAAGTTAATGATAAGTATGTCATATTATATAAGAAAAATAATGAAAAACAAATAAATATAGAACAAATAACGAAAATTAACAAAGTATCATCATTAGGTTCTTTTATTATAATATTTTATAAAAATGAAAATAAAGAAGAAAAGTACTCTTTTGAGGTAAGTTGTGCAAACAAGAATTTGTTAGCAATAGCAATACATGAATATAATAATAAAATAGTTGTTAATTAGTAGGGTGATAGTTATTTAATATATACAATTCATAATAGGAGTAATTTATACAATGGAAGATAATTTTAATATAATGTATAATGAAGTATATTATTTTTTGCAAATATTAGGTGATAAATATATAAATAAAATTCCAAAAGATTTATATAATTTTATAAAAAATCAACAAGTAAGTGAATATAAACTTAAAGTATAAATTGATAATAAGTGTCGAAATAGTAAATGAAATAAGATATTAACCAATAGGCTAATATCTTATTTTGTTAAAAACATCATATGCATATTTTACAGCAGATACAAAAGTATCTTCAAGCATTTGAGTTTGAGAATATATAAAAGCATCAATTATTTGTTCTAGTTTTTCTGTGTCATTTTTATGGGTTGACAAATATTCTTTTTCATAATGAACAGCTTTGCTAAATAACTTTTTATACTTTTGACTTTGCTGAATTTTATTTTGAAAGTATTCTTTGTATATAGTTCTTAAATTACTTTCCTCCATAAATAAATTCACCTCACTTTTATTGTGTGTGATAATAACTCTGCTTTATATATTAATCAAGTCTTTCTTTAAAAATTATTAAAGTAATTGATTTTACTGGATAAATAAGGGTTTGTGAGGTAAAAATTTTTGAATGCAATTTTTGCATTCAAATGTTAAAGGCTGAATGTAATTTTGAATGCAATAACACGAATATAGACGAAGTTTGAAAAAGTTTGAGAAATAAAAAAAGGCTTTAAATAGCCTTAAACATAAAAAATAGAGACTGTAAAAGTCTCTATTTTTGGTCGAGGTGACAGGGATCGAACCTGCGACCTCATGGTCCCAAACCACGCGCGCTACCAACTGCGCTACACCTCGAAATTCAAACTACTAATATAATATAGCACAGAAAAACACTTTTGGCAATACTTTATCAAAAAAAAGATAAATTTTAATAGAAATATATTATTATTAAGAAAATATTTTGAATTATATAGAGTTTATGTAGAGATATTTTAGGTATATTACTTAAATAAATACGATAAAAAAGCATTTAAGTTGTCAGCTTAAATGCTTTTAAAAAAATATAAGGTTTAACGGAATCCACCGCCGCCGCCTCCGCCACCGAAGGATCCGCCGCCTCCGCCGCCAGAAGAAAATCCTCCTCCGCCACTAGAATAGCTTTCTGCTCTCATTCTTGCGGTATTTGCAGCAGTTATTCCAGAGTTTACATATGAATATATAAACAAAAAGTCATTGTAAGAGTTGAAACTAGAATGTTCTATAATTTCCGGATATAAATCCTTAAATTGTTTAGCTACTTTTTGTGCAATACCAAGCATCTGTGCATATATTAGATATTCTTCAAATAAATGAACTTCTATGGCTTCCCTGTCAGATATAAGAGTATAGTCATTCAAATATCTTTTAAAGCCGGCAAGTTGAATAGCTTGTTCTTTTAACTTATCACTTGCATTATATTCTTTACGTGAAAGAAGATTAAATGATTTAACAGTATCTATAGATATAAGCCTTTCATTAATACATCTTTTCTCTTCATCTGATGTAATATCGTCAAAAACATTAAAAATTGTTGAATAGTTGTTGCTACACCAATTTTTAAATTCCTTCCTTTCTAAAATACCATCTTTGCTGGCTTTATACATTATATTAAATATTTTTTTTTCGTGTTTATTAGAAAAAGTGTGTCCTAAAGTATTAAAAATTATAACAGAATCCTCTTTTTTTATAATTGTGCCAACAATTCGCTTTTCCACCTTAACTAAACCACTTTTTATCCATCTTAAGATAAACGCACCTAATATATCAGTTCGATTTCTAAAAAGTTTAAATTTATTAGCGACATAATAGGCTCTGAATATATCTTCGTCACATGGGATATCTCTATAATATGGTGCCTCTTTTTTTTCTTCTTTAGACAGTTTAAAATTATATCTAGTAGTTTCACCATAAATAAGAAGTCCAATTATAATAAAAATAATAACAAAAAAGCATATCAAGAATATTGGTAAAAATACATCTTTAAAAAAGTTAGTTGAGTAATTGTTAGAAGAGCTATCGTAAGCAGTACTACCTTCTTTTGACATATCGTAATAATATTCAAAATCATTATCTATAATATTGGTAGAATCGAAAGATCCTAATGGAAATTTAACTAATATTGTCATATACTCATATTTTTCTAATGGACCATCTGACTGCATTTCTATATAGCCATCATATACATAAGCAGTGCCACCATAATTACCATATCCCCAAACATCAACAGTATCAGGAATATCAAAATCAGCATAAATTTTAATATAAGTTTTATCAATCCTGTTAGAAAAGTCGTGAGGAATTAAAGTCCAATAAACCATTTGAGCATCAGACAAAGTAGAGACAAAATTTGTAATAGTATAATTGACTGTATAAGTATGAGAACCATAATCACTAATTCCCCAACATAATTCCACTCCATTATCAATATAATTAATACCACATTTATAAGCTTTATCTGAAAAATTTGCACTAGTATCCCAATTAGAAATGGTAGAGTAATAGTCTGAGCCTTCTTTTACAGATAGGTTTATAATTTGTGAATTACCTAAGTTATAATAAGGATGATATACCTCTGTGCCACTATCAGAATAACAATTCCAAGTCTCAGTTATATTAGCATCACCATTTTTATCTATGTAAATGTCCATAGAAATAGAATTGATAGAATTTGCTTTTACACATTTATTTAAACTAATAGTAAAAAGAAAAATGAGCCCAAGCAAAAAACATTTAAAAAATTTTCGCATAAAGTTTCCTCCTTAATAAAATATATTATTTCACAAATTAAAATAATAATCAATACCAGTATTGTTTTTTTAAGATATATATGCTATACTAATTAAGGTTAAAATTTATGCACCAGTAGCTTAGCTGGATAGAGCACTCGGCTACGAACCGAGAGGTCGGGGATTCGAATTCCTCCTGGTGCACCACAATACACTTGATAGCAAGTGTATTTTTTTGAAGTCTTAAAGAAATATTTTGAAATAATGACGTTCATATATATTCTAGTGCAAAAAATACTTAAAGCCATAGAAAGCACACAAATATAAGAAAGCTTTACGGAAGAAGAGATTAAACTAGTAACAATTGGTAAAATTTTTTGCTCGATTATTATTGACTTTATTCGACCCTTGATATATAGTAATAATTGAAGAAAAAACAATCGAAAGAAGAGGAAATATGAAAAAATTATTAAAAGTATTACTTATTATAATATTAATATTAGCCCTAGTAGCCGTAGGAGCGGGAGTATATATAGTAAACAAAATAAAAAAATTAAATTATGTGCCAATACAACCACACGAAATAGAAGTAACAGAAGGAATAGAAAAAAACTTAGTAGAATATAGGAATATAGCGCTATTTGGAATAGATACAGCAGGAACATATGAAGGAAGTAGATCAGACTGTATAATAATAGCAAGTATAAATCAAAAAAATAAGGAAATAAAACTAGTATCTGTATATAGAGATACATATTTAGACATACCAAACCATGGATTAGACAAAGTAAACCATGCATATGCCTACGGAGGTCCAGCTTTGTCAATGAGTACATTAAATACAAATTTAGATTTGAATATAACAGAGTTTGCTACCGTAAACTTTACATCAACGCAAGAAATAATAGACGAAATTGGTGGTATAAAATTAACAGTAACAGATGCAGAGGCAACACAAATTCCTGGAATAGTAGAAGGTGGAACATATGAACTAACAGGAGCACAAGCATTAGCATTTGCAAGAATAAGAAAAATAGACAATGATTATGCAAGAACAGAAAGAATGAGAAAAGTGCTTACAGCAGCATTTGAAAAAGCAAAAACAATGAGTATATTAGAACTAAATACATTAGCAGATAAATTATTACCACTTATATATACAAATATAGAGACAAAAGAAATACTTTCTTTAATACCAACTGTAGCTTCATATAAAATAGTAGAAAGTAAAGGCTGGCCATATAAAACACAGGGAATAACATTAAATGGAGTATGGTATGGACCACCAATAACATTAGAAGAAAATGTTGTAAAATTACATGAAGAACTATTTTCAGAAAAAGAATATAAAGTAACAAATAAATTAAAAGAAATAAGCGAGAAGATAATACAAAAAACGGGGTATAGGTAAAAAGAGCAAGACAAATAGGGGGGAAACAATGAAATTATTAAAAAAGTATAGAGCAATGGTTTTATACATAATAGATATAATCATAATTAATTCTTCATACATTATTAGTAGTTGCTTAATAAAGGGAAACCAAACGACAAATTTGCAATACTTAAATATGTTTTACAATACAGTAGTAATTTCTTTATTTGTGTATCTAATTACTTTTAATCTACTAGATGTATACAGAAATATAACTAGATTCGAAAACGGATTTGATTATATAAAATATATTAGTATGTCTATACTTTCTGGAGCAATATTAGTGTTAGTAAAATTTTTGTTTAAAGCCCCATTAATAGGCTACAGAGAAATAGTGCTTGCAACAATATTAACAGCTGTAATGGTAGTTTCATATAGAGTTATTATAAGATTTACATTAAATGAATTACATCCAGTAAAAAATGAACAAGTAGAAAGAAAAAATATACTTATTATAGGAGCAGGAGAAGCATCAAGTGAAATGATAAAAACTATAAAGAACACTATGAGATGTCACTATAATATAGTAGGATTAATAGATGATAATCCAAACAAAATGAATTATGCAATTTCAGGAATAAAAATATTAGGAAATAGATATGACATAGCAAATATATGCAGACAAAATAATATAGATATAATCTTTTTTTCAATAAGCAATATTGACAGCAAAAACAAAAAAGAAATATTAAATATATGTCAAGAAACAGGAGTAAAAATTAGAGTATTACCAAGTGTGTCTGATATAATAAAAAATAAAAACTTACTACAGAATTTAAGAGATATAGAAATAGAAGACCTATTAGGCAGAGAACCCATAACATTATCAAATGACAATATAGAAGAATTGATAAAAGGACAAACTATACTAGTAACAGGTGGTGGAGGCTCAATAGGTTCAGAATTATGCAGACAAATAGCAAAATTTAATCCAAGCAAATTAATAATTTTTGATATATACGAAAATAATTTATACAATATAGAAATGGAATTAAAGCAAAATCATTATGATGAGAAATTTGAAATTGATGCAATAGTAGGAAGCGTAAGAGATAAGCAAAAACTTGAGCAAGTTTTTAAACAATATAACCCATATTTAGTATTTCATGCGGCTGCACACAAGCACGTTCCATTGATGGAAGTAAGTCCATTAGAGGCAATAAAAAACAATGTTTTTGGTACATATAATATGGCAAATTGTGCAGACAAATACAATGTAAAAAGATTTGTATTAATTTCAACAGACAAAGCTGTAAATCCAACAAATATAATGGGTGCTACAAAAAGAATGTGCGAAATGATTATACAAGCATTTAATAAAAAAAGCAAAACAGAATTTGCAGCAGTTAGATTTGGAAACGTGTTGGGAAGTAATGGCTCAGTATTACCGTTATTTAAGAAACAAATAGCGAACGGTGGCCCTGTAACAGTAACGCATAGGGATATAACAAGATTTTTTATGACAATACCAGAGGCTGTAAGCCTAGTGCTACAGGCAATGAGTTATGCAAAAGGCGGAGAAGTTTTCGTATTGGATATGGGAGAACCAGTAAAAATTTATGATTTGGCAGTTAGTTTAATAAAATTATCTGGACTAGAGCCAAATGTGGATATAGAAATAAAAATTACAGGGTTGAGGCCAGGAGAGAAATTATATGAAGAATTATTAATGTCAGAGGAAGGACTTACAAAAACATCACACGATAAAATATTTATTGGACAACCATCAAGCATAACTTATGAACAATTGTTAATAAAATTAGAAAAATTGAAAGAAATAATACAAGATGAAAGTATAAGTATAGGCAAAATAAAAAGCACAATGAAACAAGTAGTGCCAACATACAAAGAACCAGAAGAAGTTAACAAAAAAAAGAAAGAAAATATAAATGTAGCTGTATAACATATATAGTTATTATAAATTACAAAAGAGGGGACGATGACCAATATGAGTAAAAAAATATTATTAGCTTCACCACATATGTCAGATGAAGGTTATGAACAGCAATTTATAAAAGAAGCATTTGACACAAATTGGATAGCACCATTAGGGGAAAATGTAAACAAATTTGAAGAAGAAATTGCAAATTATGTTGGAGTAAAAACTGGAGCAGCACTATCAGCAGGATCTGCGGCAATACACTTAGGATTAAAAGCATTAAATGTAAAGCAAGGAGACATTGTATTTTGCTCATCATTAACATTTTCGGCAACATGTAACCCAATAATATATCAAAATGCTACACCAGTATTTATAGATAGTGAATATGAAACATGGAATATGGACCCATTGGCTTTGGAAAAAGCATTTGAAAAATATCCAAATCCAAAAGCTGTAATTGTAGTACATTTATATGGCACACCAGCTAAAATGGATGAAATAATAAAAATTTGTAAAAAGCATAATGTGCCATTAATTGAAGATGCAGCAGAAAGTTTAGGCTCAATATATAATGGTCAACAAACTGGAACTTTTGGAGAATATGGGGTATTTTCATTTAATGGAAATAAAATAATAACAACCAGTGGTGGCGGAATTCTAGTTTCTAATAATGAAGATGGAATAAAAAAGGTTAGATTTTGGGCAACACAAAGCAAAGAGCCAGTGAGACACTATGAACATAAAGAAATTGGTTATAACTACAGAATGAGCAATATTTGTGCAGGAATTGGTAGAGGTCAACTAAAGGTTTTAGATAAAAGAATAGAGAAGAAAACTGAAATATACAATAAATATAAAAATGAATTAGAAAAAGTAAAAGAAATAAAAATGCAACCAATACCAAAAAATACAAAGCCAAATCATTGGCTATCTGTAATGACAATTGACAAAGACTCAAAAGTTAAGCCACTAAATATAATGGAAACACTAGAAAAGGAAAATATTGACTCAAGACCAGTATGGAAGCCAATGCATTTACAACCAGTATTTAAAAAATATGACTTTATAACAGCAAAAAATGATGGAACATCAGTATCGGAGGACTTATTTAACAGAGGAGTATGTTTACCATCAGATACCAAGATGACAGAAGAAGAGCAAGAAAGAGTAATAGATATAATAAAAAAATGCTTTGAATAGTGTTAGTAGATAGGGTCATTAAAACCAAAAGGGGAGAACATAATGTACGCAAAATACATAAAACGAATATTAGACTTAATATTAAGTCTAATGGCATTAATACTATTAATGCCATTAATGATAATTATTGGAATATTAGTAAGAATAAACCTAGGAAGTCCTATAATATTCAAACAAAAAAGACCAGGGAAAAACGAAAAAATATTTACACTGTACAAATTTAGAACAATGACAGATAAAAGAGATATAGATGGAAACCTATTACCGGATGAGTATAGACTAACAAAATTTGGAAAATTCTTAAGAAGCACAAGCTTAGACGAGCTACCAGAACTAATAAATATAATAAAAGGAGATATGGCAATAGTAGGACCAAGGCCATTATTAGTAGAATATTTGCCATACTATACAGAAGAAGAAAAACATAGGCATGATGTAAGACCAGGACTAACAGGACTAGCACAAGTAAATGGGAGAAATGCAATAAGTTGGGAAGAAAGATTTAGCTTTGATTTGCAATATAAAAAAAATGTTTCTTTTAAAGAGGATTTTAAAATTATATTAATGACAATAAAAAAAGTTTTAAAAAAAGAGAATATAGTTGTAAGGGGAACAGGAAAAACAAAGGACTTTGATGATTATAGGAGGGAAAAGAATGAATTTAGTAGGAGATAAAATTTATCTACGAAATATCGAAGACGAAGACATAAATGTGCTAAAAACTTTGATAAATGACGAAAATGTATCAAAGGATGTTGTTGGATGGAGTAAACCAATATCATCAATGGAGCATTTTACTTGGTTTAATAATTTAAAAAATGATAGTAATTTTAGATATATGATATCAAGTAAAGAAAACCCAAAAATTTCATACGGAACAGCGATAATTAGTAGAATTGATTGGAAAAATAGAAGTAGTTCCATTGATGTCAAACTGCTTGAAGAATTTCAAGGAAAAGGGTATGGCTACGAAACATTAATATTATTAACTAAATATATCTTTGAAGAATTAAATATGAATAGAATTTTTGTTAATATTTTGGAATATAATGAATGTTCAATGTCACTATTTGAAAAAATAGGTTTTGTAAGAGAAGGAATTCAAAGAAAAGCAATATATAAGAATGGAAAATATAACAACCTAATAATGTACTCGATGCTGAAAGAGGAGTACCAAAATGAAGGAAATAGGTAGCGAGTTTTGGAAGATAGAAAGTGAAAACTTGATTAAAAAAGATAATTTAAAATATTTTGAAAATCTAGGACTTGATGTAAAGTACTTGATGTCTGGGAGAACAGCAATAGATTATGTGCTAGAAGATATCAAGGACGATAAAAAAATAGTATATATGCCGGACTATTGCTGTAACTCTATGGTACAACCATTTATAGATAAAGGATACAACATTAAATATTATAATGTTGACCTGATGAATAATAAGTTTTATATAGACATTCAATTTAACTGTTCAATATTTTTTGGTATGTCATATTTTGGGTATAGTAATTCAAATATGGATTATTATATAAAAAAATTTAAAATGAAAAATATTGCTGTAATAGAAGATATAACTCATAGAGTTTTTTGTAAAAAAAGCCATTGTGAAAGTTCTAATTATTTAATTGCTAGTTTAAGAAAATGGTTTCCTATTTATACAGGAGCAATTGCAATTAATAAGAACTGTAACTTTAAGAAAAATATTGATAATTATACAATAAACGAGGAATTGGTAAAATGTAAAAAACTAGCAATGCAGTTAAAACGAGAGTATATATATAATGAAAATATTGATTGTAAAGATATGTTTTTAGATTTATTTAATAAAAGTAATAAACTTATAACTGATTACAAAAACAGGAAGATGGATAATGAATCTTTAGAGATATTAAAAAGAATTGATTTAGAAGATATAATAAGAAAAAGAATAGACAACTCAAAAACAATTGAAAAAAATTTTGTATTTAATGATAATGTAAAAATGTTATATAATTATAAAGATGGGGATTGCCCATTATTTGTTCCAATAATTTTAAAAAACAGAGACTATATAAGGAAAAAATTAATTGATAATAATGTATATTGCCCTATTCATTGGCCAAATTTTAATAATTTTAGAAACAAGACGTATGCAAATGAACTATCATTAATTTGTGATCAAAGATATGACGAAAAAGATATGAAGAGAGAAGTCAAAATAATATTAGAAAATATATAAAGAAAAGAGAAAAATTATGAAAACAATATTAATAACAGGAATAGGTGGTTTAACACCAAGATCAATTGCAAAGATTATAAGAAAAAATCATCCGGATTATAAATTAATCGGATGTGATATAAATAAAAAGGCAATAGGATTTTTTATGAAGGGATTGCTTGATAAATATTTTGTATGCCCAAAGTGTACATCAAATGAATATTTTCCTTGGATTGAAAAATTAGTTAACGAAAAAGAAATAGATTACGCTTTTGTTCAGCCTGAAAGTGAAATCGTAGAATGGGGAGATTACTATGAGAAAAATGGGAAATATCCATGTAAAGTTTTTATGGGCGGTAAATTGTTATCAATGTCATTAAGGGATAAATCAATAATGGCGGATTTACTTAAAGGCACAGAATTTATTCCTAAAACAATAAAGGTTACACAGGAAAATCCACGTTATGAAGACGTAGAAAATGAGATAGGATTTCCATGTTGGATAAGAGCAACAGAGGGCACTGGGGGCTTGGGATCTTTGAAGTTAGATGATATATCAAGTTATAAAAGTTGGCTGTTTATAAATTCGACAATTCCAGAGTTTACAGTAAGTGAATATCTTACAGGAAGACATCTTGCAAACCAAATGTTATATTATAATGGAGAATATGTAAAAGGTGCTGCATTAGAATGTGTAGAATATGTTATGGCTAGTACTGCACCATCACATGTTACTGGAAATACACACTTTGGAAGATTTCTAAATGAAGACAAAATAAATGAATTCTGCGATAGCTGTATTAAATATTTAGAAAAAAAATTAAATGTAAAAGCCCATGGAATTTTATCTTTTGATTTGAAAGAAGATAAAGATGGCAAAATGAAAGTTACAGAAGTTAATATTAGGCATATGGCATATACAGGCGTAATGGCTGAAGCAGGTTTTGACTTAATCGAGGATACAATAAAAATAATGGAGGAAGGAAATTGTGATAATGTTGTAAGAAATCAATTTTATCATTATGAGAAACCATATGTATTTTTAAGAGATGTAGATGTAGAACCACTATTATTAGAATCAGAAGAGATTTTTGATAAAGGGAAATATTTATAAAAAGGTGAAAATAGATGGATATTGTTATAGTTTCACAATACTTAAGAGATATTGAATGCTTTGAAAGTAATAATAGTAGATTTGTTTATATTGCAAAATTATTGGCAATGTCAAAAAATAACAATGTTGAAATTATTACATCTGATTTTAATCATACTAAAAAAGAAAAATTTAATAAGATAGGAAAATTGGATGGAGTAAAAATAACAGCATGCCATGAACCAGGATATCCTAAAAATGTGTGTCTAAAAAGATTTAATAGTCACAAAAAATTATCAAAAAATATTAAAGAGTATTTAGAAAAAAGAAAGAAACCAGATATTATATATTGTGCTATTCCCTCTTTAGCAGTTGGAAAAATAGTAGCCCAATATGCCGAAAAAAATGGTGTTAGATTTGTAATAGACATACAAGATTTATGGCCAGAAGCATTTAAAATGGTGTTTAAAATTTCATTATTAAGTAACGCAATCTTTTATCCAATGAAAAGACAAGCTAACTATATATATAAATGTGCAGATGATATAATTGCAGTATCTGAAACATATTGCAATAGAGCTTTGAAAGTAAATAAAAAGGTAAAAAAGGGTTTGAGCGTTTTTTTAGGTACTGACTTAAACTATTTTGACGAATGTGCAAAGAAAAATAAAGTCGAATTTGATGGTGATTTGGTAAGAATAGCTTATATAGGAACATTAGGACATAGTTATGATATTCCATTAGTAATTAACTCTATAAAATATCTTAATGAAAAAGGAATTAATAATTTAAAATTTATTATTATGGGAGATGGACCACTAAAAGAAGAGTTTGAAAACTATGCAGAAGAAAAAAAAGTGGACTGTCAATTTACTGGAAGGCTAGAATATGAAAAAATGGTCGGATTGCTATGTTCTTGTGATATAGCAGTAAATCCAATAAAAAAGGGCTCTGCAGGGAGTATAATCAATAAAGTTGGAGATTATGCTGCTGCTGGAATTCCTGTAGTTAATACTCAAGAAAATCTGGAGTATAAAAATATTCTAGAAAAGTATAATGCAGGAATAAATGTAAAAAACGAGAGTTTTATAGATACTGCCAATGCTATAGAAACATTGTACAATGATAAAAGAATAAGAATAAAATATGGAGAAAATAACAGAAAATTAGCAGAGGAAAAATTTGATAGAAAAAAAACCTATAATCAAATAGTTAAAATAATAGAAGGGAATTAATATATGAATTTATTACATGTATGTTCAATAACAAATAATAAAACAAGTGGTATATCCAATGTTGTGCCAGAACATTTTATAAACCAAAGCAAATTTGTCAAAGTAGCTTTACTAAATTGCAATAATACCCAAATAGAGAGACTAAAGTCAGAAAAAAACGTGTTTTACTATAATGAAATTAATAAAAATATTGATAATTTGCCAAAACCGTTTAACTGTCCCGATTTAGTTGTTTTTCATGGAATATATATTTCACAATATATAAGTATATATAAAAAAATATTAAAAAAAGATATTCCATATATTATAATTCCGCATGGCTCTTTAACTAAAGATGCCCAAAAAATAAAAAAAATAAAAAAAGTATTTGGAAATTTAGTGCTATTTAATAGATTTATAAAAAAGGCTAAAGCTATCCAATATTTATCTGAAATAGAGCAAAAAATGTCATCTGATTTTAAAAATGATAGTTTTATTATGGGAAATGGTATATATACACCAAGCTTAAAAAAAGAAAAATTCTCAGAAAATTGCATTAAATTAGTTTACGTGGGAAGATATGCTGTATATCATAAAGGGTTAGATATTTTATTAGATGGATGTAAGAAAGCTTATAAGAACATGATAATAAATAAAATAGAAGTCAATCTTTACGGAGCAGGAAATGAGGGAGAAAATCATATCAGAGAAATGATAAAGAAAAGGAATCTAGAAAGAGTGGTAAAAGCTCATGGACCAGTATTTGATAATCAAAAAATAGCAGAAATTATTAAAAATGATATTTTTATACAAACTTCGAGACTTGAAGGACAACCATTGGGAATAATGGAAGCAATGGCCTTAGGGATGCCGGTTATAGTAAGTGAGGGAACTACATTTGGAAGTATTGTTCAGAGTAATGAGTGCGGACTTGTTTGTTCGACTCCAGATGAAGTTAGTACAATACTTAATGAACTAAAGAAAGAATCAAAACATTTTTTAAAATTTGGTAAAAATTCTAGGAAATATATAGAGAACAATTTAACTTGGAATACTATTGCGAGTAAGTCAGTAAAAAAATATAAGGAGCTAATAAAAGATGCTAGATAAAAAAATAAAAAATATATTTCTAATAGCGATGATTTTTATTTCCATAATTTCATTTTTTGTGGTTTTATGCTGTAATTCTACAATTGAAACTAGATATTTATGCCTGTTGCCATTATTTTTAATATTTGGACTATTGGTGTATCTTTTAGCAAATAAAAATTCTGTGATGTATATAGGTTCATTTATTATCATTGTTTCATATTTTATTAGGATGTCCGTTGCACCTGCATTTATGGCAATTGGAGATTATTTTTCGACGAAAAGTTCAGAGTTAGATTACAATACAGCTATTCTATTCATGATTTATGAATTTATATTTGTTTTTTTTATACTATCTTTTCTATCAAAAAATAAAAACATCAATGCCGGTAAATGGAACGAAAGTACAGAAAAATCGGAGAACAATGAAAACATTAAATTTAAAGTTAATAAAAACATGAAGTTAATAATATTTTTTTTAATAATTATATGTACGCTTTTCTGCTTTAGATATCCTCAAATACTAAATAGCTTTAAGTTTGGAGTGTTGTCAAATTCAGATCTAATACAATGGCAAAAAAAATATAATTTTTCTTTGAATTCTATGCCTAAGTTAATATTTTATATGATAAGTTGGTGTATTAAAATTATTAAAGAAGTTATAATCTTTATTATATTATTAGCCATTAAAAATAAGAAGAATAGTAAGTTTAAATTTATATCATCATTAGCCATTATTCTAATTGGAAGCTTAATCAGTGATGATACTCTTGCACAAAATTTATATTTTGCCTGTGTTTATTTTTTATTATTAACTGAATTTTATCCGGAAAATAAGAAAAAAATATATATTATATTAAGCATAACTGTAGGACTGATTTTTTTCTATGGATTAATAAGTGAGAAAATATCAGATTACAACTATAAAGAAACTGCTTATAACATTGCTAATACATTGCAAGTGTATTTTACAGGAGTTTACAATGTGGCAGTTTCATTAAAACTAAAAGTAGAAAACATTTTAGAAATAATTATGGGGGATTTTTTAAGAAGTATACCACTATTTAAAACCTTTTTTGTTAATATGCAAACGAGTACAACAGTTTTTTGCAGCTACATAAATGATGAATATAATAGCCAAATAGTGCCATCGCTAGGGCAGTCTATATTTTTATTTGGAAAGATATTTGCACCACTAATAGCTTCATTATTTACTATAATAACTGTAAAATGTGAATCTAAAATAAAAAAAATAGATAATTATTTTGATAAATTTATTTGCTATATTATTATAGTAAAATTAGCATGTATACCAGTAATTTATAATGGACAGATATTTTTACAAGGACTCTTTGGTACAATACTTCCATTAGTGATAATCAGTTTATTTAACAAAAAGGAGAAAAAATATGATTGAAAAAAAAATTCATTATTGTTGGTTTGGAGGAAATGAACTACCTACAAAGGCAAAAAGATGTATAAAATCATGGAAAAAATATTTTCCAGACTATGAAATCATAGAATGGAATGAAAAAAATTTTGATATAAATTTTAACAATTATGCCAAAGAAGCATATTTAAATAAAAAATATGCTTTTTTTACAGATGTTGCTAGGTTATATATAATTTATCATAATGGAGGAATATACTTTGACGTGGATGTGGAAGTTATAAAGAAATTCGACAATGATATATTAAGTAATGAAGCTTTTTTTGGACTGGAGACGGAAAATACTGTTAATACGGGATTAGGATTTGGAGCTACAAAAAAAAATTGGATTATCAAGGAGATGCTAGATGATTATAATGACAAAAAATTCTTAAGTAAAGACGGAAAGATGGATATGACTCCGTGCCCTATAATAAATAGCAGAGTATTTAGAAAAAATGGATTTGAATTAAATGGAAATTATGAAAAGATTAATGATGTAGCAATTTATCCTATAGATTTTTTTAATCCATTAGAGGCTGCTACGGGTAGATTGAATAAAACAAAAAATACACAAAGTATACATTGGTTTTTAAAATCCTGGGTACCAAAAAAACAACTAATTATTAGTAATATTACTAAACCATTTCATCGAATTTTTGGTATAAATTGTTTTAAGTGGATAAAGAAACTCGGAGGACATAAGAAGTGAAATATAAGTATTTTCTGAAAAACTTAAGCATTTTTACAATTAGTAATTTTATAACAAAATTATTAATGTTTTTGATGCTACCTTTATATACTAGTATTTTAACATCAAAAGAATATGGCACTATAGATATGATAACTACTACAGTGAATTTAGCAATGCCTATATTAACTTTATGCATTACAGAAGCAATAATAAGGTTTACAATAGAGGAAAACACCAATAGAAAACAGATACTATTAAACTCTCTTAATATTGCATTTAAAGGATATATATTATTATTGATAGCATCTATTGTAGCTTGGATAATAGGAATTGAATTAAAGATATTAATTATCTTTAATATTTATTATTTAGTATATACAGTTTCATCGCTACTAACTTATTATTTAAAAGGGTTAGAAAGAATTAAAATAATAGGATGGGCAAGTGTTATTAGAGTTATTACCTTAATACTATTAAATTGTTTATTGTTATTATACTTGAAGCTATCGGTAGTTGGATATTATGTTTCACTAATAGTAAGTGATATTATTGTAATAATTATCTATATTTATAATTTGAAAAAAAATAAAGTTGTGGGGAATGATGAAAAAAATACGACACTAAAGAAAGAAATGATAAAATATAGTAAAAATTTTGTGCTAAACTCTATAAGTTGGTGGATTAATAATGCATCTGATAAATATATACTATTACTATTTTATGATTTAGATATCACAGGTATTTATTCTGTTGCATACAAAATTCCTACAATTATTGAATTTGTGCAAGCAATATATTCACAGGCATGGCAAATTTCTGCAATAAAAGAATATAACAAAAAGAACTCAGTGGAATTTTTTTCAAATATGTACAAAATATATAATATTATAATAATATTTACGGTATGCTTAATATTAATCTTCTTGAAGGTTATATCAAGAATATTGTTTGCTAAAGAATTTTTTATTGCATGGAAATATGTACCATTTCTTTTGCTAGCAATCTTATTTGGAGCTCTAGCAGGTTTTCTGGGTTCTATATATGCTGCAAATAAAGACTCAAAAATGTATGCTAAGTCTACAGCAATTGGGGCAATGACGAATATTATTTTGAATTTTTTGCTAATACCTAGTATGGCAGCTCATGGCGCAGCAGTTGCGACTTGTATATCATATGTAATTGTTTGGATATTAAGACTTATATTTATGAAAAAGTACATGGTATTAAAGATTAATTTGAAAAAAGATGTTACATCATATCTGCTAATTTTAGTAATTTGTATTAGTGTTATTTGCTTAAAAACTTTAATTGCAGAAATAATAGCTACTACTGTTTTGACTATTATAATTCTCATGTACAGAAAAGAGTTAGCTGATTTATCTAAATCAGTAAGAAAGGATTTCATGAAATGAAAGAAGTAGGAATTATGACATGGTTTACATATAATAATTATGGAACGGTTTTACAAGCGTATGCTTTATCAAAAAAATTAGAAAACATGCAAGTTATTCCGGAAATTATTAATTACAGACCTAAGATAAGAAAAACAAATATATATGATATGAAAATTAAATTTATATTAAAGCAGTTAATTAATAAAAATTATCAAAAGAAATATATCTCCGAAATAAGCAAGATAAATGAAAAATTTAGTAAATTTAGAAAGGACAGTTTATCTATATCTAATGAAGTTGACACTTACACAGAATTGAAAGAAAAGGCAGATAGCCTAGATAAAGTGGTTTGTGGAAGTGATCAAATATGGTCTCCAATTTTTTATGATCCACATTATTATTTGGATTTTGTGGATAATGACACAAAAAAAATATCATACGCTCCAAGTTTTGGAGTAAGTGATATATATGAAGAAGGCGTAAAAAAAGGAATAGAAAAATTATTAAATAGATTTGAAAATATATCGGTAAGGGAAGAACAAGGAAAAGAAATCATAAAAGAAATATGTGATAAAAACGTTGAAATAGTGCTAGATCCAACACTATTAATAACAAAAGAAGAATGGATTAAATTATTTGAAATCAAAGAAGATAAAAACAAGGATAATTATATCTTATGTTACTTTTTAGAAAGTAATAAAAAATACCTTAAAGTTGCTAAGGAATTATCTAAAAAATTAAAAGTACCAATTAAAATAATTCCAACCAATAATTTAATTGACAAATTTAATAAAGATTCAATTTTATTTGATTGTGGACCAAAAGAATTTGTAGAATATATCAGCCATGCTAAATGTGTATTAACAGACTCATATCATGGAGTACTATTTTCTATTAATTTTAATAAACCATTTGTGGCATTAAAAAGATTTAAGGAAAATAAGTTTTCACAAAATTCTCGAATTATAAATATCTTAAGTAGATTTAATTTAGAAGACAGGTTGTATAACAATAAAAGTCTGAATTTAAGTCCAATTTATTATAAAACAATTAATCGAGAGATCGCAATAGAAAGAAAAAAAAGTATAAATTTTTTAAGAAAAAGCATATTTGATGGAAAAGTAAGTAATGAGCCACTTATTACAAATAATTGCACCGGATGTGGAGTCTGTGTGGTGGTATGCCCCAAAAAATGTATAAAAATAGAGAAGAATGAAGAGGGATTTTGGGAATATACAGTAAATAAGGAGCAATGTATAAATTGTGGACTTTGCAAAAAAAACTGTGGTCAAGTTCATAATAATGCCATAAAAATCGAAAGACAAAAAATATTTAGTGCATACTCTAAATCAAATGAAGTTCTGATGAAATCATCTTCAGGTGGACTAGCATTTGAACTTTCTAATCAGGCATTAATTGATAATATGCCAGTTATTGGATGCAAGTATAATGAGAAAAATAATAGGGCTGAACATGCTTTTATTAATGACATAAACAATGTAAATGAGCTTAGTGGATCTAAATATTTACAGAGTTATACAGTTGATGCTTTTGAAAAAATTAAGAACCTAAAAAGTGCTTTAATAATAGGTACTCCATGCCAAATTGCGTCTATCGATAACTATTTAAAAAATGTCAATAAAAGAAATGAGTTTGTTTTGGTTGATTTAATATGCCATGGTGTTCCATCATATCTAGTTTGGGATAAATTTTTAAAAGAAAATGGCGATAATAGAGAAATTATATTTAGAAATAAAAAATATGGTTGGAAGACAGAACTTACGGTGGGGTCAAAAAGAATAAGAAGAGACAAATTTTATAATTTTTTTGAGAGTGGGCAAGTTTATAATAGATGTTGCTATGACTGTAATTATAGGGAATATATGTGTTCAGACATAAGATTGGGAGATTTCTGGGGGAAAAAAAGTAATAAAGGAATAAGTAAGGTAATAATTAATTCCGAAAAAGGGTTAAACCTTTTTAATAGCATAAAGGACAAAATAATTTTTAAGGAAGAAAATATTTCAGAATGTTTTGTTCATCAACAAAAAAAGAATGTTGCGTTTCCACTGAAAAGATATGCCATTATAAATGAATTAAAGTCTGATAAAAAATCGTTAACTAAAATTTCAAACAAGTACTGCAAGAAAATTGTTAAAGATAGCAATTTTAGAAAAAAATTTTATGGACTTTATAAGTTTTTGCAGAACAGGCAATAAATTTTTGGGTGGAATAGATCCTCTGAACTACGGTTCTAAATTGCTACATTCCTGCGATTTAAAACTCCCTAATTGGGATGCTGGTATGCAATTTGATTGTGTAAACTTATGCATTAAACAAATTTTATAATATAGAAATGTGACTTTTGACTAAGTTGCATTTTTTTATGTTTTGATACAACTTTCGACAAATTTCGCAATAAGAAATTGATATACTATTAAAGGGCGATATCAAATGAAGAAAATTCATGAAAAAATTTTATTTATTCTATTCATTATTACAGGTATATTATTAATAGGAGTAAGCACTTTTGCACATTCTGGAAGAACGGATTCGAGCGGAGGGCATAGAGATAACAAAAATAGAAATAAATGCAAGTACAAAAAGTATTGAAGTGGAAGAAAACAAAATATTGACAGCAACAATATTACCAAGTAATGCGACAGATAAAAAAATCTCATGGGAATCAAGTGATGAAAGCATAGCAATGATTAATGAAGAAGGAAAAAGCAAACCCGTTGGCAGGAATTATAGGGTTAGGCACATTAGGCGGAGCAGGATATGACGGATATAGAAAATTTGGAAGAGTTAGATTATCATAGTAGATGGAAGATAATGGAAGACAAACAAGGAAAGAAAATTATATTGACACAAAAATTAGAAATAGATATAATTGAATTACCGAAAATAATAGGAAAAGAAAAAGAGCAAGATAATTTATTGGACTGGCTATATTTTTTGGAAAATCCTAAATCAGAGAGGGTGACTGAAAAAATGAAGGAAAACGAGAACTTAAAAGAAGCAGTAAAAAAATTAGATAATCTAAGTGAAGATGAAAGGATGCAAAGAATAGCAGACTTAAGGCAAAAAGCGATAATGGATGAGAAAGCAATATATGAAAAGGGACTAGAAGTTGGAATTGAAAAAGGCATAATGGAAGGTTCACGAAAAGAAAAAATAGAAATAGCCAAGAAAATGTTAGAGCTAAAAATAGATAAAGAGACAATCGCAGAGGCAACAGGACTAACAGAGCAAGAAATAGAGAAAATTCTCAACTAGGGACAGTCCCAAATTGAAGTCTTATGGCTTATTACATGTTGTCATTGGTTAATGTTGATTTTTTGGCAAAATATATAAAAATATCTTGCCAAATATTTTTTTTATGGTTATACTATATTCATATGAAAAACTAAGGAGGAAATTATGGAAGAATTAGATTTAAAAGAATTGTTTTTTATGTTTTGGAATAAAAAGTTAGAGATTATATTAATAACGCTAATGTTTGTAGCCGTAGGTATAGGGTATTCATATTTTTTTGTTAAACCCGAATATACATCAACCACATCATTGGTATTAGCACAAAGTTCTTCATCTGGGCAAACTGGAGATGGTGCTATTAGTGCAACAGATTTAACAATGAACTCAAAACTTGTTTCAACATATAGTGAGTTGATAAAAAGAAAAGCTATTTTAGGACAGGTGTGTGAAAACTTAAATATACCAGATTCAAACATACAAGAATTAAGAGGAAAGATAAAAGTTAATTCTGCAAAAAATACAGAAATAATAGAAATATCTGTAACAAACAAAGATCCTAACAAAGCAGCAGCAATAGCAAATGAAATAGCAAAAGTATTTGGCGAAAAAATAGTAGAAATATATAACATAAGCAATGTATATTTATTAGATAGAGCAGAGGCTAATGCAGTGCCAAGCAATATTAATCACATGAAAGATGTAGTTATATTTGCATTTATAGGACTTGTAATAGCAGCAGTTTATGTATTAATTGCCAATATGTTAGACAATACTATAAAAACTGAGCAAGATGTAGAAGCTACAACAGAACTATTAGTATTAAGTTCAATACCAAATTATGATGTGGAAATTAAAAGTAAAAGAGTAAGATAAAGAATACCAAAGAGAAAGGATTGAATAAAATATGAAAAAAGAATTAATAACTCAAAGAAGTCCAAAATCACCAATAGCGGAAACTTTTAGGACTTTAAGAACAAACTTACAGTTTATGAATTCACAAAAAGATTTAAAAACAATATTAATAACTTCTACGATGCCTGGAGAAGGCAAAAGTTGGATATCCTCTAACTTAGCTGTAACTTTTGCACAAGCAGGCAAAAAAGTTGTATTAGTTGATGCAGATATGAGAAAAGGCAGATTAGCAACAATGTTTTCTGTAAATTCAACACCAGGACTATCAAATTATCTATCTGGAGTAGATGAAAGAGGGAAAAAAATAGACATACTAAAATATGTAACAACTACGGAAATAGATAATTTATATATTATACCTTCTGGAAATGTTCCACCAAATCCATCTGAATTGTTAGCATCGGAAAAGACGGAAGAAATGTTGGAAAAATTAAAGAAAACTTTTGACATTGTTATATTAGATGGAACACCAGCTTTACTAGTTACAGATGCATTGATATTGGCAAGATTAGCAGACACAACAACAATAGTAACTGCATATAAATCAACAAAAAAGGAAGATTTAGCAAAAGTAAAAAAATCAATAGAAAATGTTGGTGGTAAAATAGCAGGAGTTATTATAAACAAAATTCCTATTAAACCAGAAGAATATAAATCTACATATTATTATGGCTCAACAACATCAGTAGAGCCAACAAGAAGACATCAAAAGGCAGATTATCAATTTGAAACAACGGGGAATATAGAAGAAAATAAAAAACAAGAGATAACAGAACAGTTAAATGAATATTTAAAGAATAAATAGAGGTTTGAAATGATTGATATACATTCACATATTATTCCGAATGTAGATGACGGTGCAAGAAGTGTAGAAGAGACTTTTAACATTTTAAAAGAGGCACAAGAAGCAGGCTTTACAGATGTTATTTTAACTTCACACTTTCTTTTAAATTATTACGAAACTAACGCACAAGAATTAATATTTTGGAAGGAAAAATTACAAGAAGTACTGAAAAAGCAAGGAACTAAAATAAATTTACACTCTGGAATGGAAATATATATAACTAATCAAATGGAAGAATTATTGGAAAACAAAAAAATATTAACACTTGCAAATAGCAGATATATGTTAATAGAGCTACCATTAGCAACAAATGTTAAATATTTTGACTATGTTGTATATTATTTAGAAGCAAAGGGAATAAAGCCAATAATTGCTCACCCTGAAAGGTATAAGTGTGTACAAAAAGATCCAGATATTGTCGAAGAATACATTGAAAAGGGATGCTTGATTCAATGCAATTATGGAAGTATTGTAAATTTATATGGACGTGAAGCTGAAAAAACTATTAAAACACTATTGAAAAAAAATCAAGTACATTTTTTAGGAAGCGATGTGCATAGGGAAAATGGAACTTATTTAATTATTTTAGATGCGATTAAAAAAATAAGAAAGATAATAGGAGAAAACAAAATTAATGAGATTACAACAATAAATCCAAAAAAAATATTGCAAAATGAAGAGTGGCAATATTAATTATTAACAATTTAGAAAGGAATGTTAATAAAATATGAGAAAAATTAAAGTAATAGGTGTTATAATTCTGCTAATTTTCATTTTATCAACAAATGTAAAAGCATTAACAGAAAAAATAGAAAATGAAGAATCTAATATAACAGAAAAGATAGTAGATGAAAACAATACAAGCGAAAATATTACGGAGGAAAATAATACACAGGAAAATGTGACAGAACCAGAGCAAAATCACGAAGAAGAAAACAATTATTATGAGCCTGAGTATCCAAGCTACAATCCACCACGATATGAAGAAAGTAAATCTGAAAATGCGAATTTAAGAATAATAAAAATTGAGAATATGGAGCCAGAGTTTGATAAGGATACTACAGAATATTATTTAACAGTAGATTTAAATACCGAAAAAATAGATATAGAAACATATACAGACAGTGAAAAGGCAAAAGTAGCAATATATGGAAACGAGAATTTAAAAGAAGGAAAGAATACAATAGAAATAGTTGTTACAGCGGAAGCAGGAAATCAGAAAACATATTATATATATGTAACAAAAATTGATAATGCAAAAATGGCAAATGCTAATTTACAAACTTTAGAGATAGAGGGTGCAAGCATATCTCCAAAATTCAAAAACAATATATATAGCTACAATGTAACAATTGACAAAAATACAAAAAAATTAAATATTTTAGCAAAACCTGAAAATGAGAAAAGTAAAATAGAAATTGTTGGAAACTCCAATTTAAAAGAAGGAGAAAATATTATAAAAATAATAGTAACTGCCGAAGATGGAACAACAACAAGAACATATAAAATTAATGCGTATACTTCGCTAAATGACATTCAAGTTCAAGAGGAAGACAAAAAACCTGCAATTGTTGTTTTAGGAATACTTGGAATTACTATATTAATAATGGGAATAATAGTAATAACAAAAAATAAGAAAATATAAGAGCTGTAATTTCTTAAAGGGGGGATACAAATGATAAAAATGTATAATACAGATATTAATACAAACATCACAGAGGAAACCAAAGACCTAAAAAAAGGTAATTGGATTAACATGATATCCCCGACAGAAGAAGAAATTCAACGTGTATGTGCAGCACTTCAAATTAAACAAGACTTTATAAGATATTCTTTAGATGAAGAGGAAAAAGCCAGAATAGACACAGAAGATGATGACAATACAACATTATATATAATAGACATTCCTGTTATAGAAAGTGACAGAACTAGAAGAGTGTACGTAACAATGCCAATAGGTGTGATTTTTGTAAGAGATGATTATATAATTACAGTATCACAAAAAAATAATGATATTATTAAAGATATAAAAACAGAAAATGTTATAACATATAAGAAAAGTAGATTTTTATTACAAATATTATATGCAAACTCAAAAAAATTTTTAAGCCTATTATATAAGATAAATAAAGAATTAGAAAGTACAGAAAATAAACTAAAAAATTCTTTGCAAAATGAAGGGCTACTAAAAATGTTAGATCTAGAGAAGAGCTTGGTTTACTTTACAACATCTTTAAAATCTAATGAAGTTGTAATGGAAAAAACAACAAGAGGAAAAATTATAAAATTGTATGAAGAAGATGAAGACTTGCTAGAAGATGCTATTATAGAGAACAAGCAGGCTATAGAAATGGCAAAAATATATAGTGATATTTTAAGTGGTACAATGGATACATATGCTTCAATAATTTCTAATAACTTAAATGCGGTAATGAAAATATTAACATCTGTAACGTTTATACTTGCCATACCAACATTAATAGCAAGTATATGGGGAATGAATGTAGAACTTCCATTTCAAAGAGAACCACTAGGATTTTTAATAATTACAGTTTTTTCTATAATAATGTGCATAGTTGCAACAATATGGTTAAAACGAAAGCGTATGCTAAATTAAAAGACACACACATACAGTGTGTTTTTTGACATATACTGGAAAGTATTGTATAATTAGTAATAGGTTAAAATACAAGGAGGATTTAAAATGTTAAATGCAGTAGGAGTAACAATTAGATTTGGAAAAAGAACATTGTTTGAAGATGTAAATATAAAATTTAATAAAGGATGCTGTTATGGAATAATAGGTGCAAATGGATCTGGGAAATCAACCTTTTTAAAAGTTTTATCTGGTGAGCTAGAGCCAAGCAAAGGAGAAGTTACAAAGGAAAAAACAGAAAGGCTATCTGTTTTAAAACAAGACCACTTTGCATATGAAGATTTTTCAGTTATTGATACAGTTATAATGGGAAATGAAGAACTGTATAAAATTAGACAAGAAAAAGATGCAATATATGCAAAGCCTGATTTTTCAGAAGAAGATGGAATGAAAGCGGCAAAGTTGGAAGAGAGATTTGCTGAACTTGATGGATGGAATTCAGAGGCAGATGCTAGTCAACTATTAAATGAATTGGGAATAGAAACAGAAAATCATTATAAAAAAATGTCCGAATTAGAAGGAAAAGAAAAAGTAAAAGTTCTTTTAGCTCAAGCATTATTCGGCAATCCAGATATACTACTATTAGATGAGCCAACAAATGACTTGGATTTAAAAACTATCAACTGGTTAGAAGAGTTTTTAATTAATTTTGAAAACACAGTAATAGTTGTATCACATGATAGGTACTTTTTAAATAAGGTATGCACACACATAGCAGATGTGGATTTTGGAAAGATAAAAGTTTATCCTGGTAATTACGATTTCTGGTATGAATCTAGTCAATTAGCATTAAAACAAATGAAAGAAGCAAATAAGAAAAAAGAAGAAAAGATAAAAGAATTGCAAGCATTTATAGCAAGATTTAGTGCAAACGCATCAAAATCAAAACAAGCTACATCAAGAAAAAAATCTTTAGAAAAGATAGAGTTAGACGAAATTAAACCATCGAATAGAAGATATCCATACATAGATTTTAAACCAGATAGAGAACCAGGAAAGGAAATTTTACAAGTAAAAAACATATCTAAAACTATAAATGGAGAAAAAATATTGAATAATGTATCATTTACAGTAAAGAATGGAGATAAAATTGCATTTTTAGCAGATAATGAAAATGCAAAAACTGTGTTATTTCAAATAATTGCCGGGGAACTGGAGCCAGATGAAGGAAGTCTTATTTGGGGTACAACAATTACACAAAGCTATTTCCCTAAGGACAATAACTATTTATTTGATGTAGATTTGAATATAACAGATTGGCTAAGACAGTATTCAAAAGACCCAGATGAAACATATGTGAGAAGCTTTTTAGGAAGGATGTTGTTTTCTGGTGAGGAAGCATTAAAAAAAGTTGCAGTTTTATCTGGAGGAGAAAAAGTAAGATGTGTTTTATCTAAAATAATGTTATCTGGTGCCAACTTTTTAATAATGGACGAACCAACTAACCATCTAGATATGGAAAGTATAACGGCATTAAATGAAGGAATGACACGATTTAAGGGAAATATGTTATTCACATCACATGACCACCAACTAATGCAAACAGTAGCAAATAGAATAATAGATATAAAGCAAGATAAAACAATAGATAGAGAAGTAACATATAATGAATATTTAGGAATAGAATAACCATAGCAGAAATTAATGTATTTTTCTTGACAAATCTGGAATACGGCATTATAATAATACTTGTTCTAAGATTTGCTCAAGAAAATATGCGCCATTAGCTCAGTTGGTAGAGCAGCAGACTCTTAATCTGATGGTCGGAGGTTCGACTCCTCTATGGCGCACCAAATGCAATCTTTGTATTTGAATTTATAAAACATTGATTATAAATCCCAGTTGTTATATTTCAACTGGGATTCTTTAAAAACGGGAGTCAGTATGTTAAAAAAAGAAAAATTCATGAAAGAAGCGATAAAACAGGCTAAAAAAGCATATGACAAAGAAGAAATACCAGTAGGTGCTGTAATAGTAAAAGATGGAAAGATTATAGCAAGGGGTTATAATAAAAAAGAAGAAAAGAAAGATACCACACAGCATGCAGAAATTATAGCAATTCAGAAGGCAAGTAGAAAAATAGGTGCTTGGAGATTGCAAGATTGTGAAATGTATGTTACACTAGAGCCATGTGCAATGTGTACAGGAGCATTAATACAGGCAAGGTTGAAAAGGGTATATATAGGAACAATGGATCCAAAAACAGGAGCTTGTGGGTCGGTACTTAATTTGCTAGAAGATTACAAATTTAACCATAAAGTAGAAGTTGAAACAAACATAATGCAAAAAGAATGTGAAAAAATATTAAAAGATTTTTTTAAATATTTAAGAAGCAAAAAATAATAATTTTAATGGAGTGGTATCGAAGTGGTCATAACGAGGCTGATTCGAAATCAGTTAGTCTGCGAAAACAGGCACGTGGGTTCGAATCCCACCCACTCCGCCAATAATACAAGGAGGAAAAATGGAAACTGATAAAAGGAAACAAACCATAAAGTTTTATGTGGCTGTTACAGTATTAGTTTTAATATTAATAATTATAGCAATAATAATGATAAAATACGAGGTAGAAGGCGAGCAAAATATGCCATTTAAATTATCAAAAATAATAGTTGTTAGCACGGCCGAAGGAGTAGAACAACAAGGAACAGATAAAAAATGGGCATTTAACATATTTCAAAATAATGACATATATTTTTATATAGACAAAAACAATGAATATAAATCAGAAAAACAAATGTATATAGACAGTGTTAGTATAGAAAATATTGAAGTTATAAATTCTCCTCAAATCGGCGAGATTAAGGCATATATGCCAAATAGTTCAGAAGGAAGAATGTATAGCTATGCAGAAGATTCTATTGTAGATGAAGTTCTAAAGTATAATGGAGCAACACGTAGCGATTCTAGAAATTTGAAAATTGGAAATCAAGGTGGCAATATAGCAATAAGATTTAGTAATACGGGAATAGGAAAATATGAATCTAATGATGATGAACAAATTGTACATGATGGAACATTAATAAAAAAACTCGAAAAAACTACAGATGATATTAAGTTTACGGTTAACTTTGATTTTATAATAGTTATAAATAAAAACAAATACAAAGCAAAAATCACATTAGACTTGCCATGTGGAGATATTGTAGAAAATGGAACAGCTAATTACGAAAAATCAGACATGAAAGATATTATATTTAAAAGAGAAAAATAAAAGAAAGAAGGAATAAAATGAAAAGAATTTTAACAATTAATCCAGGGTCAACATCTACAAAGATAGCAGTCTTTGATGATGAAAAAATGGTTTTTAAAGAAAGCTTGACACATGAAACAGAAAGGCTAGCAAAGTTTAATGACATATCTGAACAACTGCCATATAGAACATCTATGGTAATTGAAGCATTAAACAAAAATAATATTCCGTTAGAAAGTATTGATGCGTTTTCAGGTAGAGGAGGTGGACTAGTAGCAGTAAAAGGCGGAACATATGAGGTAAATGATAAATTATTGCATCATGCACAAATAGGATATACAATGAAACATGCCTCAGTATTGGGAGCACAAATAGCACATAATTTAGCTAGGATAAACAACAAAAAGGCATATGTTGTAAACCCAGTAACAGTAGATGAAAAACAAGAAATTGCTAGAATAACAGGTATTAAAGGTATATATAGTCAAACAGTTTTTCATGCATTAAACCAAAAAGAAGTTGCACATAAATATGCCAAAAGCATAGGAAAAAGATATGAAGATTTAAATTTAATAGTAGTTCATCTTGGTGGAGGAATATCTGTAGGAGCTCATAAAAATGGTAAAGTTATAGATGTAAATAATGGACTAAATGGAGAAGGACCATTTGCACCAACAAGAAGTGGAAAAGTATTGGCAACTGATTTAATTGATATGTGTTTTTCAGGTAAATACACTGAAAATGAAATTAAGGAATTAATTACTAAAAAAGGAGGATTGATTTCACATTTAGACACAAGTGATGCAAGAGATGTAGTAAAGATGATATCAGAAGGGAATAAGTATGCAAAACTTGTTTATGATGCAATGATTTATCAAGTTGCAAAAGAAGTAGGAGCGCAAAGTGTTGTACTAAAGGGGAAAATAGATGCTATAATATTAACAGGTGGAATAGCATATGAGGAATATTTTGTAAAAGGTCTAAAAGAATATATAGAATTTTTAGGAAAAATTATAATAATCCCAGGAGAAGAAGAAATGCAAGCACTAGCAAATGGTGTGCTAAGAGTATTAAATGGAGAAGAAGAAGCGCAAGAATATACAGGTATTCCTGTAAATAAAAACATTGTAGAAAAATGAAAACAAAAGACTAGTTTTGTCGAAAGCATTGATAAATAATAAAAATCAATATATTATAATAGAGGTATACATTAAAAAATTGTATATCTCTATTTTATTCAATAAATAAAAATTATTAATATCTAAATTAATTAAATTCTAAATAAAAACCACGAAGAGGTAAAATATGTTATCAATAGTAAAAAGCATGGCTCTATATGGATTAGATGGATGCCTTATTAATGTTCAGGTAGATGTAGCAAAAGGAATGCCACGGATGGGAGACAGTTGGGTTACCAGATACAAGTATAAGAGAGTCAAAAGAAAGAGTAAGAACAGCAATAAAAAACTCAGGATATGAATTGAGAAGTAGCAAAATAGTGGTGAATTTAGCTCCAGCAGAAATAAAAAAAGAGGGGCCATATTTTGATTTGCCAATTGCTATTGGAATATTAATAAGCACAGAAGCAATAAAACAACAGGGATTAGAGGACACTATATTTATAGGAGAATTATCATTAGATGGAAAACTTATGAAAGTAAATGGAATATTGCCAATATGCATAGAAGCTAAAAAGCTAAATATAAAGAGAATAATAATTCCAAAAGAAAATGTGCAAGAGGCAGCAATAGTAAATGGAATAGAAATAATTGGAGTTAACAATTTAACAGAAATAGTGGATTTTCTAAATGGAGAGATAGTAATAAATGAGGAAAAAATAGACGCAGAAGAAATACTTAATAAAAATAACAAATATGCCTTGGACCTTTCTGATGTAAAAGGACAAGAAAATGTTAAAAGAGCATTAGAAATATCTGCAGCAGGTGGGCATAATGTACTGTTAATACGGCTCTCCTCGGTTCTGGCAAAACAATGCTAGCACGAAGAATACCATCTATATTGCCTGATTTAACCTTTGAAGAAGCCCTAGAAATAACCAAAATACATAGTATAAGTGGAAAATTAACGCAAAAATGTCCACTAATAACAACAAGACCATTTAGAGCTCCACACCATACAATATCTCCAATCTCATTAATAGGCGGTGGAAAAGTTCCAAAGCCAGGAGAAATAAGTTTGGCACATTATGGAGTACTTTTTTTAGATGAATTACCAGAATTTAATAAAAATACACTAGAAGTTTTAAGAGCACCACTAGAAGATAATATTGTTACAATAAGCAGGGTAAATGCAACATTAACATATCCATGTGATTTTATGTTTGTTGCTTCTATGAATCCATGTCCATGTGGGTTTTATGGTGCATCAGACAAAGAATGTAATTGCAGTGAGCAAGCAATAAATAGATATATGGGAAAAATAAGTGGACCACTATTGGATAGAATAGATATTCAAATAGAAGTAACTCCGGTAAAATATGAAAAATTACAAGTGGAAAATATCAAAATAGAATCATCAGAAATAATAAAACAGAGAGTAAATATGGCAAGAAAAATTCAATTAAAAAGATATAAAGAAGATAAGATATATTCAAATTCACAACTAACGCCAAAATTAGTAGAAAGGTATTGCAAACTAGATGAAGAAAGTAAAAAAATATTACAATATGCATTTGAAAAGTTGCATTTAAGTGCAAGAGCACATGTTAGAATATTAAAAGTTGCAAGAACAATAGCTGATTTGGCGGAAGTAGAAAATATACAAAAAGAGCATATAGCAGAAGCAATACAATATAGAAATTTAGATAAAAAATATTGGAAAAATTAACAGAAAAAAGAATGGAGGCATTGAATATTAAAATAATAAAAATTACAGATGTTGAATATCCACATAGATTATTGAATGTAAAAACACCCCCTAAAAAAATATATGTAGAAGGAGATTATACATTATTAAGCAAAAATTCAATAGCAATTGTGGGCTCTAGAGATTGTACTCAATATGGAAAAAAATATGCTTTTGATTTTGCAAAGGAACTTTCAAAAAAAAATATATGTGTAGTAAGTGGATTAGCAATGGGAATAGATGCGGAGGCACATTTAGGTGCATTAAGTCAAAAGGGAAGTACAATTGCTGTTATAGGAAGTGGATTTGAGCATATATTTCCAGAAGAACATACTAATTTGTATAATCAAATTATAAGATGTGGTGGATGCATTGTTAGTGAATATGAACCAAGTAGAAAGGCAGACTTAACAACATTTCCTCAAAGAAATAGAATAATTAGCGGACTAGCAATGGGAACTTTAGTAGTAGAAGCGGGTTATAGAAGTGGAAGCAGTATAACAGCTAAATATACCATAGAAGCTCAAAAGCCACTTTTCTGTATACCGAGCAATATAGACAGCAAACAAGGAGTTGGGACAAATAGACTATTAAAGCAAGGAGCTATATTAATTACATCACCTGAAGATATATTAGATTTTTATATATTACCTGAAGAGCAAGAAAAAGAAATCGAAATGCCAGAACAGTATCAAAAAATATATAGATATCTTCAATATGAACCTATAAATATAAACGAAATAAGTAGAAAGGCCAATATAAATATGCAAGAGTTAAATAGTATTTTATCTTTGATGGAAATAGATGGTTATGTAAAAAGCATGCCCGGCAATAGCATTTGCAAATGTTAGGAGTAATATATGTATTTAAAACATGAATTAGGTATATTAGGTGAACAAATTGCAACAAACTATTTAAAAAGTCAAAACTATGAAATATTAAATAGAAATTTTAGTTGTAAACAAGGAGAAATAGATATTATAGCAAAAGATAATAAAGAGTATGTATTTGTGGAGGTAAAAACGCGTACCAACTCTGATTATGGAGAACCTGTAGATTCTGTAAATAAAATAAAGCAAAAACATTTAAAAAGAACAATAGAATATTATATATATATAAATAAATTAGAGGAAGAAGCTATTAGAATGGATATAATAGAAATATATATAGCAGATAAAAACTATGTTTATCATATTAAAAATGTATTTTAAAGGGACAGCCCTTTCAATGATATGAATTTGTAACAAAACTGTAATAATTTTGTAATATAAAATAAAAACGTAGGCAAATAGGCGTTTCAACAAAAAAGTTGTCAAAAAAACAGTTTGAAATTAATGGAAAAATAGCCGGAAAATATTAAAAAAACAATAAAAAAAACGCATATGTTACATAACAAATATGAGTTTGACATTATAAAAAAGATAGGATATTATAGGGATAAATTAAAAACGAAAACAAAAAATTATCACATAAGAAGAAATTGAAAATAACTAAAGAAATCCTCTGCTGTACAGAGAAAAAATAAACAAAATATATAAGGGGGTACTCACATGCAGGTAATTAAAAGAGATGGAAAAATAGTAGACTTTGATAGGTCTAAAATAAGAACAGCTATAGAAAAAGCAAATAAAGAGGTAAAACCAAAAGAGCGTGCTTCTAAGGAAGAGATAAATGAGATTATAAACTATATAGAGGAGCTAGACAAAAAGAGAATTTTAGTAGAAGATATACAAGACATTATTGAGGAACAATTAATGTCTTTTGGAAAATATGCACTATCAAAAAAATATATTACATATCGTTATACAAGAGCATTAGTAAGAAAATCAAACACAACAGATCAGTCAATAAAAGAACTAATAGAAGGAGAAAACGAGTACTGGAATAACGAGAATTCAAATAAAAATGCACAAGTTGTAACAACTCAAAGAGATTACTTAGCGGGAATAACAAGTACAGATATAACAAGAAGATTTTTATTACCGGAAGATGTAGTAAAAGCACATGATGAGGGAATTATTCATTTTCATGATGCAGACTATTTTGCGCAAAATGCTTTAACAAATTGTGAATTAATTAATTTAGAGGACATGCTACAAAATGGAACAATAATGAATGGAGTTATGATAGAAAAACCACATAGATTTTTGACTGCAATGACTATAGCTACACAAATAATTTTAGGAGTTACATCATCTACATATGGTGGAGCAACAGTTTCCCTAACACATTTGGCACCATTTGTAAGAAGTAGTTATGACAGATATTATAAAAAATATAAACAAAGAGGATTATCAGAGAAACAATGTGAAGAATACGCAAAGCAAGACATAAAGAAAGAAATTGAAGATGGAGTTCAAACATTTAATTATCAGGTAAACTCAATGACAAATACAAATGGACAAGCACCATTCTTATCAGTTTGCATGTATTTAGGAGAAACAGACGAATACAAAAAAGAATTGGCAATGATTATAGAAGAATTCTTAAAACAAAGAATAGAAGGTTTCAAAAATGAAAAAGGAGTTTATATAACACCTGCATTTCCAAAATTATTGTATATATTAGAAGAAGACAACATCCGTAAAGGAAGTAAGTATTGGTACTTAACAGAATTAGCAGCAAAATGTACTGCAAAAAGATTAGTACCAGATTATATTTCAGAAAAGAAAATGAAAGAATATAAAATAGATAAAAACGGAAATGGAAATTGTTATCCATGTATGGGTTGCCGTTCATTCTTAACCCCATATGTAGATCCAGAAACTAATAAACCAAAGTATTATGGAAGATTTAATCAAGGAGTTGTAACAATAAACTTGGTAGATGTAGCATTATCTTCAAACCAAGATGAAGATAAATTCTGGAAAATATATGAAGAAAGATTAGAGCTATGCCATAAGGCTTTAAGAATTAGGCATGAAAGATTAAGCAAAGTAACAAGTGATGTAGCACCAATTTTATGGCAACATGGAGCATTAGCAAGACTAAAAAAAGGTGAAAGCATAGACAAACTATTACATAATGGTTATTCAACAATATCACTAGGATATGCAGGGTTATATGAATGTGTAAAATACATGACAGGTAACAGTCATACAGATGGTGGAGTTGGAGAAGAGTTTGCATTAAAGGTAATGCAAAAACTAAACGACAAATGTAAACAGTGGAAAGAAGCAGAACAAATAGATTACAGTGTATATGGAACACCAATAGAATCTACAACATATAAATTTGCGAAATGTCTAAAAAAGAGATTTGGAGTAGTAGAAGGAATTACAGACAGAAACTATATTACAAATTCTTACCATGTACCAGTATTTGAAGATATAGATGCATTTTCTAAGCTAAAATTAGAAAGCAAATTCCAAAAATTGAGTCCTGGAGGAGCTATATCATATATAGAAACGCCAAATCTACAAAACAACCTAGAAGTTGTATTACAAGTAATTCAATTTATATATGATAATATTATGTACGCAGAACTAAATACAAAATCAGACTATTGCCAAAAATGTGGATTTGATGGAGAGATTTTGATAAATGATAATTTGGAATGGTATTGTCCGAACTGCGGAAATAAAGATCATAATACTTTAAATGTTGCAAGAAGAACTTGTGGATATATAGGAAGTCAATTTTGGAATAAAGGTAGAACACAGGAAATCAAAGAAAGAGTATTACATATAGATAATAAAGATGACGAGTAAAGAAAAATTTATAATTAAATTTATGACATGATGAAGGGAAGAGATAAAATATGAAATACAACAAAATTAGAAAAATGGATATAGCAGATGGCCCAGGAGTAAGAGTATCCATATTTATGCAGGGATGTGCTTTTAACTGTAAAAACTGCTTTAATCCAGAGACACATGACTTTAACGGAGGCAAAGAATTTACAGATGAAACAATAAATAGGGTAATGGAACTTTGCAATAATGACCACATAGAGGGATTGTCTATTTTGGGCGGAGAACCAATGCATCCTAAAAATATAGAAGGTACAACTAAACTTGCAAAAACATTTAAAGAAAAATTTCCAAATAAAAATTTATGGGCATGGACAGGTTTTAAATTTGACAAGGACTTGAAAGATAAAGAAGTAATGCACTATATAGATGTACTAGTAGATGGGCAATATGCAGATGAATTACACAATCCCAAACTAGAATGGCGAGGTTCAGAAAATCAAAGAGTAATAGATGTGCAAAAAAGTCTAAAAAAAGGAGAAGTGACAGTATGGGAAGATGCTTCCTAACTGGCACTTTTGCCTTTTATTTTTTTTTCAAAACTATTTATTTTGTAGTGACTATATGCTATAATTATGTCATAATTGTTTTGGGAGGCATAATATGATTTTTAAAGACTATTATAAAATACTTGGATTAGATACATCCAAAGCAACTAATGAAGAAATAAAACTGGCATATAGAGAGCAGGCGAAAAAATATCACCCAGACATAAACTCAAATAATAGATTTTCAGAAGAAAGATTTAAGGATATAAATGAAGCATATAAAACTTTATCTGATATGGCTTCAAGAAGAAAATATGATAGAATGTGGAATTCACGTATAGGTAAAAACAAAAAAGAGGAAACAGCCAATAGCTCAAACAAAAGTTCAACAATTGGAGATTTTTTTAGTATGTTTTTTGGAGAGAATAATTTAGAAAATGGAAAAGTCACAAAAAAAATCCCTGTAAAAGGTGAGAACATAGAAACAGAAGTAGATGTTAATATAGAAGAGGCTTTTTTTGGAACAGAGAAAAAGATATCTCTTAGAACAATAGATGGCAAGATGAAAACTTTTGCAATTACCATTCCAGAAGGAATAAGAAATAATGAAAAGGTAAGATTGCTTGGACAAGGTAAAGAAGGCATTAACGGTGGAAAGAATGGAGATTTATTTATTAAAATAAATATACAAAATGGGAAAAAATACAGATTAAATGGATTGGATCTATATACAGACTTAAAAATTACGCCTTGGGAGGCAGCACTTGGAACAAAAGTAAGTATAAATTCTATAGACGAAACAGTTTCGTTATGTATTCCACAAGGAACAGAAAGTGGAGAAAAAGTTAGAATTCCAAACAAGGGTTACAAAGATGGAAAAGGCGGAAGAGGGGATTTAGTAGCAGAAGTTAAAATAATGGTTCCAAAAAATTTAAATGAAGAAGAAAAAAAATTATTCGAAGAATTTAATAAGATATCAAGATATAATCCAAGGGAGGCATAAATATATTGACATAATACAAAAAAGATGCTATAATAATAAATGAGTTAAAAACGAAAGAACAAACCTATTAATGGATTATAGGAAAGGAAGAAAAATGGATACAGTATTAGGAAAGCATTTTAGCATTACAGATCCTCAAGGTGTTAATACAGTAATATATAGGGTAAACAAAACAGAGAAAGAATTTGCTGAGAATTCTCCTAAATTTACAATTGAGAGATTAGGAGTTTCAGAAGAAATAAGAGGAGAATTAAAAAAGAAGACGTTCTTTGTTGATAATCCTCAAGAGCCAGAACAGCTGGTTATATTATCATTTGGAAAAGAAAAAGTTGTAGTGAATATAGGAGTATTAGAAGGAGAAAAGCTAAGCATATCTAAAAAGCCAATACCAATAAAATTAAATACTATATATTCAGAAAAAGAAATGGAATATAGAGAATTTAAATACACACCAAATTTAAAAAGACCTATATCAATAATTGATCCAGAAACAGCAGAGGAAATCAAACCAGTATTATATTTTGATAAAGAAACAAATGAGGTAAGAGGTAAATGCAAGTTAAAACCATATAAATCATATTTTGCATTTGAGATAAGGGAAGACAAAGTAGACAATTAGAATATAAGAAAGGGGTAGTTTTTATAATGGATGTTATTTTTGAAGTTAATGTACCGACTAATAAAGGCTTTTTTGTGCCAAATGGTAGAGCAGGTAAAATGAATTTTGGAATATTGAAAGAAGAAACAATAAACATACCTGTGTTTTACGGAACAAGGGACCAAAGAGGGCAAGGAGCAAACGAAAAAGAATAAAACTAAAGAAAAGGTGAATTAATATGGGATATAAATTAAATACAGTATTAAAGAAAAACAAAAAAAACTTGATTGTTGCACTAGTATTATGGGTTTTTATGTCTGTAATACTAGTTTTGCCATTTTCATATTCAATAGGACAGGCAACAGCAGAAGGAAAATTTGATTTGGGGGTATTTTTTAACCAAATAGGAACCAATATAACAGATTTTTCTTCATATTTAAAGGTATTTACAGAGGGATACTCAAAAATATTTTTAAACGTATGGAAAATATTTACATTAATTTATGCTGTTTTGATAGCTATTGGAATTATAAAATCTAAGCCGAAACATGAGTATACAGATATAGAGCATGGCTCAAGTGATTGGAGTGAGGGCGGAGAACAATATAGTATTTTAAGTAAAAATAAAGGAATTATATTAGCTCAAAATAATTACTTGCCAGTAGATAAAAGAGGAAATGTTAACGTATTGGTAGTTGGACGGTTCTGGTTCTGGTAAATCAGCATCATACTCTATACCAAATGCATACCAAATGCTTGGATCATATATATTTACAGATCCAAAAGGCGAATTATACGATAAAACAGCAGGATACTTAAAAAAGAATGGATATGACATAAAAGTATTAAATTTAGTTAATCCAGCTAATAGCGACGGATATAATCCTTTAATGCACATAGCAAGTGAAATAGATGTAGACGTTATAGCAAATACAATAGTAAAAGGACAACAAGGAGAAGGAAGCAAGGCGGATCCATATTGGGACGATATGGCAGAAATGCTTTTAAAAGCGCTTATTTACTACCTTATGGCGGTAAGACCGGAAGAAGAGCAAAACCTAGCCAGTTGTTCAGAGCTTGTAAGGGCGGCGAATGCAAATGGGGGAAGCAACTTACTTACAGACTTAATTAACCAGTTGCCATATGATCACCCTGCAAGAATGTATTATAAATCTATAGAAATAGCACCGGAAAAAACATATGGTTCAATATTAAGTTCTTTACAGTCAAAACTTGGTAAATTCGATTCAAAGGAAATTGCAGAGGTAACATCTACAGATACAATAGATTTTGAAACAATAGGAAGCAGAAAAACAGCAGTGTATGTAATATCTTCAGATACACATAAGGCATATGACTTCTTGCTTACAATATTCTTCTCACAAATGATACAACAATTATATGATTTTGCAGATAAAAGTGGAGGAAGACTAAAAGTACCAGCATTCTTTATTTTGGATGAGTTCGCTAATATAGGACAAATACCAGACTTTGATAAAAAAATATCAACAAGTAGAAGTAGAGGAATATCATTTAGTGTTATATTACAAAACTTAGACCAATTGGAAGCTGTATACGAAAAATCCCACGAAACTATTATGGGAAACTGTGATACACACGTATTCTTAGGAAGTAACTCTTTTAAAACAGTAGAATATTTTTCAAAAGCGTTAGGAGAAAAAACAATAACAAGAGACAATTTATCAATAAGTAAGGACAAACAAATGCATAAACAAGGCTATAGTACATCAGACCAAATAATGGCAAGAGCTTTGATGACACCAGATGAGTTGAGAAGAATGGATAATGATTTATGTATCATATACGAAAAAGGCTTAAAACCAATAAAAGCAAAAAAATATTATTATTTTGAAACACCAATGATAAAGCAGTTAAATGAATATAAATTAAATCACTTGGAGTTTGACGTTGGAAACAGAGGAGAATGGAGGAAATTTAATCCAAACAACCCATATTTTGAAGAGGAAAAAGAGCAACCAAAGGATTTAAAAGTAGATTCATTAGATGATTTATTTAATGATGATGATAATAAACAGGAAAGCAATGAAAAACCTAAAAATAAAACAAATAGTATACCAGATGCTCCAATCCTACCAGATTCTGACGACTTTTCGTATGATATACAAAAGGAATTAGAAGCAAAGTTTGACGAACTGTTTGGAACCGAAGGCTCAGATACATCAAATAAAAATTCATAAATGAAAAGCATTCAAAACGAATGCTTTTTTCTATTGACAATATAATAAATATGGAGTACAATTGTTCTGTATAAAGGAGGCAATATGAAATTTGTACATATAGCAGATATGCATTTTGATGCGCCATTTGTAGTTTTAAATAGTAGAACCAATTGGGGAGAAATACGCAGAATAGAGCAAAGAGATGCACTAAAAAAAATAATAAATTATATAAAAGAAAATAATATTAAGTTTTTATTTGTGGCAGGAGATTTATACGAAAACGAACTAATAAGAGAATCAACAATTAAATACATAAATGACTTATTTAAACAAATTCCTAACACGAAAGTATTCATTTCACCAGGCAATCATGACCCTTATATAAATAATTCTTATTATAAAACATTTCAATGGGCAGAAAATGTAATAATATTTTCTCAAAACCAAAAAGTGTATGAAACTTCAGATGCTGATATATATGGTATTGCATTTACAGACTTCTATTGTAAAGATTTAAAAGTAAATGAAATAAAAATAAATAATAAAGACAAATTGAACATCTTGGTAGTACACGGAACCGTGGATGGATCATTAGAAAATGTAGAATACAATCCAATGAAAAAGTCTATGTTAAAAGAATTGGGTTTTGACTATATTGCACTGGGGCATATACACAAATTGAACTATAATACAGAAGAAAATCAAAGAATAGTTTATCCAGGCTCTACAATATCATTAGGATTTGACGAATTAGGACAACATGGAATGATAGTGGGAGAATTGGAAAAAGATAAAATTAATCTAAAGTTTATTCCTGTAGATAATAAAGAATTAAAAGAAATTAATGTAGAAGTAACAAATATAAATGATAAAGAAGAATTAGTAGAAAAATTGAACAGTTTGCAATTAGAAGAAAATATTTTATATAAAGTAATTTTAATAGGAAAAAGAAAATTCGAAATTAATATTTATAATTTATATAAGTTAAATATTGATGACAGAATAGTAAAAATTAAAGACAATACAAAACCGGATATAGACATATCAGCAGTAGCTAGACAAAATAATTTAAAAGGATTATTTGTAAAAGAAATTTTAAATGAAATGGAAAACAGCAATATAGATAAGAATACGTTAGAAAATGTATTAGAAATAGGATTAGATATATTAGAAAAATAGAGGAGAACAAATTTTGAAAATAGAAAATATTAAAATAAATTCTTTTGGAACATTAAAAAATAAAGAAATTAATTTAGATAAAAATGTGAACATTATATATGGAAAAAACGAAAGTGGTAAGTCTACCCTATTAACATATATAAAAACAGCATTTTATGGAATATCAAAGAATAAAAATGGTAAACAAATATCAGATTTTGACAAATATAAACCATGGAGTGGAGAAGAATTTTCTGGGAAAATTAAGTACATTTTGGATGATGGAAGCAAATATGAAATTTTTAGAGACTTTAATAAAAAAAATGCTAAAATATATAATGATAATCTAGAAGATATAACAAAACAATTTAATATGGATAAAAAAGAAGGTTCACAATTTTTTCTAGAGCAGGTGGGTTTAGACGAGAATATGTTTACATCAACAATAATGTCAGGTCAACAAGAAGTCAAATTAAATGAACAACAACAAAATGTATTGGTACAAAAAATAGCTAACATAGCGGGAACAGGAGATTCAAATTTATCTTATAATAAAGCAAAAGAAAAATTAAATAAAAAACAATTAGAAGAAGTTGGGACAGAAAGAACGCAAGGTAAGCCAATAAATATACTAAAAAGTAAAATTAAATATATATCAGAGATGTTGGAAAAGTTAAATTTGTACAAACAAGAAAAAATAACAATAGAACAAAAGAAAAAAGATTTAGAGAACAAAATACAAGGACAAGAGCAAAGAAGAGAGCTAATAAAAAAAATAAGTGAATTAAGTGAAAAAATAAGAATAGAAAGTGAAAAGGTTAATTATAAAAATAAAATTAAAGAAGAAAAGCAAGATGAAATAGAAAATTTGAAGAGAGAAAAAGAAGAAATAACAAATATATCAAGAAACAAGAAAAATAAAAATGAATGGTATTGGATAATAAATGCAATAATGATTGTTTTAATGGCTATTAGTATAATAGCGTTAAAAAACAAATATATTACATATACTATTTTAACAGTATTAACATGTACATTAGTATTAGAATATATAATAAAAATAAACAAAATTAAAAGAAATAAGGATTTACAAAAAAATAAAATTGATTTGTTAAATACAAAAATTGACTTTTTACAAAAGCAGAAAAATGATATAGAACAAGATATAAAAAGAGAAAAAGATAATTTAGAAAAAGAAAAAGAAAAAATAAAAAATAAATATAATATTGAGTTATACGACATAGAAAATAGTAAAAATGATTTAGAAGAAATAACAAGCAGAATAAATGAAGAAAAAATAAAATTAAACACATTAGAAGTAGAGGAAAAAAGTATAGTAAATAAACTTGAAGACTTAATAAAATTAGAAGAAGAGTTTGCAACAATACATGAGCACTTAAAAGAAATTGAACAGAAAAACTATGAAATTAATTTAGCAAAAGACTTTTTAGAAAAAGCATATGAAAAAATGAAAAAAAATATTACACCTAAATTTACATTTAATTTATCAGAAAATATAAAAAATATAACTAATGGAAAATACACAAATATTAATGTTAATGATGAAAACGGATTAATTGTAGAGATTCAAAATGGAGAATATATACCTGCAGAAAGATTGAGCATTGGCACAATAGATCAATTATACCTATCTCTAAGAATATCTATGATAGAAGAAATTTCTAAAGAAAAAATGCCTATAATTTTAGATGAAGCATTTGCATACTTTGATGATGAAAGATTAGAAAATATACTTAAATATTTAACTCAAAAATATAAACAACATCAATTAATTATATTTACATGTACAAATAGAGAAAAGAACATACTAGATAAATTAAATTGTATATACAATAGTGTAGAACTTTAAAGTTGCAGAGGCATTGAAAAAGCTATAAATATGTTGTATAATAAATAAGTCAAATTTTATTAAGGAGAGGAAAAAATGTTTCAAAAATTAGAAGACGTAGAAAAAAAATATATTGACTTAACAGAAAAAATAAGCGACCCAGAAGTTATAAGCAGACAAAATGAGTGGAAAGTAATGATGAAAGAGCATTCGGAATTAGAGCCAATCGTTGAAAAATACAGAGAATACAAAAAAGTAGAAAAAAACTTAGAAGAAGCAAAAGAAATGATGAATGACCCAGAATTGAAAGAATTGGCAGAAACAGAAATGCTAGAAGCGAAAGAAAAACTACCAAAGATAGAGGAAGAACTTAAAATACTGCTAATCCCAAAGGATCCAGATGATGATAAAAACGTAATATGTGAAATAAGAGGAGGAGCCGGAGGGGACGAGGCAGCGCTATTTGCAGGAACTTTATATAGAATGTACTCAATGTATGCAGAAAGAAAACACTGGAAATTAGAAGTATTAAATGAAAATGAAACAGAGTTGGGCGGATATAAAGAAATATCATTTATGATTTCTGGAAGAGGAGCATATAGTAGATTAAAGTTTGAAAGTGGAGTTCATAGAGTACAAAGAGTTCCAGACACAGAAGCAAGTGGTAGAATACACACTTCTACAGCTACAGTTGCAGTATTACCAGAAGTTGAAGATGTGGATATAGAACTTAACCCAGCAGATATAAAAATGGAAGTATTTAGATCATCTGGTGCAGGAGGGCAACACGTAAATAAAACTTCATCAGCAGTTAGATTAATACACATACCAACAGGAATGGTTGCAGAATGTCAAACAGAAAGATCTCAAGTTCAAAATAGAGAATATGCCATGAGAATGTTGAGATCACGTTTATATGAAAAAGAAAAACAAGAAAGAGACGCTAAGTTAGCAAATGAAAGAAAAACACAAGTAGGTAGTGGAGATAGAAGTGAAAAGATAAGAACATACAACTATCCACAAGGACGTATAACAGACCATAGAATAGGAATGTCTATTTATCAAATAGAGGACTTTTTGAATGGAAACCTAGATGAAATGATAGATAATCTAATTGCCGCAGATAGAGCAGAAAAATTAAAAAGTACAAATGATTGCTAGTTAAACTTAATGTTTAAATGTACAATTTTAAAGAAATATAAAAAAAGATTGAAAAATGGAATTTTTTGTTGTAATATGTAAGAAAAAAGAAAGGGGGAGTTTGAAATGTATAATAGTTACGGTGTGAGTCCAACAATATTAGATTCTTCACCAAAGTTTGCAGCTAGTGGTATATGGACAATTGTATCAGTAATACTTGCAATAATTGGAGGAATAGTATTATATTTTACATTTTTGAGCAAAAAAAATGAAGGAAAATTTACAGGATTTCTAGGATGGTTGTATGATTTTCTTACATTTAAAAAAATGATGATAGAAAATGTATTAAAAATACTGTATATTATAGTTGCTTTATTTGTTACATTGTCATCATTTGGATTAATATCAATAAGTTTTTTAGCATTTTTATTAACATTAGTTATAGGCAATGTATTAACCAGAGTTATATATGAACTATTACTAGTCAAACTTGTAATATGTAAAAATACAACAGAGATAAACAAAAAATTGAATAAATAAAATAATTATACAACAGAAACCTAATGGCTATTTAAGCTATTAGGTTTTTTTTCTAAAAAAGATAATTAGATTGCAATTAATAAGATAAAAGATATATAATAAAAAAAATGAACTAAAACACAAAGGCAAAAGTCTTATTAATAGGAGGAAGAAAAATGGTAGATATAGAAAGAGCCATAAAAGGAGATAAAGAAGCATTCAGCAGAGTGATAATGCAAAATAAAGAGGTAATGTACAAAACAACTATGATAATACTAAAAAATGAAGATGATGCTTATGATGCTCTACAAAATGCACTAATACGAATGTACCAAAACATAGGTAAATTAGAAAGTAAAGAAGCATTTAATTCCTGGAGCAGAAGAATAATAATTAACTGCTGTTATGATTTAATAAATAAAAACAAAAAAGTAATAGATATAACATCAAAAATGGCAGAAAGTTATGAAGAAACAAAAGAGGATGTTTATGATTGTGAAGATTCATTTGTTCAGCTTCTAGAACAAATAAAACCAGAGCTAAGGCTCACTGCTACATTGTACTATTATGATGATTTATCAATTAGAGAAATTGCACAAACATTGGATATACCAGAAGGAACTGTAAAATCAAGGTTAGCAGTAGCAAGAGAAAAGTTATATGAAATGTTAGTACGAGAAAGGAGGGAAGTAAATGGTTAGTGATAAAGAGAAAGATTTATATATAAAATCTAATATTAAGGATGGAAAAATACCACATAAAATTGATGAACTATTTGAAAATCAACTAAAAATAATAGGAGGAGAAAAAATGGAAGGAAATATTAATGAAACTATAAACGAAGAAAAACAACAAAAACCAAAGAAAAAAGGAAAAGCACTAAAAATTATATTATCAGTTGCAGCGTGTGCTGTATTAGCACTTGGAGGAGGAAACATATATGCAACAACAAAGGGATACGATAACGTATTTTTCATGATAAAAGATTGGATTACACAATCTACAGAGACAGATAAGAAAGATAAAATATTATCTGACAGAGATATAACAATATCTTATCAACCTATACAGATAACAGACAACATTAGCATATTGATATCTAAAATGCAAATTAAGGACAATGACGCAAAATTATTTGTATCAGTAAGAAGAAACGATGTTGAAAAAGAAGGAGAATTACCATTAAACTATAAAATATATAATTTAAAGAAAAATATTTTATGCGACCAAAACAGTAAAGAAGATAGTAATTCAAAAGAATCTATTTTTGAAGACGAATTAATTATAAAAAATTATTCACAACAAGATACAATATTAGACTTTGAAATATATAAACCTAATGGTGAATTGCTAACAACACTATATATAAATCTAGAAGATAAAGAAATAAATGTAGTTGGAATGGGAGAATATTTGGAAAAAATTTCTGAAATAGAGTTGAAAAAATTCTTAGAAAGTATAACTGAATTACCAAAAGCAGGAAAGAAATATAATAGCGTAAATTGCATAGACATCCCTAATATATCATATAGTAATGGGATTTATACAACAACATACACATATTGCTTTTTAGTTAATTCATTATTTGATATACAAGATACTAGTAAAATAGATATATACCAAAATACAGCAGTAATAAAATTAAAAGAAAGTAATGGGAACAAAGGAGTTTGAATTAGTATCTATAGGACAACCAATCCAAATACAAAAAGCAGAAATACCAGAAGGAAATTTAGATTCATTGCTTTATGGAGATGTAAACTGTGATGGAATGGTTAACGAAGAAGATGAAACATATCTACTAAGACATTTGGCAAATTGGCCAGGATACGAATTAACAGAGCAAGGATGGATAAATGCAGACGTAGATAATGATGGCAAAGTAAACAATAGAGATGGTATGATATTAGCAAGACATTTAGCAAATTGGCCAGGATATGAAAAATTACCATTTGAACCAATATTATCAGTATTATATGGAGATGTAAACTGTGACAAAATAGTTGATAAAGCAGATGTAGAATATCTACAAAAAAGTTTACTAGGAATGGAAGGATATCCACTAGCGCCACAAGGAAGAGTAAATGCAGATGTTAATGAAGATAAAAAAATAGATGATGCTGATGCATTAATAATATTAAGACATATAGAAGGAATGGCAGGATATGAAACATTACCAGTAAAACCATCAACTTCAGTACTATATGGGGACGTAAATTGTGATGGAGTAGTTGATAATGCAGATGTAGAATATTTAACAAGACATTTAGCAAATTGGCCAGAATACGAATTAACAGAGCAAGGAGCTTTAAATGCAGACGTAGATTGTAATGGAAAAGTAAACAATAGAGACCGTCTAATTTTAACAAGGCATTTGGCAAATTGGGAAGGATATGAAGTATTACCATATACTAAATAAAAATATTATATGTAATTTTTATAATTTTTCTTCAATATATTAGTAATAAAATAATTTGTAAAAGGTTAAAGTAGAATACTATCTATTTAATGCCTTTAGAAGGGAGATTATAAATGAACAATCTGCTAAAAACAACATTAATAGGACTTTTCTTTGGCACATTTGGAACTACAATAGGAGGAATAATAGGAGTCACCTTTAAAAATACATCAAAGAAATTTTTAAGTTTTGTTTTAGCATTTGCATCCGGACTTATGATTTCGATAGTATGTTTTGACTTAATACCAGAGGCCTTTAATTTAACTGGCATAGTAAATATATTTATAGGAATAATGTTTGGAATAGTTACAATGATAGTATGTGATATATTAGTAGATAGAAAATTTAATAATAAGATTAAATTTAAAGACAATAAAAATACATTGCTAAAAACAGGAATAATAGTAAGTATAGGATTAGCATTGCATAACTTCCCTGAAGGGTTAGCGATTGGCTCGGGATTTGAAGCATCAATAAAACTAGGACTATCACTTGCAATAGCAATATGCTTACATGATATCCCAGAAGGAATATTCCAAAGTAGACAGTATGCGTGATAAGGCAATTTGGATTTAATATAAATACTTAAATTTCAGAGTTTGAAAAAAACTTTGAAATTTAATTTTAAGCATTGACAAAAACAAATGTTTGACACAAAATTGAGAAAAATAAATTTTGTAAGTTTATGAAAAAGTTTTAAATATTATGATAAAATATTAAATAATTTTATATATAATAAAGATTTATTGAATGACTATAATACAGATATTCAAAAGCTAAAAAACGAGATAAAATAGATAAATATAATATTAAGTTGTTGAGGAAGAATAATAAATGAAATATGATAATAGAAAAAAAGCAGATAAATTAACTCGTTCAAGTGCTGCTGAGTATTTAACATATGTAGCAGCTGCTGGAGAAAATGGAGTAGAACTTAGATATGAAGATGAAAATATTTGGTTAACTCAAAAAATGTTATCAGTATTATATGGTGTATCAACATCTTCAATTAATCAACATATAAAAAAGATATATGAAGATAAGGAATATAAGACTTTTTTTAAAAGATACTGTAAAATAATGACATTTTAATTGAGTTGACAAAAAATGAAATGTTTAAAGATAGAGTACAGCAATTAATAAAAAATATGGAGAAGACAAATAGTAAGTTGTCGAGCAGATTATAACTTTTATTAGAAGTAAACTGATAGTCGGTTTACTTCTTTAAATTTAAGTAGTAAAATCTGAATTGTAAGGGGGAAAGTTATGGATGCAGGAAAGACAGGCAAATTTATTGCCAAAAAAAGAAAATCTATGAATATGACTCAAAATGAATTAGCTAAAAAACTACATATTACTGATAAAGCAGTAAGTAAATGGGAACGAGGATTATCTTTTCCTGATATATCTATATTAATTCCGCTTGCAGAAATTTTAAATATAAGCTTATATGATTTATTAATAGGAGGTAGTGAAGATGAATAAAGGTGAAGCTGAAAAGGTAGTAAAAGACACCATTGAATATGCTAATCAAGAAATAAAAAAGAGTAAAATTAAATACTTAAAAAATTACTTAATTGTATGTGGAATTTTAGTATTAATAATTATTACATACTTAATAATGTTTAAATTGGAGATTCCAGTAAAATACAGTAATAGCCTAGTAGAAGTAAATATTCCAATAGATAAGGGAATAGATATAAAAATAGGCTTGGAAAATTATAAAAATGCTAATGCAATATTAGTTAAAATTGATGAAAATTCTTATGATTTATATGTAAATGTTACTCAAACGCTTGCAACGAAAATTTTTAAGGATAATGACAAATCAAATAATTTGTTAAGGGTAGGAAATAACATGGTAGTTGACTTTCAATCTGAAGGATTAAGAGGATATATACCAAATGGAGATAATTATGAAAGTATAAAACATATTTATTATATAGATAATCTCTCTAATAAAAATATGACATTGAATGATAGTGAACTATTAAATTATAAAAATAAGACACTAATTTGGGAAAAAGAGTAAGATAAATTACAATTATTGTTGCTAAAACTAAATTTTAAAATGTGAATTTTGTAATTCGCTCTAAATTTTAAAATAAAAAATTTTTGTAAGAATATTACATAAAAACAAAATATTTCATTACTTTTTATGAAATTACGTATAAGCTAAAAATGTCCAAATTTTCGAACAAAACAAACTCCAGAATTGGACATTTTTTAAAATTATAAAAGTCAGCAATACCAATGTTTTGGACAAAATGGATGATATATTTTACTAACAAGGGTAGGTATGCGATATCGAAAGATATGGTATACCTACCCTTAAACTATTTATGAACAGATGTGGACATATTTAGAAAATCAAAAATTAATTTTAATATAAGGAAGAATTTTTGTAAGAAAACGGATGTATATATAGTATAGGGAGAGTGAATTAATATGAGTGAAACTTTCAAAATTAATATGTACTTCGACGAAAAGGGTGAAGAGTTAGAAAGATTAATAAAATATTTAATAATCAATACCTTAAAGAAAAATACTTTTGGGCATTAAAAATTTGTTCTAAATAAAATATAATAGAAATTAGATACAAATACGCGGACTTTAAAATGTTCTAATAAGTGCCAATGTTTTAATGTCCGCTTTTGTTATTAACAGCATATAAGGGAGAAAAGATGCTTGAACAAATAGAAAAAACAATATACAAGGTAGCAATTTATATAAGGCTATCAAAAGAAGACGTAGATAGAGGCTATGACGAAAGTGAAAGTATAAAAAATCAAAGAATGTTACTAACAGAATATGTGCAAAAATTAGGATGGAAGTACCAATTAATAGATACATATATAGATCAAGGCTTTACAGGAACAAACTTTAATAGACCAGCCTTTCAGCGAATGATTAAAGATATCAATTCAGGAAAAGTTAATATGGTTGTAACAAAAGACTTGTCCCGTTTAGGCCGTGATTACATAGAAACAGGAGAATATATCGAAAAATGGTTTCCTGAAAACAATGTTAGATATGTTTCTCTAACTGATGGTATAGATACTTTTGAAACATCAAATGGAAATAATGATATTGCACCTTTTAAATCAATATTAAATGATATGTATTCAAAAGACTTATCAAAAAAAATTAGAACAGCACTTCATACTATGCAAAAACAGGGGAAATGGGTAGGAGGAAAAACGCCACTTGGATACATAAAAGATTCAACTGACAAAAATAAGTTAATAATTTATGAACCAGAGGCAAAAATAGTAAGAACCATCTTTAATATGGCAGCTAATGGAAATCAAGTTGGAGCAATAAGAGATTACTTAAACGATAGCAATATTCCAACAGCAAATAAATCAAGATATAATAAAGATTCATTTTGGGAAAATAAAACAGTAAAAAACATATTAAAAAATAAGGTTTATATAGGCACAACAGTGCAAAATAAAAGAAGTAGAATAAGTTATAAAAATAGAAAAATTAGACCAAATCCAGAAGAAAAATGGATAGCTGTAGAAAATACACATGATGCAATAATAGATAAAAAAATATTTGATACTGTGCAAAAAATTGTAATAGTTCAAAACTACAATAGAAATGAAAAGAAAAATACCTTTTTGCTAGATGGTTTACTTTTTTGTTATGAATGCAAACATAAAATAGGAGTAAGAGGAAAAAAGAATGGCAATTATTATATGGTATGTAATAATTATCGCAGAAATTCAAAGTTAAAACTTTGCACATCACATGGTTTTAGCTATTCTAATTTAGAAGAGACTATAATTAACTATATAAAAAATTTATTTCAAAAAATAGATAGTGAAAAAGTAGAATTAGAAGTAAAAAATGGAATGACAAAATATGATTATGGGAAAATACTTATAAAACTAGGAAACGAGATAAAATTGATAAATAATAATATTGACCAAATGTATGTAGACAAATTAAACAATAAGATAAGTGAAGAAATGTATGAAAGATTATTGAAGAAATTTAAGAATGAAATAGGGGAAAAAGAAAACGAATACCTAGAAATTAAACAGCAAAAAGAAGAATCAAAACAAGATAATACTGAGAAGATAAAAAGTGTTGTACAAGAATTTCTAGAGTTAAAAGAACTAACACCAGAATTTATGAAAGTAATTATCAATAGAATAGAAATTCATCAAGATAAACAAGTTGATTTGTATTTCAATTTTAAACAATTAAATAACTTAAAAGAAAAAATATAAGGCTAATTTAATGTCAAATATTAGATTAGTCTTAAATAAAAGGTTAATTTTTAATAAGGATAATAAATTAAATTTATAATGTACACAACGGATCGCGAACAAGTTGATATTGAGGTAAGATTGGAAGATGAAAATAAGGAGGTCACAGTATTTACATAAATTGACTTTTTGATATAAATTTGATACAATACAGGTGAAAACATAGAATGGAGGAAATATGGGAAAGTTAGAAAAAGAAATAAAGATCTTAAATGTAAATAAAAAAGAAATAGAAATAAAATTACAAGAATTAGGGGCTAGAAAGATTGAAGAAAGTATGCAACAGATATATGTATATGACCTACCATCTATATGTGCTAGATTTTATGACTGTATAATACAATTAGAAAACGCTAATAAGCCATATGATTTTCAAATCTGTAGAAATAAATTACATGGAATTTTGCAAGAAGTTGATAATTTAACTGAAAATGATGAACAGAAATATTTACAGGAAAGGTATAAAACTAAATATTTTACTGATTTATTAAATAGAATTGATGATAAGAAATTATTAGAAGTATTTTCGTGTAGGGACATTATTGAAATAATAAAAAAATATGGCATAAACCCTAATAAATGGGTAAGAGTAAGACAAACAAATGGAAGAACAACTATAACAATAAAACATATACTAAACCCGGACATACAGAAAGGTACAAAAAGTATGATGCAAAGTGTTATGGAAACAGAAATGGAGGTTCCATCAATAGAGGAAGCTAATGCAATATTGGAGCAATTAGGATATGCATATAGAAACTATCAAGAAAAAAATAGAGCAACATATGACTGCGATGGTGTAGAGATTGATATTGATTCTTGGCCTTTGATTCCCACATATATAGAGATTGAAAATGATTCACTTGAATTAATAAAAAAAACAGTAGGTAAATTAGGCTTACAAAACAACGAAGTAGTTTCGTGTAATACAGCTGATGTATATAAGAGGTATGGGATAGATTTATATAGATTTAGAGAGCTTAAATTTTCAAATAGCAAAAACATTGAAAGAGATATAAAGGAGTAATATGAAAAGAAATTCGGTCTGTTGGAATATTACATCTAGATGTAATGAAAACTGTCGTTTTTGTTACAGAATAATGTGCACTAAGGAAAACACATATGAGCAAAATGATAGGATCTTAGACTTATTAATTGAATTAAAAATAGATAAGATAACGTGGACAGGAGGGGAGGCTCTTCTATATCCACATCTGTTTGATTTAATGAAAAAAGCTCATTATAATAATATAAAAAATAATATTATAACAAATGGAAAATTATTAAATCCCAATATAATAGATGAAATTGAAGAATATACAGATCATATTACACTTTCGCTAGATTCATTAGATGATAATGTAAATGATTGTCTGGGAAGAGGAATAGAACATAGCAAGCATATATTAGAATTAATGGAATATCTAAAAAATAAAGATATTATATTGAAACTAAATTCTGTAGTGACAAAACAGAATGTTAATAATATAAATGAGATTGCCCAAGTTGTTAGCATCTATAAAATACAAAGGTGGAAATTATTTAAGTTCATTTCGTTAAGAGGAAAATCGGTAAAGAATAAAAACGAATTTGATGTAGAAAATGCAGAATTTGAAAACTTAATAAATGAAATAAAAAAGCAAAGATTGAATTGCCAAGTTATTGAATGTAAAGAAAAAGAAATTGAAGAAAATTATTTGTTAATAAATCCTATTGGGGACTTTATTGTAACTATTAATGGTAAAGATAAAGTAATATGCAATTTCGAAAAAATTGATAAAATGAATAGAGAGGTATTTTATAATGAGCTTAGAAGAAAATTGGGACTTATATAAAACATTTTATATGGTTGCAAAATGTAGTAGTTTTTCGAAAGCTGCAGAAAAATTATATGTAACTCAACCAAGCATAAGCTACTCAATAAAACAATTAGAAACGAACTTGAACACAAAATTATTTTTAAAAAGCCTATATCGGATGGTAAAAAAGTATATGACTATTCACCGAGAAATGAAATAATTCCATCAGAGATACTACTTAGTGATACTAAAGATGAATCAATAGTGAAATGCCGATATAGTCCAGGATCTTCAATAGAATTAACATGGGAAGAAGAAAAATTAAAAATTTATAGCAATAAATAAAAATTAAAATTAAATGTTAGTCTTATAAAAGAATATGATGTTTTACAGCAAAAGATAAATGATGAATCCTTGGTGGGAGATTATGTTGATGTGATTGGTATGGATAGGATTTCTTTATTATTATTTGAAGGATGCTATAATTGGATTTGTGGCAAGCAATGTAAATTTTGTGACTTACATCCTAAAAAAGTTTCTGAAAAGATATGTAAACCAACTTTAAATAATCTATATAAATATGACAGTGTGGATGAATGGTGGAACTCGCAGAAAGACCAATTTTTTAAGAATACAAATCTTGCATTAGATAAATTGTTAAAAAATACAAATCTAAAACATAAACATCTCTTTATTATGGCAGGAAATTTAACAAGTTGCAGAACTGTTTGGAGATTCTTGATTGAGTTTGTGGATAATTTAACTAACAAGATTTCGATACAATTGTGAATGTATGTCCACATGATTCAATAGAGTCATTAAAAACGTTAAAAAAATTAGGAATAAAACAAGTTCAATATAATTTAGAAATAGCAAATAAAGAATTATTTACTACTACCTGTCCCGGGAAAATTAATTATGAGATATTTGTAAACAAACTGTACGAAGCAGTCAGTATATTTGGAAAAGGAAATGTACGAAGCAATTTTGTATTGGGATTACAAGATTTTAGTGAACTATTAAATGAGTGTAATAAATTTGCAGAGAATGGAATAGTTACTGACTATTCGGTTTTCCAACCAAAGGAAAATACACCATATAGTAACTTAAAAGCCCCAGAAATGAGAGATGTAATAAATTTTACAAATGAATTGGTGAAAATATATCTTAAATATAATCAACATCCTATTTTTTGTTCATTGAGTAGTCGTTCAAGCATAGTTAATGAGGTTTATAATGATAATGATAAATAAAATTTTTGAAAAAAATATTCAATTCTCAAAGTATGGAAGATCTGGAGTAATTGTTTTAACGAAGAGTAAAAAGATTGCTAAAGAACTAGAAAAGGCTGGGTGGAATTGCTATTTAAAAGATGAAACGTATAGACTAAATCCTCCTACACTCAATTTAGTAGATGTTGTGGATATAGAAAAATCATTACAATATCAAAACTTGATATTTAACCATGCTCTCTATAAATATATACAAATATTAAACAAAAAGAAAGTATTGAATGAATATTTCTTAAAAGTGATAGAAACACATAGAATCTTTTTTAAAGACTTTGCTTTTCACCTTTCAATTGGACCAATCTTAAAATATGCAGTAAAAATAGAAGGAAGTGATAATAGAATTTATAAATTTAAAACATATTTAATTGAGTATATACTGAAAGATGAATGTTTTATTAAATTATATAATAAATTCATTCCTTTATTTACCAAACTGCCCAATATAGAACAAGAACACATCAAAAGGGAAAATATAAAATTACAGGAAAATTATATAGAACAATATGAAGCGAATAACTATAAGTGTAAATATAAAAGCTTCAAAATAGATTTTACTCAAATAGAGTTAAAAAAGTTTGATTATATTATTTTTATTCTAAATGGCTGTTTTAAGATAATACCTTACTTTGATTTGGATAAATATAAAAATAAAATTATATTTTGGAAAGTTCATATGGATGAAACTAAGGGATCAAATAAATTTAGCAATTTAGAAAAATTAAAAAATAAATTTGTTTTGATTATTGATAGTATTTATTCAGGAAAAACAATGATATACACAAAAAAATATTGAAAAATATTACAAATAAAATTAATATTTTGGGAGTATTTCCTAAAAGCGATAGTGTGGCTAATATATGTGATTGCATTATTGTCCTTAATAAAGTAATAAAAAAAACGGCAGATGGATTTGATATAGAGAAAGAAATTATAAAAATTTTAGGAGGAAAAGTTGAAAAAGAGTGATATTCAAATTAAATTTAAAATTGAAGATGTAGATGCATTTTTAGAAAAAATAAAAGAAAATAAATACATTTTAATTGGAGGAGCTTTTGAGAAAACCACTAGATATGATTATGAAGATGAAAGGTTATTAAAAAACGGTATATTTATTAGAACTAAGAATGGATTTTCTGATACAGTAACAATTAAGGAAAAAGTTCCTAATAAACAACAAAAAAAGTATTTTGAAAGAGAAAATACAACGTTTGAAGTAGAAAATTGCGACTCAATAAAATATTTATTCAAAAAAATTGGATTAACAAAGAATTACTTAATGGAAAAATATAGGATAATTTGGAAAAAAGGGAGAGTAGAGATTCATTTAGATGAACTGCCATTTGGCATTTATTGTGAAGTATGTTCAACGGAAAAAGAAATTGATAAAATTATAAATAGATTAGGTATAGAAACTATATACAATTGTACCTATTGGGAAATATATAATCAAATAGAAGATAAAAAAAAGGATATTAAATTTGAAAATGATCATATTTTTTTGACTAATACTTTAACTTAGATATAAGGAGAAAAATAAAGAATGAAGGAAATCAAAATTGAATTGACTAATGGAAAACTAATTCCATCGACAATAACTAACGAAGAACTAATATATGGTGTTACAGCAATTGCAATAGGAATAAAAAATGAATACATAAATATTTCAAGTGATTTGGGCAAGGTGGAAGGAATTTTTGCAAAGCATCCACTAACAAATGAAAAAATACCTATAATTGTACTAGATAATGATATACTAGAAAAGAATTCTTTGATGTTAGTACCAGCTCATATTCAGGAACATTTTGAATTAGCAAAAAAATATAATTTGCCATATAAACAAGTCGTGGCACCTTATTTTAAAGGTACAGGCGAAGAAAGTCTAAATCCAAATGCTGAAACTAAATTTAGAGTAAGTGTTATAGCTGTTATAAAAAATGAAAAAGACAATACTTATCTTTGTGTTGATGCATTAAAGAGAAATTGTAAATCATTTGTACTTGGAGGAATAGAAGAAGGAGATGGAATAATGATTAATTCTGGAAAACTTAATGGGAAATTAAGAAGTGATGTAATTGTATAGAAACATTTATAATTGACACTACAAGATTAGAATAGTAAATCTTAATATATATGTCTTATTTAGTGATTTGGCAACTCTAAATAAGACAATTTTTTCATTGAAATCAGAACGATAAATTTTTATAGATTGAATAAGTCTTTAAAAGGTTTGGAGACAATATGAATGAAATATTTATAATTAATATGTATTTTGATGAAAAAGGAGAAGAACTAGAAAAAACGATGTACAAGGTGGTAATAATTTATATAAGGTTATCAAAAGAAAATGTAGATAGAGGTTATGATGAAAGTAAAAGTATAAAAAATCAAAGAATATTACCAACAGAACTGCCTATTTTTGTATCAACCAGAAGGAATTTCTATGGCAGTACCAATGAAAAATGGTGGTATGAACCCAATACGAGTAGTTTTTTACGTAATTTTATCTGGAATAACTACAGGAGTAGGTGCCTTTTTTGGTGGATTAATAGGTTCAATATCGCAAGCTATAATTGCGCTATGCTTAGCATTTGCAGCAGGAGCAATGATTTATGTAGTTTCGGGAGAGCTAACACCAGAAGCAAATAAGTTATATAGTGGTAGAATGACAGCAATTGGTAACATTTGTGGATTATTATTGGGGATAATAGCATTAAATATTACCTAATATGTTGAAAAATAAAAAATATAAATGTTATAATATTAATACTAAAGAAAAAGATAGGAAGTGAAGCAATTGAAAATAATGTTTGTGTGCACAGGAAATACATGTAGAAGTGCAATGGCACATCATATGCTTGAAAAAATGATAAAAGAAAAAGATAATGTAGAAGTATATTCTTGCGGAATATATGCAGATAGTGGAGAACCAGCAACATATAGTGCAATAGATGTAATGAAAGAATATGGTGTTGATATGAATAATCATAGAGCAACAAATATTAAAGAAACAAAAATTGAGCAGATGGATTTAATATTATGTGCAACAGTATCTCATAAGCAGATAGTGCTAAATATGTATCCTGAATTAACTGGTAAGGTATATACATTGAAAGAATATGTTGGAATTGGAAAAGAAGGAAAAAATATGGACATAAAAGACCCATGGGGGTGCAATATAGAAACATATAAACAATGTGCAGAAGAAATAAAGCAATGTTTAGAAATGCTGATAGACAATAATTCTAAGAAAGGAATATAAACAAAAATGCAGAATCTAATAGAAGGATTAAATGATAAACAAAAAGAAGCAGTCTTAGCAACAGAAGGACCATGCCTAGTTATAGCGGGAGCAGGAAGTGGAAAAACAAAAGTGTTAACACATAAAATTGCATATCTATTGTCAGAAAAAAATGTTAAACCATGGAATATACTATCAATAACATTTACAAATAAAGCGGCAAACGAAATGAAACAAAGAGTAGAAAAACTAGTGGGCGAAGCATCTCAAGAAATGTGGCTAGGAACATTCCACTCTATTTGTGTACGTATATTAAGAAGATTCATAGATAGAATAGGGTTTGACACTACATTCTTGATTTTTGATTCGACAGATCAAAGAACATTAGTAAAAGAATGTATAAAATCAATAGGATTAGATGATAAGCTTTTTACAGATAGAAGTGTATTATCTGAAATAAGTAACGGAAAAAATGATATGTTAGAACCAAAAGCATATCAAGTAAAATATAATGGAGACTTTAGAAAAGAAAAAATAGGCGAAGTATATGAATTATACCAAAAAAAATTGAAAGAAAACAATGCACTAGATTTTGATGATATTATAAACTACACAATTAAAATATTAACAGAAAATCCGGATGTTTTGGAATATTATACAGAAAAATTTAAATATGTACTTGTAGACGAATATCAAGATACAAACAAAGCACAATTTATGTTAGTATCTATATTAGCCTCAAAATATGGAAATATAACAGTTGTAGGCGATAATGACCAAGGGATATATTCATTTAGGGGAGCAGATATTACAAACATACTAAACTTTGAAAAAGACTTTCCGGGTAGTAAAATAGTAAAACTAGAGCAAAATTATAGATGTACAGGTAATATATTAAAAGCAGCAAATGCAGTTATAAAAAACAATGAAAACAAATATGATAAAAAATTATGGACAGAAAATGAAGAAGGAAAACTACCTTGTATCTATAAAGCAGAAGACGAATATGATGAAGCATCATACATAGTAAAGCAAATAAATATGCTTAAAATGGAAGAATATTTAAAATTATCTGATTTTGTAATATTGTACAGAATGAATTCACAATCAAGGGCAATAGAAGATATATTCAGACGAGAAAATATTCCATACAAAATTATTGGAGGACTAAAATTCTATGAAAGAAAAGAAATAAAAGATATAATTGCATATTTAAGATTAATATTTAATACTTCAGATAATTTATCACTAAAAAGAATTATAAATGAACCTAAAAGAGGCATAGGAAAAACAAGCCTAGATAATATACAAGATATATCTGATAAAACAGGTAAGTCAATGTATGAAATAATAAAATATGCAGAACAATATGAGCTAAATAGGGTAAAGGCAAATAGCATACAATTTGTGGAAGTAATAGAAGAGCTAAGAAAGCAAGTAAACCAAATTCCTATATCAGAGCTAATAAAATTGACATTAAATAAAACAGGATATGTAAAAGCATTAGAAAATGAAAATACAATTGAAGCGGAAAGTAGAATACAAAACTTGGAGGAATTTTTAACAGTAGCAATAGAGTTCGAGGAGCAAATGGCAGAAAACACATTGGCAGAATTTTTAGAAAGTATAAGTCTAACAAGCGACATAGATAATATGGAAGAAAGCGAAGATACTGTTACTTTAATGACTTTGCACAGTGCAAAAGGGCTAGAATTTCCAGTGGTATTTTTAGTAGGAATGGAAGAAGGAATATTTCCAGGATATAAATCAATAGGAGAAATTAAAGAATTAGAAGAAGAAAGGCGATTATTCTATGTTGGAATAACCAGAGCAATGCAGTATTTATATTTGACTTGTGCAAAAAGAAGAACAATATTTGGTTCTACAAGCTACAACCAGATGTCAAGATTTTTAAAAGAAATACCAAAAGATTTATTAGACGGTTATGAAGAAATAGACAATGAAGATAATAATTCATTTAAAGACTCAAATTATGGTTGGGAATATGGAACAAGTTATGCAGGAAAAGTTAAAACATATAAATTTGACAATGTAGAGAAAATACCGGAAGTTAAAGAAAAAGTGGGGGCATTTCAGTTTAGAACGGCAGAGAGCTTTTTAAATTCATTAAATAAAAAGGCAGGTGATAGACAAGTGGATATAACTAAATATAAAGAAGGACAAAGAATCTATCATAAAAAATTTGGAGAAGGAACCATAAATAAAATAGAACAAGAAGGCGAAGATTATAAGTTAGACATACAGTTTGATAAAGTAGGACATAAAAGGTTAATGGCAAAATTTGCGGAATTAGAAATAATAGAATAACAAATTGAGTTATATGTAAATAAGAGCAGTTCAGTACACAGAATGACTGCTCTTAAACAAGGATGTCCCAAATTGTGCAAATGGAACAATTAGGGACTGTTCCTAATTGAGAAGTTCTGTTTTTACTGTTTGTATTTCTGTTATTGTTGCTGGTTGAGCAGGTTTGTAATAGCCTTTGTTTTGTGCTATTTTAAATAGCTCGTACTGAAAGCTTTCATCACTATTGCGTATTTGTTGTATAGTTTGTCTTAATTGCATATTTTCAGCTTCTGAAATGACTCCTTGATATGTTGTAAGACTTGCTTTTACTCCGTCTAAAACGTCGTTAACCATTGTTTTTTCATCCATTAAAAAATCCTCCTATCCATTTAAAAATGACATTAATTTTTGTTTAGTATTTAATGCATCTTGAGCTGATTTTGTAAAAATTTGCTTAATTTGTGGGTCTACTGCTTGTGAAGCATATGTGTTTAGTTTTTGATAAGATGTTTCGTGTGCTCCTATCAAATGTCTTAAATTCTGTAATTCTACTTGACTTAAATTTGGCATTTTCACCCTTCCTTTCATAAGTAATATAAAGATATTATGAACATTAAATATTCATTTTATACAATAAATTGAATAAAAATGGAAGAAAAACAGTATAAAAATGAGGAAAAAACAGTAAAACACTATGTAAGCACGTAAAAGAAAGAATTCAAGTTGAAGTTGTTATTGTAAAATAAATAAAAATGGTATAAAATAATACAGATTATAATGATAGGAGAGTGTTTATTATTAATATACTAAAAAATGTAGCTATATACTCAAGAAAAACAATAAAAATTCTTGTTTTAGTGGCATTAGCGGTTATTTTTATTGGTAGTATTGTGTTTTTTTACTACAAACCGACATATGCAGTAACATTAAATGGGGAATTTGTTGGATATACAGATAACAAAAGTAATATGCAAAAAAAGATAAATAAATATATAAATGCAGAAGAACAATCAAATGTTGCATTTATTCAAGTTGACCAAATGCCAGAATATAAGCTTTGCCTTTTAAAGAAAAATGTAAATTGTAACGACGAAGAAATTTATGCAAAAGCTATAGAAGATGGGACAGCATATTATAAATATTACGCAATAACAGATGATAAAGAGGAAAAGGCTTATGTGGCGACATTTAATGAGGCAGAAAAAGTTATTGCGGAATTAAAGGAAAAAGATAGTGATAACAAAGAAGAGTTAGGAATTGTAGAAAAATACGAGACAGAATTAAAAGAATTCACAGATGTTGAAAAATGTGTGGCTAAATTATATGTAGAACCGCCACCACAGATAGTATACGCAAGTGTTGCAGGATATGCTTCTGGAAATTCAAATGCAAAAGTTGATATAGGAATTAGTTTAATACAACCTATATCTGGAATAATAACCTCAAGATTTGGACCAAGAACAAGAAACAATCATGGAGGACTTGATATTGGAGCACCAGGAGGGACACCTATAATGGCAGCAGCATCTGGAACTGTAACAACAGCAGGTTGGTTAGATGATTATGGATATTTGGTAGTAATATCACATGGAAATGGAGTTCAAACAGCATATGCACATTGTAGTCAAATATTAGTATCAACAGGGCAAAGCGTAAGTCAGGGAGAAGTAATTGCAAAAGTTGGAACAACAGGAAGGTCAACAGGAAATCATTTACACTTAGAGGTAAGAGTAAATGGAGTAAGATATGATCCACAAAATTATGTATATTAAAAGGATGTTAATTAAATAACATCCTCTTTTTTAGATATATGTTTATAAAATGCTATATGAGTTAATTGAATATATGGTAACAACCAAAGCATACCTATACCAAAGGTTAAAGATGCTAATAGAGCCCAACCAATAAAGCTTAAATCAAGTATAAAGAATTTCCAACGGTTATTTGTCATTAGTTCTTTTGATTTTGCAACTGCATCTTTTGGTTGTAATTCAGTTTCTTCAATAGATATCACATCAGACATTATATAGTAGTATGATTTTACTATAAGCCATATTAAAGAAACTGGGCAAACAATAGCTAAACAAATTAACAATACAGTAAGGTTTGCAGGCTGAGTCCAGTAAAAGACTATATCTAATGAAGTAAGAAGTATTGAAGAGATTATTAAAAGTATAAATGGAACTAATAATTTTAAAAACACATTAAGAGCTACTTTCCAAGCTCTAGCAAAATTATTAAATCCTAATGTAAAAAAGTTAAATGCTGATGTATCTTCGCCATTATAAAGCTTTACAAATTGGATTAATAAACCATATGCTAAAGGAACATTTATAATAGCAAAACCAATAGAAAGTATAGTATTAAGGCCATTGAATGAATAGCTTAAAATGGTATTAAAAATAAAATTTATAGCCATATATGCAAGAGTTATACAAGCTGCTTTTCCCCATTTTCCAGATAGTTTTTCACGAGCTTTTGCTCTAAAACTTGATAAATTCATATATAAAATCTCCTTTCCTTTTTTATAATATTATGATATATTAAGTATATGAAAAAATCAAGTAAAGTAGTAAGAAAAAACTCGAAAAATGTAAAAAGGAGCAAAAAAGATGAATAAAATTATTCAAATAATAGCAGATGAATTAAATGTAAAAGAGGAGCAAGTTACCAATACTATAAAATTAATAGATGATGGTAATACTATCCCATTTATAGCACGATATAGAAAAGAAGTTACAGGAGGTTTAAGTGATGAGATACTTAGAGATTTAGATGAACGACTTAAATATTTAAGAAACTTAGAAGAAAGAAAACAAGAGGTAATTAAATCAATAGATGGACAGGGTAAACTTACAGACGAAATAGTACAATCATTGGAAAATGCCAAAACACTTTCAGAAGTGGAAGACATATATAGACCATATAAACAAAAAAAGAAGACAAGAGCAACAATAGCTAAGGCTAAAGGACTAGAGCCATTGGCACAAATAATATTTGAGCAAAATAATAAAAGAAATATAAAAGAAATCGCAAAAGAATTTATAGATGAAGAAAAAGGAGTTTTAAGCGTAGAAGAGGCAATTAAAGGTGCAAAAGATATAATTGCAGAAAACATATCAGATAATCCTAATTATAGAAAACAAATTAAAAGAATGTGCTATAGAGAAGGAATAATAATGGTTAAAGGCACAAAAGAAGAAAAATCGGCATATGATATGTATTATAATTTTAATGAAAAAGTAAACAGAATACCTAGTCACAGAATCTTAGCTATAAATCGCGGAGAAAAAGAAGAATTTTTAAAAGTTAAAATGGAAAAACCAGAAACTACTATTTTAGAAATGATTAATAAAGATATTATAAAAGGTTCTACGCAATATACTAAAATGTTAGAAGAAACAATAGAAGATAGCTTTAAAAGACTAATAGAGCCATCAATAGAAAGAGAGATACGCTCTGACTTAACAGAAAAGGCAGAAACGCAGGCTATAAAAGTATTTGGGAAAAATGCAAAACCATTATTGCTAGCAGCACCGCTAAAGGGGCTAACTGTAATGGGGTTTGACCCAGCATATAGAACAGGATGTAAAATTGCGGTAATAGATGAAACCGGAAAACTACTTGCTACAACAACTGTGTATCCAACAGAACCACAAAATGATGTAGAAGGAGCTAAAAAAGAATTAATAGCACTAATAAAAGAATACAATGTTAACATTATTGCAATAGGAAATGGAACAGCATCAAGAGAATCAGAAAACTTCGTGTCAGATATGATAAAGGAGTTAGGCAATGTTCATTATGCTATAGTAAGTGAAGCAGGAGCATCTGTATATTCTGCATCAAAACTTGCAACAGAAGAATATCCGGATATAAATGTATCTTTAAGAGGAGCGATTTCGATAGCAAGAAGATTACAAGATCCACTGGCAGAGCTTGTAAAAATAGATCCAAAATCAATAGGTGTGGGTCAGTATCAACATGATGTTGATCAAAAGAAATTATCAGAAAGTTTAACAGGAGTAGTAGAAGACGCAGTTAATAAAGTTGGGGTAGATGTAAACACAGCAACACCTTCTTTATTGTCTTATGTATCTGGAATTAACAAAACATTAGCAAGCAATATTGTAAAATATAGAGACGAAAATGGAAAGATAAAAGAAAGAAAGGAATTACTAAAGGTTCCAAAATTGGGAAAAGCAACATTTCAACAATGTGCAGGTTTTATGAGAGTATTTGATGGAAAAAATCCATTAGAAATAACAGCTGTTCATCCAGAAAGCTATGAAGTTGCAGAACAACTATTAAATATAATCGGCTTTAAAAAAGAAGATTTATTAAATAAAGAAAAGTTAATTATAATAAAAAATAAATTATCAGAATTAAAAACGCAGGAAACAGCAGAAGAGCTAAATGTGGGGGAAATAACATTAAAAGATATTATGCAAGAGCTTTCAAAACCAGGACGAGACCCAAGAGAAGATATGCCAAAACCAGTATTAAGGGCAGATGTATTGAAATTTGAAGATTTAAAAGAAGGAATGATACTAACAGGAACTGTAAGAAATGTAACAGATTTTGGCGCATTTGTAGATGTTGGAGTGAAACATGATGGACTAGTACATATTTCACAATTAAGCAATAGTTTTGTAAAAAATCCTTCAGATGTAGTATCTGTGGGAGATGTAGTAAAAGTAAAAATAATAGGAATAGATGAAGATAGGAAAAAAGCACAATTATCAATGAAAATCTAAAAAAACTGATAATATAAATAAAATACGGACATTTATTTGTCCGTATTTACCTATATTGTTCTTGAATTTTTTGTATTTCTTCATAATTTTTATTCAAAATATCTAAGAATACTTTAGCAATTTTAGGGTCAAACTGTGTTCCGGCACACCTTTCTATTTCTGCTTTGACTACCTCTAAAGGTAAAGCATCTCTATATGTTCTTTTGGATGTCATAGCATCAAATGTATCAGCAACAGCAGCTATTCTGGCGAAATATGGAATATCTTCACCAGCTAGTTGAGAAGGATATCCTTTTCCATCATATCTTTCGTGATGATGTTTTACAATAGGTATAATATCTTGAAATACTTTTGCATTGCATAAAATATGTGCACCAATAGATGGATGATTTTTAATTTCAGAATATTCATCATCTGTAAGTTTGCTATCTTTAAGCAATATGCTGTCTGGAATTCCTATTTTGCCGATATCATGAAATAAGCCACCAATTTTTAAAGTATTAATATCAGAGTCAGATAAACCAAGATGCTGACCAATTAAAACAGAGTATGCAGATACTCTATCTGAATGACCTCTAGTATAAGGGTCTTTTGCTTCAACTGTAAATCTAAGTGTTTCAACCATGTCTAAATATGCCTTTTCCAGATCACTATAAGCATCTGATAATTCATTATTTATACGATTTATTTCATTTAATTGTTCAACAGATTTTATTGCAGCCTCAACTAATAGAAGCAATTGGTCAAATTTATCGCTTTTTTCACAATAACATTGTATATCCAATTTTCTTATAGTCTCTAATGGTGGAGCTAAATCTTTGTGTCCTGTTAGTAATAAAATGTAAAGTTCTTTATTAAATTTCCTTATTTCCTCAACAACTTTATCTCCATGAATAGGTGTCATCATAAAGTCTAATAGCATTAAATCAAAATGTTCTTTTTTTACACGTTCTATTGCTTGAATTGGATCAGTTATTCCTACAAAGTTATAACCATTTCTATTCAAAAGGACAGATAAAGAATCTAATACACCGCTATCATCATCAACTGCTATTATTTTATATCCTGTAGTGGTATTAGATTGAATATGCTTTCTCATAATATCACCTCTGTATTAAACAATACTATATTATAAAGTGGGGAAAAAATCAATAAGAAAGATGAAAAAAATGAAAAAAACTGTAATAAAAGTAAAATTTTACTTACATTACAGTTCTATTTTAACTATTGTGGTAATATAATATTAAATATTGTGCCTTTTCCTTCTTCTGTAGAATATGTAATATCTCCATTAAAATGTGCACGTATATTTGAATATGACATAAATAAGCCAATTCCAGTTCCATCTTTACCTTTAGTTGTTATCATTTCTTTAAATAGTTTCTCTTGAACTTCTTTAGGAAGACCGCCAGCATAATCTCTAACAGAAACAATAACATCATTTTTTTCTTGAGTTATAATTAAATCTATTGTTTGCCCCTCTTTACCTTTATAGGCCTGAATTGCATTTGATATCATATTATTTATAACTTGAACCAAACCATTTATATTGCCATGAATCATAAGGGAAGTAGGAACTTTAAGGTCTAAATTCAAAGTAATTAAGGCTTTTTTCAACTCATGTTTCATAAGAATGTCAACTCTTTTAGTAAGTTCCTCAACCGTAAATGAATCAACAGTATTTTCAGATAAGGCAACAGCTTGACCTTTAACAGCTGTAATAATATCTGACATATATTCTAAATATGATTTTATCTTAGAAATCCAATCCTTCATATCGTTTGCAATAGCCAAATGGTCATCAATAGTAACATCTTTGTCAACTATAGACTCCTCATATTCTTTAATTAAATCTGTAAGACCCTCTGTAGCTCCCGAAATTGACATTATAGGAGATTTTAAGTTATGAGCAATACCACCAATCAATTGACCAAGAGAAGCCAAACGTTCCCTCTCAATTAAAATATCTTGGTTATCTTTAAGAGCCTGCATGTCTAATTTATGCTGAGTAATATCCTTAAATAGTAATAAAGTACCTAGAAAAATATCATTGTTATATAAAGTTGAAATTTCGATTGTAAAATATTTGTCTAGTGATTCTATGTGAATTTCAAAAGAAACAGTTTCATTAGAAGCCATAGCTTTTTGAATAGCGTTTTGAAATCTCTTTACGTTTACTTTATATTTTTTATGTTCTTTAAAAAATGTAAAAATATCTTTTCCTCTAATGTCATAATCATGCAACCTGAAAGTTTTTAAAAAAGTCTCATTGAAATCTGACATAACTAAATAGTCATCTAATACAAGATAACTATCGGAAATCCTATTTGCAATTATTTGAACTGCAATTGGAGCAATTCCTAAGAATTGAAATTTAAAAATTGCAAATGCAAAGCAGATCATAGTAAGTGCAAAGGAAATAGGAGTTATATAAACAGTCATAGGAAGTATCTTAAAAGTTCCTAATATATTAGTTACCAAAGGAATACTGATTCCTAGGATAAGCAATAAAGATTGCTTTGAAAAGAAACCAGAATTTTTCGAAGTTGCTTTTATCATTTGGAAAACCCCAAGCAATAATAATGAATATGAATAAATATTGTGAACAATCATATAACTCCCAGGGACACCTTCATTTATATTGATGGAATAATGTTTATAAAAAAGATGATGATAATCATTTGTCCATAATACTATTAGTGATAATGCAGGAACTATAAAGAATAGCAGATATCTTTTTTTAAAAGTAATTTTTGATTTAGCAAAAATTAATCCTGTAAAAAAGATTGCGACTGGCAAAAAACAAGTTCCTATATAAATAAACTTTTCAAAGTTCCAAGGATCCCAATTAAAGTTTTTACTTAGAATATCTTGAAATATTACACCTAGGCAAATAACCAATACACAGATCAAATCTACGCAAAAAAATGTCTTTAATTGGGATCTTCCTTTTGTCCTTAGAACATATATAAGAGTAATGACTATTGATAAGGCTGACAACATTAATAAAAATAATGGTATAGAAATTTTATCTAGCATTTATTTATCTCCTTCTATAAAATGTACTTTCTTAAAATAATCAAAACATTTATTGATATAGAGACTATCATAAGAAACCCAGTTAAAACCGACTTTATTCAAAAATTTATTTGTAAAGTCACAATCTAGTCTAACCTTAGAAGTATATGTGAACTTTTTGTTTTTGTCAATATCTTGTATGATTCCAGAAATAGTATCTTTCTTTTTATTGTCTTCCAATATACCTGTTATAATGTATGACATTAATTCATCAGTAACAGGAATAATCTCAAAGCCTCTATCTAATAAAGTATTATACAATAAAGGAGCAGGCATTAAATTCGGATTGTATATATGGAATACATTGCAAGGACTGCTATATTCTAGTATTTTTATTATTGCATCAGCACATAAATCAACTGGAGTAAACTCAAGAGCATGCTTTAAAGTTTCTTTTGGGAAAGCTCCAATTTCAATAAATGATTTCAGTCTTCTAACAAAAGCATTGTCTTTAATATTTTTTTGGAACATTCCATCAGAATATCTATTAGTGATATTACCAATTCTAACAATTTGGACATCTAATCCATCTTCAATAGCTTCTAAAACTGAAATTTCAGCTTTGTATTTAGTTGTACTGTAAATGCCTTTAATACTTTGACCAACATATAAATCATGTTCAGTAAATAATTTCGAACCTTCTTCTTCAGGAGTAGTCGTAAGTTCCTCTTTTTCTCCAAAACCAGATATACTAATAGTCGAAGCATGAATTAATCTCTTATTATTCTTCTTACACAAGTCTACTATATATTGAGTACCTTTTACATTAATATCTTCAAATTCTTTCTTTAATCCAAAATGCTTAACAATAGCACCAGAGTTGATAACAACATCAACATTAGACACAACTTCATTATAATCACTTTCAGATAAGCCTAAATTTTCTTTTACCAAGTCTCCTGCAACAACTTTTATTCTATCTTTACAATTATTATAGAAATCTTCTCCAAAATAGAAATTTAGATAACTGATAATTCTATCTTCTGGAGACATATTGCTCTTTGGTCTGATTAAACAATAAGCTGTACCTGATTCGTGTATTAAGAACGAATGTAGTATGTGAGCACCTAAATATCCAGTGCTTCCTATTATAAGGGCATTTCTAAAACTATACTTTTCAATTTTATCCAAGTTGTCAATAGAGTTTGCTTTTAAAAGATTATTGATTTTAGAATAATCATAATTTGCCATAAAATGTTCTTCAGGGCTTGGCAATTTCTTTGATAATTGTCTAATAGTAGGAAAGTTAAATATATCTGCATACTCAAATTCCAAGCCATATTTCAAAGCCTCTATTTGCATATTAATTGCAAGGATAGAATCTCCACCAATATCAAAGAAATTATCATCAACAGAAATCTTATCTGTTTTAAGGATATTCTTCCAAATTTCTAATAATTTCTCTTCGTTTGAATTAAGAGATCTAATGTCAACAGTTGCAGAAGCAAATTTGTTTACAACAGGAAGAGGAAGAGCTTTTCTATCAACCTTTCTATTAATGGTATAAGGCATTTTATCAAGCTTTATAATATAAGTAGGCACCATGTAAGGAGGCAAGAACTTCCTCAAATTTTCCTTAACTATATTCTCAGCTAAGTTATTATCTGCTACGTAGTAACCACATAAAGATTCTTTACCATCAAGAGAAACTTTATTAACTATTGCAGAAGTAACTCCTGGCATTTTTAACATCTCATCTTCTATTTCACCAAGCTCAATACGAAGTCCTCTTAACTTTACTTGATTATCTATTCTGCCTAAACACTGAACTTTACCATCAAATGTCCAACGGCCAATATCACCAGATTTATATATCTTTCCAGAACCAAAAGGATTTTTTAGAAATCTTTCGGCAGTCAATTCTGCTTTACCAATGTAGCCATCTCCTACTTGTATTCCTCCTATATATATTTCACCTATTACACCAATAGGCACCTGTTTCATATTTTTATCTAATATATAAATTTGTGTATTCAATATAGGTGGACCAATTGTAATTTCCTTTTCTCCATTTAGGTTTTGAACATTTGAAAGTATAGTAATCTCACTAGGACCATATATGTTATATATAGTTATGTCATCTGCTAATGCTCTTAGGTCTTGAACAAATTTTTCTGGCAAAGGCTCTCCACCAAAAACCATGTTTTTAACTCTTGCAAGAGCAGTATCAGGTTCTCTATTATCATAGTTTATTTTCATTAAACTTGGGGTAACAGTCATTACATCAACATTGTATTTTTTTATTAATGCATCTAAAAGTTTTGGATTTCTGTGCTCTGCATTATTAGCCATAACAACTTTCAAACCATGTGTTAAGGAAACGATAATTTCATAAACAAATATATCAAAAGGTGTAGAAGTTACAGAAGCAATAGCATGCTTGTTGCCTTCTTTTAAATAATCTAATACTTTTGTCATAGCCTGTACCATATTAGACATTCCTATTTGATTTAGCATTACACCTTTTGGTGTTCCTGTAGAACCGGAAGTATATATAATGTATGATAAGTCTGTTTCTTTAACAGAAACATTTGGATTAGAAGTATGTTTACCATAGATTTCGGTATTATCTAAGTCTATTTCTATAGAATTTTTAATTTGCGCAACTTTTTCACGCAGTTCTTTCTGAGTTAAAACACGTTCTATCTTACTGTCGTTAATATAATATTCGGTTCTGTCAATAGGGTAGGTAGGATCTACGTTTAAAAATGCAGCTCCAGCTTTTAATATTCCTAGCATACAAACAATAGTCTCTAAAGAACGATTAGTCATTATTGCAATAATGTCATTAGGTTTTACACCTTTAGATATTAGGTAATGTGCTAAACTATTTGCTCTTTCATTAAGTTCCTTATAAGTTAAAAATTTATCATCACAGATAACGGCTACATCATTAGCATGCAATACAGCTTGCTCTTCAAAAATTTTAGAAACAGGAGCTCTGTTAATTTTACCATAAGTATTATTAAATTTATCTAATAACTTTTGCTCATCATCAGTTATAATATTAACATTTTGAACATCATCATTAAATCCTTCTATTATTTGTTTTAGAACAAATAGATAATGTTTTAAGAAACTTGTCATAGTATTTTCTTTAAATAAATCACTTCTATATTCAAGATTTATTTGATTAGACTTAGGTGCAATTTCTAATGTAATAGCAAATTTTGCAGTATTAGTTACAGTTGGAAGTATTTCAGCTTTGTTGTTAGTCAAAGTAGATGTATCTTCCTGGTTTTGATAAGTTAAAACTACATCAAACAAAGGATTTCTCGAATGATCAACAGTAACTTGCAAGTCTTTAACAAGCATATCGTAAGGATAAATCTGATGATCTAAGGCACCAGTAACAGTATTGTTTACAAAAGTAATTAAATCTGAAACTGATTGAGTTTCTAATATTTTTGTTCTCAAAGCAATGTTATTAACAAACATGCCAATAATATTTTGTAAGCATTCAATACTTCTGTTGGCAACAGGACTTCCGATAACTATATCTGTTTGTCCAGTATATTTATAAAGAGTAACAAATAAAGCTGTTAAAAATACAGAATAAGTTGATACGTGCTGTTCTTTTGCAAAAGTTGAAACTTCGTCAATTATAGACTGCTCAAGATGATTATAAAGTTTATTGCCGGTATAAGTTTGATTTGCTGGCACAGTATAATCAAAAGGCAAATTCAAAGTTTCAAAATCGAAATCCTTAAAACAATTTAACCAATACTTTTTATCATCAGAAAGCTTATCTTCATTTATTAAAGTGTTCTCCCATACAGAATAATCTGTATATTCCACTTCAAGAGGTTCAATGCTTTCACTATTATATAGCTTAAACAAGTCATTTACTAATATGTTTAGAGAAACACCATCCATAACAATATGATGAGAATCAAATAATAATAAGGTTTGTTTGTTATCTATATAATGAATTTCAGCTCTTAACAAAGGTGCTTTTTCTAAATCGAAAGGCTTAGCGAAATTGTTTACTAGCGAATCTATTTCACTGCTTGTATTGTTAAATGTTTCGACCGCAAAATCAACATTGTCTAAAATTTTCTGTTTTATTTCCGCATCATCAATAATAAAAGTTGTTCTAAATGAGCTTTGACTTTTTATGATTTGCTTAAATGCTCGTTCTATTCTGTCTCTATCCAAAATAGAGTGTACTATTATAGCACCCGGAGTATTGTACAATATGCTATTTTCTCCCGACATTTTTTGAGAGTAATAAATTCTTCGTTGAGCAGAAGATAGAGGATATATGTTATCCTTGCTTTGCTCATGAACAATTGAACTATGAACGTAGACACATGAAGAGTTATCCTTTACTAGCATGCAAATTGCCTCTACATTACTAGTACTGATTATATCTCTTACAGTGATGTTGGTATTAAAGTGCTGATTCAATAAGGTTGAAAATTTAATTGCAGATAAAGAATCTCCACCAAGCTCAAAAAATGAGTCATACAAATTAACAGGGGAGTTATCTAAACAAAGAGATTTGTTTAGGATAAGCTCGACTTGTTTTTCAATTTCGTCTTTTGCAAAATATTTATCAGTAGATGAAGCACTAGAATAATACTCAAGTAGTTTTTTCGAGTCCAATTTTCCGTTATAGTTGATAGGAATTTTTTCAATAGAAATTATTTTAGTAGGAACCATATAATAAGGCAATTTTGTTTTTATATAATTTCTAACATCTTCTAAAGGTATAGTATTTTTACAAACTACAAAGGATAAGATCTTGTTTTTGTCAACAATAGAAACACTTTCAACAATGTCAGGAAATTCTAATAAAACTGAGTTGATTTCATCTAATTCAATTCGGTATCCATTAATTTTTACCTGCTTATCTCTTCTGCCTACATATTGAAGGTCCCCATTAGGGAGCATATATCCTAAATCTCCTGTTTTATAAACAGTATCATTTATTGAAGGAATATATATGAATTTTTCGGCAGTTTTAGCTTCTAAATTTATGTATCCTTTTGAAAGGCAATCGCCCGCAACACAAATTTCTCCAATAGTGCATTTTGGTTGAATCATGTTATTAGAACTTAAAATGTAAGCTCGACAATTAGGCATTGGACGGCCTATTGGTATTATAAAAGAAGTATCAGAATTTTCTGAAATATACATCTTAGATATGCAACATATCGTGGCTTCGGTAGGACCATATCCATTATGAATTTGCATATCAGGATTTAGAGATAGGTATTTATTTAAAGTTGTATTATAAATACTTTGTACGCCAACTAAAAGCTTAGCAAGTCCGTGATAGTCTCGTAAGGCCAAGATATTATATACAGCTTCTAATAAATTAGGAGGTATAAATGAAAAAGTTATACCATTTTTAGAAATATAATCTCCAAGCAATTCGGCATTAAATATACTATCATCAGCTAATAAGTGTAATGAAGCACCAAATAGAAGAGGAATAAATATCTCCTGCATACTTGCGTCAAAAGCAACGTTGGCAATACTTAATGCTACATCATTGTGACAAATAGAGTTATTAAAACGATTTTGAATACCATATACATGATTTATTAGAGATTTGTTAGAAACTCCGACTGCTTTAGGTTGTCCTGTAGAGCCAGAGGTGAAAATGACATATGCTAAATTATCACTTGACGTTTCTATGTTTAAATTTTCGGTAGACATAGATATATCGAGGTTCTCTATATTAAAAACATTATATGTTGAACTTATATTGTTACTATAATTTTTATGAGATATAACAAGAGGTGCATTTATATCCTGTAACATATAATTTATTCTATCAACTGGATATTGAGTGGATATAGGAACAGCCACGTTCTTACTCTTTAAGACTCCTAAAAGAGTAACAATATAATCTATAGATTTGTTCATATATATTGCAACGAAAGAATCTACTATTGAATTTGAAGATAGGTAATTTGCTAACTGATTTGATTTTTCGTTAAGTGCTCTGTATGAAAGAGTTTGATTTTCAAAAACTACGGCAACAGAATCCGGATTTTTAGAAACTTGTTCCTCAAACAAACTAATCAAAGTCTTGTCCATAGGATAATCCATTGTAGTATTATTAAAATCATTCAAAATCTGTTTTTCCTCTTCTGGAGTTACAATTTCTATAGCGGAAACATTAATCTCGTTATTTGATAATACTTGATGAATCATGTTTTCAATACGATTATGTATATTATTAATGTCATTTACATCATATTTTGATGTTTTGTAATCATAAAAAACATTTAAGCCAGTAGAGTTGTAATCCACCATATGAATTTGCAAATCATCAGCACAAGTACCATTAAATACCCAATGAGAATCACAATCAATCTCATCATTTACAGTATTTGTAATCTGATAAGATAAAACAACATTATATAAATTTGGAATACTAGAATCTAATTTTCTTAAATCTTCTAGTATGTTTTGATATGGGTATCTTTGGTGTCTTAACATAGATAGGCAACTTCTAGCCATAGATTTACTAAAATCTACGAAAGAAGAGTCGTTTAAAATATTTACGCGCAAAGGAACAGTACTAATGAACATACCATTAGTGTTCTTATCCGCAAAATCTAATCTATTTAAAATTGGCGTACCAATAACAAAATCATCTAAATTTGATACTCTACCAATATAAATCGAAAAAATCGACATGAAAAAATTATATATTGAAATTCTATTATTCTTACAAAATTCAGAAACTTTGTCCATAACTTGCTTAGAAATAGCAAACTTTTGCCTTTTAGCAGTACAAGAAACTTGATTAGAAGATTCTGCTGAAAAGCATGGAATTGTAGCAAGTTCAGGTACAGTATTAAAAACCTCAGCCCAATATTTTTTATCTTTTTCAAAACGAGGGCTATTTAAATACTCTTGTTCTTTTTTTATATAATTAATATATGAATATTCTACATCATCAGATTTAGTATTTTTTATCAAGTTGGTATATTCCTGAACAATTTCCTTGCAAAATAGGCCAACTGTCCAAGAGTCCGAAATAATATGATGCATAACAGAGATAACGCCACCAGTGCCGTCTGGTAATCTAAAAATTTTGACACAAAATAAATTAGAATTCTCTATAGAGAAAGTAGTTTGACACATTTTTTCTTCAATTAATAATAGCTCAGCCATGTCGTTTAAATCAATAATTTCGACGAAATAGTTTTCTAAACTAACAAAAATTTGCTTGATATTATTACCGTCTTTAGTAAGTTTTATATGGAAGTTATCATGTGCCAAAATAACATTAGACACAGCTTTAGAAAGTGCAGAAAAATCCAACTGCGTTTTTAAATGCACTGTACCGCCAATATTATTTACAGCCGTTCCTTTATAATATTGCTCCATGTTCCAAATATTTTTTTGTGGATTTGTTAGGTTATAGAATTTTTTTTCCATAATAAACTTTCCCCCATTGTTAAAATTTTCTCTATTGTATAATAATCAAGGCAAAAAAGCAAAACTTTTAACGTAAAAAGTCAAAAAAAGTGCATATTCGACACGAAACGACAAAATATAAACACAATTTTGACGAGTTAATTATACTAAGCAAATTATATATTAAACACATAAAAAAATCAACAAAATAGCGTTATATATTATAAAAAACTTGATTTTAAAAGTGAAATATCAGGAAAAAGGAATGTTGTTGTAGAGGTGATTTTAATCGCCCGCCATGAATTCCTTAGAAACGGTTGATTTTTTCGAAAATTGTTGTAAAATGTAATAATAGACAATAAAGAAAGTAGGTAAAAAAATGCTAAAAAAAGCATACAAACATTTTTTGACAGTAACAAAACATAAATATTATGTTTTTAGGTTAAGTATAAAAGCGGGTATTCCAGTAAGAGGATTTCTACATGACTTTTCCAAATATTCTTTTACAGAATTTTGGGAATCGGCTAAGTATTATACAGATGGTAAAAGCAGTCCAATAACAAATTGCAAAAGAGAACGCGGGTACTCAAAAGCATGGTTACATCACAAAGGAAGAAATAAACATCATCACGAATACTGGTATGACTATGAAACTACAGATGAAGTGCCTGTTATACCATATAAATATACAGTAGAAATGATATGTGACCAATTGGCAGCAGGAATAACATATAATGGAAAAAATTGGAGAAAAGATACACAACTAAAATATTGGAGAAATGTAGAAAACAGAAGAAAGATAAATCCAAGAATTGCTAATATGCTTGATGAAGTATATGTACAGGTAAGCAAACAAGGAATAGACAAAGTGATAAATAAAAAGAATTTAAAAGAATTATATAAAAAATATTGTGAATAAAATAAAAACCTATGCATACGTAGATAATACATAGGTTTTTTATATGAGCAAATTATTTAAAATATTTAATTCCTGTTTTAATAGCGTTGTTATTCATAATAATTTCGCCATTTTCAAGCAATTTACAAATAAAAAGACTTGAATTGCTAATAAACTTTGCAAATTCAATAATAGCAGAATTGAATTTGGCAATATTAGAATATTTAAGATTAATATTATCAAAAACAATGTAGTAATCTTCTTTGTACAAATATAGTAAAATGTTTTTTGCAACCTTGTAACTTAAAGAAAGATTGTGATTTTTTAAGTATTTAACAAAATTACAATAATCATCAAAGCTAGCAAATTTATAAATAGCATATTTTGAATCTATTTTAGTATTTTTTCTTTTTACAGATACTTTTTTATGTAGGTTTTTTGAATCGGGTACAACCCTTGTAACAGTAACAATAAACTCCCCATTTGCCATAGCTAAAGCCTCTATACGTACAGGATAATCTTTAAATTCAAAACCAATTTCTTCTTCTGCTTCTTCTAGAATATCCAAAAATAAATCTTGTTTTTCTAAAGGGTTAGACATAAAAGAATGAAAATCAATATTTTTATCTTTTAAATCTTGAGAAGTTAGGGTAATTTTAATTTTATTTTCACTAAGTTTTTCAAACTTCATTATACAGCCTCCAAACATCACTACTACATATAATATTATAAATCCATATAATTGTGACAATTTTTACTATAACACAAAACAATCTAAAAAGGAATAGTAAATACAAAAAATATTGGTAAATACAAATTCGACATTTGCATTTAATAAATTTGCCTTAACTATATGATACATCATTAATAATTATTAAAATAATTATAGCACATATATAAATAAAATTAAATGATAAAAAAATGGAAAAAAAGTTACGCTACATTTCTTTTAAAAACTTTTTAATAGAAATGTTAAAAAGTAAGGATATATTCCGACAAATTTGAGTATATAGCTTATCACAAAATTCCAACGTTTTCAATACAAAAAATCACAAAACACCAAACAAAATTAAACAAAAAATCACATTTTTCAAATATATAACTCATATTAATTTCTGGGGTTATTACATAAAAAATGTGATTTTTTATATAGCTTCTTGAAAATCTCGACATATTTGCCTTGTTAAAATAAATAACTTATTTTTTTTCCTATACATATTGAAAAAAAAGCATATTGCATATATAATACAGTAGAACAAAAGAAAAGTGGGAGGGAGAAAAATGGCAACCAAGAATAAAAGTGTATTAATATTGTTATTGTTCATATTATGCGGATTGGTAGTAGGTGGATTCCTAGGAGAGCTTGCTTCAAAAGTTGACTTCTTGTGGTGGGTGTCATATGGCGAAGAATTTGGAATTTCATCACCTGTAACAATAGACTTAAGTATTATAAAACTTACAATAGGATTTATGTTTAAAATAAATATTTCATCTATTATTGGGCTAATATTAGCAATATTTATATATAGAAAAGTTTAATTTATTCTAAAGAATTTTACGGGGGAAGAAAGGATAGAAATATGAATATCAAAAAAATCCCCCAGTCAGAAAGACCTTATGAAAAATTGGAGATGTATGGTGCACAAGCACTTTCAAATGCAGAATTATTGGCAATAATAATCAAAAGTGGAACAAAGGAAGAAAGTAGCATAGTGCTAGCACAAAAAATACTATCTATGCAAAAAAATACACAAGACAGTTTGAGATTTTTACAAGACATATCTATAAAAGAATTTATGAGTATAAAGGGAATTGGTAAAGTAAAGGCAATACAGCTATTAGCAGTGTGTGAATTAACTAAAAGAATATCAAGACCAATTAATAACTTTAATATACAAATAAAATCTCCCCAAGATGTAGCAAATTTACTAATAAATGAATTGAAATATGAAAAAAGAGAAATAGTAAAGGTACTAATGCTAAATTCTAAAAATAATGTTTTAAAAATACAAGATGTGGCATATGGTGGTACAAGCTTTGCTGTTTTTGAAATAAAAGATGTGTTAAAAGAGGCAATAAAAATAGGTGCACCTAAAATAATTTTAGTACATAATCATCCAAGTGGAGACCCAACACCAAGCGATGAGGATATAGAACTTACTAAAAGGCTGATTCAAGTAACAAAAATGCTAGAAATAGAAATGATAGACCATGTAGTATTAGGAGATGGAAAATATAAAAGTATAGTTTCTATGCTTACTAATGGTAAAATTGGATAAAATTATTTAAGAGTCAACTTTTAATACACGAAAGGAAGAATATAAAATATGAAATTTTTTAATTTTGTTTCAAAAGATATAGGTATTGATTTAGGAACGGCAAACATTTTAGTTACCTTAAAGGGAAAAGGCATAATACTTAAAGAACCATCAGTGGTAGCAATAGATAGAAAAACAGGGGCGATACTAGCAACAGGACATGAAGCTAAAGAAATGCTACGGAAGAACACCAGGAGATATAAAAGCTGTTAGACCAATGAAAGATGGAGTAATAGCAGATTTTACAGCTACTCAATTAATGCTAAAAAATATAATGAAAAAAATAGTACAAAGACATAACTTGGGCAAGCCAAGAGTTGTAGTAGGAGTACCATCTGGAATTACAGAAGTTGAAGAAAGAGCAGTGGAGGAATCTGTATTACAAGCAGGTGCTAAAGAAGTCTATTTAATAGAAGAACCAATGGCAGCTGCAATAGGAGCAAACTTAGATGTAGCAGAACCAAGTGGAAGTATAATAGTAGATATAGGCGGAGGAACTACAGAAGTGGCTGTTATTTCTTTAGGTGGCATTGTTGTAAGCAATTCGCTAAGAGTAGCGGGAGATGAACTTGATGAAGATATAGTAAATTATATAAAAAAAGAAATGAACTTAGCCATAGGAAGTACTACGGCGGAGCAAATAAAAATAGAAATAGGATGTGCTATGCCACTTATGTCTGAAACAAGTATGCAAGTAAGTGGAAGAGATCTAGGAACTGGATTACCAGAAACAGTAACAGTAACATCTACACAAATACAGGAAGCAATGCAAGATTCAATAGAAAAAATAATAGATATAGTAAAGCAAACATTAGAAAAAACACCACCAGAATTAGCATCTGATATAATGGAAAAAGGAATAGTGCTAGCTGGCGGTGGAGCACTTATCAAAAATTTTGATAAATTATTATCAATAAGAACAGAAATGCCAGTATATGTCACAGAAGACCCATTAGACTGCGTAGTTAAAGGAACTGGAAAAACAATAGACGATTTAGAAAGACTAAAATCAGTTTTAATAAACTCTAGAAGGAAAAGATAACATAACCGGAGGAGAACATGTATAAAAATAAAAAAGGCGGAATAGTAGGTATAATAATAACAATTATTATATTAATAATTATAGTTTTATTAACAAATGTGGAAACAAATAAGGTATCAGGGCTAGAAAAAGCCTTTGATACTATTGTTATGCCAATACAAAATAGCCTTGTATATTTAAAAAATAAAATTAAAGGAAATGATAGTTTTTTTCAAAATATAGATAAGCTAAAAGCTGAAAATGATGACCTAAAACAAAAAAATAGCGAGTTAGAGCAAAAATTAAGAGAATATGAAATTATTAAATCAGAAAATGAAACATTAAAAGAATATATGAACTTAAAAGAAAAATATAGTGACTATGAAAGTATACCAGGATATGTAATAAATAAAGAAATAAGTAATTTTGGAAATACTCTAATAATAAATGTAGGACAAAAAGATGGAATAGAGCCAAACATGACGGTTATTTCTGACAAAGGTTTAGTTGGATATATTATATCTACAACTAACAACACCTCTAAGGTACAAACAATAATAGATACAGCAACAGCGGTAAGTGCAACAATAAGTACCTCAAGAGATAGCATTATTGTAAGAGGCACATTAAATGAAAACTATAATTTAAAGGCAACATATATACCAACAGATGCAAAATTATTGCAAGGTGATACTGTAGAAACGTCTGGAATAGGTGGAATTTATCCTAAGGGTATAAAAATAGGAAAAATAAAAGAAATAGTAAACACAAAAAATATAACAGACAGGTACGCAATAGTTGAAACAGCAGTTGACTTTTCAAAATTAGAAACAGTTTTGGTAATAAAATAATAGGAGGGCTAATTGAAAAAAACATTATCAATAATACTTATATTAATAACTTTTTTTGTAATATATTTTTTGCAAATAAACTTGTTTAGTTGGTTTAATATATACGGAGTTTCTCCAAATTTGTTTATAATTTTAGTATTAATTATAGGGCTCTTTATTGGAAAAAAAGTTGGATTAGCTTTAGGAATTGTACTGGGATTATATATAGATATTGTAAATGGAAAAATATTTGGACAAGTAGCCTTAATGCTTGGAATAGTAGGGTTACTAGGAGAATATTTAGATAAAAGTTTTTCGAAAGAAAGCAGAATTACATTAATGCTTATGGTGGCAAGTACAACAATAATATATGAAGTAGGGATATATATAATAAACATTATAAAATTAAATGCAAGTATAGAGTTAGCATTATTTTTAAAAATACTAGCAATAGAAACAATATATAATACAATTATTACAATTATAATGTACCCAATAATACAGAGACTAGGAGAAAAACTAGAAAGTACGTTTAAACCGCAAACAAGAGGAATGTATTTTTAACAAGAAAGGAACAATAAATGTATAATGATGACAGAAATACTAATTTAAGATACAATTTAATAACAATTCTTGTATACATAGTTGGAATTGTTCTTATTGTTCAACTGTTTAATTTGCAAATAGTTAATGGGAAAGAATATAGAGAAACCTCAAATACAAGATTAAGTAGAGAGACTGTAATTAAAGCGGCTAGAGGTTCAATAAAAGACAGGACAGGCAACCTGTTGGTAACAACTAAAATGGGATTTAATATAGAATTGTATAAAACAAAAATTAATACAACTACATTAAACAAAACTATATTAAATACTATAAAAATTTTAGAAAACAATAATGATAAATATATAAATAATCTGCCAATATTAATAGAACCATTTAAATTTACAATAGATGATGAAGAAAGCCAAGTTAATTGGAAAAAAGAAAATGACATTAAAGAAGATGCTACACCGGAACAATGCTTTTATGAATTAAAAGAAAAATATAAAATAGAACAAGATAATATTCTAGAAGCATATAAAATAATGGTAGTAAGATATGAAATATCTAGAAATGGATATAGCAGTATAAGACCAGTAACAATAGCAAAAGATGTTAGCAGAGAGAGTGCAGTAAAATTGGGAGAACAGAGCATATATTTCCCAGGAATATCTGCTACAAACGAGCCTATGGTGTCATATCCGTCAGGAAGCTTGGCATCACACATATTAGGATATGTTGGAAATATAACGGAAACGGAATTAGATGGTAGAGAAGATACATATGGAATTAATGACGTAATTGGTAAAGTTGGAATACAATATGTGTTTGAGGAATATTTAAGAGGAAAAGATGGAATTAAGCAATTAGATATGTCTGTAGATGGAACTATTACAGATGAATATATTACACAAGAAGCGGTTGCGGGTTCTGATGTAATATTAACAATAGATGCAAATTTACAAGCAGCAACAGAAAAAGCATTAGCAAACAATATAAAGAAAATTGCAGGTGGAGGTTTTAGCAAAAGAAGTGACGCAAAAGCAGGGGCTGCAGTGGTAATGAACGTTAAAACAGGCGAAATATTAGCAATGGCAAGCTACCCAGACTATGAACCAGAATTGTTTGTAAATGGAATTAGCCAGAAAAAGTTGGATGAATATAACAAAGGAGATAATATATTTAATAGAGCAATAAGTGGAGTATATGCACCAGGTTCAACATTTAAAATGATTACAGCAATAGCAGGTTTAGAAACAGGTGTAATAACACCAACAGAAAAAATAAACGATATAGGAGTTTATAAAAAAGCACACGAGCCTGCATGTTGGATATGGAATAGCTATGGAATGAGTCATGGATGGCTAAATGTTACAGAAGCAATAACACATTCATGTAACTATTTCTTTTATGAAGTAGGATATAGAGCTACAATAGACAATATAGCAAAATATGCAAAATACTATGGTTTGGGAGAAAAAACAAATGTAGAATTGCCAATGGAAGAGAAAGGAATTGTTGCAACAAGAGATAAAGCAAAAGAAAGAGGGGACGAATGGCAAATTGGAGAAACTCTTTCAGCTGCTATAGGGCAAAGCTATAATTCATATACACCGATACAAATGGCAAAATATATAAGTATGTTGGCAAATGGTGGAGAACCAATAGATGTAACAATTGTAAAATCAATAAATGATGTAAATGGCAATCAAGTTTCAAAAGAAGATATAACCAAATTTGTAAATGCTAAACTTGGACTGACAAAAGAAAAAAAGGAAAACTTGAATATTAAAAAGGAAAATATAGATGCAATATTAAAAGGAATGAAAGGCGTTACAAGTGAAGAAGGCGGAACAGCATATAGTACATTCGCAAACTTTAATATAGAACTAGGTGGAAAAACAGGTTCTGCACAAACAGACGTACAAGGAAAAATAAATGGATGGTTCGTGGGATTTGCACCATATGAAGAACCAGAAATTGCAGTAGTAGTTTTAGTTGAAAATGCCGGTTCTGGTTCATACACGGCAGAAGTTGCAAGAGATATATTGCAAGAATATTTTGGAATGAATATGGAAAAAGTTGAAGAGGACTTAACAGCAATGCCAAGTACAGAAATTCAAAATTAGAAAGGAAACAATTATGGAAATTAAAGATTGTATTAATGTAACACTAAAGAAAAATGAAGTAATTATAAAAATAGATGTAACAGCAGACCACAAAAAGGTTATGGCAAATCTAAAAAAGAAGATTCCGGAGTTGAAAAAGCTATATAAGGAAGACAAAACACCAATATTAATAAAAGGTAAAATATTATCAACAAAAGAAAAAAAAGAAATTAAAACATTAATACAAGATGCAATAGATGTAGAGGTAAGATTTGAGGGGGCAAAAGCTTTAGGGCTATACGGGATACAAGAAACCTATTGTAGAGAAATTTCTACTTCTGAAACAAAATTCCATAGGGGTTCTTTAAGATCTGGACAAAGACTAGAATTTGAGGGAAGTATTGTAATATTAGGAGATGTAAATGGAGGAGCAGAAGTTATAGCAGGTGGTAATGTAGTAATATTAGGAACACTTAGAGGCTTGGCACATGCCGGAGCAAATGGTAATAAATCAGCTATAATAGCTGCTAATTCAATAGAAACTTTACAAATAAGAATAGCAAATATAGTTAAAGAGATAGAAAGAGATGAAGTAGATATACTAAAAACATATGCATACATAGAAAAAGATGACAAAATAACAATGGAGTAAATCAACTAAGTAACAGCATAATTAAAGCAATAAACAAATATTGGTCATCAACTTTTTCGGTATACAAAAAGAAAAGTAATCCCATAAGAAGTATATCATCAGAGTATAATTTTATACCAAAAATTTCAAATAGAATATCCTCGTCCTTTGAATCCGTAGGCTTAGGCTCTGCGGATTTTTTTTGATTTGCAGTTGCCTTTTCTTTCTGCGTTGTACAAGTAGGCATTATCTTTTTTAGATTATTGTACGGATAATTAGCATATCCGTAAGGAGACATGTAATTTCTTCTGTAAAAAGGATAAAAAGGAAAATTAAACATTATTTTTTTTGTCACCACCTAATGGGTTAAATGTTTCAAAAACTTTGCCCATACTAAAAATTTTTATGTACTGATCTACTTTGGACTTTCGGCTATCTCGTAAATAAGGCTTTAAGGATTTTAAAAGATTAGACCTAGGGTCATTTTGAGGATTATTCATGGAGTCCATAATTGTTTTCATTTTTAAAATAGTATCAAAATCTATACCAGAAGTATCAAATGAGGTATCATTATTAGAAGAAGTACTTGAGTCGTTTTTAGCAGAGTTAGAGAAATTATTTACAATGTTTTTAATATCATCAGGCAATTCATTGTTTTTTAGCATACTATTTAATTTGTTCATAATATCAGACATATCGTTACTCATAAAATCTCCTCCTTCTATATAGGTAATAATAGGGCGAAGCTAATCGCCCGTAAGACTTAATGATTACTATTATTATTGTTTTTAATTTCATTTATAATAGTTTCTTTATCTTTAGAGTTTAAAATTTTACTAGCTTTTGCAATGCCAGCCTCCAAATCCTTTTTATCCATTTTAGACAAAATTGACATTAACTTAGCCATATCCATATTGTTGCCATTATTCATAAAATCACCTCTATAAAATATATGTATAAAATACTATAATATAATATTAGAAAAAAGAAAAAATGTTACAATAACAAAATAAAATATTAAGTTGCCTTACAAAATGGAGTTAAAACAATAACAATGCCTGCAAAAGGGAGTGTCCCTAAAGCAACAAAAAATTACAAAAAAGAACATCCAAAAAGCGATGATTTGTAATATAAATTTAATATTAGAGGAGTAAAATGTAGTTCCGTAATGTGTTAAGCATATTAAGGGAGAAAAGGCGTAAAAAATATGTTGAAAAATAAATAAAAAATGCTAAAATATAGTATATGTATATATAGAAACTATGAATATGTCTATTATTATACATAAAGAGTTGAAAAAAGTCGGAAAACTCTTGAAAATTAAACTAAAATTGAGTATAATAAAATTATAGTGTATTAATATGGGTGAACCATAATTATATATAAAAAATATTAATCTTTATTGGGAGGTTTTTATGAAAAAAATTACAAAAAAATTATTAGCATCAGTTCTTACATTTATAATATTTTTTGCAGAGCTATCAACATTAGGAATGTATGGAATAGCATATGCAACAGAAGCAAGAGATACTGCAACAAGTAATCAAAATGTAGAATTTGATGTTTACTTTGCAAATGAAAAAAGAGAAATAGTATCAGACGTAAATACAGAAGATGCAAAAATGTATTTAAATATTAAAGTAAAAGAAGCTGGCTATCTAAAAAATGGAATAGTTAGTTTTTCTAGTGCAAACTTTAATGTGAAAACTGGATTTGAAAATGAATACATTCAAGAGATTAAGGAAGACAAAATATATTTAAAACAACTAGATACAAATTCAAATATATTAATAGAACTTCCAATAATTCCAAAAAAAGATGATATTGTATCAGCAGACAATTTTATACAAGAAAGCAAAGTTAGAATAGATGGTACATATGTAAATGCAAAAGGAAAAGAAATAGCAATAGAAAAAGAACATACTGTTAAATTAATATTAAATGGAGAAGCAAAAATAGTTGCAGAAGCAACTATTAATAAGTATGTTCCTTACAAATTAGGCGAGGAATATGGAGTAATTTTACAATATAAAATTAAAACAGGATTAGAAAACAATAATCTACCAATAAAAACAACAGAATTACAAGTAAAAGTTCCAACAATAAATGAAAATACTCCAAATGATATAAAAGTAATGGCAAACAATACAAAAGCAACAAATGGAAAAGGAGATGGAATAGATTTTGTACAAACTAACTGGAACTATAATGAAGAAACAAAATTAGTTGATATAAAGGTAGAAAACATTTTAGAAAATAACAACATAACATGGAAAAAGAATTGTACAGATGAATATTTAGTTACTTTTAAATACGAAGGAAAAGAAATATATGACTATGTAAATTCAACAGAAAAATTTAATGTATCAACAGATTTTACAGCAAAAATAGAAGCATATAATAATATAGAAACAATAAAGGAACAAGAATTTACAGGAAAAGCAGAAATTACAAAGAAAATAAATGAAATTGTGGATTTTAATATAGAAGCTACAAAGGAAATTAGTAAAGGACATATATATGCAAACTATAATGCAAAAGAAAAAGTTGAAACATCATATACAGTAAAATATACAGCTAACATTGCATACGCAAATTTAATTAATGCAATAGAATTTACTCAAGAGGCAGATAATTACAAAGATGGAACAACAGAATATAGCACAGTAGTTTCTAATAAAAATGAAATTTATACAACTAAGATAAGCGTTTCAGAAAATGTATTTAACAAAATTTTGGGAACAGAAGGATATATAGATATATTTAATCCAAACCTAGAAAAAGTTGGAACAATAAATAAACAAAGTTTAAAAGATGGTTTATATACATTTGATTGTAAAGACTTAGATTTAAACAAATTGACATTAAAAACAAGTGCTCCAACAACAGAAGGTACATTGAATATATATGTAGACAAATCAATAAAAGGCGAAAATGGATATAGCAAAGAAGAAATTAAATCATTTAAAGAAATAAATGCAAGCGTAATAGGAAAAACAGAATTGGCAGAACAAACAAAACAGGGAAAAATTGCTTTAAAAGAACCTATATCAAAAGCAGAATTAACAATAAGCAAAAACAACTTATCTACAATAACTGTAAATGAAAATGTAGAAATAAGAGCAACACTAGATACTTCAAACATTAATAACAGCTTATATAAAAACCCAACAATAAAATTGGTATTTCCAAAGTACTTTGAAAAAATAGAAATATCAGATGCAAAATTGTTGTTTGAAAATGAATTGAAATTAAAAAACAATAATTGGTCAACTGAAAATGGAAATAAAGTATTAACTTTATCATTTGAAGGTACACAAACAAAATATAATTCAGAAGCAACAACAAAAGGTGCAACAATATCTATATTAGCTGATATAACATTAGAAAAACTAACACCAAGTATGCAAGAAAAAATAAAAATGTATTATACAAATGAAAATACAAACCTTTATGATAAAACAGAAAATAAAATAGGAATAACAGAAACAAATATTAATCTTGTAGCTCCAACAGGAGTAGTAACAGCTAATGGAGTTAAAGACTATGCAGATGGAGAAAAAGCTATTTTATCAATGTCAGGAGATACACAAGTTGGAAAAATAGCAGTAGGTGCAGATGAAAAAGTAGCAACAATTAACGGACTTATACTTAACAACAATAACAACAGTATTTCAAATGTTAAAATATTAGGAAGACTACCATTTAAAGGTAACAAACAAATAGATACAGATACAGAATTAAAAAGTACATTTAGTGCTACATTGCAAGATAAAATACAAATAAATGCTAACAGCGAAACAGTAAAAGTATATTATTCAGAAAATGCAAATGCAACAAAAGATTTAGAAAATGCAGAAAATGCATGGACATTAGAAATGGATAACATGGAAAAAGCTAAGTCATATTTAATAATATTAGATACAGATTTAAACACAGGCGATAAAGTGGAATTCAATTATAAAGTAAAAATTCCATCAGAGTTACCATACAATAATACTTCATACACTACATATAAAGTATATTATGATAATAACGAACAAGCTGGAACATCAGCAGAAACAAAGCTTTCTCCAATAATAGGTATATCAACAGGAGAAGGACCAAGATTAAAAGTTACATTAACATCAAATATGCCAGAAGGAGCAGAAGTTAGAGAAAGACAAATTGTAAGATTCACAGCAATAGTAGAAAACGTGGGAGAAACAACAGCAGAAAATGTTGAATTAAGCATAGATGCACCAGAGCATACAACACATGTTGAATATGATGTTTCAACAAGAAGTTTTATAGAAGCAAATGAGAAGAACAAAAAAGTATTATTAGGAAGTATTGCACCAGGGAAGTCTGTAGAAAAAATATATGAGCTTAAAATGAATAATATAGAAGATTCATCAGAAACTGTAGAAATATTAAATAAGGTAAAAGCATCAGGTACAACATCTAATGAATACAAATTATCACTTAAAAAAGCATCATTAAAGGTTGAAATAACAACACCAATTGAACCACAAACCTTATTAATAAAAGGAAATAAAATAGAATTTATGACATCAATAAAAAATGTTTCTGAACAAGATATGAATGATGTAATCTGGGAAATGAGTATTCCAACAGGATTAGAAGTAATGAAATCTATAGGTCATAATGATTTTATATCAACAAAAGACAACAGCAATGATGGCGAAACAAAATCTGGAGCTACAAAAATCTTGTTAGGAGACCTTAAAGCAGGGGAAACTAAATATGTAACAATAGAATTAGGAGTACAAGAACCAGCAGAAGAAATAAATATTGTTTCAAAAGTAAGTGCAAAAAATGTACCAGAGCATTATTCTAATGAATTTATATTCTATGGAAGGAAAATAGAATTACAAATAGAACAAAATGTAAAACAAGGGCAAAAACAAACTGTAAAAGAAGGAGAAAATATAGAATACATTGTTACTGTAGAAAATATTGGAGAATTAGTTTCAACAGAAAATGTAGTAGAGATAAAAATTCCAACAGAAACAAGATTGGTAGAAGCTAAATATATATACAATGGAACAGAATATGTAGAAGATTCAACATATGACAACATATTGTCTATAGATATAAATAGTTTACAACCAAACGAAAAAATTGATATAAATGTAAAACTTGTTGCAAAACAATTAGGAGAACAACAAGAAAAAGAAGTAATAATTGAACCTGCAACATTAACAGCAACAGCAATAGACAAAATACAAGCTACAAATAAATTGAAATTTTATATTCAACCTTCACTAGAAAACAGAAAATACAAAATATCTGGTACTGCATGGTTAGATGCAAACAAAAATGGACAAAGAGAAGAAACAGAAACATTATTGCCAAATATGCAAGTAATGTTAGTATATAAAGAAAATGGTGAATTAGTAAAAGATTCAGAAACAGATATGCCTAAAAAAATAACAACAGATGAAAATGGAAAATATGAATTCTTAAATCTAGACAAAGGCGAATATTTAGTAGTATTTATATATGATACAGAAAAATATAGTGTTACAGAATTTAATGCGAAAGGTGTAGAACCAAGCATAAACTCAGATGCAATAGAATTTGAAATGGAAATAGAAGGAAGTAATAAAAAAGTAGCAGTATCTGATGTGTTAAAAATAGAGGATACAGATATTAGAGACATAGACATAGGATTATATATAGCAGAAAAATTTGACTTAAAATTAGATAAACATATAAGTAAAATAACATTAACAACACCAACAATAGGAACACAAGTATATAACAAAAATAATGAAAAGCTATCAAAAGTAGAAGTTCTAAACAAGAATGTTGGACAAAGTAGCTTTATAGTGGAATACAAAATAATTGTAACTAACGAAGGAACAGCAGCAGGATATGTTAAAAAGGTAGTAGACTACTTACCAAAAGAAGCAAAATTTAACTCTGAGTTAAACAAAGATTGGTTTTTAGCAAAAGACGGAAATGCATATAATTCTATATTAGCAGATGTAAAATTAGAGCCAGGACAAAGCAAAGAACTAACATTAGTATTAAGCTATAATATTACAGAAGATTTAATAGGAAATATAGTAAATAACAATGCCGAAATATATGAAAGCTATAATGAACAAGGTTTACAAGATATAGACTCAAAGGCAGGAAATGAAATACCAACAGAAGATGATATGTCAAATGCAGATATAGCTGTATCAATAGTAACAGGTAAAATAGTAGGATATACAACGCTTACATTATTTATATTAGCAATATTGGTATTTGGTATATATGAGATAAAAAAACAAGCTTTGGACAAAAAAATATAGGAAAGGAGGTTAGTAGAAATGATAAAAAACAAATGGACAGTTAAAATAATACTATTAGTAACAGTTATATTGGCTGGATTGATTTTATGCATTAATTCAATTAATGGTATTCCAGATGCAGAAACAAATTATAAAGAAATATATTCTGCAATGCTTAATGCTAATCAAGAAGATAATTTGAATTGGGGAAATGAAACAGGCTTTGAAGTTGACCCTGATAACATACAGAGCAATGGTTTTGAAGTTCCTAAAGTAGAAGGAAGAGCTATATATTGTACTCAAAGAGACGTCACTTTAGCTATGACTTCTGCAATGTGGAGAGGAGAGAGTAGTGCATATACTTACTACTGGTCAACGCCTAAAGTAGAAGATATATTTAACCCTGCAAATGGAAATTTATGGTCAAGAAAATTAACAGATACTGAAATAAGTGCAATTAATAATGCAAATAACTTTGGATTGCCAGCTACAATAAGAACTAGGGGATATTATAAATGTAGTAATAATCATACAACTATTTCAGCAGATAAAGCATATGTTATTACTGCAGATCCTTGTAATCAATGGACACCAAGGAAGCAAATTGTTATGTGGATGTTACAAATAACTGGTGGAATAAATGTTGATAATGCTGAAACTATTATTGCAAAACTGAAACTTGATGGTAGCAAAGCAAAGTTTGTAAGGAGCGACATAGAAGCCATTAAGCAACTTTACAATGAAGCAAAGGCTTATAGAAGATTCAAAAATGGAGTTAACAAAGCACTTTCTAATGGTGGGAGCTATGCAACTAATCTTACAGATGTAGATAATATGACATCAGAATATTATACAAGTAATTCAAATGAATATATAAAAGTCGGACCATACACTATGAAATATGTAAACGGAAAATACAAAGATGAAAAAATCATATTTGGTGGAATTGGTGGAAAAGTAGATAACGAAACGCTTGGATTATATATTCAAAACGGAAATCAGAAAATAAAAGTAGAAAAGATAATAACAAATGATAACGAAAGGAATACAAAAAACTTTAGGCCATGTGAGGAAAGTGATCCGGTTTCAGGACTTTATGTGGAACACACAACTGATTTTATGAGACCTTCATCAGAAAAAGAATTTTACATTTTAATTCCAAAAACAGAATTAGAAGATGATGCAAAACTATATGCACATTTTACATGGATGGAAGCTAAAGGAGAAAAATGTGTAAAAAATGGAATAAGTTATCAAATTTCAGAAGACAGTTTAAAGAAAAGTAATGGAAAAACAAAATTAAAACCTGATGCTAACAACAAAATAGAATTTGAAGCTACGTTTACTCAACAATTAACAGAATTTAATGGAGAAAGAAAACTAAAAGAATTTACTTTAGACTTAGGCACAGTTCAACCACCTTCAAAAGAGGGTTCATATTCTATTAACATGAGAAAAATTGATGAAAAAGGAGATGGACTAGAAGGAGCAGAATTTTTAATTAATGGTCTTCTAACGTATGTATCAGATAAAGATGGATATATATTAAGAAGTCATCAAGTTATAAATGCTTCGGGAACTGAAACATGGACAGTTGAAGAGAAAAGTGCACCAGAAGGATATATTACGCAACCATTAAAAATAGTATTTAATGTATATAAAGTATATAACTCAACGACAAATACCTATGAAGTAGATAGAATTGAAATTGTTTCAGCAAATAGTAATGCAAAAGTTACATTTAATAAAGAAAATCAAACTATTACAGTACAAATAAAAAATATTAAGGCAAATCCAGAAAATCCAGATGACCTACTTGATACATATGAGATAAAAGCAAGGAAAGTAAATGAACAAGGAAATGGATTAGCAGGTGCTAAGTTTAATATAACATGGCCAACAGGAAAAACAAGTGAAGCAACATCAAATGAAAACGGAGATCTTGTTATATCAGGTCAAACACCTATGTTAGGACTTAATTCAGAAGGAGAAGATCATTTCAAAATAGAAGAAATAGAAGCTCCTGCTGGATATAAAATGATAAATGGAGCAATAGAATTTGATGTTAAAAAGGAAAAATTAATAACAATAGATGGAACAGATAAGTATGGAATAACAGGAATAATAAATGTAAATGCTCCAGAAGGTGTTACAATTGAACTAAATGGAAGAGGAGAAATATCTATTGTTATACCAAACCAAAAAGATATAAAACTAATTTCAATTGGTGGAAATGTTTGGGAAGATGCAAAAACTGGAAAAGCAAGTTTAGGAGATGGTATAAACAGTACAACAAATAATGTTGACAAAAACTTAGAAAACATAAAAGTAAGTTTATATACAGAAGATATGAAACTTGCAGAGCTAATGCCAGCTGATAGTGTAACAAACATATACAATAGAATAAACCCTACTTTAACAGATGCAAACGGAAATTACAAATTTGAAGGTGTAGACGAAAGCAAAAAATATTATGTTGTATTTGAATATGATGGTCAAGTATATATGCCAACAGAATACCTGGCAAAAGGAATTTCTGGCGATACAATTCAAAACTATAATTCAGTAGAAGAAATGTTGGGAGAACTAACTAATATTGGTACAGGAAGAGATAATGGAAATAGTGGAAGCACAGGAGGAAAAAACACTGGAACAGGAACCAATACGGGTTCAGGTAAAAATACCCAAACAAATACAGAATGGTTTGAAAAATGGAAAGCAAATTCAAAAGCAAGTGAATATGAAACAAATACTGGAAGAATTACAATAGAAGGAAGACAAACATTTAATAATAGATTTGCAGAAATTGGAGCATCTCCAAAGAACTATATAAGCAAAAACACTTTAGGAATAAGTACATATTTAGTTGAAGAAGAAGGAATATATTATAATAAGTCTTACACAAGATTAGAACTAATGGGATATACTTTAAAGAAAACATCAAAAGGTGTAGCATATGTACAAGATAAAATACAATTAGTGGATGGTTATAAATATAATAAATATGGAACTTTAGATTATGACGACAATGGAGCTATAACAAGCGAATGGTCAGAAGGTTTAATTAGCCAGAAAATAAAAGAGTTTATTGTTGCAAATGGACATTATCCAAATGAAGCTGAAAAAGTAAGAATATATAGAAGTATAGTTGGAGATATGAATGATAATGAGGCATGGAATAAATTACAATTTATAGAAGATTGCAAAATGTCAGCATTAACAAAATCACCATTTAATAGTGGTATAGAATATTACCCTACTAATAAAAACGCAACATTTGGAACAGATTTATTGACAAACTATGTTAACTTAGGACTATGGAGAAGACAAGAATTTAATGCACAGTTAACTAAAGATGTAGTAGAAGTAACAACTACAAGCAATGGAAATTCACTTACAACACCATTTAATAATAAAGAAAAAGCCTTATATAATATTAAAGACTATATGAATGACTATACAAATGCAATAAAAGATAACAATGGCAAAATAAATCTTGCAAAACAATATGCAGATTCACAACAAGGTATATATATAAATAGATTAAATGCACAATATTACTATAATAAATATTATGATAGACCTATAAAGCAATCAGAATATATTGGTCAGAGAAACTTAGAAGTAGAGATTAAATATAGAATAACAGTATATAATTTATCACAAAGTCTAGAAACACAAATTACAGAAGTTGTAGATTATTATGATGATTCTTTACAGCTAACATCAGCTGTTGTAAATACTAATGGAAAAAATATTTCTAAAGATAAATCTTCAGCGGTATCTGAAAGTATATATGGTCAAGTGACGGAAAAATCATTTCCAGGATTTAATAAAGTATATATAAGACTACAAAATAAACAATTAGCAACAGGAGAAGGAATAACAATTGATTTAACTTATAAAGTTAAAAGGATGGCTTTACAAGGATTTGAAGGATATGTAAATATTGGAGAAAAAACTAATATAGCAGAAATAAATGGATATAAAACATATTATTCAGCAAATACATCAACTCCAAATAGACATGGAGCAATTATAGGAAATAATACTACAGTAGCTGGATTGGTAGACGTAAATTCAACACCAGGTAACTTAGAAACAATAGAAGAGATTACAAATGGAGTAATAAACTTTGAGGACGATAGTGACAAAACAACAGCTACATTAACCATAACTGATGACCCAACACCACCAGATCCAGATACACCACCAGATCCCAATACACCAATAGATTCTACAAATATAATAAGTGGATGTGTATGGGAAGATAATAATAAAAATGGTATAAGAGATTCAGGTGAAGAAAAAATAGCGGGTGTAAAAGTTGCATTATGTACAAGAATAAACGATCAATTAGATACTGGAGAAAAGCAGGTTGACTGGATACAACGCTATAATGAAAAAAATTATAATAAATATACATATAAGGTAGTAAAAGAAGAAACAACAGACCAAAATGGTGAATACAGATTTAAGGATGTGGAAAAAGGTTATTATTATGTATTATTTGGGTATGGACTTGACGATGCTACAGTTTTAACAAATAACAAAGAAAATGAAACAAACAAAATATTGGGAAAAACTGGCTCAAATACAAAATCATATAATGGTCAAGATTACAAGTCTACAATATTCCAAGCAAATTTAGAAAACGGAGAATACGATTTAGAGAAAATAAAAGAATACGATAAGAATTTAAATGATAAATATGTATCAGATGCAATAGATGACTGGGAGAGAGTAAAAGAAGTAAATGAATATTCTAAAATTCAAACTAACCATATAGCAGAAGTATTAGCATCTCCAACAAAAGTACCTACATATTTGGGCGAACAGTATGGAAGCGATTTAATGGGAAGATTAGTTGATGAATTAACTACTAATACATGGAAAATAGCAAAAACTCCAAAAATTGAAGTAACAGAGGTAAAAGGTGGTGAAAGAATTCCAAATGTTGACTTAGGATTAGTGGAAAGACCAAAAACACAATTACAAATTACCAATAATGTAGAAAATGTTAAGGTTACATTATCAGATGGAAGCATTGTATTTGATGCTACACAAACAGCAGAAGCAACAAAAGGAAATGAAACAAAAAATGTAATATGGAAATCAAATAGAAGTGCAACAAAAGGAATTACAGGAGGATTTATACAATTGTATTTGGATAAAGAGCTAATGTATGGTGCAACAATACAGATTACGTATAAAATGCAAATCAATGAGTTAAATGATTATGTGGAATATGAGGGATTAGAATATTATGCAAAAGGTCGTACAAATTCCGGAATTAAAGTAGAATCAAAAGCTAAAAAATTAGTATGTTATATTCCTAATAAAATGCAATTTAATAAAACTCAAAGTGGGGATTGGAACGCAATTACAGACATTAATGAAATAATACCAGCAGAAGAAAAAGATGGTGAAAATATTAATAATAACTTAGTAAATTATAGACTAAAAGACACTATATCAAGTCAATCTAACACTATAAGCAAAATAGAAGCAGATAATATAAACAATGCTTATTTAAACAACAACATGCTAACAATTTCTCAATTAATTACAAAAGAAGGTGCACAAGGCGGATATGAATGTAAAGTAGAAATAGTAGAGCTAGAAAATGCAGTGGGTAGAAGAATGGAAACAAGTATAGTTGGTAACTTTAACCCTGCTAATGATCCAGTAGAAAATGATGAAGCAAAAGCTGAAGATGTTGCAGTAATGCCACCATTTGGTATAGGTCAAGTATTCTATTATGTACTTACTATTGTAATAGCTGGAATGCTAGTTGTAGGAATAATCTTTATTAAGAAGAAAGTTCTTGTAAAATAAATAATTGTACTTAAGATAAAAAGAAAAAAGGATGAGTTTTCGTCCTTTTTTCTTTACATTGTTGTGTTTTACTACAGAATACGATAAAATTATAAAAAGAAAATGTTTTATAAAAAAGTAAAATAAAAAAAATAAACGCATAATGTAAAAAACTTTTTTAAATTATGTATCTAAAACGACAAAAAAATATTTGACAAAGTATTAAAATAGAACATAATAAAAAAAGTGAAGGGTGGTAAAAATGTTTCAAAACATTTCAAAAGAAAGAGAACAAAAAATTAATGAGAAAATAGAAGTAAATAAAAAAGATAAATTAAAGGTTATATTAAAAAACCTATTTACAGTACAAAATATAATCTTGTATACAATAACTTTTATGATTTCAATGGTGGGAATTAGTACAGATAATATAATGTTTACAATAACACCATTTGGATTAGCAATAATAGCAGCAGCTCTGAGCTGTAATATGCCTGTAGGGATAATGTATTTAATATCTTTAATATCTACTTTTATAAAATTTGGGCCAAATAGTTTATTGACATATATCTTAACAACATTAGTATTCTTTGTAGCAATATTAATAAAAAAACCAAAAATACAGGATGAAGTCAATGAACAAAAAAGATTAGGTATGCACTTATTTGTATCTACTTTATTAGTACAAGTTATTCCAATGTTTTTTAGGACATTTATATTATATGAATTATTAACATCAATAATGCTAAGTATTTGTACATATATTTTCTACAAAATATTTTCAAATTCAATAACAGTTATTAGACAAGCTGGAGTAAAAAAAGTATTTTCAATAGAAGAAGTAATGGGGACGAGCTTGCTTTTAGCCATAGCATTTACTACATTAGGGGATACAACAATATTTGGATATAACTTAAAAAATATATTAAGTATATTATTGGTACTAATATTAGGTTGGAAAAATGGAATACTTGTAGGAGCAACTTCTGGAATTACAATAGGAGTTGTTTTAGGAATAATATGCAATAATGAACCTGTTATGATAGCTTCATATGCAATATCTGGAATGGTAGCAGGTATATTTAACAAATTTGGAAAAATTGGGGTTATATTAGGATTTATAATAGGAAATGTGTTATTAACATATGTTGCAAATGGAAATACAGTGCCTATAATACTAATACAAGAAATTTTAATAGCTTCTCTTGGACTTTTAGCAGTGCCTAAAAATATTAAAATAGATATTCAGGATTTAGTAAGTAAAACAAAGATGCTTCCAGAAACAACAGAAAAAACTTTAGAAGAAAATAAGGATACAATATATAAATTAACAAGTATGTCTCAAACTATATCAGATATGGCAAAAACTTATCAAGAAGCAGCAGCTACAATTGTTTCAGAAGAAGAACTTAAGGAACAAGAGCTTTCTAATGAAAAAATATTTATAGATGAGCTAAGAATAAACTTAAGCGGTTTAGAAGAAAATATGCTGTATGATGATATATATAACGATAAAGATATTTTAAAAGATGTTTTTGAATATTTACTAAAAGAAGAAGTTATGGTAGAAAAGGAATTGATTAAAATTTTTGCTAACCATAATAATTACATAGTAGGATTTGAAGAGAAAAATAAAAAAGTGCAAGAAGAAGTTTCTAAAATTACAAAAGTAATTAATTATTCATATAGAATTAGTAAACTAAACTTTATATGGAAAAAGAAGATGGAAGAAAGCAAAAAAAATGTATCTAACCAGTTAGAAGGAGTTTCAGAGGCAATATCTAAACTGGCAAACGAGATGAATAAGAAAACTGATGAATATGAAGAAAAAAAACAAGAGATACAAACATTGCTAAATCAAAAAGAAATAAATATAAAAGATATAAGTATTAAAAAGCAAAAATCAGGAAGATATGTTGTAGATGTATATACAGATATCTGTGATAATTTAGATGGAACCTCATGTGAAATAAAGAGAATTGGAAAGATACTGAACAAGGCATTTGATGATAAATTTATAATACAAAATCAAGAATGTGGGCTAAGAGAGAATAAAACAAAATGCAAGTTTACATATATGTTACAAGACAAATATAATATACAAATAGGTGTTGCAAAAACAACAAAAGCAGATTCACCAATTTCGGGAGACAGTAACTTACAGACAAAATTAGAAGATGGAAAATATTTGTTAGCACTAAGTGATGGAATGGGTTCAGGTCCAGAAGCAAGAAAAAGCAGTAAAATAGCAATAAAAATGTTAGAAAGATTATTGGAAGCAGGTTTTGACAAAGATATTTCAATAAAATTAATAAATTCTACATTAATAGCAAACTTGGAAGAAGACATGTATGCAACATTAGATGTAGCAATATTAGATTTGTATAAGGGAAACTTAGAATTTATAAAAAATGGAGCATGTCCAACATTTATAAAAAGAGGAAAAGAAATACAAATATTAAAATCGCTAGAACTGCCAACCGGAATAGTAGAAAATATGGACTTAGTAGTATACGACTATGACCTACAACCAGACGACCTAATAGTAATGTGCACAGATGGTGTAATAGAATCAAATACAGAATATATAAGCAAAGAATTATGGATAAAATACTTATTAGAAGACATGCAAACAACAGATGCACAAAAAATAGCAGATATAATATTATCAGAAGCAATAGATAACAATTATGGAAAACAAAAAGACGATATGACAGTAATAGTAGCAAAAATCGGGCGATTTTAATCGCCCGATAATTGTAGTATTATTACTATATTCTAAAATATAAATATATTTTGTTTATATATCTAAAAAATTATTAATATTTTCCCAGACTTTGTCAACATATATTCTTCTTTCAGAAGAATATGGCAAAAAAGTTAAATCCTTAAGAGGATTTAATATTGACTGTAAATTATCTACTTGATTATCTACTTTTGTTATTGCAATCTTATCTGCTTTATTTGCAATAACCAAGCAAGGAATACCGCATTTTATTATATAATCATACATCAATTTATCATTTGCAGTAGGAGTATGCCTAATATCTATTAAAAACAATATTAAGGCAATATTCCTACTTTTTTTCAAATATTCTTCTATAAAATTACCAACAATAGCCTGTTCTTTTTTAGACATTTTGCTATATCCATATCCAGGCAAATCTACAAAATAGAAATTGTTATCCATATTGTAAAAATTTATCTGTCTAGTCTTTCCCGGCTCGCTACTTGTCCTAGCTAGTTTTTTTCTATTAACCATTGTATTTATAAAAGAAGACTTACCAACATTAGATTTGCCAACTAATACAATCTGTGGCAAATCATTATCAGGATATTGCTTTGGGCTTACTGCAGAAATTTCAAATTTAGGGTTTTTAATTAACATATTATCCTCCGTTAATTATTTGGTATAATTTTTTCTAATCCACCCATATAAGGCTGTAAAGCTTTTGGTATATTAATGCTTCCATCAGGATTATAATTATTTTCTAAAAAGGCTATTAGCATACGAGGAGGTGCAACAACAGTATTATTTAAAGTATGAGCATAGTAATTACCTTTTTCTCCTTTTATGCGTATTCCCAAACGTCTAGCTTGAGCATCAGTTAAATTTGAACAACTGCCAACTTCAAAATATTTTTGCTGTCTAGGACTCCACGCCTCAACATCGCAACTTTTAGCTTTTAAATCGGCTAAATCACCACTACAGCATTCAAGAGTACGTACAGGAATATCTAAGCTTCTAAATAACTCAACAGTATATGACCACATTTTGTCATACCAATTCCAGCTATCATCAGGTTCACATACAACAATCATTTCTTGTTTTTCAAATTGATGAATTCTATAAACACCACGTTCTTCTATACCATGAGCACCTTTTTCCTTTCTAAAGCAAGGAGAATAAGAAGTCATAGTATATGGTAATTCAGGCTTTGATAAAATTTGATCCTTAAACTTACCTATCATAGAATGTTCACTAGTACCAATTAAATATAAATCTTCTCCCTCAATTTTATACATCATAGCATCCATTTCTTCAAAGCTCATAACACCAGTAACAACATCACTGCGAATCATGTAAGGAGGAATACAATATGTAAAACCTTTATTAATCATAAAATCTCTTGCATAACTAAGTATGGCTGAATGAAGTCTAGCAACATTTCCAATTAAATAATAAAACCCATTACCTGCAACACGGCGAGCAGAATCTAGGTCAATTCCATTTAATCTTTCCATTATATCGGCATGGTAAGGAATTTCAAAATCTGGAACAAAAGGTTCACCAAATTTTTGAATTTCTACATTTTTACTGTCATCTTCTCCAATAGGTACAGATTCATGTATAATATTTGGAATTTTCATCATTATTTGCTTAATTTGTTCTGCATACTGCTCTTCAAGTTTTTCATTTTCTACAAGTTGACTATTAATATCTTGCACTTGTTTTTTTATTGCTTCAGCTTCATCTTTTTTTCCATCTTTCATAAGCAACCCAATTTTGCTACTTAAGGAATTTCTATTCATTCTTAAGTCATCACCATTAAGTTTAACTTCACGATTTTTTTTATCTAATTCTAAGACTTTATCAACTAAATCAATTTTATAATCTTGAAATTTCTTTTTAATATTTTCTTTAACCAAATTTGGATTTTCTCTAATTAATTTAATATCAATCATAACTTAACTCCTTTATTACTTGGAACATTGCTTTCCACAACAATCTGAACTTAACCATAGTATGAGGATATTTTACCACTAAAATGTGTAAAAATCAATATACATAAAAGTTTTGGTAATATAAATTTTTGTATATATGTCAATGGTGTGAAACAAACTTTTATAAAAAAATGTAGTACCATTGAATTTATTATTGGTGCTATCGCACCAGTACTTATCCATTATGTTCTGGCGTTCTTGGTCTTATTTTGTAATGATTTATTTTCAGTTCTTTTAATAAAGTAGAACAATTACAAACGGACCAAGAGATGCGTTGAATCTCTTGGTCCGTTTGGTGTATCCAACATAGGAAACAACTTTTGAATGAAAAATAACATACTTCACCTAACAATGGGAAATTGCTAGAAGATGATAAGAAACCATGAAGTACAATATGAAACAAGTTAATAATGAATTTTATTTTTTTCTAAATATTCAGAGAACTTAGGTAATTGTTTATTATAATCTTCAAAAGATAACTGCTTTGAATTTAAAATTTCTCTTTTAATTATTTTGTTATCCTCTAGAAAATCTATAGCCGTTTGTAATGTATAATTCTCATTATTTTTGGATAAATAATAACAAATATATTTTTTGCTATTAATTTTTTTATACATACAATGTACAGCTTCAACCTGAGAGCTATAATTTAATAATCTGTCATTTGAATCATAATAGTAATTGATATTGCCACCATTATCATGATATTTTATATACATTATATTTCCCACATTAAGCAAAGGCAAATGAACTTGAAAGTTAGTAGGACAAGGATTATAAGACAAACATATATAGCCATTAAAATTTATATCTAGCAAAGAAAAAATATTACTATAATTTATGGTTTTGTTTAATTTTTTGCATACAATCTCTTCAATCAACAGATTTTCATCTGTATAAGTTTCAAAAATAATACATTGTTCAGAATTGATTTCAAGGGGAGATATTTTATAAGTATTATTTACTGGATGAGCAGTGTCATTGTCATATATCATTGAAGTGTTTATTAATGTAATATTATCAACATAATTGAATTTGTGTGTATAATTAACAGTAATAGAATTTTCAAATAATGAAACACCTGATATTTTAGAAAAACGGTTTTTGTTATCATATGATATATTAATATAAGCTCCATAGTTATCAGAAACTCTTGTTATTCTATTATTATTATCAAAAATATAATCAATGGTGTACTCTTTTTCATCCATATTATCATTTTCAGACTGAGGTTTATATTTATAATGAGTTAGGTTTCCAAAATTATCAAACACTTCTTCAGATATTTCTTTTGTATTTCTAAACCTACCTTGTTCATTTGCCTCATATACAACAGCAATATCGCTATACTTTTTAGTGTATAAATGTATACCTATTAATGCGGATAAAATTAATAGAACGAATAAAACTAACATGAGAAATTTCTTGTTCATAGCATTTATAACCTCCTTAGATAATGCTATTTAATTTATAGCATGATATTTGAAGAAAGTCAATCCATTATGCAATTGGTAATTTTATTTTCCTTTTCTGGCAATTTGGGTATTTACTTTTATAAAAATCCATAATTATCATATAATAATTTAAAAAAATGAAAATTAAAATATAAAAGCGGAAACTGGTAAAATCTACTTAATTATGAATAACTTGTCAAGCAGATGAATATAATACATATAGATATTTCTAATGAGGAGAGTAAAAATGTACGAAGAATATGTTAGGGAAGATAAAATTAAGGATAAGACAGATGAAGAGAAAAGACTAGAGTTAATAATGAGCATTATAAAAACCAAGCAAGATCTACATGATTCAAATAACAATTTTGAATATGCAGAAAATGAACTAATAGATTATTATGCATATCAGATAAAAGCTAATAAGACTAAATTGGATTATTTAATTAAAAAGGCACAGAGCAAAGGAATAATATTAGATTCTATAAATGAGTTGGAAATAAGAAAAATAATGTAAACATATTTGTCCCAAATTAGGCATAAATATTAATAAAGGTGGTGTTTAATTTGGATAATAATGCAATAATAAGTTTTTTAGTGTGTATAATATGTTTATTTGTGTTTGGTAAGATATTTATATTACCATTAAAGAGCATTTTGAAATTAATAGCAAATTCGTGTATTGGAGCAACAATTATATATATAATAAACTTAATAGGGGCTAATTTTGGATTTTACATAGGAATAAATTTAGGAACAGCAATATTTGTTGGAATTTTGGGAATTCCACGGAGCAATATTGTTGGTAATTTTAAGATTATTTGTAATACACTGTTAAAAAATAGTCACGGAAACCATATATAAAATGATTTTCGTGACTATTTTTTTAGCTTATTCAACCGTTACAGATTTTGCAAGATTTCTTGGTTTATCAACGTCTAATCCTTTATTCTTAGAAATATAGTATGCTAATAATTGCATAGGTATAACAGAAAGAATAGGAGATATTAAAGGGTTAGTTTCTGGTATGTTTATAACATAGTTAAAGTTGGAATTTGGCAAGTTTTGATTAGTAATAATTAATGTATTAGCACCACGAGAAATAACTTCTTGCATATTGCTAACGCATTTTTCTACAAGATTAGGTATTGTCATAATTCCAACAACTGTAATACCATTTTCTATTAGTGCAATAGGACCATGCTTTAACTCTCCAGCAGCATATGCTTCTGAATGTATATAAGATATTTCTTTTAATTTTAGTGAACCTTCTAAGGCAACGTGATAATCAACACCTCTGCCTAAAAAGAATATATCTTTTTGCGTATATATTTTTTTTGCAAATTCTTGTATTTCTTCTGTATTGTTTAGTAATGCAGTGATTTTTGCTGGTAAATCTAATATGTCAGATTTTAAATGTTCTATAACTTCTTTATCTGCACTTTCTAAAATTTCAGCAAAATGTATAGCTAAAATAGCAATTAATACAACTTGTGATGTATATGCTTTTGTAGAGGCAACGGCTATTTCTGGACCTGCATGTGTATATATAGTATAATCGGCTTCGCGAGTTATAGAGCTACCTATTACATTTGATATAGACAATGTTTTAGCTCCTTTAGATTTGGCCAACTTTAGTGCAGCAATAGTATCTGCTGTTTCACCAGATTGGCTAATGTAAATACACAAGGTTTTATTGTCTATTATAGGATCCCTATATCTAAATTCAGAAGCAATTTCTACTTCTACTGGAATTTTACAAAGCTTTTCTATAATATCTTTGCCAACTAAACCGGCATACATGGCTGTTCCACAACCAATTATATAAATTTTATTAAGACTATTCAAATAATCTTTTGATAATGTTAAATCATCAAAACTACAGTTTTCTCCTAATTTAAACCTTGAACCAATAGTTTCTCTAATTGAATTTGGTTGTTCAAAAATTTCCTTTAGCATATAATCATCAAAGCCATCTTTTTCGGCTGCATTTGCATCCCAATCAATAGTTTTAATACCTTTGTTAATCTTTGACAAACTATTATCATAAAATTCAACTTTATCTTTATATATAACGGCATATTCATTATCATTTAGTAAGTAGAATTTTCTAGTATAACTTAAAACTGCCGGAATATCAGATGCAACGAAATTTTCTGATTCTGATGTTCCAATTACTAAAGGGCTATCTTTTCTTATAACAATAAGTTTATCAGGATGAAGTTTAGATAATACCTCAATAGAATAACTACCTTTTAAATCATCACAGGCAGATTTTACTGCACGTAAAAATTTGTCATCATCTTCAATATTATTATAATAATAGTAATGAATTAAATTTGGAATTATTTCTGTATCTGTTTCAGAATAAAATGTATAGCCTTTATTGATTAAAAACTCTTTTAAAACAGCAAAATTTTCTATAATTCCATTATGTACTACTGCAAAAGTATTGCTGTTGTCAGAATGAGGGTGAGCATTTTCCTTTGATGGCTTACCATGTGTTGCCCATCTTGTATGTGCAATACCAATATTTGCACTCAATTCATTTATACCATCTATGTTATATAAATTTTTAACTCTACCTTTATCTTTTAATATACATATATTATTTTTTTCTAAAACAGCGATTCCAGCTGAATCATAGCCTCTGTATTCTAGTGCAGAAAGACCATTTAAAAGTATAGGTGTTGCTTTTTGATTACCTATGTAACCTACAATTCCACACATAAAAACCTCCTTATATAAGTCAAAATTAATTTAATATTAATATATTACTACAAAAGTTAAAAAGTGTCAAAATTTTGTGGAAAAAAACGCAAAAAAGTGTTAAAATATATGATAGATTGGTTGTTATATACAGATAAAATATGTTGGGAGATAAAATGTTTAATATAGAAGAAGAATTAAAAAAGTTGCCTAACAAGCCAGGCGTATATATAATGCATGACAAAGATGACAATATAATATATGTTGGAAAAGCGGTTTCATTGAAAAACAGAGTAAGACAATATTTTAGAAAAAATAAAAAAACAAAAAGAATAGAAAACATGGTTAGCTTAGTTAATTATTTTGAGTATATTGTTACAGATAATGAGGCAGAAGCGTTAATATTAGAGTGTAATTTAATTAAAAAGAATATGCCCAAATTTAATGTTTTATTAAAAGATGATAAAACATATCCATATATAAAAATAAATGTAAGAGCAGATTACCCAGAGGTTTATATTACAAGAAGGATAATAAATGATGGTTCAAAATATTTTGGACCATATGCTAATGCCGGAGCGGCTAAGGAAATGGTGGATTTTATAAAAGATAAATTCAAAATAAGACAGTGTAAAAACTTTAAATATAAGGATAGACCCTGTTTGAATTATCATATAAAAAAATGTTTTGCACCTTGCATGGGGTATATATCAAAAGAAGAATACAGAAAAAACATAGATGAAGTTATAGCACTATTGGAAGGTAAAACAGATAAGATAAAAAGAAGTTTAATGGAAGAGATAAAACAAGCATCAGATAGTATGCAATATGAAAAAGCAGCATATCTTAGAGACAAAAAGTTAGCCATAGAAGCAATAACAGAAAGGCAAAAAGTATCTAATATATCAGAAAATGATATAGATGTAATAGGTATTTCAAGAAATGACTTTAAAATATGTGTAGAAATATTTTTTGTAAGAAAAAGTAAAATGCAAGGCAGAGAACATTATTTTATAGATAATTTGGAGGACGAAACAGATAGGGAGATACTTTCAAGTTTTATAAAGCAATATTACATAGACAAAACCCCTTTACCAAATAAAATAATGGTAAAAGAAACTATAGATGATAAGGAAATTATAGAACAATGGCTTACAAAGACAGCAGGAAGAAAAATAGAAATAAAGTCTCCACAAAAGGGAGAAAAGCTTAAATTAGTAGAAATGGCTGAAAAAAATGCATTAATCACATTGGAAAACAAGGAAAAAGATAAATATAATATTTTACTTGAATTAAAGGAAATATTAAATTTGAAAAAGATTCCTCAAAAAATAGAAAGCTATGATATATCAAATATAAATGGAAGTTTTATTGTTGCTGGAATGTGTGTAATGCAGAATGGGATTGTAAAGAAGAATTTATCCAGAAGATTTAAAATTAAAACAGTGTTACAGCAGGATGACCCTAAATGTATGCAAGAAGTTATAGAAAGAAGGCTAAAACACTCATTAGAAAATCCTAATGGAGGATTTGGAATATTACCTGACTTAATATTTGTAGATGGAGGAATAAATCAAATAAAAGCAGCTAAAAGAGCTTCTTTAAAGTACGAGTTATCAATACCTATATATGGAATGATAAAAAATGATAAACATCAGACAAGAGCCTTGATAGACGAAAACAAAAGAGAAATAAAATTATCAGATGAATTAATGAAGGCAATTACTAATTTTCAAGATTGTGTTCATAATACAGCAATAGAATATCATAGAAAAGTTAGAAGTAAAGAGGTTACAAAGTCATTATTAGATAATATAGACGGAATTGGAGAAGTAAGAAAGACAGAATTATTAAAAAGATTTGGCAGTGTAGAGAAAATACTTAATGCTTCAGATGACGAAATTTCTCAAATAAATGGAATAAATAAAAAAATGGCTCAAAAGATAAAGGAAGAATTAGGAAAAATGTAATAAATTTGTATACGAATATATACATAAATAATTCATTGCAAGAATATATATTAATTAGGGGGGATTATTTATGGAGTATGCTAAAGATATTATATACAATTTAAAATATGACAGGCTTGTGAGCAAAAATAAAAGTAGGACAGGCAAATTAATAAGAACAATTAAAGAAAATAAATTAATAATACTATCAATAATATTATTAATTGGGTTAATTGCATTTGATTATGTACTTATAAAAAATTTTATAAAATTATTAATGATATTATGATGTATACTTAAAAAGAACATAAAGGGAGTAGAAGAATGGATGTAGCAAGAGATTGGAAAGATTATGAGATATTAGATATGGCAAATGGAGAAAAACTTGAAAAGTGGAAGGATGTTATTTTGGTTAGACCAGATCCGCAAATTATTTGGAAGAGTAAGAGTTTCCCAGAGAGGTGGAAAAATGCAAATGCTAGATACATTAGGAGCTCAACAGGAGGCGGAAATTGGGATTTTAACAAAAAGGTTCCTGCCAATTGGCAAGTAAAATATAAGGAGTTGATATTTAACATTAAACCTATGGGATTTAAGCACACAGGTTTATTTCCAGAGCAAGCTGTTAACTGGGATTGGATGATAAATAAAATTCAACATGCAAATAGAGATATAAAGGTTTTAAATTTATTCGCTTATACTGGTGGAGCAACGGTTGCATGTAGCTATGCAGGTGCTTCTGTGTGCCATGTGGATAGCTCGAAAGGAATGGTGACCTGGGCAAAAGAAAATATTACATCATCTGGACTTCAAAATAATCCTGTAAGGTATATTATTGATGATGTTGTAAAATTTGTTAGTAGAGAAATAAGAAGGGGCAATAAATATGATGCGATTATTATGGATCCTCCTTCTTATGGAAGAGGAACAAATGGAGAAGTATGGAAGTTTGAAGAAAACATTTCTGATTTAGTAGAACTTTGTACAAAGGTTCTTTCCGATAGACCGCTGTTTTTCCTTATTAATTCATATACAACAGGAATTTCAAGTACAGTGTTAGAGAACATTTTAAGGCTTAATATAAAAGCAAAAGGAAAATTATCTAGTGGAGAATTAGGTCTTCCTATGAAGGATTCTAATTTAGTGTTACCTTGTGGAATTTTTAGTAGGTGGGAAGAATAAAATATGGAAAAATTAAAAGTAATATTTGAGGATAATCACATTATAGTAGTAGAAAAGCCAGTAAATATACCATCACAAGGGGATAAAACTGGTGATATTGATATGATTTCTATTATAAAAGATTATCTAAAAGAAAAATATAATAAGCCAGGAAATGTGTATTTGGGGTTAGTACATAGGCTAGATAGACCTGTTGGTGGAGTTATGATATTTGCAAAAACATCAAAAGCAGCAGCTAGATTAAGTGAACAGGTAAGAGAAAAGATATTTAAAAAAACATATTTGGTAATTGCAAATGGAAAATTTGAAAAGCAGAAGCGGAATACTTGAAGACTATTTGTTAAAAAATGAAAAAAATAATATGAGCAAAACTGTAAAAGGAAACACAAAAAACAGCAAATTTGCAAGTTTAGACTATGAGGTTTTAAAGTATAATGAAGAAATAGATTTGTCATTACTTAAAATAAATTTGCATACTGGAAGGCATCATCAAATAAGGGTACAGCTGTCAAGCAGAAACCATAGTATTTATGGAGATCAAAAATATGGAGGAAGAGGGCATGGAAAGCAAATAGCTTTATGGGCATATCAATTAGAAATAGAACATCCTATTAGTAAAGAAAAAATAAAATTTACGTCTGTACCAGAACATATTGGAAGTTGGAAAATGTTAGATGATATACAACTATAATTTAGATTATATGAAACAGCTAAAAACATATATGAAAATACGAAATATATATTTTCATATATGTTTTTTTGCGTTATGAAAACAAAATGGAAAAAATGGTTAAAGTTAGTATATTATTAAGACATAAAAAAAGGGGGAGGTAAATGATAGAAAAATTTTGTAGTTATATTGTAAAAAGAATGAGAAATAATATGGAAGACATTGATGATGAAAGAGCGGAGGTTATCCAATATGGACTAGAATTAATAATAGGGGAAATACCAAAAGTGATATTGTTATTTGCAATAGCATTTATTCTAAAAATTGGTTGGCTAACAATGTTTGCATATATAGCAATATTACCATACAGAGCTTGCTCTGGAGGATTTCATTTAAAAACACATATAGGATGCATTATAAATACAAGTTTGTTTTATTATGGAGTTGTCTTAGCTAGCAAATATATAATTTTGCAACCAATATATAAGTACATATTAATAAGTTTAGTTTTAATATTCGGAATAATAATGATAACATTATATGCGCCGGCAGATACAGAAAACCTACCAATTATTAGCATAAAAGAAAGAAAAAGAAAAAAGATTTTTTCATATGTATTTTTAGTATTAATGCTAATATCAAGTTTATTTATAAATAATAATTCCATTTCTAATATATTGATATTTGGAGCTTTAATACAAACACTATTTATAACAAGACTAGCATATAAAATAACAAATAATAAATATGGACATGAAGTATATAGAGCAGAAGAGCAAATAATTAGCTAATCACTCACAGATATGTGTAGAGATATAGAAAAAAGAAAGGGGGGGAATACAATGATAAAATTAATAGCAAAAATAGCAGAGAAATATGCAAAAGCAACTAATAATGCTTGCCTTATAATAGGCGTAATACATCAACCTAAAATGCCAGCATCTTTAATAAAAAAAGACTAATTTAAAATTAATATCCTTAAACGACAAAAAATTAAAAAATCAAAAGAGATTCAAAAAAATTCAACTCATAAGAGTTGAATTTTTTTTAGTATATTTCTAATTGTTGTTTAAAATATTCATCATTTTTAGTAGTAAATAAATTTAAGTTATTGTTTCTTATTAGTATTTGTCTAACCTTCCATAATCCTAAACCAGAGTTTCCAGGTTTAGTAGAAAAGCCTTTTTCATATATCTTTTCAGTATCAACATCTTTGTTTTTATATGTATTTTCTACAATTAATAATAATCTATTTTTGTTCAAATCTTTTCTAATGGTTAAATTTATAAGTTTTTTATCGCATTCTTTGGTTGCTTCTATTGCATTATCAAAAAGTATTCCTAAAATCCTTGCAAACTCATATATTTTCATATGGTTTTCAATTTCGTTTAAGTCTAAAAACACTTCTAAGTTAATCTTTATACCAAGTTCATCTGCTTTATGGTATTTACTTGCCAAAACATTGTATATTGCTGGATTATTTATAGTGCTAGGACTAAGACCTGTTAAATTATTTGTACATTGACAATCATTTAAAAGTTGTTGATAATATTTTTTTAAGCCTTCAATATCTTCTGTATCTATATATCCACCAAGTGCGTGAACTATATTATGAAAATCGTGTTTAAATGCGCGTATATTATCATGTAAAACTGTTAAGGTTTTATTATACAATTGTGACTGCTTTAAGTCTCTAGATGTTATTTCTAATTTAGAAATATTTAAAATACTATAAATACTAAGTGCAAAATATGCTAATAATCCAATAATACTTATTAAAGTAATATAAATAGGAAGAGTATTATTGTAAAAAACAATTAAATAAAACTGTGATGCGATAACAAAAACTAACAGAATTGCATTAACAACAAGGATTTTTTGTGACTTTTTAGAAATTCCTTCAAATAATTTTAAATTAACCTTGTAGTGCTTAATGATATTTGTTATTACGAAAATAATAAAATATATAAGCAAAGCTAAAGAACATCTAAGAAATGGAATAGAGACAATTAAATTGTAATCAAATTTAAATATCATGTAGAAAAGTTTTGTTACAAACAATTCTAAACAAAGAGATAAAATTAATGTAAAAACCTCGGAAAGAATTCCCTTTAGGATAGATGTTTTTAATATTAAAATTACTAATGTAGGCCATAATATTGTATTTAATAAGAAAACGATAAATGAATTTGGGATTACAAAGCTAAAAAGATTTGTTAATACTCCTAAATACAATACATATTTTATTTTTTGCTTTTTATTAGCCTGGATATTTAAAACAGTAGTAAAAAATAACATGGATATAAATGCTTCTAAAAAACCAAGCGGGATTGACAATATTTTTGTTAAAATTTCATTTGGCGTAGTTAGTGCTGTCCAAATTGTTTGGAATATTTCCATGGCTTAAAACCTCCTCAAAAGTATTTTTATATTTAGGTCCAATGTAACAAACTAAATTATTACAGAACATTATTCTATCATTAACAATGTTTTGAATATTATTAATATTTACAATATATGATTTATGACAACGAACAAAATTGGTTGGCAAACTTGGTAAAATATTAGCAAAAGAATCATATGAAGAATATATTTTTTCATGAGTCTGAAAAATCAACTTCATTCCATTTTTTTTTATAAAATAAATAGAATCATAAGTCAAAAAAGTATTACTATTAGCAAGTTTTAAGTATTTACAAGGTGTATCAGCTATATCCTCTAAGAGCCTAGAAATAGTAACCTCTAATCTTTCCACGGAAACTGGCTTAGGTAGATAATCAAATGTTTTATATCTGTAAGCCATAAGACCATATTCTAAATGAGCTGTTGTAAAAATAATATAAATATTTTTATTATATTTCCTAATGGTTTCAGCTAAACTTAAACCATTAATATTACTTTTTAAATCAATATCTAAAAATATTACATCAACTGGATTATTAATAACATAAGCTAAAAAAGAATTTGGATCAACGGAAGTAAAGGATACTTTACAGTCAAAATTATACTTAATAAACAAAGATTCAAGCATTTTTGAGAGTCTGGCAAGGATACTTTCGTTATCATCGCATAAAGCGAAATTTAACATATATTCCATCCCCTGTGCTAATAATACTTACTACTGAAAAATCGACAAAGTGTCATAAAATTAACCAAAATTTTCCAGAGTTATTTTTAATATAATCCAAAAAAAGAATATTGTCAAGGAAAAAGTAGAAAAAAGTTGTTTAGAAGTAACGCGCTGTAAATACTCTGAAATCAACACTTTCAAAATCCAAATAACATATTGAAAAAGTAGATAGTAAGCTTATATACAAATTTGAAATGTGGGATCGAACTTGTTCGCCTCTACAACATCCGTTGATAATATATATCAAATTTAATCAAAATTTATTTGAAAAATAATGAGAAAACTTATTATTTTAATAATGAAACTAAAGAAGTAAAAAATGCATATAATCCTTGACTATCTGCATATAGAATGATAAAATATATGCAGAAAACAAGAGATATATGCATATAAAAACAAATATGGTATGCAGAAAGTGAGAAAAAATGAAAAAATTTGATTATTCTTTTTTAGATAATGGACTATTACCTGCTAATTTAATAAATATTACAGGAACAATTTATTCATTGAAAGCAGGAGCAAAAATTAGGCAAGATGAATATGAAAAGATATTTACAGAATTAGAAAAAATAGCAATTGTCCAATCTGTTAAAAGTTCAAATGCTATAGAGGGAATTATAACTAGTGATGAGCGCATAAAAGAAATAGTAAATCAAAATAGTAAACCACTAAATCATAATGAAAAGGAAATTGCTGGATATAGAGATGTATTAAATGAAATACATTTACATTATGAAGATATAGAGTTTAATGAAGATACAATATTAAAGTTACATGAAATAATGATGTCATATACAGGAGTTGAAGATGCAGGAAAATATAAAGTTAATCAAAATTATGTAATTGAAGAGGATACGCAAGGAAATAGAAAGGTTAGATTCAAACCATTAGAGCCTAAAGAAACACCAATTGCAATGGAACAACTTGTATTAGCATATAATGATGCATGTAATAATATAAATATTAATCAATTGCTTTTAATACCTTGTGTTATTCTTGATTTTCTTTGTATACATCCATTTAGAGATGGAAATGGAAGAATGTCTAGGTTGTTAACACTGCTATTATTATATAAAAGTGGATTCAATGTTGGTAAATATATTTCATTTGAAGAACAAATCAATAATAGTAAAGGAAACTATTATGAGGCATTGAGACTTTCCTCTATTAATTGGATAGAAAACGAGCAGAGTTATGTTCCGTTTATAGAAAATTTCTTATTAACATTATATATGTGTTATAAAGAATTAGACAAAAGATTTAGTGTTGTAAACAGTAATAAAATTACAAAAAAAGCAAGAATTGAAGCAACGGTGTTAAATAATTTAACTCCTATTTCAAAAGCAGAAATATGTAAGATCTTACCAGATGTAAGCCCAACAACAGTGGAAGTAGTATTAGGAACAATGGTAAAAAATAATGCAATTAAAATAATAGGAAGTGGAAGAAATACAAAATATATGAAGAAATAATTAAAATTAATTATATATTTAAATTGTAGGGTCGAACTTGTTCGCCCGTGCTTCGAAGGACGAGCAATTAAAATCGCCACTATAACATCTGCTATAGTATAAGCAAACATAAAAAAAGAAATCTACCTAAATATGTATATCTAAGTAGATTTCTTCTTTACGTATTTATAGAAAACTAAAAGTTACGCAAAAACTATTTCATATTGTGTTCAGATTGCTCTATCATTTTTTTAACCATTTGTCCACCGATTTTACCAGCGTCTTTAGCTGATATATCTCCATTATAACCTTGCTTTAAATTAACACCTACTTCACTGGCTGTCAAAAATATATTTGGCTCGTTTGAAAGATAATAGCCATCTTGCGTTGTTACATTTCATTCAAAATTTAATCAATGTGCAAAAGCACACCTCATAAATTTTGAATTCATGTGCCTAGCAATATAACTATTCTATTTCAAACAGAAGTAAGAAAATAAGAAAGCAATCGCCTAATAAAAAATATAAATTACTAAACAAGATATTAATAAGAAAAATTATACATACAGTTATTATACAGAATATACTAAACAAAAACATAGAAAATAACAACTTCGTTTATCATACTAAACAAAATCGTTGACAGAAGAAAAAGAATACGGTATAATATAGTAAAGTAAATTAAAGAAGGTGAAATATATGATTATCCGTGAAAAATATTTATCTAAAATCAGACCATTTTATGATCAAGATTTAATAAAGGTTATAATGGGAGTTAGAAGATGTGGTAAATCTGTTATATTATTGCAAATAATAGATGAACTAAAGGAGAAAGGAATACCAGATTCTCAAATAATATATATAAATTTTGAGTATGAGGATTATGCTTTTATAAAAAATGACATGGATTTGCATAATTACATTAAAGAAAAAATAGTAAATGAGAATAAGTACTATTTGTTCTTTGATGAAATTCAAAATGTTGAACATTGGGAAAAAGCAATAAATTCATTTAAGGTATCTAAAAATGTATCAATATTTATTACAGGATCTAATAGCGATCTACTATCTGGAGAACTTGCAACACATATAGCAGGAAGGTATGTAAGTTTTAATGTTTATCCATTTACATTTAAGGAAGTATGTGAATTTAAAAACATAACAGAAAAAAAATATATAGAAGAAACATTTGACGATTATATAACTTGGGGTGGAATGCCACAAAGATTTATGATGACAGACGAAATACAAACAAGAACATATTTATCAGATGTATATAATTCTATTTTAGTAAAAGACATTATAGCTAGATTTAATATAAAAGACTTAGATTTATTTAATAGAATAGTAGAATATATAGTAACAACACCATCGCAAAACTTTTCAGCAGAAAGTTTATCCAATTATTTTGCAAATAAAGGAGATAGAGAAGTTTCAAAAATAACATTATATAACTATTTAGAATATATGACAAAGGCTATGATGATAAATAAAGCTGACAGATATGATGTTAGAGGGAAAAGAATACTAAATGGAAAATATAAATATTATTTAACTGATTTGGGATTTGGTCAGATAATGAATGTTGGAAAAAGACCACAGTTAGGAGCGTATTTAGAAAATATTGTATATAATGAATTGTTATCGAGAGGGTATGATGTTAAAGTTGGAAATCTAGAAAATGGAGAAATAGATTTTATAGCAACAAGATTTAAAGAAAAAATATATATTCAGGTGGCATATATTTTAGCAGATGATTCTGTTGTGGAAAGAGAATTTGGGGCATTTAAAAATATAGAAGATAACTATCCTAAATATGTTTTATCAATGGATAAGTTTGACTTTTCACAAAATGGAATAATTCATAAAAATGTAATAGATTGGTTATTAGAAAAGTAGAAGAGATGCAACATATAAATTAGGTAGGTGATTTTATGATATATTTTATAGCAGATACTCATTTTAATCATGAAAATATAATACACCACAAATAATTAATATTGAGTAACGACACCAATTAGATATGCATACTGCATATAAAACAATAAATATATGTAGGTATAATGGTAAAAAATATGTAAATTTATAAATTGACAAAAGTAAAACAGAAGAGTATAATATTACCATAAAGTGAGGAAAATTTTATGATATTAATGAAAAATACGATTAATGAAATAAATAATAGACATCATGTATGGATGAATATCACCCATACATATTAGTCGTGTTTCAAAAAAATAAAAGACTAAAACATGTATGAGTGTATAAATTATTCATACATGTTTTTTTACATGGCGTACACACCTCGTCTATAAACAAAATAGTTCATTACCTATTAACACAAATGTTAAAGATATAATATATAATAATAAAATAAATTATAATAATTGGAAATACAAGAGTGATAGAGATTATAGCAATTTTGATTTTAGTAAATTTTATGCAAATAAACTTTAACAATTTCATAACAATATTATGAAATATATGGTAAATGCATATTTTTTATGTTATAATTATTATGTTATTGAAAGTAAAATAAGTAAAGGAGATTTTTACGATGAATAAAAGAAAAGATTTAGAAAGTAGGTTAAAGATAAGAAGTTATGCTTGCAAAACTATTACAACGAGATAGAACGCCATAGGTTGTAATAGTAAAATGGCAATTATATCTCGTTATTTAGAAAAAAATAAATAATAAGGAGATATAAAAAATGATAGAAATAGAATTAAATAAGATCAAGAAAAATTATGGTTTAAAAAATATTTTAGATGGATTTAGTTTGAAACTAAAAACAGGAGAAAGAGTTGCTCTAATTGGGCAAAATGGAAGCGGAAAATCTACAATTTTAAAAATAATAGCAAAACAGGAAAGCGTAGATAGTGGAACTATTAATATAAGAAATGGAGCAAAAATCGGAATATTAAATCAAATATATGAAAATGAAAAAGAAGATATTTCAGTAGAAAAATTCTTGTATAAAAGTTTTGAAGAGATTTTAAAAGTTGAGAAAAAACTTAACAAACTAGAAACTCAGATGTCAACCGAAGTTAATGCAGATAAGCTGGAAAAAATAATTAACGAATATGGTAGAATGCAGGAAAGATTCTCATTAATGGGTGGATATGAAATTCAGGAAAGGTTTAATAAAATATGTTCTAGATTTTATATTAATAAAGAACTTTTAAAACAAAGCTATAATCTTTTGAGTGGAGGAGAAAAAACAAGAGTAAATCTTGCAAAATTATTATTAACTCAGCCGGAGATATTGTTGTTAGATGAACCAACAAACCATTTAGATATTCATTCTTTAGAATTTTTAGAAGAATTAATTCTAAAGTATAAAGGAACAGTATTAATAGTTTCTCACGATAGATATTTTTTAGATAAAGTGATCAATAAAACTGTATTATTAGAAAATGGCAAAGAAAACATATATTACGGAAATTATTCATATTTTCTAAAAGAAGATGAAAGAAGAACTTTAGCTCAATTTGAAAATTATAAAAATCAGCAAAAGCAAATTGAAAAAATGAAAGAGTCAATACTAACATTAAGAAAATTTGGAGATTTAGCGGGAAATGAAATGTTTTTTAAAAGAGCAAAAAACATAGAAAAGCGATTAGAGAAAATGGAAATTATAGATAGAGTTGATTTAAATAAGAAGTCATTAGATTTAAAGTTCAATATAAAAAAAAGGTCTGGAAATGATGTTTTAAAATTAGAAAATGTAGAAAAGAAATTTGATCAAAAAGTAATTTTTAAAGACGCTAATTTAACTTTGAATTATGGAGAAAAGGCTGCATTAATTGGGAAAAATGGAAGTGGAAAATCAACATTAATAAAAATGATTTTAGGTCAAGACACTAATTTTCAAGGTGAACTTAAATTAGGAACATCAATAAAAATAGGTTATATTTCTCAAAATATAATTTTTGAAGATAATGAAAAGACAGTTTTAGATTATTTTTTAGAAGGGAATAATTTGTCAGAAACAGAAGCAAGAAGTAAACTTGCTAAATATGGTTTTAGACAAGAAAATGCATTTAAAAGAATTGGAAAATTATCTGGTGGAGAAAAAGTAAGAATAATACTAATGAAATTAATTCAAAGAGATATTAATTTTTTAATATTAGATGAACCTACAAATCATATTGATATAGATACAAGAGAAATATTAGAAGAAGCATTAAAAGAATATAAAGGAACAGTGTTATTTGTTTCTCATGATAGATTCTTTATAAATGCTATTGCAAATAGAGTTCTGAATATAGAAGACTACAAAATAAAATCATATTATGGGAATTATGATGATTTTACAATGAAAAATATTATCTAAATGGACTAAAAGATGGAATCAAATTAATGAGTGAAATAAGAAGATAAATAGAAAAACAAATGTGAATTAAGTTTTACATTTGTTTTTTTCGGCTCAAAATTTAAGATATCTAAATGATATCGCAAAAATAAAAGAGTATACGGCTAAAAACCACGTTTTTAGGCTGTAGCGGGGAGTCGCGGTGACTCCCTGTTCCTGCAAATTATCCGTAGGGATAATTTTGAAAGAGAAGAGGTGAAAAAAGTGGATAAAAATAAAAAGGAAAAGTTGATGCCAGTAGTAGTAAGAATATCACAAGAGAAGAAAAATAAGCTAAAAGAATTATCAGAAAAACAAGGCAAAAAAGAAGCTGATATAATACGAGAAGGCATAGAAAGAATGATTAATATAAGCATGTATAAAAGTGATTTAGACTATATCTCTAGTAAAATAAAAGAATCTATAAATGTAGACTTGAAAAAGTTTTATGAGTCTCAAAGGAAAATGCAGGCAAAATTATTAAGGACACAAGTAATAAATACATATATGAATAATGAAATATGTGAAAAGGTATTAGGTGATGTATACAATCAAATGTTTAAAGAGATATTATGGAATGCAAGAAAAAAAGCAAATTATTATATTAAGAGAGATGATGAATCAGAAAAAGATATTGACCTATTTAATTTCTATGATATAGCTGGAGCTATTGGTGATTTAAAATATAGAAATGAATAGAGTTGCTAATTCTTGTGTTATATGCTATAGTGGTATTGTAAAATATAAAAAACAAAAGAGATAAAAAATAGGAGCTATATATGAGCATAAAAGAATGGATTATAAAAAAATTAGAAAAAGATGTGGAAGCAACAGCAGGGCATATTAATTTAGATGAATTAAACCAAGAAGAAAGAAATAAATGCTTTATTCAGTTTGGTGAGGGTGATGAAAATTTAACGTCATTTTTAAAAACAGCATATGATCACGGAGCATCAAGTATATTTTGTTGTTCAGGACATGGAAGTAAGAGTGCGTATGTTATGTTGAAAGTTACAGATGATAATATAGAATTACTGAGAAAAGTAGGTAGAGTTTTATCAAAAAGTGGAGTTTCTACCAATTTTGAAAATAATCATTCAAGAGGATTAATAGTTAGTTATCGTTCAATGAAAAGTGTTTCTACTAATTGGTTAAACCTTGCAGATAGAGTTATGAATACACCTGAATTATTTGATGATAGTAATCCAGAAATTTATTATCACGAAGAAATAATTGATTCTTATAAACCTTTTGGTTTTGATTTTAAGAAAAAATTATTAAGTTACCTAAGAGGGACTAGAAAAGAATTGCCTAGTCGGTAATCAATTAGAGACTAAGAATAAGCAAAGGGCATCGTGGGAATTAAGTGAGGAAGAAAAGAAAGAAATAAACCAAAGGGAAATACATACATATCGAAACAAAATAGATCTACTTACAAGAGAATATTCAAAACAATTAGAGGGTTATAGTAAAGAAACTATTGATGAAGCATTAGATTTTCTTCAAAAAAGAAGAGATAATCACGGAAGTGATAATGATGATATAGAAATTAGTGACGAAGTAAAAGAAATTTTTCATTTAATGAAAGAATATGGCGAAGCAATAAAGAAATTGTTTGTAGAGAATAATATAGAAATTACACATATAACTTCAGTTTCTCCAGAGAAACTAGAAGGCGGAATAATTAGAAAATTAATAGATAGATCTAATAATTATGAAACGGAAAGAGTAGATGGAGTATTTGCATCGTCTAGTCCAATTGATGGTAATAATCCATACATTGCACGAAATAATTTAGGGATGATAAGACTAGGAGAAGCAACTTATATTTATGGTGGCGACAACATTGAAGTAGTATCAGATGAAGAGGGTAAAAAACATGCAATGTTAAAGAAACCTAATTTTATTTATTACATTAATCCTGAAATATTTATGCCGGTATGTAATTTAACAACAAGTCCATATACTCATAAACCAACTTTTGAATTTTCAGAAGAATGGATTTCAAGTACAGAAATTGATATATCTGATCAAAATCAATTAAAAAAAGTTGAAGAAGTAAAAGACGTAACGAAATTATTAGAACATTTTACTATTTTATGTGATGTGAATAGTCAGGGAATGGGTGTAAAAGCTATACAAACAAGTAATAAACAAAAAGCATTAGAAATAATTAGAGAAGGGATGGAAGATGGTAGTATAAGAAATATAAATCAAGAAACAGGAATAAATGTTAGAAAAATTTTAGGACAAGATAAATAAATTTATAATTTGTTATTATTTTAAGAATATAGCAAAAATGCTATGTTCTTTTTATTTACCAATAAATGTATATATTCTGCTGTTGGGCGGAATAATAAGTGTAGGTGATACTTAATGAATAATGGTAAAGAAAAAATTAAAGAAAATACAAAAGAAGAGTATAAAGTAAACTACATTTTTGCTGAAGACTCTAAAATAAATATAAACGAAATATTAAAAAAGTCGTTTTTATTGTCTTTGAAAGCTGAAGGAAAAAACATGTAAAAAATCGCCTAAATATGTACCAAATTTTAAGAGAGTTATGGTATAATAGTTGTAGGCGATTGCTTAAAGGGAGGGATTAAATGTATAATACATTACCAATAAGCAATCAAAAGACAAAAAGTTTTAGAGTTGGTCTTTATATAAGACTTTCTAGGGAAGATGGTGATAAAGAAGAAAGTTCTAGTGTAACAAATCAAAGAGAAATACTAAAAAGGTATGTGTCTGAACAACCAAACTTTTTCATTGTAAAAGAATATGTTGATGATGGCTGGACGGGAACTAATTTTGATAGACCAAAATTTAAAGAAATGATAGAAGATATAGAGGCAGGAATAATTGACACAGTTATTACAAAAGATTTATCAAGACTTGGAAGAGAAAGATTAGGAGTAGGTCATTATACTGAAATATATTTTCCAGAGCATAATGTAAGATATATTGCACTTCTTGATAATATCGATACCTATATGGATGCAGGAATGAATGACATGGCACCTTTTAAAGGGGTAATAAACGACATGTATGTTAGGGATATTTCTAAAAAGATTCGCAGTTCTTTAATAGAAAGAAAAAAGGCTGGGAATTTTTTAGGAGTAACAGCACCTTATGGATATCAGAAAGATCCGAATAATAAATTTCATTTAATAATAAACGAAAAAGAAGCGGAAGTTGTAAAAAGAGTATTTAGATTATATCTTGAAGGAAATGGTCTAACAAGGATTGCACAAATATTAACAAAGGATGGAATTCCAGTTCCTGGTGAATCAAGAGATATTGGTAAAACAAGAAGAACTGCACTATATAGTTCTTGGAAGCAAACAACTATTAGAAGAATATTAGATAATAGAGTATATTTAGGAGAACTTGTACAATTTAAAAGAAGAAAAATAAATTATAAATCTAAAAGAAGAATAACTGTACCAGAAGAAGAAAGATATATTTGCAGGGGAACACATGAAGCCATTATTGATGAAGAAAGTTTTAACACAGTACAAAACATATTAAAAAAGAACAAATCTTTTAAAGGTACAAAACATGATTATTTATTCAAAGGTTTATTATTCTGTAGTGAATGTGGTGCAAGATTAAATGTGACATATTCAAATTATGCATTAAAAAGGTACGGAGAATATAGATATACAACTATTTGTTATAGTTATTCAAGATTATATAGTGATATTTGTACAAGACATTCGAACAGCATACCAGAGCTTGAAGAAGTTTTAATAAAGCACATAAAAGAAGTTTGCAGTAGATATATTAATGAAAATTTACAAGATGAGTTAATAAGTATGGCTAAAAAACAAAAACAGTTTGAATTAAAACAAATAACCAATGAAAAAAAATTAGAAACATTAGAACAAAAAATATCAGATATTGGATTATATATTAAAAACCTATATATGGACAAAGTAAAAGGCGTAGTAAGCGAAAATGATTATGTATCTTTAGTAGCAGATTTTACGAAAGATAGAGATAACTTAATAAAAGAAAAAGAAGAGCTAATAAAGATTATAAATAATCAAAAACCACAAATTGATGAAACTGCTAAAATAGAAAAACTTGCAAAAGAATTTTTATCATTAGAAAAGCCTACAAAGCAATTACTAAATGAATTGATAGAAAAAATAACAATATCTGAAAATAAAGAAATAAATATTTATTTTAAATTTAATGAATTAAATGAAATGAAAGAAATAAAAAAGAAAATAGCATAAATAAAAATAAAGTAGCTAGTAGATAGTAGCGTTTAAATATATTTTTAACACACATATCGCTAGCTACTTCATATTTGAATTTATTAAGTGCTTCTCTTGCTTCTGGAACTACAGATCTATTACTGTTATTTGTCATGTTTTTCACCTCCTAGAATGTGTTTACTTATTTTAATAAAAAAACATTTTGTTTTTTCAATATATATATTGCTCAATAAATAAAAAAATAAACTGGTAATTTTTGTTGAATTTTATTGTAAATAAATATTGATTAATGATATAATACTAAAATTATAAACAAAGGAAGTGGTAGACAAAATGTATAAATTAATTGCAGTAGATTTAGATGGAACTCTTCTAAATTCGTATAGTCAAGTTTCAGAAAAAAACAAACAAGCAATAAAAAATGCAAAAAATAAGGGGATAGAAGTTGTACTGTGTTCTGGTAGAGGATTTGCATCTGTAAAAAGTATTGCAAATGAAACAGAAGCAAATAACTATGCTGTTTGCGGAAATGGAGCATTGGTTTATAACATAAAAAATCAAAAAATAATGTATAATAATTTTATAGAAAAAGAAAAAGTATTACAAATAATACAAATATGCGAAGAAAACAGTATATATTATAGTATATGTACAACTCAAAATATTATAGCAAAATCTTTAAACTATAATGTGCTTTTTTATCATCAAGAAAACGAAAAAAAACCAGATGATCAAAAAACAAATATTAATGTAGTACAAGATATTTATAAGTATATAAAAGATAGGGAGAAAGAAGACTATTTAAAAATAAGCATTTGCGATAAACATAATGTAATATTTAATGGAATAATAAGAAAACTTAGAACAATAAATAAAATTGATGTTTTAGATGTTGCGCACATGTCAAAAAAAATTATAAAAACACGGAACAGAAGAAACGGAAATAAACTATTATTATACAGAAATAACGAATCAAAATGTAAACAAATGGCAAGCGTTGGAGCATTTAATTAAAGAATTAAACATAAAAACAGAGGAAACTATAGCAATAGGAGACAATGTAAATGATATACAAATGATAAAAAATGCAGGACTAGGAATAGCAATGGATAATAGTGCTGACTATATAAAACAATATGCAGACTATATAACCACAGATAATAACCTAGATGGTGTTGCAGAAGCAATAAATAAATATATTGAATAAAAAAAATAAAAATGCACTAAACTATTAAAAGAGAGGTGCATTTTTTATGAAAGAAGATAAAGATAAAATAATTAAAGAAGACACAACAAAATATGGAGAATTTGTTTCATCATATTTTGAATGGATAACGCCAGATGAGCAAAGGCAAAAAGCAAAAGAGTTAGAACAATTAGGCAAAAAAGATAAAAAATAAAGCAAATATAATTTTAAAAAAATATGAATAAACTATTGACAACAAAAAAAAAGGTAGTATAATATAAATATAGGTCAAAGAAAGTCAAAGTCAAAAGGAGGCGATGAGGTGCGAATAGCAGATATGATAGAAGAATTTATAAAAGACTTATTTGAAGAAGAAAATTATATAGAAATACAAAGAAATGACCTAGCTGAGCATTTTAACTGTGTTCCATCTCAGATAAATTATGTAATTGCAACAAGGTTTAAACCTTCTCAAGGTTATTATGTAGAAAGCAAAAGAGGAGGAGGAGGATATATAGGCATAAAAAAAATAAATATAACAAAAAGCAATTCGCTTATGCATACAATAACAAGCATAGGTGATAGTTTAACAGCGCAAGAGGTGGATATATTTATAAGCAACTTATTATCTTATAAAATGATAGAAACTAAAGAAGCAAAGCTTTTAAAGGTGGCAACAAGTGATAATGTATTAAATGTGCCACAAAATATAAAAGACAATTTACGAGCGCGAATATTTAAAAATATGTTATTAAATTTAATTAATGATTAGGAGGTAGATAATATGTTATGTCAAAATTGTGGAAAAAATGAAGTGAATTTTAAATACACACAAGTAGTAAATGGGGTAAAAAAAGAAATGGCTTTATGTGAAAAATGTGCAAAAGAATTAGGCTTAGAGAACATGGATTTTAATATTCCAATAAATTTTTCTAGCTTTTTAGGAGATTTCTTTGGAGATTATGATGAGAATTTTTTGCCAAGCTTTACACAAAGTAATGCACTAAAATGCACAAACTGTGGAATGACATATGACGAATTCGTTGATAAAGGAAAATTTGGATGTGAAAATTGCTATAATGTATTTGAAAACAGAATTGATCCTGTTTTAAAAAATATACATGGATGCAATCAACATGTAGGAAGAAATAGCAAATTTATAAATAAGGCTAGTGAAAACCATAGTAAAACCGAGGAAAATACAATGCAAAATGATGAACAACATAGTAAACTAAAAAAACTTAATGAAGATTTAAAACAAGCAATAAAAGAAGAAAAATACGAGGAAGCTGCTAAGATAAGAGACGAAATAAAAAAGATAAATGATAAATAGAGGAGGAGAGTCTTATGATAAATTGGTATTTACAAAATGGAAAAGATTCAGATGTAGTTATTAGTTCAAGAATTAGACTTGCAAGGAATTTAGCAGATTTTCCATTTAAGGAAAAAGCAAAAACAAAAGATTTAGAGCAAGTGTTAAAAACTATAAAAGAAATAACGCCAAGCATAGGTTATAATATAAAATATATAGAATTAAAAAATATAGATGATGTTACCAAAATAAGTTTAATAGAGAAACATTTAATAAGTCCTGAATTTGCCTCAAATGAAAATGGTGCAATATTAATAAATGAAGAAGAAAATATTTGCATTATGATAAATGAGGAAGATCATATAAGAATACAAGTATTTGCTTCAGGGCAAGAATTAGAAAATTTATTGAATTTAGCAATAGAATTAGACGAAAAAATAGATGGACTAGTAAAATATGCTGTGAACAAGAAGTATGGCTATTTGACATCATGCCCTACAAATGTTGGGACAGGTTTAAGAGCGTCTGTTATGGTACATTTACCAGCATTAACCTTAACAGGTAATATAAGTAAAGTATTAAATGTGATAAATAATTTTGGAATGAATATTAGAGGAATATATGGAGAAGGAACTCAAAGCCAAGGAAATATATACCAAATATCTAATAATCAATCATTAGGTTTAACAGAGAAGGAAATTATTAAAAACATAAAAACAATAACAGAAAAAGTAATAGAACAAGAAAGACTTGCAAGAAAGTATTTAGCAAAAAGACAAATAGACTTAGAAGACAAAGTATACAGAGCGTATGGAATATTAACAAATGCTAAAAAAGTATCTTCAGAAGAATGTAGAAAATTACTATCTGACATAAAATTAGGAACAGATTTAGGAATTATAAGAGAACTAAATGATGCAAAAGTAAGCAAATTAGAGTTATATACAAAACCTGGAAATTTACAAAAATATTTGGGAAAAAAGTTAGATGCATATGAAAGAGATATACAAAGAGCAAAAGTTATAAAGCAAATAATAAATAGTTAAAAATATATAATGAAAGGAAGGTGTCTAAAATGACATATAAATTTACAAATAGAGCAGAAAAAGCATTGGAAATAGCAAATGAGTTAGCAATAGAATTAAATCACAACTATATTGGAACAGAGCATTTACTATATGGGTTAGTAAATGAAGGAACTGGAGTTGCAAGTAAAGTGCTAGAAATGCAAGGCGTAACTTCTGAAAAAGTATTAGAAGAAATAGAAATGCTTATTGGAAGAGGAAATGAAGAACAGGAAAAAACAGAAACAGTTGGATTTACACCAAGAACTAAAAGAGTTATAGAAAATGCATTTAGAGAAGCAAAAAGATTAGATTCGGAATATATAGGAACAGAACATTTATTGATAGGAATAATGAAAGAGGGAGACAGTGTAGCAGTAAGAATAATGTTAGACTTAAATGTAAACCCTCAAAAATTATACAATGAAATAGTAAAGTTAGTGAATGAAGACGAAAACAGCAGCATAAATTCAACACAAACAAATAATAAAAATTTGGGAAGCTATAACCAAACACCAACATTAAACCAATTTGGTACTGACTTGACAAAGCAAGCAATAGAGGGAAAATTAGATCCTGTAATAGGAAGAGCAGATGAAATACAAAGAGTTATACAAATTTTATCAAGAAGAACAAAAAACAATCCATGTTTAATAGGAGAGCCAGGTGTTGGTAAAACAGCAGTAGTGGAAGGATTGGCAGAAAAAATAATAGCAGGAGATGTACCAGAAACTTTAAAAAATAAAAGAGTTGTAAGTGTAGATATATCTAGCATGGTAGCAGGTGCTAAGTACAGAGGAGACTTTGAAGAAAGAATAAAAAAATGTTTATCAGAAGTTAGAAAAGTTGGAGACGTAATATTATTTATAGATGAAATTCATACAATAGTAGGTGCTGGTTCAGCAGAAGGAGCAGTAGATGCAGCTAATATTTTAAAACCATTGCTAGCAAGAGGAGAAGTACAGGTAATAGGTGCTACTACACTAAATGAATATAGAAAATATATAGAAAAAGATGCTGCGTTGGAAAGAAGGTTTAGCCCAGTAAATGTTGGAGAGCCAACTCCTGATGAAACAATAGAAATACTAGAAGGAATAAGAGACAAATATGAGGCACATCACAATGTTAAAATAACAAAAGAAGCAATAGACTCTGCAGTTAAACTATCTGTTAGATATATTAATGATAGATTTTTGCCAGATAAAGCAATAGATTTAATAGATGAAGCTGCATCAAGAGTAAAGATGAGGAATTATACAAAGCCAGAAGGTATAAAAAAGCTAGAAGACAAAGTTGCAAGTATTGACAAAGAAAAAGAAGAAGCGGTAAGAGTTCAAGATTTTGAGAAGGCAGCAAGCTTAAGAGATAAAGAGAGCGAAGCAAAAAAGAAATTAGAAAAAGAAAAACAAAAATGGGAAGACAAAAATACGAAGAGTGTTTCTGAATTAACAGAAGAAGACATCGCAGAAGTAATATCAAGCTGGACAGGAATACCTGTTAAAAAATTAACACAAGATGAAAATGAAAAATTAAAAAATCTTGAAAAAACGTTGCATGAGAGAGTTATTGGTCAAAACGAAGCTGTAGAGGCAGTTGCAAAAGCAATAAGAAGAGGAAGAGTTGGTTTAAAAGACCCTAATAGACCAATAGGTTCATTCTTATTTTTAGGCCCAACAGGTGTTGGTAAAACAGAACTTTCAAAGGCATTAGCAGAGGCATTGTTTGGCAATGAAAATGCAATGATAAGAATAGATATGTCAGAATATATGGAGCCACATTCTGTATCTAAACTAATTGGCTCGCCTCCAGGATATGTAGGGTTTGATGAAGGTGGACAATTAACTGAAAAAATAAGGAGAAAACCATATTCGGTAATATTGCTAGACGAAATAGAAAAGGCACACCCAGATGTAATGAATATGCTATTACAAATATTAGATGATGGACGTTTAACTGATGCTCAAGGAAGAACAGTAAACTTTAAAAACACTGTAATTATAATGACATCTAATATAGGAGCAAGGTTAATTACAGATAAAACAACATTGGGATTTGCAAGCGAAGGCAATAAAAAAGATGAAACACAAAAAGAGTATGAAACAATAAAGAAAGATGTAATGGGAGAATTGAAAAAACAATTTAGACCAGAATTTATAAACCGTATTGATGAAATTATAGTATTCCATAAACTAAACAATGAGGACATTAGAAAAATAATGGATATAATGTTAAATCAATTAAAAAACAGACTAACAGAACAAGAAATAGACATAGAAATAGATGAAAGCGTAAAACAATTACTTATAGAAAAAGGAACAGATATAAACTATGGTGCAAGACCATTAAAAAGAACAATACAAAATGTATTAGAAGACAAGATTGCAGAAGCAATGTTAGATGGAAAAATAAAACCGGGAAAAGTTGCAAAAGTAATAGCAAAAGACGGAGAAGTGCAAATACAATAAAAAAACCAATGATATATATTGACAAGGAACCTTCTCATGAGGTATAATAAATTGCATATGGTGAGAAATGGACACTAATAAATAGAAAGTTTATCCCACACGTAAAAGTGTAATTACTGAAGGGAGGGAAATATATATGTCAGAGGTTAAAGTTAATAATGGAAATATAGAGGATGCCCTAAAAAGATTTAAAAGACAATGTGCAAGAAATGGAGTATTGCAAGAAGTTAGAAAAAGAGAGCATTACGAAAAACCAAGCGTAAAAAGAAAGAAAAAATCAGAGGCAGCAAGAAAAAGAAAGTTTTAATAAATAAGAAGGAGGTTAAAAGTATAAAAGGCTTTTAACCTCTTTACTTTTGAAAATGAAAGTGTAAAGTAATCTATAAAAAATGTAGGGGCGATTTTAATCGCCCGCACTTCGAAGAAATTACTAAAAAAGAACATTAAAAAGTTGAAAATGAGGAGAAAATAATTATGTTAAAGGAAAAATTGTTGGAAGATTTAAAAGAATCTATGAAAGAAAAAAATACAATTAGAAAAAATGTTGTTCAAATGGTAAGAGCTGCAATATTACAAGTAGAAAAAGATAAACATATAGAAGTTAGCGATGACAAAATAGTTGAAATAATTGCAAAAGAGGCAAAAAAGAGAAAAGACTCATTAGAAGATTTTCAAAAAAGTGGTAGAGAAGATTTAATAGAACAAATAAATAAAGAAATAGAAATATTAAATGAATATTTGCCAAAGCAATTAACACAAGAAGAACTTGAACAAAAAATAAAGGAAATAATAGCAGAAGTAGGTGCAACATCTATAAAAGATATAGGTGTTGTAATGAAAACTGCAAAAGAAAAAATAGGTGCAACAGCAGATGGAAAAGCAATAAACGAAACAGCTAAAAAAATATTAGGATAAAACTATAAAAAGAAAAAATTTAAAACTTGTATAAATATTCCTAAATATATTATAATAATAGAAGAAAATTAATAGGGAGGCAGGGTGTAATATGAATTATAACAAACAAGAAATTAAAAGAGGAATAACTTTACACCAAATAAATACAAATAACTTTAAAACAAATTTATATGCTATATTTTTAGCAACTCCAATTACAAGAGAAAATGTTACAAAAGATGCTGTAATTTCGGCAGTACTAAGAAGAGGCACAAATAATATAAAATCACAAGAATTAATAAGTCAAGAATTAGAATCAATGTATGGTGCAAGTTTTGACTGTGGAATAGAAAAAACAGGAGATAATCATGTATTCAAATTTTATTTAGAATCATTAAGTGATGAATTCTTACCTGCAAAAGAAGACCTGTCAAAAAAAAGTATAGAAATTTTATTAGATATAGTATTTAATCCACTAATTGAGAATGGTGGATTTAAAGCAGAATATGTAGAGGGCGAAAAAAATAATATAAAACAAATAATAGAATCTAAAATAGATAATAAAGGACAATATGCATATGACAAATGTATAGAAGAAACATTTAATGGGAAACCATATGGATTATACAAATATGGATATATAGAGGATTTAGAGAAAATAACGCCACAGAATTCATATGAATACTACAAAAAGATGATATCAGAATGCAAGATAGATATATTTTGCTCTGGAATAACGGAAAACATAGAAAAAGATATAAAAGAAAATAAAAATATACAAAAGGTAAATGAGAGAAAACCTAATTGCATAATTGGAACAACTGTAGAATTACCTGTGCAAGAAACCAAAACTGTTCAAGAAAGTATGCAAGTGTCACAAGGAAAGCTAGTTATAAGCTTAGATGTGGATAGTAAAATAGAAAATTTAAGCTATGTAGCTTCTGTTTATAATGCAATTTTAGGAGGAGGAGCTAACTCAAGGCTATTCCAAAATGTTAGGGAAAAAGAAAGTCTGGCATACACTGCAGGTTCAAGCTACTTAAAACCAAAAAATATGATATTTATTAGATGTGGAATAGAAATACAAAATTATAATAAAGCATTAGAAACCATAAAAGTTCAGTTAGACGATTTAAAAAATGGAAAGATAGAAGAAGAAGATATAGAAAATGCAAAAAAATTAATAATAGCCTCTGTTAAAAGCATAACATCAGAACAAGATACAGAAATAACGTATTACTATGGGCAAGAATTGGCAGGAACACTTATAGAGATATCAGATTATGAAAATAAAGTTAATGCAGTAACAAAGGAACAAATACAAGAAATTGCAAACAGTGTAAGCATAAATACAATATATTTTCTTAAAGATTAAAAGAGCTTGTTTATAAAAAACAAGAAAGGAATGAGAACAAGAATGAAGATTATTGAAAGCTTAAGAATTAAAGAAAAAGCCTATGTAGAGACTTTAGAAAATGGGCTAAAAATAATAATAATCCCTAAAAACAATACAAACAAAAAATATATAATATGGGGAACACATTTTGGATCAATAGACAATCATTTTATAATGCCAAAAACAGGAGAAGAAGTATATATTCCAGATGGTGTTGCACACTTTTTAGAACATAAAATGTTTGAACAAGAAAACGGAAAAAACAGTTTAGATGTTTTAATGGCATTAGGATTAGATGCAAATGCATATACAACAAATGACCACACAGCATATTTATTTGAATGTACTGATAATTTTTATCAGGGATTAGATGAACTTATGAATTATTTGCAAAATCCGTATTTTACAGACGAAAATGTCGAAAAAGAAAAAGGTATAATAGGGCAAGAAATAAAAATGTATGAAGATGATCCAAGCTGGCAATTATATATGAATGCATTAGATTGTATGTATAAAAATAACCCTATAAAAATAGATATAGCTGGAACTATAGAATCAATATCTAAAATAACACCAGATGTATTATACAAATGCTATAATACATTTTACAATCCTGCAAACATGACTATGGTGGTATGCGGAGATTTTGAACCAGAAAAAATATTAGATGAAATAAAGAAGCGACTTATAAAAAAGGAAAATCAAGGGGAAATAAAAAGAATATATCCTCAAAAAGAAAAAGAAATAAATATGCCATATAAAGAAAGCAAAATGGAAGTTAGCATGCCAGCGTTTATAGTAGGATACAAAGATGTGCAAGGAGAAGAATACAATCCAAGAATTGCAGTAAAAAAACATATTGCAATAGAAATATTGCTAAATATGATAATAGGAAAAAGTTCAAATTTATATAAAGAGTTATATGAAAAAGGTATTATTTTATCAGAACCAGGTTTAGACTATGAATTTACGGACCAGTATGCACATATACTAATATCTGGACAATCAAACAATCCACAAGAGATACAAAAAAGAATAAAGGAAACAGTAAAAACATTTAGAGAGAATGGATTAAATGAACAGCATTTTGACAGAATTAGAAAAAAAGTATATGGAGATTATGCTATAGAGTATAATAGTGTAGGCAATATAGCTAGAATGTTCTTAGCAGATAATATGAAAGGAATAAATAGCTTTGACTATATAGATGACTATAAAACGGTAACAAAACAATATGTAGAGGAAATTTTAAAAGATATATTCAAAGAAGAAAATATGGTATTGTCAATTGTTAAATAATATATTAAAATAGGAATATAAAATAACTTTATAAGTTATTTTGTAAAACAATAGAAGAAAAGGATGAAAAGAGAGAATGAACACAGTAGAATTTCCACTATTAAATTTAAAACTAGAACTATCAGAAGTCGCAATAAAAATATTTGGCTTAGGAATAAAATGGTATGCTATAATAATAGTCTTTTGTATTATTATGGCATTGATTTGGTGTAAATTTAGGTCGGAAAAATACAACATAGATTTTGACGAAATATTAAGTTTATTTATTATATTAATTCCAACTGTAATTATTTGTGCAAGATTGTATTATGTACTATGTAATTTGAACTATTATTTGAGTAATCCAATCCAGATAATAAATATTAGAGGTGGAGGGCTTGCTATTTATGGCGGAATAATAGGCGGAATAATAGCATGCTACATATTTTGTAAAAAGAAAAATATAAATATACTTAATTTATTAGACTGCATAGCACCAATATTAGCACTTTCACAAGGAATTGGAAGATGGGGCAACTTTATAAATGTAGAGGCTTATGGTACAGAAACAAATTTACCATGGAAAATGGGAATAATAGAGGACGGAGTAAAAAAATTTGTACATCCAACATTTTTGTATGAATCATTAGGAACTATAATTATATTTGTAATATTGGCAGTTTTACAAGACAAAAGGAAATTTGAAGGTCAAATAGCATATATGTATTTAGCTTTATATTCTCTATTAAGATTTTTTATAGAAGGAATAAGGGCAGATAGTTTAATGGCATTTAATATAAGAATTTCACAAATATTGTCACTTATAATTTTTGTATTATCTATTGGAATTATAGTACAAAATATAATAAGAGAAAAACAAACGTCGAAAAAAGACGAATAATGTTGAAAAAAATCACTCGAAAAACCGGCTAAAAGCCTAAAAATCAACAAAAATAGTTGACTTGAATGTAAAAATATGGTATTTTAGATATATACAAAAGAAAAAAACATAAAAAAAGGAGAGTGATTGTATGTTAAATGAAGAAATTTGTAAACTAAGGGATGAACTAAATAACAGCATTACATCCGGGAAAGATTATAATGAGATATACGAGATAAGTACAGAGCTAGATAGACTAATAGCTATGTACTATAGAAAAAGCATAAAAGATGGGCCTAAAAGAAAAAGAAGAACAAGGGAAAAATTGTTTAGTATTGTAATAGCATAAAATAAATTAGGAAGGAAGTTAAAAAAACTTCCTTTTTTCAGGATTATGCGCAAAATAATTAACAAAAAAGTTTACATTAAAAAGTACATGTGTTATAATTTCAGATAATAAGAGGTGAAAAAATGAATCAAATTCTTTACGTAGGCGAAAATAAAGGAAATGGACCAATAGCAATAAAAAGCATTGTGAAATTTTTTGCAATAGTAATAATAGTATTTGGAATTATCTTAATAGGAAAAGGTTCATATGCAATATATAAAAATATAGAAATTAACAGTGGAGATAATATACCAGTAGTATATATGGATAGGGTTAACAATACGGTTGTAATAAAAGCTGAAGATAACATAGAAATATCAAAATTAATATACAGTTGGAATAAGGGAGAAGAAACTATATTACTTCCAAACAGCAAAAAGGTAGAAGAAGTAGTATTACTTCCAAATGAAAATAGTGTGTTGAATGTTACTATAGTTGATACAAAAGGTAAAGAAACAAAATTTATGCAAGAATGGAATATCGAAGGAACAGATATAAGAAAACCAGAAATAGAAATAACAACAGATGAAGATATTAGAAAAATAACAATTATTGCAAGAGATGAAACAGAAATAAATTATCTAATATATAAATGGAATGAAGAAGAAGAAATAAAAATTAATGCAACAGAAAATGACAAATTGAAAATTCAAGAAACAATAGATATGATATTAGGGGAGAATAAGCTAACAGTTAAAGCAGTAGATAAAAATGGAAATACAGAAACATTAGAAAAAACGATAATAATTTCATCTAAGCCTGTTATAGCTATAAAGCAAAGCAATGGCAAACTAGCAGTTACAATAAATGATGAAGTTGGAATAAAAAAGGTAACATTAAATATTAACGGTCAAACATATGGAGGAAATTACTCAGGAAAGAAACAATTAAAATTAAATGTGCCATTAAAAAAAGGCAATAATACAATAAGCATAACAGCAATAAATGAATCAGATTTAGAGCAAAAAGTAGTAAGAGAATTTACGTATAAACAATAGAAAAGAGGGAGAAAAATGATACAAGAAGTCTATTTAATAGATAACGAAGATGATATAAAAAACAAATTAGAAGTAATGTTTGAAAATGAAAGTGACTATAAATTTAAGAAAGCTAATACAAATGAAATAGACACAGTATTAAGAAATATTCCCGCATTAATAATAATTAATGAAGACAATATTGAAGATGACATAACAAAAATATGTAACAACATTAGAAATAATGAGGATAACAGTATAACTCCAATAATTGTAATATCATCAAATAGAGACAAGAGCCATAGGATAGAAATACTAAAGGTATGTGTGGAACATTATATAATAGCACCAATAGATGAAGAATATTTATATTATACAATAAAAAATGTAATTAGACTTTTATACATAAATAGAAGAGTAAGTCCATTAACAGGACTACCAGGAAATGTGCAAATACAGGCAGAAATAAAAAAACGTTTATTAAACAAGGAAAACTTTTCTATGATATATTTCGATTTAGATAACTTTAAGGCATATAATGACATTTATGGTTTTTTAAATGGAGACGAAATAATAAAATTCACAGCAAGAACTATAATAAAGAATATACATATGTCAACAAATGAAGAAAAATTTGTTGGACATATAGGCGGTGATGATTTTGTAGCAATAGTAGGAGGCATGGAATGCGAACAAATATGCCAAAACATAGTAGCAGAATTTGACAGAGAAGTAGTCAAATATTTTACACCAGAGGACGTAGAAAAAGGATATTTGGAAGTGCCTAATAGAAAAGGAATAATAGAACAATATCCAATAACAACAATTTCTGTAAGTGCAGTAGTAGTTGACGCAGGAAGATTCCATAATGCACTAGAAATAGGAGAAGTAGCAGCACAAGTAAAACATTTAGCAAAAATAACACCGGGAAGCACATATGTAATAGATAGAAGAAAAAAATGAAAGAAAAATGATAGTAACTTCTTGTCACATTCTTTTAAATTATATTTTTTCTTTAATTGTTCAAATAGCTCGTTTGAAACACATAAATCAAGATCTCCAACTATTTCTCTTAATCCATATAGCAACATAGATCCACTAGATAAAATATAATATTCTGTTTTGGTAATTCTAAAGAGTTTAGCAAATTTAATAATTCCTCTTTATTCATTTTTAAATTTCTCCTCACATAAAATTACCATTAATATAGCAAAGTATAATAAAAATAGTCAATATTGCATTCACATATAAATAGCTGAAACATAAGTATTTGTAAAATCTAACGCGAATGGTAATATAAAAGAAAATTGCCTCATATATATTAGGTGAGGTGATTTAATGATAATTTTAAGTAAAAAAAGGATATATATTATGCTAAGTATGGTTATGGTAGCTGTACTTGCATTTTCTTTTAAGGTGGCAGACAGTGAAAAAACTGTGCAAACTATGTCACTACCTGTTTCAAACAAAGTTATTGTATTAGATGCTCGGCCATGGAATACCAGATGAAGGAGCTCAAAGTAGTACAGGGACAACAGAGGCAGAAACTAATTTGAAAATAGCTTTAAAAGTTCAAAACTTATTGGAGCAAAGTGGTGCAACAGTAATACTTACAAGAAGTGACGAGAACGCAATATATGATTTAGATAAAAATACGTTAAGAGAAAAGAAAATTTCTGATATTCATAATAGAGTCAAAATAGGAAATGAATCACAAGCAGATATATTTGTTTCAATACATTTAAATAAAATACCACAAGAACAATATTGGGGATGGCAATGCTTTTATAGGCAAAATGATGAAAAAAGCACAAAACTTGCAAAATGTTTACAACAAAACCTAAATGAAGCAATAGATAGAGAAAATAAAAGAGTAGCAATGAAGATAGATAATGTTTATATAATAAAGCATGTAGAAATACCAATATCAATAGTAGAATGTGGATTTTTATCTAATAAAAAAGAAGAGCAATTATTACTAACAGATGAATATCAAAATAAATTGGCATGGGGAATATATAATGGAATAATGGATTATTTTGTACAATAAAAAGAATATTTTTTCCACTTTTGTAAAGAATATTAAAAACACGTATTCTTTAAGGGGTGGAAATTTTTTATGAATTATAAAATATTAAATATAAAAGGAGCATTATTAGATACACAACAATTGGAAGATTACCTAAGAAAAATAGCATCTGGACATGTATTGCAAGATAAATCTAATAAATACACATATCCAATTCCGAGATTAAAAGAAAATTTTGAATTTATAACAGAGGTATACAATCTTCTGAATGAGCACATAAAACTAAAATTGCCAATTCATCCAGCAGGGGAATGGATTTTGGATAATTTTTATATAATAGATGAAACTGTAAAAACTGTAACAAAAGAACTTACATTGAAAAAATATACTAATTTTTTAGGAATTGCAAACGGGCCATATGCTGGATTTGCAAGAATTTATGTACTTGCCTCAGAAATAGTTGCATATACAGATGGAAAAATAAATGGTAAAAATTTGGAAGTGCTATTAAAAGCATATGAGGATAAAAAAACATTAAGCATGGACGAGATATGGAATATAAACACTTTTTTACGAGTGGCATTAATAGAAAATATAAGAGAAGCATGTGAGAAAATATATTCCGCACAATTGCAAAAATATAAAGTAGAGAACATAATAGAAAGATTAGTAGAAAATAAAAGCAAGGATGAATTACAATTTAAAAATATAGGAGAATATAAAACAAAAGTAATAGAACAAGGAGAAATGAAGTATCCATTTATAGAGTACATGTCATATAGGTTAAAGCAATATGGAAAAAAAGCTTATCCGTTTTTAAACATATTAGAAGAACAAGTAAACAAAATGGGAACAGAAATCTCTGAAGTAATAAAAAAAGAACATTTTGACATAGCTGTTAGAAAAGTAAGTGTTGGAAACTGTATAATAAGTATTAAAAATATAAACAGGATAAATATGATAGAGATATTTGAAAAAATAAATGGAGTAGAAGAGATACTAAAAAAAGATCCCGTAAAAGTTTATAGTAAAATGGATTATAAAACGAGAATATATTATAGAAATAAATTAAAGGAAATATCAAAAAAAACAAAAATATCAGAAATATATATTGCTAGAAAATGTTTAGAACTAAGTGGTATAGAATATGAAAAATCTAATATGGATTCCAATAATAAGAAAGCACATGTTGGCTATTATTTAATAGCTGATGGAGAACCAAAATTATTAGAAATATTACAAAATAAAAAAGTACCAAGGCAAAATAATATGCATAAAGCTCAAAAATATATAACTGCATTAGCTGTGGTTACTATAGTGTTAGCAGGTGTATATGGATTATATATAAATACTCAAATTAACAATATAGTACTTAGTCTTATTTTATCAATACTATTATTAATACCAATTGAAACAATATTTACTCAAATAGCACAATATATATTGGGAAAAACAAAAAATACTAAAATAATACCAAAATTGGATTTTAGAAATGGAATCCCAGAACAAAATGCAACTTTTGTAGTTATTCCAACAATTATTAAAAATGGAAAAAGAGTAGAAGAATTAATGCATAAACTAGAAGTATATTATATTGCCAATAAAAGTGATAACATCTATTTTGCATTATTAGGAGATTGTAGCACAAGCAGTAATGAAGAAGAAGGGTTTGACGAAGAAGTAATAAATACAGGTAAAAAAATGGTAGACATTCTTAATAAAAAGTATCCAGACGAAAAGTTTACAAAATTTAACTTTATATATAGAAAAAGAATGTGGAACGAAGGAGAAGAGGCATATTTAGGATGGGAAAGAAAAAGAGGATTACTAAATCAATTTAATGAGTATATTTTAGGAAATATTAGTAATCCATTTAAAACAAATACTATAACAAATGTAGCCAATATGCCACCAATAAAATACATTATAACACTTGATGCAGACACTGACTTAGTCTTAAATTCTGCAAAAGAATTAACAGGAGCAATGGCACATATTTTAAACAAACCTGAATTAAATAAAAGCGAAGATTTGGTTATAGCAGGACATGCACTTATACAACCAAGAATTGGAATAGATTTAATGTCAAGTATAAAAAGTTTATATACGAAAATATATGCAGGAGCAGGTGGTGTAGATGTATATGCTAATGCTATATCAGATATTTATCAAGATAATTTTGAAGAAGGAATATTTACAGGAAAAGGGATATATGATTTAAAAATATTTTCAAAAATATTAAATAATGAAATACCAGAAAATACAATATTAAGTCATGATTTGCTAGAGGGAAGCTATTTACGATGTGGATTGGCAACAGATATTATGCTAATGGATGGGTATCCGGTTGGATACAATAGCTCAAAGTCAAGACTCCATAGATGGATTAGAGGAGATTGGCAAATTATTATATGGTTAAAAGATAAAATAAAAAATAAAAGAGGAGAAATAAAAAATAATCCATTAAACATATTATCAAAGTATAAAATATTTGATAATCTAGTAAGAAGTTTATTAGAAGTATCAAGTGTATTAACAATAATATATATGTGCATATTAGATTATTTTTATAAAATAAAAATATGGCCAATTATTACAACAGTGTTAATTGCAGTACTTACTCCAACAGTAATAGACGTAATAAATAAAATTGTATTTAAAAGAGAAGGAGAAAAAAGGCAAAAAACATTTAATAAAACTTTATCTGGAATAAATGCAAGTTTATTAAGAGGGCTATTTACACTAGCAACATTACCAGATAAAGCATATATGTCAGCAAATGCAATATGTAAAACTTTATATAGACTAAAAGTTAGTAAAAAACATATGCTAGAATGGGTAACAGCAGAAGAAGCAGAAAAAATGGCAAAAAAAGATATAAAGTCATACTATATAAATATGGCACCAAATATAATATTAGGAATATTGGGTATTTTGTATATATTTATTAATGCAAAAAATCCATTTAGTGCTTTAATATTTGTAATATCATTACTATGGTTAATAGCACCAGCAATTATGTGTTATATAAGTAAAGAAATAGTAGTTAATAACAAAAAAGAACTTTTAGTGGATAAAGACAAGCAATATGTGTTAGAAGTGGGAAAAAGAACGTGGCAATTTTTTAAGGATTATTTAGTAAAAGAAAACAATTATCTTCCTCCAGATAACTATCAAGAAGATAGAAAACCAAAAGCAATAAAAAGGACATCTTCTACGAACATTGGGTTAGCATTGCTTGCTGTAATATCAAGCTATGACTTAGGATATGAAACACAAAAAAATACTTTAGAGCTTTTAAATAAAATGATAGATACAATATATAATTTACAAAAGTGGAATGGACATTTGTATAACTGGTATAATATTGAGACTTTAGAGCCATTAAGACCAAGATATATTTCATCTGTAGATAGTGGGAACTTTGTTGGATATTTGTATGTGGTAAAACAATTTTTAATTCAGAACGGACAAGAAGATACTAGAATAGATGAATTGATAGAACATACAGATTTTACAAAATTGTATAACGAAAAAATGCAGTTATTTTCTGTTGGATATAATGTAGAAGAAAATATGCTTACAGATTCATATTATGATTTATTAGCATCAGAAGCAAGGCAAACAAGTTTAGTAGCAATAGCAAAAAAAGACATTGAACAAAAACATTGGTATAATTTAAGTAGAACTTTAACAGTGTTAAATAAATACAAAGGGCTAATATCTTGGTCTGGTACAGCATTTGAATATTTAATGCCAAATATAAATATTCCCAAATACCCAGGAAGCCTGCTAGATGAATCTTGTAAATTTTTAATAATGAGTCAAAAAGAATATAATAAAAAACTAAAAATCCCTTGGGGAATATCAGAATCTGCTTTTAACCTAAAAGATTTGAACAATAATTATCAATACAAAGCGTTTGGAATACCATGGTTGGGCTTGAAAAGAGGATTGGCTGACGAGATAGTAGTGGCTCCATATGCAAGTATGATGGCCATTATAGATGAACCAATAGAAGTATTAAAAAATTTAAAACAGTTAGAAAAACTGGGAATGTATAATAAATATGGGTTTTACGAATCAATAGATTATACACCAACAAGATTAAGAAAAAACGAAACAAAAGCAATAGTAAAAACATATATGGCACACCACCAAGGATTAATATTATTATCAATTAACAACCTAATGAACAATAATATAGTTCAAAAAAGATTTGTACAAAATCCAGAAATAGAAGCTGTAGATATATTACTACAAGAGAGAATGCCAGAAAATATAATAATAACTAAAGAGGAAAAAGAAAAAGTTGAAAAGATAAAATATATAGACTACGAAAATACAACACAAAGAGAAATAACAAAGATAAATACAAAATTAAATAATGTAAATGTAATAGGAAATGATAAATATACCATAATAATGGATCAAAAGGGAAATGGATATAGTAAATATAACAATATTTTAATAAATAGATATAAATACACTGATGATGAAGAACAAGGAATATTCTTTTTCTTTAAAAATATTAAAACAAAAAGAATATGGACATCAAACTATATGAACTATCTATCAAAAGCAGATAAATATGTAATGTGCTTTACACCTGACATGAATAAAATTACAAGACAAGATGGAAATATAGAAACAATAACAAAAATATCTGTGGCGCCAACGGAACCGGTAGAAATACGAAGAATTGAACTAGTAAATCATGGAATAGAAGATGAAACAATAGAAATAACATCATTTTTAGAGCCATTGATATCAGAAAAAGAACAAGACTATGCACATAGAGCATTTAATAAATTATTTTTAGAATATGAAATTATAGAAGATACAATATTGATAAGAAGAAAATCAAGAGATAAGAGTAAATCGGATATGTTTTTAGCTGTAAACTTGTATGCGGAAAATGAAATAATAGGTGAAACAGAATTTGAGGTGGATAAGGAAAAATTTTATGGTAGAGAAGCAATAGGACTTCCAAAAACAGTAGAAAGTTCTATACCGCTGGGTAGAAATATAGGACTAACTACAGAGCCTATAGTTGCAATAAAAAATACAGTTAAAATAAAGGCAAATGAAAAAGTAGCATTTAATTTGATTATGTGTGTATCTGAAAGCAAAGAAAAGGTAATAGAGTTAATAAATAAATTTACAAATTCGGAAACTATAAAAAGAAATATTGAATTAGCAAAAGTAAAAGTTGAAGCAGAATCAAGATATTTAAACATAAAAGGAAAAGAAATAGATTTATGTCAAAAAATCCTTGGTTATTTAATATTTCCAAATCCTTTAAAAAGAATTATAAATAAAAATAAAAAAGTGATTAGTGCATATGTAAGTGAACTCTGGAAATATGGTATTTCTGGAGACCTGCCAATTTTACTTGTAAAGGTTAAAGATATTAGTGATATAGAAATATTGAAGCAAGTAATAAATGTTTATGAATATTTAAGAGTTAAAAATATAAATATAGATTTAGTTATTGTAGATGAAGAACAGCATAGCTATGAAAATTACACAAGAGAAGGAATAATTAATATTATATTAAATAAGAATATGGGATATCTGCAAAATATAAGAAGTGGAATTTTTGTATTAAATAATTTATCGAAAGAAGAAATACAAGTTTTGGAATTTAGAGCAAATTTGGTTTTAGATGTGAGCTTAGGTAAAATAGAAAGACAGCTTACAGATTTAGAAGAAGAGTATATAGAAACAATAAAACAAATAGGAGATGAAAAAATACCACAAATTGCAGAAGAACCAGAACAAATAAGAAAAAAACTAGAAGATGAACAATTAAAATACTGTAATGAATATGGAGGATTTTCGCCAGATGGCAAGGAATATAATATTAGAATAAATAAAGACAATAAACTACCAACTGTATGGAGTCATGTATTAGCAAATGAGAAGTTTGGAACTGTAGTTACAGAAAATATGGGTGGATATACATGGTATAAAAACAGTAGATTAAATAGACTAACAGCATGGGCAAACAACCCAACAAATGATATACCGTCAGAGATAATATATTTGGAAGATATGGAAAACAAAAAAGTGTGGTCATTAGGGCAAAATCCTATTCCAGATAGTAATGATTACTATATAACTTATGGTTTCGGATATGCAAATTATATGCATAAGAGTAATGGACTTATACAAAATGCAAGCATATTTGTACCATGTAAAGATAGTGCAAAAGTGCACCTGATACGATTAGAAAATATTGAACCAAGGAAAAGAAAAATAAAATTAGTATATTATATAAAACCTGTATTAGGAGAAGATGAGACTATTTCCAACACTTATCTAAATTTAGAATATAAAGAGGGGTCAAATTTATTATGCTTGGAGAATATTTCAAATGAGGATTTTAAAAATGTATTATATGTTTCAAGTAGTGAAAAAATAAATTCTTATACAGGTAATAAAGACTTTTTTATAGGAAATGGAACAATAGCAAACCCAGATGGAATTCATAAATTAGATTTAGACAGACAGAATTCTTTATGGCGAAATGGAATACTTGCAATAGAATTCCAAGTAGAATTACAGGCATTAGAAAGTAAAGAAATATCAATCGTTTTAGGAGCAGAAGAAAGTATAATTAATTGTCAAGATAATGCTTATAAATACGGAAAAATAAGTAATGTAAAAGAAGAATATAAAAAAGTAAAAGAGTATTGGGAAGATATAACAGGCAAGGTTCACGTAAAAACACCGGTAGAGTCTATGAATATATTGTTAAATGGATGGCTTATATATCAAACAATATCAGCAAGATTATTGGCGCGAAGCGGTTATTATCAATCAGGTGGTGCTTTTGGATTTAGAGACCAACTACAAGACACAATAGCATTAAAATATATAAATCCAGAAATAATGAAAAATCAAATAATAAAGCATAGTTCACATCAATTTATAGAAGGAGATGTAGAACATTGGTGGCATGATGAAACCCGAAGAGGCATAAGAACAAGATTTTCAGATGATTTGCTTTGGCTTGCTTATATTACCGAAGAATATATAAATTTTACAGGTGATTATACAATATTAGATATTAAAACAAATTATATAGAAGGTGCAGATTTGGAAGAAGGCACAGATGAAAAATATGACAAATATTTGCCATCAAAAGAAAGTGGTACAATATATGAACATTGTAAAAAAGCAATAGAAAAAAAGATAAACTTAGGAGAAAATGACTTGCCTACAATAGGTTCAGGCGACTGGAATGATGGGTTTAGTACAGTTGGAAACAAAGGTAAAGGAGAAAGTATATGGTTAGGTTTTTTCTTGAGTGATATATTAAAAAAATTTATTCCATTATGCAAGTATAAAGGGGAAGATGAATTAGCAAAAAAATATGAGGAAATATTAAATAAATTGAAAAAAGCATTAAACACAACAGGTTGGGATGGAAGATGGTATAGAAGAGCATTTACAGACAAGGGTGAAATATTGCGGTAGTTTGCAAAATGAAGAATGCAAGATAGACAGCATAACACAAAGCTGGGCAGTGATATCAGGAGTTGGAGATAATGACAAAAAATATATATCAATGGAAAGTTTAGAAAATCATTTAATAGATAGGCAAAGTGCAATTATTAAACTATTAGACCCACCATTTAATCAAAGCAATTTAGAACCAGGATATATCAAAGCATATTTGCCGGGAACAAGAGAAAATGGAGGACAATACACACATGCAGCTGTATGGGTAATAATTGCAGAAGCTTTATTAGGATTTGGAGATAAAGCAGGAGAATTGTTTAGAATGATAAATCCAATAGAACATGCAAGAACTAAGGAAATGGCTAATAAATATAAAGTAGAACCATATGTTGTAGCAGCAGATGTGTATGGACAGGAGAATTTAGCAGGAAGAGGAGGCTGGACTTGGTATACAGGATCAAGTAGCTGGATGTATGAAGCGGGATTAAAATATATACTAGGATTAAAGATTGAAAATGGAGAATTAAAAATAGAACCATGTATACCAAATGACTGGGAAGAATATAGCATAAAATATAAAACAGGTAAAAAAGTATATAATATAAAAGTAACAGAAAAAGGAAAAAATATTTCAATTAATGTAATAGGTAATTAAGGAAAAAAACTGCCGACTAAAATGTCGGTAGTTTTTAACTATTCTGAATCCATAATTATTGTAACAGGCCCGTCATTTAAAAGAGTAACTTTCATATCAGCTCCGAAGATACCAGTTTGAACAATAGGAACTTGTTTCTTACATTCATTTACAAAATATTCATATAAAGAAACTGCAATGTCTGGTTTAGCAGCATCAGAAAAAGAAGGTCTATTTCCACTTTTCTTGCAATCAGCATATAATGTAAATTGTGAAATTATTAGTAATTCACCAGATACTGCTTGAAGAGACAAGTTCATCTTGTCATTTTCATCATTAAATATTCTTAAATTAATTAATTTTTTTACAAGATAATCTACATCTTGCTCAGTATCAGAATCTTTTATACCCAATAGTACCAAAAATCCATTATGTATTTCTCCCACTATTTTAGAGTCTACACTAACACTGGCCTCAGTGACTCTTTGTATTACTAACTTCATTGACTAATCAACTCCTAAACTTTTTCTTAAATTATAAAATAATAAATATGAATTGTCAAAAATTTGCATTAACTGAATAAAGCTTTGTGTTTCAGTGTTTTAAATGTATAACATATTAAATAGCAACAAAAAAAATAAAAAAAATTTTAAAAAATACTTGCATTTTATAAAAAGATATATTAAAATTCTAATTGAAGTGGAGAGAAGTGGTAAAAAGTGGTTTAAAATGTTATGGAGGTGAAACAAAGTGCTTATTGGTGAGTATGAACATTCTCTAGATGTTAAAGGCAGATTAATATTACCAGCTAAAATTAGAGAAGACATGGGAGATAAGTTCATAGTAACAAAAGGATTAGATGGGTGCTTGTTTGGTTTCTCTCAAAATGAATGGACAAACTTTGAAGAAAAATTAAAAACACTTCCACTTACAAACAAAAATGCAAGAGATTTCGTGAGATTTTTCTTATCTGGTGCAACAGAATGCGAAATTGACAAACAAGGTAGATTTCTAATAACAAGTAATTTAAGAGAATATGCTACATTAGAAAAAGATGCAATAATAATTGGTGTAGGCACTAGAATTGAAATTTGGAACAGAGAAAAATGGAAATCTTATAACAGTGATGAGAATATTTCTGCTGATGAAATAGCAGAGAATATGACAATGTTAGGTATATAAATTGCAAAAGTTTATATAAATCAAACAAAAGACAAATTATTGAAATACAAAAGAAAAAATTAAAAAAGTACAAAAGATAAATTTAACTAAAGAAAAAATTTTACAAAGTATAAAGCAAAGCAAATTTGCACAAATGAAAAAAACAAAAGAGGATTTTACAAAAGATAAAAATTAGTACACAAAAGAAAAAATGTTAAATTACAAAAGAAAAATAACAAAAGAAGAAAGTAATAATATACAAAAGCAAAAAGTACAAAAGATAAATATATAATTTGTACATAGGATAAAAATAATAATATACAAATGAAAAGCATTTGTAAAATATATACAACACCAAAGAGAAAAAAATAAAATACTAAAGAAAAAACTATAAAAGATGTGGACAGTTGGTATTTTGCATAAAATACCAACTATTCGCGTATAAAATGAAAGCAGAGGTTTATTTGCCATGGAATTTAAGCATAATCCTGTATTACTTAAAGAATGTATAGAAGGATTAAAGATAAAGCCAGATGGAATATATGTAGATGGTACTCTTGGTGGTGGAGGGCATAGCAAAAAAATATTAGAAAATTTATCTGAAAATGGTATACTGATAGGAATTGACAGAGATATGGATGCATTAGAATCTACAAAAGAAAAGCTAAAAGAGTACTCAAATGTTAAATATATACATGCAAATCATGATGAGATTAAAGAAGTATTAAAAGATTTACAAATACAAAAAGTAGATGGCATATTGTTAGACCTAGGAGTTTCTTCATATCAATTAGATGAAAAAGAAAGAGGTTTCAGTTATTTAGGCAGTAACGAATTAGATATGAGAATGGATAAAAGTCAGCAGTTAAATGCTAAAATTGTTGTAAATACGTATCCAGAAGAAGAGTTGGCAAGAATCATATACGAATATGGAGAGGAAAAGTTTTCTAGAAATATAGCAAAAAATATATGTGCTCAAAGAAAAAACAAGGAAATAGAAACAACAGAAGAGCTAGTAAATATTATAATAAAATCTATACCACTATCAAAGCAAAAAGAAGGACATCCTGCTAAAAGAACATTTCAAGCAATAAGAATAGAAGTTAATAATGAGATAAAGCCATTATATAAATGTATTTTAGATTGCATTGATACTTTGAATGAAGGTGGAAGACTAGCTGTTATAACATTTCACTCTTTAGAAGATAGAGCAGTAAAAAATGCATTTACAGAGGCAGAGGGAATTTGCAAATGTCCAAAGGATTTACCATACTGTGTATGTGGAGCAAAATCGTTTGGCAAAATAATAACAAAGAAGCCGATACTTCCAACAGAGGAAGAGCAAAGGGAAAACTCAAGAGCTAAAAGTGCAAAATTAAGAATATTTGAAAAGAAAATATAATTTTCAAAAGGTAGGTGAGAATATGCCAAATAGTAGATATGGTGGATATCAATACGAGACAAGCCCGAGAAAACTAAAACCAGAATATAAACCAAATAAAAAAGAAGACGTTAAAAAGAAATCTACAACGATAAATAAAAACAAAGTAAATAAAAAGAACAAAAAGAAAAAGCATTTAAAACCACAAACTAAAATTGTAACATATGTTGTGTTAGGTTTTGTAATACTATTGGCAATAAGTTATAGGAACTCACTTATAACAGAAAGATTTAGCAAAAAGGAGCAACTGAAAAGCGATTTGGCTGTAATAGAAAAAGAAAACCAACAGTTAGAAGTTAATATACAAAACAGCCTAAATTTAAGTAACATTGAAAAAGCAGCAAAAGAGAATTCGGGAATGAAAAAGTTAGATTCAACACAAAAAAGATATGTTAATCTACCTAAAAAAGATTATGTGGAACCTGCCAGCGAACAAGTAATAATAGAAGAAGAAAAAAATTGGTTTGAAAAAGTGGTAGAGCTTTTAACAGAAAAAATATTTTAGAAAATTACTATATTTTGAGTATATAGTAATTTTTTTGCGTTTAAGTCCTATTTAGAATAAATTGGAATAATATTATTATAATCATAAGTTAGAGAGGGAATGTGATTAATAATGAAGAATAGGCGAAAAATAAAGAAAAAACAAATAAAAGCTTGGAAAAATCAAAAAGTGAATATAAGAGAACTCGAGAAGTTAGTAAAAAAAGAGCAAAGGAGAAAATATAAAGCTGAAGTAAAAGAAACTAAAATAAAAGCAGAAGAAAAAGTGAGTGATTTGGGGAGAAAAAAGCGAATGAGAAATGCAATACTTGTTTCTACAATAATTTTCATTGCTTTAATATGTAGAATAGTTTGGATACAGTTTGTTATGGGCTCGGAATTGCAATCTATGGCATATGTACAACAAACATTAGATAGAAGTGTTAATCCTAAAAGAGGAACAATATATGATGCAACTGGTAAAAATATTTTGGCTATATCTAGTACAGTAGAAACTGTAACCGTAAATCCAACAAACATTGCAAAAGAGGACAAGGAAAAAGTTGCAAAGGCATTAACTGAAATTTTTAACTTAAATTATGAAACCATATTAAAAAGAGTAAGCAGAAGAAGTTCGATAGAAACTATTGTAAAAAAGATAGACAAAGAAAAAGCTGATGAACTTAGAAAGTGGTTAAGCGACAATAATATAACAAAAGGAGTAAATATAGATGAAGATACCAAAAGATATTATCCTAATAACAATTTGGCTTCACAAGTAATAGGGTTTTGCGGCTCTGATAATCAAGGATTGGATGGGATAGAAGCAATTTATGAAAAGGAATTAAAAGGAGAAAAAGGCAAGATTAATAAAATAATAGATGCAAGGGGAGGCGAAATTGCAAAAGAAGGTGAAAACTATGTTAAAGCAATAGATGGAAATGATTTAATATTAAGCATAGATGCAACTGTGCAAGGAATAGCAGAGAAATATTTAGCAGAAGCATGTATAGACAACAAATGTACAGATGGCGGAAATATAATAATAATGAATCCACAAACAGGGGATATTCTAGCAATGGCAGGTTATCCAAACTATAATTTAAATCAACCTTATCAGGCTAATACAGAAGAACTAAAGGCAAGTTGGGAAATGTTAGCACAGGGGGAAAAAACAAAGGCATTGCAACAAATGTGGAGAAATAAAGCAGTATCAGATACATATGAACCAGGATCTACATTTAAACTTATAACAACTTCAGCAGCATTGGAAGAAGGATTAACAAGCGTAGATAAAGAGGGCGAATTTTGCTGTACAGGGGGAATAGAAATAGCAGGAGTTAGAATTAAATGTTGGAGATATTATAGACCGCATGGCTCGGAATCATTAAGGCAAGCTCTAATGAATTCGTGTAATCCAGTATTTATAGGGTTAGGACAAAAAATTGGAGTTTCAAAATATTATACGTATTTGAAAAAGTTTGGACTATTAAAAAGAACAGGAATAGATTTACCCGGAGAGGCTGGAAGTATTTTCTTAAAAGAAGAAAAAGTTGGTCCAGTAGAACTTGCAACAATAGCATTTGGTCAAAGATTTGAAATAACACCATTACAGCTAATAACTGCAGTATCAAGTATTGCTAATGGGGGAACATACATAAAGCCAAGAATTGTAAAGAAAATAATAAACAGTCAAACTGGGGAAACAACAGAAATACCGATTAAAAGGGAAGAAAGAGTGATATCGGAAGAAACAGCTAAAAACGTATTAAGTATGATGCAATCTGTTGTAGAAGATGGTACAGGAAGAAATGCACAAGTCGAAGGTTATAACATAGGAGGGAAAACAGGAACATCAGAAGATGGGGTAAATACAAATAAATATGTAACATCTTTTATGGGAGTAGGACCAACAACAAATCCACAAGTGGTAATACTTGTAACATTATATAACCCAACAGGAGAAGGAGGACACCAAGGAGGTGCTGTTGCTGCACCAGTTGGCGGAAAGGTATTGTCAGAAGTTTTACCGTATTTAGAGGCGCAAAAAGACAATGTTAAGGAAGAAGACGAAAAAAAGGATGTTGAAGTTCCAAACATTGAGGGACTAACAATAGAGGAGGCAAAGAAAAAATTAAAAAAAATAAATTTGGATTTAGAAATAGAAAATGAAAAAGATATTGTAAATACAGATATAATAACAAGACAAATCCCTAAATCTGGAATAAAAGTAAAAGAAGGAACTAAAATAATGGCGAATGTGTAATACAAGACTTCAAGTATGTTATAACTCACATAAATTAACTCATATAAAATTGAGAACGCATATGAAGCGTTAAAAAGCCAAAATGTGAGAGCGGAGTATGAAAAAGGATATAACCGTATAGAGAAAGATGAAGATGACGAAATATTATTAAATCAAGCAATAGAAAAAGCAAGTGAAAGTAAAGAGGTGGTGCTATTTGTTGGACTGACGGAAAACTATGAATCAGAAGGTGTTGATAGAAATAACATAGATTTGTCTAAAAATCAAACAAGACTAATAAATTGACACTATCAAATTCCTTACCAGTATTGATTTTCGTTGTATTTCGAGGTATAATATATATATATAATTTACCTAAGAGATTAAACAAAAGTGATCAAAATGGAGGTACATAAATGCAAAAAAATACCAAGCAAATGGGAAAAACGAAAAATTTTGATTTTACTCTTGAACCAGGGAAAATGAAATCTAGCAGAATAAGCATGAATAAAGGAACAAGCTTAATTACAGTTATTACAATATGTAGCCTTAATTCAAGCTATAATTATGTAGTACAAATGATGAATTCACTAATTAATCAAACATTTCCTTATTGGGAATGGATAATAGTTATTAACGACAACAAGTCAGATATCATAAATTTAAAATATATAGATAAAAGAATAAAAATAATTGTATATGACTATGAAACAATTGCCAAAGCAAAAATTGAAGCTATAAAAAACAGTTCGACAGAATTAATTTTTAATTTTGAAGAAAATGATTTATTAAATGAAACAATGCTAGAATGTGGCTTTTTTGCTATGATGCTTAATTATGATGCAGATTTTTCATATTCAAGAGTAGTTGAATTTGGAAAAAAAGAATTGCTAATTAACAATAAGCTAAGAATTATAGATGAGAAGAAGAAAAATATTATTGCTCCAGGGATATTTATAAAAAAACAAAAATTTTTGGAACTTGAAAAATACGAGAAGATAACAGATGATTTGCCAAGACAATGGTACACATGTATAGAACTTCTTAGCAAAAAAGCTGTACCACTTAAAATGGAGTTTTATGGATATTGGCATAGGAATTTAAATGCAAAAAAACAAGATGAAAAAATTACTCCTGAGATGCAAGAAGAAATAGACAAAATAGATGATAAACTAAGTACAATTCAATTTGACAATAATTATGAAGTAGATTATAAAAATATTCCTACTATTATTGACTTAAAAAAGCCACCGGTAGTTCCTGCAGATGGGAAAAAAAGAATATTATTTATTTTACCTTGGACGGCAATAGGTGGTGCAGAGATATTCGATTTTAACTTAATAAAGGGATTGAAACAAAAGAATTATGAAATTAGTGTAATAACAACACAGAAAACGGAACATGACCTAAGACAAGAAATAGAACAATATGTGGAAGAATACTTTGATTTATCTACTTTTTTGAAAAAGAAAGATTGGGCCTCATTTATAGCATATATTATTAAAAGTAGAAGAATTAACCTTGTTTTCTTTTCAAATAGTTATTATGGATATTATGCATTACCATGGCTAAAGTGCCAATTTAAAGAAATTCCTTTTGTTGATTATATACACTCAGAGAATTGGACATTACGAAATGGTGGAAAGCCAAAAGATTCTAATGCAGTAGCAGATTATTTAGATGCTACATATACATGTACAGAATATTTAAAAAACTTAATGTACAAGACAATGAAAAGAAATGTGAAAAATGTAAAAACTGTTTATATTGGAACAGATACCGATTATTTTAATCCAGAATTCGAGTCGGAAAAATATGATGAACTAAAGGAAAAATATAAAGGGAAAAAGGTAATTTTACTTCCATGCAGAATTGTACATGCTAAAAGACCAATTTTTGCGATAAATGTAATAAAGAAATTGGCTGAAATCCGTGATGATGTAAGATTAGCGATTGTAGGAGATGGTGTCGCATTAAAAGATGTAAAAAATTATATAATAGAAAATAATTTACAAAATATAGTAGAATGCTTTGGATATCAAAAAGATGTTAGACCATTTTATAAAGTTGCATCAGCCACAATTATTTGTTCTTTACAAGAGGGATTGGCTCTTGTGGCATATGAATCAATGGCAATGGGTGTACCAGTTGTTTCTGCTAATATTGGAGGACAAAGTGAATTAATAGATGAAGAGTGTGGAGCATTGGTACCAGTTTATCAAAAATTAGAAGAACAGTTAAACTTTAATTATTCTGATGAAGAAATTGAAAAATATGTAACAAAATTTCTTGAAATATTTGATAAACTAGAAAACACAGATATAAAAGAAAAATGTAGAGAAAAAGTAGTAAATGGCTTTTCAATTTCTAAAATGATAAATACGATGGATAAAGAATTTACAAGGCTTATAAAAAGTGGAAGTAAAATTGATAAAAATTTATTAAAAAATGTTGAACTAGCTGAAAGATATTTATTAGTGCATGGTGTATTAGAAAGTAAAGATGAGAGAGAAAAAAGATGAATGATATTATTAGTATAATTATCCCAATGTATAATGCAGAAAAATTTATAGGTAGGCTATTAAATTGCCTGAAAGAACAAACATATAAAAATTTAGAAATAATAATTGTAAATGACGGCTCTACGGATAATAGCCTTGAAATAGCAAAAAAATATGAAAAAGAAGATAAAAGAATTAATATTGTAGATATTGAAAATAATGGAGTAGGAAATGCTAGAAATGTAGGAATAAAAGGAGCAACGGGAAGATATATAACATTTCTTGATGCAGATGATTATATAGAACATAATATGTATGAAAAAATCATAAAAAAAATGGAAGAAACAAATGTAGAATTATTACGTTGTAATTTCATAAAAGAAGACGAAAAAGGAAATATAATTAAATCAAATAATGATTTATTAGACTTATCAAATAAAATACTAGATAAGAGTGAAATAAATAATAAACTTTTATTAAATATTTTTGAAGACAAGCTCCCTACATATGTATGTTTACTATTTGCAAAAACAGAAACAATAAAAAATAAACTTGAATTTAGAACAGATATTAGAATGATGGAAGATTTAATATTTTGTCTAGAATTATATATGAATATTAAACAAATATATTTATTTGACTTTAAATGTTATCATTATGTAAGATATGGCGAGAGTAGTACAAGAGCGCGTAAAAACCTAGTTAGAAATTATTATGATACGTTGAAGGTAATAGATTTTTTAGAAGATTTACTAAGCAAAAAAAATATTGCTGAAGATATATTTTCTACAATTTATACCACATATTCAACAATATTAATAAAATATATTCTAAGAACATTTCAAAAAGATGATGAGTATAGGATTTCATATGATGAAATGGTAAATTTAATAAAAAATACAGGAGCTATAAATATAATGAAGAATGCAAACTTTGTTAGAGAAGACAACAGTTATATAAATACAATTGGAAATTATATAAAAAAAGAAGATTATATTAATGCATATGAATATGCATTAAAAATAAAAGATAGGAATATTTAATTTATATTATTAAAAAATCAGAAAAAGTATAAAAAATAACTAGAATAAAAAAACTTCTAGTTATTTTTTAACTAGAAAATATTAAAATATTGCAAATATCTCTTATAGAAAAATTATAAAAAATGTATACAAAAATTAAAATTCATTATATAATATGTTTGAAAAATTATATAAACAAGGAGAACGGTATGAAACTAAAATCTATATTGTATGGTTTAGAAAATTTAAGAGCAAAAGGAGATTTAGACATAGATATACCAAACATAGAAAATGACTCTAGAAAAGTGCAACAAGGAGATATGTTTATTGCAATAAGAGGATTTAAAAATGATGGTACAGAATATATATTAGATGCAATAAAAAATGGTGCAAAAGTAGTATTAGCACCAGAAGACATAGATAAGAGTATAATAAAACAAATTCCAGAGGGAATTACAATAATACTACACCCAGATACGAGGTATGCACTAGCAATATGTTCTTGTAATTTTTATGATAATCCATCAAAAAAATTCAAACTAATAGGAGTAACAGGAACAAAAGGCAAAACTACTACAACTTATATGATGAGAGAAATATTAAAAGAGCAAGGCATAAAAACAGGATTAGTTGGAACAATAGCAATTTATAGTGGAGATATAAAACTTAAAGACAGTGACAGAACAACACCGGAAAGCTTAGAATTACAAAGAATGTTTGCACGAATGGTAGAAGACGGTTGCGAAGTAGTTATAATGGAAGTATCCTCTCAAAGTTTAAAACTCTCTAGAGTAGCAGGTTGTGATTTTGATATGGGAGTATTTACAAATTTTTCAGAAGATCATATAAGCCCAAAGGAACACCCGGATATGGAAGACTATTTGAATTCAAAGTTAAAGTTATTTACAATGTGCAAAAAAGCATTTGTAAATGTAGACAATATATATTCTTCTAAAATACTAAATGCATTAAAAGATTGCGATGTTAAAACATATGGCCTAGATAATACCGCCATGGTTTCAGCAAAAGATATTACAATAACAAATTCATATGTTGACTTTATAGTAAAACTAAATGCTAAAAATGAAAGAGTAAAAGTAGAAATCCCAGGAAGATTTAGTGTATATAATGCATTAGCTGCAATATGTGTTTGCCAACAACTAGGATGCGATACAGAGAGTATAAAAAAAGCTTTACAAGAAGTAAGAGTTCCAGGAAGAAGCGAATTGGTAAATAATAAGAAGAATTTAACAATAATGTTAGACTATGCACATTCACCAGAAAGTTTAGAAAGTATCTTACATGCTGTAAAAGGCTATACTAGAGGAAAAGTAATTTCAGTATTTGGCTGTGGAGGAGATAGAGATACAACTAAAAGAGCCATAATGGGCGAAATTTCTGGTAAAATTGCAGATTATACAATAATAACATCAGATAACCCACGAACAGAAGACCCAGAAGAAATAGTAAAAGAAGTAGAAAGTGGAATAAAAAGAACAAAAGGAAAATATGTATGTATAGTAGATAGAAAAAAAGCTATAGAGCATGCAATAAAAATGGCAACAAAAAATGATATAGTAGTATTGGCAGGAAAAGGTCATGAGACATATCAAGAAGTAAATGGCGTAAAAAATCCTTTTGACGAAAAAACAATTATAAAACAAATAATAAACAAAATGTAAGGAGAGAATTATGCAATATCAAATAAAAATATTATTGTTGTCATTTGTAATTACAATAATTACATCATTAGCAATAATACCAATATTAAAAAAATTAAAAGTTGGTCAAATGGAAAGAACAGAAGGTCCACAATCCCATTTAGGTAAACAAGGAACACCAACAATGGGGGGCATAATAATGATTTTAGTAATTACAGTATTAACAGGATTTCTGTGCTATGATTATATAAAAGATAATCAATCATCTGTTGCAAAAAACTTAATACCAATTGCAGCAGTATCAATAGGCTTTGGTCTAGTAGGATTTATAGATGATTTTAAAAAATTAGTTTTAAAAAACACAGAAGGACTAAAACCACTGTACAAAATGATAGGATTATTAATATTTTCAGTAGCATTTGTATTATACATAACAAATGTGCTAAATATCGGCACAGAAACATATATACCTTTTATAAAAACATATTTTACTTTACCAGTATGGTTATATATACCATTTGCAATACTTGTATTACTTGGAACATCAAATGCAGTAAATCTTACAGATGGAATAGATGGACTAGCAACAAGTGTAACAGCACTAATATTAACTTGTCTAACAGTAATAGGAATAATATTTAATATAAAGGAAATAGTTGTATTTGGAAGTATTACTATAGGAACATGCTTAGGATTTTTATTATTTAATTTAAACCCAGCAAAAATATTTATGGGAGATACAGGTTCATTAATGTTAGGTGGAGCAGTTGCTGGAATGGCATTATATTTAAAAATGCCATTATTATTACTAATAATAGCTTTAGTGCCAGTGATAGAAACATTATCTGTAATGATACAGGTAAGATATTTTAAGAAAACAGGAAATAGAATTTTTAAAATGACACCAATACACCACCATTTTGAATTATCAGGTTGGAACGAAAACAAAATAGTATCAATATTTAGTATTATAACATTAATGTTAAGTGTGGTAGGATTATTAGCAATATAATTATGAGAAAGGAGAATCCAATGACAAAAAGCAAAAAAACAATTTCAAGTTTTGTAAATAATCAATTTGATTTTATACTTTTTCTAATAATTATTATATTGCTATCATTAGGAATTGTTATGGTGCTATCAGCATCAGCTCCATCAGCAATTGCAGAATCTGGTAATAGTTATTCATATGTAAAAACGCAACTATTAGCTGCAGTAATTGGAATAGGGTTAATGATAGGTATTTCCAAAATAGACTATAGAATATATAAAAATTTTTATAAAATATTTTATGTAATATCTGTAGGAATATTGCCATTAGTGCTAATACCTGGATTGGGAGTAGAAGCAAATGGAGCAACAAGATGGATAGACTTAGGCTTTATACAATTTCAACCATCAGAAATTACTAAAATAGGGTTAATAATATTTTATGCAGGATATCTTACAGACCATAAGTCAGAACTAAAAAGCTTTAAAAATGGATTTGTAAGACCTTTATCATGGATAATTCCACCAATATTTATACTGTACTTTGTACAAAACCATTTAAGTGCATCTGTTGTTACAGCAGCAGTAACTTGTGTAATGATGATTATGGCAGGATGTAGGTTAATCTACTTTGTAATAACAGGTTTAATAGGTGCACTTGCAGTAACAGTAGGAATAATAGCATTGCAAGCCACGGGAAAAGGAGGATTCCGTATAAAAAGAATTATGTCTTTTATGGATCCTTGGGCAGATGCGACAGAAGTTGGATGGCAAGCAGTCCAAGGATTATATGCAATAGGTTCTGGTGGACTTTTTGGTGTAGGATTAGGAGAAAGTAAACAAAAATATTTATATATACCAGAACCACATAATGATTTTATATTTTCAATATTAGCTGAAGAATTAGGTTTTATAGGTTGTGTTATAGTAATTTTACTATTCGCAATATTTATTTGGAGAGGAATTTTAATAGCAATAAAATCGCCAGATATGTTTGGTAGTCTGTTGGCAACTGGAATAACAACATTAATAGGGATACAAGTAATTATAAATATAGGTGTTGTAACATCATCAATACCAAACACTGGAATGCCATTACCATTTTTTAGCTATGGAGGTACAGCATTATTAATTTTATTAAGCTCATGTGGAATTCTGCTAAATATTTCAAGAGCAGGAACTAAGGTATAAGGAGGAAAAAAATGAAGGTAATTATTGCTGCTGCAGGTACAGGTGGTCATATAAATCCAGGAATAGCAATTGCAAATAAAATAAAAAGTGAACAGCCAAATTCAGAAATAATATTTATAGGAACAGAAAGGGGACTAGAAAATGATTTAGTTCCAAGGGCTGGATATACCTTAAAAACAATAGAAGCATATGGATTTAGCAGAAAAGTTTCAATAGAAAATATAAAAGAAATGTATAAAACTTTTGCTTCAATAAAAGAGGCTAAAAAAATAATAGAAGAATTTAAGCCAGATGTTGTTATAGGTACTGGTGGATACATATGTGTTCCGGTTATGCTTGCTGCAAAATCAAAAAAAATCCCAACTGTATTACATGAGAGCAACGCATTCCCAGGAATAGCTGTAAAAATGTTATCAAAAAAAGTTAATCTGATATTAGTTGGATTTGAAGATGCAATAAAGAAATTACCAAAAGCTAAAAAAATTGTTGTAACAGGAACTCCAACTAAATTAAGAAAAATGGAATTGACAACAGAAGAAAAGAAAAAGATAACAAAAGAATTTGGCTTTAAAGATTATGAGCCAAGAGTATTAATATTTGGGGGAAGTCAAGGGGCACAAAGTATAAATGACAGCATGATAGAAATAATAACCGAAAAAAGCAATAGAGGATATCAAATTATATGGGCAGCAGGCCCATCGCAGTATGACATAATAAAAGAAAAATTAAATGAAAAAGGAATAGATATAAACAATATACAAAGTGTAAGAGTAGTACCATATATTTATAATATGCAAGAAATTATGAACTATGCAGACCTTGTAGTTTCAAGAAGTGGAGCAATGACAGTAACAGAAGTTGCACTATTAGGAAAACCAGCTATATTTATTCCATTTCCTCATGCAACGGAAAATCATCAAGAATATAATGCAAGAGTTTTAGAAGATGCTTGCGCGGCAAGGGTAATATTAGACAAAAACTTAACTGGCACAATGTTAGATCAAAACATATATAGTATAATATCTAACACAGAAGTACTAAAAAAGATGGGACAAAATGCGACAAAAATAGCCATAAATGATGTCGAAGATAAAATATATAAAGAAATAATTAAAATAATAAAACAATAATTGTCGAAAAACATAAAAAACGAACGAACTAAAATGCTTGAACTTCTAGCAAATATGATATATATTGAACATATCTTAACAAAGGAAGGGATAAGTATGAATAACATAAAAGAGCTTTATGGAGAAGCAATAATTGATTCTAGAGATTCAGAAGAGTTAAACATAGGAGAAAGAATAAAATTAGAATATTATAAAACAATTAGCAAACTCTTTGCGAATGGAAACAGAGAAACATATGGAATAGGCATAGTAAAAAAGTACAAAGACACTAAAAAGGAAAAAATAGAAAGTAGAGAAATAAATAATATTTTATTAGAAGAAAAGCAAACAGAAAAATTATTAAAAATATTAATAAACAATAAAGTAACGCCAATAGCACTAGATGATGTATTAACAGACCTAATAAGAGCATAAAATTATACAGTAAAAGCCTTCTTTTGGATTTATTATTCCAAAGAAGGCTTTTTGTGGGGAAAAAGAATTATATATCTAATGCATTAAACTTTTAATTTTTTAATAATTAGAATTTCATTTTTTAATTTATCAATAATATCTTTTCTAGTAATAACAGCTTGTCTGTATTCATTCAAAACTTGAAGGAAATTATCAAAGGTTTCGCCATCTTGCAAAAGCATTCTAATACCCTCTCTATAATAGTTTTGAGTTTTTTCCTTAGTAGCTTTAAGCATTTTAATACTGTAGCTTTCCATTAATTCCAATCTTTTAATTTGAGATTGCAAATACTTAATATAATCCCAAATACAAGAAATCTCGTAATTGGTATCATCAATAACAACTTTAAATAAAACTTTTAAAACTTTTCCGTTTATTTTACCTAACTTTTTATTCTCATTTAATTGGTCTAAAGCAACAAGAACAGGGTCAGGTCTTGCATCTTTTATTAAATCACGTAGGGTTTCTGAAATATTTACGTGTGTTGTATATCTTCTTTTGGTAACAATAGCATCATATTCATCAGCAACTCTAATAATTTGAGCACAATAAGGAATGTTTTCTTTAGTTACACCATTAGGATAGCCAGTTCCATTTAAAGCTTCATGATGGTATAAAGGGCCAACAGCATAAGGACGCAATTCTAAATCCTTTATACACATTTCATAACCTAAAGTAGTATGAGTTTTCATTATTTCATATTCTTCAGGTGTTAATTTATCAGGTTTATTTAATATACTTAAAGGAATAAACATTTTGCCAATGTCATGCAAATAAGCACAAATTGTACAATAAACAGTATAACTATTATTGCAGTTCAAATATTGGCAAATTCTGCAAACAAGATTAGCAACATTTTCGCTATGCCTTTTAGTAAAAAAATCAAGATTACCTAAAACATTTAACTGGTATCTCATAGTCTTATCTAAATTATACGATTTTAGAGCAGTAGGACTATAAAAATCTATTTTTGAATCTCTCATAACAACTCCTTTTTACACATAAAGTGTACCTTTTCATTAGCGGTATATAAAATATAATACTACATATGCAGTTTTTTATCAACAAAAAAAATATAAAAAATTGACAAAATATTTAATACTGTATATACTTAAGCAAAAGAGAAGCTCTAACTACTATTAAGAAAGGAAAGAAAAGAAGAGATGTCTAAAATATTAATAAAAAATGGAAAAGCTTTAATTATTAAAAATAACGATGTTGTGATAGAAGAGATAAATATTTTAATTGAAAACGGCAAAATAAAAAAGATGGAAAAAAATTTAGAAGATAGTGAAGCATATATAATAAATGCGAAAAATAAAATTATAATGCCAGGACTAATAAATGCACATTCACATGTACCAATGAGCATATTTAGGGAAACAACAGAAGGATGTAGTTTATACGAATGGTTAAATGAAAAAATATGGCCAAGGGAAGAAAAACTAACAGAAGAGGATATATATAATGCAAGTATGTTGTCATTTATAGAAATGATAAGAACAGGCTGTACTTGTATAAATGACCAATATTTTATGTCAGAACAAATAAGAAAAGCAGCAGAGAAAAGCAAAATAAGGTTAGTTCTAACCAGAACAATTACATCAACAGATGGGGAAGAAGGCACTGATAAAAGAATAGCTGAATTTGAACATTTATATGAAACGCGAGATAAACAAAATGATTTAATAACATATACTGTAGCTCCACATAGTTTTTATACTTGTTCAGACAATTGCTTAGAAAAGGTTTCTAAAATAGCATCAAAATATAATTTGCCAGTACATGTACACTTTTTGGAAAGCATAGATGAAATAGAAGATATAAAAAAACAACATGGGCAAAAAGCAATATATGTACTAAAAAAATACTTTGGTAATACGCATAACATATTGGCACATGGTGTTAAGTTAGATGATGAAGACATAGAAATTTTAAAAACAATGGATTGTAGCATAGTACATAATCCAATATCAAATTTAAGATTAGGTTGTAAAATAGCAGACACAACTAAATACATAAAAAACGGGTTAAATGTTGCATTAGGAACAGATGGGCAAGGTTCAGGAAGTAATTTGGATATGTTTGATGCAATGAGAGTAGCTTGTTTAATACAAGGTGGCATACATGAAAATGAAGCAAGAATAACAGCAAAAGACGTTATAAAAATGGCAACAATAAATGGAGCAAAAGCATTAAAATTGGAAGATAAAGTAGGAAATTTAGAAGAAGGCAAACAAGCAGATATAATAATAGTAGATACAGAAGAAAAGCTAGACAATATAAAAATGATACCAAATTTAAACCAAATTGCAAACTTAGTATATAACACAAGTGGACTAAATGTGGAAACAACAATTGTAAATGGAGAAATCCTAATGGAAAACAAGCAAATAAAACATATAGATGTGGACAACATAATAAGAAATGTAAATAAAATGAATAATTGAAATTCATTTACCAAAAAACGTGAAAACACTGGACTTTTACGGCATTTTGTGGTATAATTTTAATATAAATGGGTTAAAATAAAATTAATTTTGGAGGTACTTAAAAATGTTTAACGAAGAAGTATTTAAATTTGATATAGATAATATAAAAAATGATTTAGCAATAGAAGGAATGGAAATAACAAATGCAGATGTAGACATGTATAGAAGATTTGCAAATGATGAATTAAATATGCCACAATTAATAGAAATAATAAAAAATCAAAGTTTATAAAATTAAAATTACACAAAAAACTGCCAATAAACAAAAGGCAGTTTTTAATTGTAAAAAGTGTAGAAAGGAAAAATTATGAGAGACATATATGAAACCTATAACTCTAAATATTGCTATCCAGGAACCACTGTATTAAAAAATAAATTAAACATAATGAACATAGAAAAATTGCAAACATATGAAGCAAAAATCACAGCTGCAAAATCCTTAGGCTTAAGAAAATCAGGTATAACAGGAAACTTTGACTCAAACCATATTAAACAGATTCATAAATACCTATTTGAAGACGTATATCCATTTGCAGGACAATTTAGAACAGAAAATATAGCAAAAGGAGAGTTTAGATTTGCTCAATTTGAATATATAGAAACAGAACTTGAAAGCTTATTAAATAAGCTAAAAAAAGAAGAATATTTGCAAGGATTAAATAAAAAAGACTTAGCAACAAAATTAGCATACTATTTAGCAGAACTAAACGTATTACATCCATTCAGAGAGGGAAATGGAAGAACAAACAGAGAATTTATAAGACAATTAGCATTAAAAAATGGCTATCAGTTAGACTTAAAAAAAGCCAAAGCAGAGGAAATATTAGAAGCGAGCATAGAATCAATAGTAGACACAAAAAAATTAGAAGAAATAATCTATGAATGCCTACAATTAGGGACTGCTCCAAATTGTCCTTAGTGACAATTTGGGCTGTCCATATGTTGAATTTTTAGGTATACCAGAACAAAAGCCATTATTAGAAAAAGATTTAGAATATAAATTGATAAATCATATTGAAAAATTTTTGTTAGAATTAGGAAAAGGTTTTATGTTTGTTGGCTCACAACAAAGAATTACAATAGGAAATATTCATTACTATGTAGATATGGTATTCTACAATAAAATCCTAAAAACCTATGTTTTAATTGATTTGAAAATGGAAAATTTGAAACCAGAAAATTTCGGACAAATGAATATGTACTTGAATTATTACGAAGAAGAAATAAATGAAGAAGGAGATAATAAGCCAATAGGAATTATACTTTGTGCTGATAAAGATAATGTTGTTGCAAATAATATTATTAAAATTAAAAATTTTTGCTTTGAGTTTAAGGAATTAAACTCAAGGCTTTTTTATGGAAATCTTTTATCTAACCAGTATAACGGGCGATTAAAATCGTTCGCCAAAATGGGGCAAAAAAAAGAGGGGGCAGATGCCACCCTCCAATAAAGGTTTTCTCGAAGACCCATATATGGGAAAACATTACCTTATTTGGATGAATATGATACCATCCTGCCAGCAAAGATCGATACCAAGTTCGTACAGCTCGCCGTAAAGGGTAGCATAACCCATATAACAAAAATTATTTAACTGGTCAATCTTTTTTCCAAGGGCGGAATCGGCGCGTATGAATGTTATCCCACGTTCACGCAGCCTCAGTATCCTTTTAGCTGCCCGTTTTACCCTTCTGGCCATCCTTTCTTGATATTTTTCCATAAGTTTCTTTTCCCTTGCTTTCTTTTTTTCTTCCTTTTTCATAATAAGGGGACCTTTCTTTTACTAACATCCTATTGGATATTGTACCTTTATTATACCATATACTTCACATAAAGTCAAGAATTATGTAAAATCTGTAAAAAATATTGCGTTATTTAAAAAAATGGGATATAATTAATTATTAAATTAAGGGGATAGTGAATAAGCATGCCTAATAAAGAAACTCATAGAGCATTTAACCAGTTGTTAAATACTTTTTTAGAAATTAATAATAAAGAGGAAGAGTTGGCACAAGATGGTACTAGTAGTATAAAATTAGTACCTATATTTTTGTATAATGATACAGATAAAAAACTAAAGGTAGAATTTAAAATTGGAAACAAACAATTAACTAAGATTAATAATCTTCCAGATTTTTTTGAAAGAATGCTTAATAGAGAAAAATATAAATATAACAATGTGCTAGAGTTTATACATGAGGAAAATGCTTTTGAAGAGCAAAGTAGGCCTTTGCTAAAATTTTTATTAAAATATGCAGAAATAATTAAATATGCAAATGATGTAAATAATAACTATGCATATTATGGAAGAAACTTTAATGTGAATAATGTGGTACTATCAAATACAGGTTTAGATGAACTATTTGAAATATTAAAAGGGAAAACAGTAGAATTTGAAACAAAAACAGGAGAAAGAAAAATTCAATTTATAGATGAGCCAATAGATATAAAATTTATATTAGAAAAATCAGATGAAAATACATATTGTTTAACACCTAATATAGATGTGTATGGGTATGATATATTTTATGGAAAAAATTATTCCTATTTTTTGATTGATAATAAGATGCACAAATGTTTACCAAAAGTGGAAAATAGGAACTTAGAATTGCTAGAAGTGTATAAAAAAAATTATACTCAATCAATAGTATTTAACGAAAATAATTTAAGAAATTTTTTTGCAATTGTTGTACCAAAAATAAAAGATAATTTTGAAATAAAAAATATAGACAAAGAACAAATAGAAAAATACATGCCTAAAGATTTGTATGTAAAAATATATTTGGATTATAACGAAAAAGGTTATATAGTAGCAGATGTTAAATTCTGTTATGGAAATGTGGAATTTAATCCAATAAAAAACGTAAATTTGGAAATAACAAGAAACGCTATACAGGAAAATGAAGTACTTGATACATTTGTACAAACAGGTTTTATGCTTGATAGTGCAAACGCAAGATTAGTATTAGCAAATGATGAAAAAATATATAATTTTTTATCAAAAGAAATAGAAGATTATATGAAAAAATTTGAAGTCTTGGTTGCAGAAGACTTCAAAAAAAAGGACATAAAAAAAATAAAAATAAAATCAATAGGAGTAAAAATAGAAAACAATTTATTAGACATAAACTTGGAAGATTTTAAATTTAATATTTATGAAATAAAAGATATCATAAATAAATACAAACTAAGAAAGAAATTTTATAGATTAAAAGATGGAACCTATATTTCTTTAGAAAAAAATAGTAGTTTGGATTTTCTGGAAAATTTGACAGATAACATAGAAATAGAAGATGAAAATGTAGAAGAAAATTCAATAAAATTGCCAATATATAGAGCTTTATATTTAGAAAAGATATTTAAAAACATGCCTAATACTAATATACAAAAAAATGAGTATTATAAGAATATGATTAGCCAAATAGAAGATAGGCAAATAGATTTAAGTACAAAAATTCCACCAAAATTAAATGCAGAATTAAGAACATATCAAAAAATAGGTTATAAATGGTTGAGAACATTAGAACAATATAAAATGGGAGGAATTTTAGCAGATGATATGGGCTTAGGAAAAACAATACAATTATTAGCTGTTATACTTTCATATGTTCAGAAAAACAAAGGGAATGTAAAGCCCTCTATAATAATATGCCCAAGTTCTTTAGCACTAAATTGGTATAATGAAATTCAAAAATTTACTTCCACGTTAAAAGCATTAGTAATAAGTGGTGATTACTTAGAGAGAAAAAGAAAAATAGAAGAAATAGGCAAATATCAAGTAATAATTACATCATATGATTCTTTAAAAAGAGACATAGATTTATATAAAAATTATTGTTTTAAATATGTTGTAGCAGATGAGGCACAATATATAAAAAATAATAATACAAAGAACTCAAAGGCAATAAAAACAATTAATGCAGAAACAAAATTTGCATTAACAGGAACACCGATAGAAAACTCACTTTCTGAGTTATGGTCAATATTTGATTTTATAATGCCTGGTTATTTATACAAATATAAAAAATTTAAAGAACTATATGAAACACCTATAATAAAAGAACAAAATGAAGATGTAATGAACAAGTTAAAAAAACAAATTGAGCCATTTGTTTTAAGAAGAACAAAAGGGGAGGTTTTAACAGAACTTCCGGACAAAACTGTAACTATATTGAATAATGAAATGTCAGAAGAGCAATATAATATATATATGTCATATATGGCACAAGCTAGAAAAGAAATAATGAGCCAGATAGATATAAACGGATTTGAAAAAAGTCAAATAAAAATATTATCACTGTTAATGAGATTAAGACAAATATGCTGCCATCCAAAATTATTTTTAAGAGAATATGAGGGAGAAAGCAGTAAGCTAAACCAATGTATAGAAATAATACAAGATGCTGTATTAGGAGGACACAAAATACTACTGTTTTCAAGCTATACTTCAATGTTTGAAATAATAGAGGAAAAATTGAAAAACATTGGAGTAAAATATCTTAAATTAACAGGACAAACTAAAGTTGGAGAAAGAATAGAGTTAGTAGATAAATTTAATACAAATGAAAATATAAAAGTATTTTTGATTTCGTTAAAAGCAGGTGGAACAGGTTTAAACCTTACAGGAGCTGACATGGTAATACATTATGACCCATGGTGGAATTTGTCTGCAGAAAACCAAGCAACAGATAGAACATATAGAATAGGTCAAAAAAGAAATGTACAAGTATATAAACTAATTACAAAAAACTCAATAGAAGAAAAAATATATGAACTACAACAGAAAAAAGCAAAATTAATAGATAATATGTTATCAACAGATGCAACTTTTATAAATAAATTATCAAAAGATGATATATTAGCACTGTTTGAATAAGAAATAAGCAAGAAAGTTTCAAAAATTTGTTTTAATAAAGTATATATTATATTAAAAAGAGGGAAAACCCTCTTTTTAATATTGTATGTTTTTTGTTGTTCCGTCTGTTAATAATACTTTTATACTCTCTGGCCCGCCATTTCCTAAGAATTCAGCTACACCACTGGCAACTTTGATTTTTTGTTGGTTAGGATCACTTGAATTTGGATCATGTATTACATATAAATCGTTATTTTTTGTTATAAAATATAAATCTATATCGTTAAATACTGATTTAGTTACTTTGTATAAATATTTAGCATTAGTATTTTCAATTAATACTGCTCCCATACTTTCGCTTATGGCAATTGAACCATTTTCTATTGAAGCCACTACATCAGTATCATGACTAGGTGAACCATAATATGTAACACTATCTATTAGTGTTACAGTAGTATATCTATAAAAATCATTTGTTGTATATTTAATGGTATTTGTGGTTTCATTATCATCATCAAAAGAAGTAGATTCACTTGAATTAAGTGGCACTTGTATAAATGAATTTTTTCCATTATTTTTGTTATTAACATTGTTTTTAAAATCTAATAATACTTTTTCAATATAAAATTTATCACTTGTGTCATCGCTTTTGATGTTGTTATATTTAATAATAGCAGAAACTAGAGTACATACAACAAGCACAACAAATATTATAATAGCTATAATTGCAGGGACCATAGAAGTTTTTGGCTCTTCTTCTCCTTTTAATCTTATATGAGTATTTTGTGCTTTCCAGTTTTCCATTTTAATAGGTAACCAAAAGCCATAAATTCCAAATGTAATAACAGTTAAAAACCACCATAACAAATAATGACCAATTAAACTTAAAGAACTTCCATTAAATACAATTCTTTTGCGATTTATAATGGTGTGTTTTGCAAGCCATTTTTGCTTGTAACATATTCCAAAAGGATATAGTATTCCTAAAGAAATAATAGTTAGGAAATTGCAAAGTAAATTTACACCTATTACTCCTAAAACCCCACCATCAAAATAGCTTTCACCTTTTACAAATGTTTCATCTTCAAAGTGAATATTTGAAACTATCCATTGTTCCTTTCTTATTGGAATCCAAAAACTATAAATTCCCAATGTTATAATAGTAAAAAATATCCATTTAAACTTTTGTACAAATAAAGAGGCGCCAGTTCCTTCAAATTTTAATCTTTTTCCATTGTAAATAGTATGGTCTATTTTATAAGCAATTAATAATTTCTCTGCCCATGCAGATGCTATTCCTAAAGTAGCAGCAGTTATTAGAAAAGATAAAATGCCATATCCAATTAATTCTAGGACTTTGCCATCAAAATAGGAATCAGTTCTTTCCACTTTTTTTTCTACTTTAATTTCGTCATATACTGACTCTGTTTCACTTTGTTCAGTCTTTTGTTCGTTCATTATAAGATTTCCTCCCCTTTTTTATTTTATATAATTATAGTAGTATACAAATTAAAAAAAATCAAGCAAATATAGATATATAACAATGAAAAATATTGAAAAGATAGATAATACATGGTATAATCATTATGTTAATACGTAATTGCGTAATGCAGAAAGGAGAAAAAATGAAAATTTTTTTTGAAACGCAAAGCTCTGAAGTCACAGGATCCAGTCACTTAGTGACTATAATAAGAGACAACAAACCGCTAAGGATATTAGTGGATTGTGGTAAATTTCAGGGAGAAGCCGAAAAAGAAAAAAATAGGTTCTTCGGATTTGAACCTGATAAAATAGATGTGGTGTTTGTGACGCATGCACATTACGACCACATTGGAAGAATCCCGCAACTCATTAAAAGTGGTTTTAAAGGAATAATCATCTCTAATGAGGTGACAAGGAGAAGAGCCCAGATATCTCTGGGAAGAAGTAACAACTTTGTTTTTTCACAGTGGAAACACGTTGAAGAAACATTTTTATACTCTTTTTCAAGGGAGATAAAATTTGCATTTTTTAAAAATGCACACATTGTGGGCGCAACTGCGCTATTTCTCCGGGTAGAGAACCATAATTACTCTGAGAATTACCTGTTTACAGGTGATTATTTAGAGAAAAGTAGTTTTGCCCAAACATGGTTTCCAGAATGGGTGTATAGGTTGCCACTGACAATTGTGGCTGAAACGACGTATGGGACAGGAGTAAAAAAGGAGCATGGCAAATTTGAAAGGGAATTAAAGGAGTGGATGAGATCTCCAAGTCATACAGCAGTTGTTCCTGTATTTGCTATGGAGCGGGGACAGGTAATCCTTAAGAAAATTGGCGAGATGCAGAAAAAAAGAAAAATTTCTGCAAATATCCCAATTTTTATACAAGGCGAAAGTCTTGTTGATTACACCAATCAATATTTGGCTGAAGGTTTAATCCCGTATCAGCCCAATGTTATCCCTGTACCTACTAATGTAGGTATAAGAACATTGCCACAATATAAGATTGTTGTAACAACTCCTGGAATGGGCAAGGATGGAGCTTCTCGTACGTGGATAGAACATGCCAAAAAGAACAAAAATATTATGCTTTTTAAAGTAGGCTATGCACCAGAAACAGCTCCCATGGGAAGACTGGGCCAAATGAATGTCAAATTCATGGAGACCAATGAGTTTGGCTCACATTGTACAGGAGAAGAGATGATAGAATTTCTATCACGATTCGAATGTATAAAAAACGTTATTTTAGTGCATGGTAACATGAGCACTAAGAGAATAATGTGTGAAGCAATTAGGGAAAGGAGAATTGCTTCAAAAGTTTGGATTCTTGAACCAGGTGAATTTATCTGGAAAGATCTGAACAACTAAAATTACAAGGACACTCTATTTTAGAGTGTCCTTCTTTCATAAATAATTAGTAATGAAAAGAAAAATGTTAAATTTTACTTGTACAACTAAATAAATTATGATAGAATATTTGACATAAGATTTGGGAGGAAACATATGTATAGAAACAAAAATTGTGGAGAATTAAATATTAAAAATGTAGGAGAAAATGTAGTAATAGCTGGATGGGTTCAAAGAATAAGAAATTTAGGCTCAATGAAATTTATAGACTTAAGAGATCAATTTGGCATAACTCAAATAATTGTAAATGATAATTGTGCAGATAATCTTGTAACAGAGTGTGTTATTCAAGTTGATGGAACAGTAATAGAAAGAACAAATAAAAATTCTAAAATACCTACAGGCGAAATAGAAATAGAAGCAAAAAAAATAGAAGTGCTTGGAACGTGTAAAAACATATTACCATTTGAAGTAAATTCGGAAAAAGCAGCAGATGCAAGAGAAGACTTAAGATTAGAATATAGATTTTTAGATTTGAGAAACGAGAAATTGCATAAAACAATTATACTTCGTAGTGAAATAATGAAAACTATTAGAAATAAAATGGACGAGCTTGGTTTTACAGAAATACAAACACCAATACTTGCAAATTCTTCGCCAGAAGGTGCAAGAGATTTCTTGGTACCAAGCAGATTACACCCAGGAGAGTTCTATGCTCTACCTCAAGCACCACAACAATTTAAACAATTGTTAATGGTTTCTGGATTTGATAAATATTATCAAATAGCACCATGTTTTAGAGATGAGGACCCTAGAGCAGACAGAGCACCAGGCGAGTTTTATCAATTAGACTTTGAAATGAGTTTTGCAGAACAAAAAGATGTATTGTCAGTATTAGAAGATATTTTTACAACAATATTTAAAAAACATACAAACTGGAAGATTACAGACACTCCATTTCCTCGTATACCATATAAAGAAGCAATGGAAAGATACGGTAGTGATAAACCAGATTTGAGAAATCCATTAATTATACAGGATGTAACACAATTATTTAAAGATACAGAATTTAATGCTTTTAAAGGAAAAACTATAAAAGCAATAATAGTAGAGAATGGTGCAGAACAAGGAAGAAAATTCTTTGATAATATGGGAGAATATGCTGTAAATGAACTAGAAGCAAAAGGATTAGCCTGGGTTAAATTTGAAAAGGAAAATGAGATTACAGGCGGAATAGCTAAATTTATAACTAAAGAAATAAAAAAAGGGTTAGAAGAAATTGGTGCTAAACCAAACGTTGCAATTTTCTTTATTGCAGATGAATTTAAAAAAGCACAAAAAATAGCAGGTGGAGTAAGATTAGAATTGGGTAAAAGATTAGATTTAATTGAAAAGGGAGTATATAAATTCTGCTTTATAGTTGACTTCCCAATGTATGAATTATCAGAGGAAGGAACAGTAGATTTTAATCATAATCCATTTTCAATGCCACAAGGAGGTATGGAAGCATTAATAACAAAAAATCCACTAGATATTTTGGCTTACCAATATGATGCTGTATGCAATGGGTATGAAATAACATCAGGTGCAGTAAGAAACCATAGCCCAGAGATAATGGTTAAAGCATTTGAAATTGCGGGATATGAAGAAGAAACAATTAAAACAAAATTTGGGGCATTATATAACGCGTTCCAATATGGTACACCACCGCATGCAGGAGCAGCAGCTGGATTAGACAGATTAGTAATGCTTGCAGCAAACTCTGACAATATAAGAGAAGTTATTGCTTTCCCTAAAAATAAAAAGGCAAGAGATTTGCTAATGAGAGCACCAAGCAAAGTAACAGAACAACAATTAAAAGATGTACATATAAAAATAGATGAATAAAGGTTTTGACTCAAGGAAGGATAAAGAAAAAATGAAAAAGGTTTTAATAGGAATGAGTGGAGGGGTAGATAGCTCAGTATCTGCCCTTCTTTTAAAAGAAAAGGGATATGAAGTAATTGGTGCAACAATGAAACTATGGGAAAGTGATGACGAATGTGTTGAGGGTGGATGTTGTAATTTAAACTCTACAATGGATGCAAAAAGAGTATGTGATGTTTTGAATATACCACATTATGTATTAAATTTTAAGGAAGAATTTAATAAATGTGTAATACAAGATTTTATATCTGAGTATAAAAAATTCAGAACTCCAAACCCATGTATAGAATGTAATAAATACTTGAAATTTGGCATGATGTATGAAATGGCAAAAAAACTGAATTGTGATTATATTGCAACAGGGCATTATGCAAAAATCGAATATAGCGAAAAATATAAGCAATATGTATTAAAAAAATCAAATGCAGGAAAAAAAGACCAGAGCTATGTGCTATATAATTTGCCAAGACAGATGACAGATAAGGTACTATTCCCATTAGGGGATTTTGAGAATAAAGAGCAAATAAGAAAAATTGCAGAGGAGCATAATTTGCAAGTGGCAAGAAAGCCGGATAGTGAAGATATATGCTTTATACCAGAAGGAGATTATAAAAAATTTTTAGAGGCAAATTCTGATTTAAAAGCAAAGGTTGGAAATATAGTAAATACTGAAGGAAAAATCCTAGGAAAACATGAAGGACTTTATAAATATACAATTGGGCAAAGAAAGGGCCTTGGAATTTCAAATGAAGTTCCACTATTTGTAAAAGGATTTAATCCCAAAAAAAATGAATTAATAGTTGGGGAAGAAACAGAAATATTTTCAAAAGAGGCAATAGCAAATGAAATAAATTTAATATTAATGGATGAAATAACAAGGCCGATGGATGTAAAAGCAAAAATAAGATATGCTGCAAAAGAAGCTGAATGTACAATTCACCCAGAAGAAGAAGGCAAAATAAGAGTAGTATTTAATCAGCCACAAAGAGCAATAACACCAGGACAATCAGTGGTATTTTATATAGATGATATTGTACTTGGTGGAGGTAAAATTTGTGATTTGTAAAAATTAAATGTTTTAATAAAAGGAATTGAATTTATATGGAAATAGAAAAAAACAAAGCAATAATAGAGGCAATTTTGTATTCGGCAGGTAGAGAAGTTAAGATGACAGAACTTATGTCAGCTTTGGAATTAGGAGCAAACGAAATTGCTAATATAATAGAAAGTATGAAAGAAGATTATAAGAATTTAAATAGAGGGATAGAAATAATAGAAATTGAAGGCTCATATCAACTATGTACTAAAAAAGAGTATTTTGATTATATATATCCAATATTTGACAATAGAGCGAAACCAAACTTATCACAGGCAGCACTGGAAACACTCGCTATTATTGCATATAATCCTAAAATTACAAGAGCAGAAATAGAAGCAATAAGAGGGGTAAATTCGGATGGAACAATATATAAATTATTAGAGTATAATTTAATTGCAGAGTCAGGAAAATCAGATGCACCAGGTAGACCAATGACATTTTCTACAACCACACATTTTTTGAAAATGTTTGGAATGTCAAATCTAAGTGATTTGCCAGATTTACCAAAATACAAACTTGATGAAAATAGACAAATAGTAATAGACGAAATTATAGAGGAAAAAGCAGAGGCTCCTATACCGAGTGAGCAGGAAGAAGAACAAGAAAATGATGGGGCAGTTGTCTAAAGTATGCCTTAAGGAAGGAATGAAAATAAATGAAGTTAAGTGAAAGTTTTTTTTATACAATAAGGGAAGATTTGAAAGACGAGGAGTCTATAAGTGGAAATTTATTAGTTAAAAGTGGTATGTTTAAAAAAGTTGGAAATGGAATTTATATGAAATTGCCACTAGGACAAAAAGTAGTAGATAATGTTAAAAATATAATAAGAAAACATATGAATGAAGCAGGAGCTAAAGAAGTAACAATGCCATTATTACTTCCTATAGATGTATTTCAAAAATCAGGACGATATGAATTGTTTGGACCTTCTATCTTTCAATTAAATGACAGATATAATAGACCATATGCTTTGGGACCAACTCATGAAGAATTCTTTGTATTGGCAGCAATGATGAAATCTAAATCATATAAGGATTTTCCATACACTTTATATCAAATAGGAAATAAATATAGAGATGAAATAAGACCAAGATTAGGACTAATAAGAACAAGAGAATTTACAATGAAAGATGCATACAGTTTTGATATAAATCAAGAAGAATCAGATAAATCTTATCAAAAGCAATTTGAGGCATATAATAAGATTTGCCAAGAAATAGGGCTAAACTATGTTGTCGTTAGAGCAGATACTGGAATAATGGGCGGATTGCTATCAGAGGAATTTCAAGCAGTAACAGATGTAGGAGAAGATATTTTGGTATTGTGCGATAATTGTGATTATGCTTCTAACATAGAAGTAAGTAAATGTATTGATGAAGAAATGGAAAACAAAGAGGAAAAGAAAAAATATGAAAAGATAAATACACCACATATGGGAACAATAGATGAACTAACAAATTATTTACAGGAGAACCCGGAAAAATTTGTAAAGACGCTAATATACAATGTTGATGGTAAATTTTATGCATGTATGGTACAGGGAAACAAAGATGTAAACGAAGTAAAACTTCAGAAATTGTTAAATGCAAAGGAAGTTGTACTAGCAGAAGCAGAAGATGTAAAGAGAATTACAAATGCAGAAGTAGGATTTGCGGGGCCAATAGGACTAAATATTCCTATTATAATGGATAATGGAATTAAATATATGAAAAACTTTTTAGTAGGAGCAAATGAAACAAATTATCATTATATAAATGTAAATATAGATGATTTTAAACCAGAAATTGTTGCAGACATAAGAAACATACAAGAAGGAGATTTATGTCCAAAATGTAAAGGACACATACACTTTAAAAAAGGTATAGAAGTAGGAAACACATTTAAACTGGGAACAAAATATTCGTCAAGCTTAGGCTTAAATTATTTGGACGAAAATAATGAATTAAAACCAGTTGTAATGGGATCATATGGGATAGGTGTAGAAAGAATGATAGCAGCAGTAGTAGAGCAAAACCATGATGACAAAGGAATTATATGGCCAATGAATATAGCACCATATAAGGTATGTATAGTTTTAATAAGCAACAAAGACGAAAAGCAGAAGCAAATAGCAGAACAAATTTATACAGAGTTACAGAATATGGGCATAGAAACTATATTAGATGATAGAGATGAGAGACCAGGAGTAAAATTTAATGATATGGATTTAATTGGAATACCATTAAGAATAACTGTAGGAAAAAAAGTCGAAGAAGGACTAATAGAGCTAAAACAGAGAAAAGAGACAGAAAGCGAATTAGTAAAATTAGAAGAAATAAAAGAAACAATAAAGAAGTTCCTGAAATAGGAACTTCTTTTTGACAAAAAACTGTGCACAATTTTTTGTTATTTATGCATTTATAGCATTTAATTTTTTTGCTAAATTAGATTTTTTTCTAGCAGCTGTGTTTTTTACAATAACACCTTTTGTACAAGCTTGATCTATTTTCTTTGTAGCTTCTGAGAATAACTTTGTAGCTTCTTCTACGTTTTTATTTTCAACAGCTTGTTCAAACTTTTTAACAGCTGATTTGTATCCAGATTTAATCATATTATTTCTAGCAGTTTTCTTTTCGATAACGCTAACACGTTTAATTGCAGATTTAATATTTGGCATAATTTGCACCTCCCTTTAAGTTAGTAAATAATAACAAAATATATTTTAACACGGAAATACGAAATTTGCAAGAGGTTAGCAAAAAAAACTTGTTATGTGCTAATTATCTTTTGAAATTCCGTTTAAAGCTTAAAAACAGAATTAAGTTTGTG
>ERZ772821.19-NODE-19-length-195897-cov-19.849481_pt1 | contig 195897 bp, 232 predicted proteins | sample MGYA00580859_ERZ772821 | MGnify/ENA primary metagenome ERZ772821 (study PRJEB29015, sample SAMEA2737674) | human gut metagenome | biome: human gut; feature: human-associated habitat; material: faeces | place: China | collected 2012 ...
ATCACCGTCATCAAACAGCTCTTCCTGCCCGTTGTATGTCTTCAATGCCCAGTAGACATCCGGGTACAGCGCTTTTAGCGCGTTGTAAATCGGAAGAAACAGGACCGTATCTCCCAGACCGTGCGCAAACAGCAATCGAACACGCAGGCCCGGACGCAAATACTCCACCAATTTCTTTCCCTGAAACTCTCGAACTTCAATCATAGCGATTCTACTCTCTGTTTGATGTTGGATCGTATCGAACGGTACTCAATATACCACCGCTACAATGCATCTGCCAGAGTCTTTTTGTGCGGCGTTCTACAGATAAAATCAGCTGCGCGATGTGTGAGATGCCTCACGTTTTTCAGCCAGCCGTAATAGCGCCTGCCGTAAACGCTGCAACTCTGCCGGCTGCTGTTCCTGTATACGAAGACCGGTCGTCCACAAAGAGTGGTCATCCTTCACATGAATGTTACTGCCCTCAGGTGCAATGTCTCCCAATACAAGCGGATTCATTCGAACAAAGGCGTTCGGAATCGTTTTCGCGGTATAATCCTTCGGTCGGATATTTTTCCACATACCGACCGTATTCGGTTTGTCCCACCCGAACAGCTTTACTTTCGCCGCATACAGCGGGTCTGCAGATACAGGATCCAACGTATACATTGACTGAATTGGATGCTTGGCACGCTCCGCCGCTTTCAGCGCTCCGCCTCCACCCATACTGAATCCCACAAGGCTCACAGTATCCTGTGGACGAAGAGAATCAATGAAGTTCACAGCAGTGTCGATCTCTCCATACGGAATCACCGCAGTATTCTTCGACGCTTTTGTGGGAACCGGACGCTTCTCTTCGCCGGCACCCGGCATATAAACGACATAGTGCTGACCGGGTGTGTTAAGATCTTTTGAAACAGCAGGCAGCACAGGCAACTGTCCTTTCCGTTTCTTCGTATACAGACCACCGGTATGTTCTAGAATGTTCTGTTTCAGCGCATATGTTCCCAATCCACCCAAACCAAGGGCACCTGCCCCAATCAATGTATTGCGCAACCGTCGCTTTTTACCGCTCAGCAGAAATCCGAGCAGTCCGCCAATACCCGCACCCACGCCTGCATGGGTCAACGCCTCTTTATGATTCCAGTTTTCCGGAACCGTCGTCACAATATCACGAATTACATCCTGTACTGTCCGCACTTCAACTCTCCGGTCGAAACAATTTTGTCACTTGATCCATCAGCTGTTGCTTCTCCTGTGCGCGGGCTGCCAGATACTGGTCGACAGACGTTGTCGGAGATGTAAACAGCTTTCCGAGCCAGGAGCGATCATCCGGCAACGTGCTGTAATAACGTTGCACCGTCACCTTTCGTTCCGACTCCGGTAAATGCGCATGACTCTTATATCGTACGCCTCTTCCGATAACCTGGTCCAAACGCGCCTCATTGAAATGTGGATCCAGCAGCTGGATCAACTTCGTCCCCTTCAAATCCAATCCTTCTGAAGCGCTTCCGGATCCTATGATCACAGGAATCTTACCACTGTTATAGTCGTCAACGACCTGTTTCTTCTCCTTTGCGTCCAACGCACCTGTAAACGTACGGTACGGAATGCCACGTGCTTTCAACAGCTCACCGTACGGTTCTACACCGCTTCCGATAAAGTTGGAATACACCAGTCCTCTGAAATTCGGATCGTTCCGATACATCTTCGCCAGACGATCCGCCGCTTCCCGCAGCTTCGTACTCTGTTGCTCCAGCTGTTCCGGCGTCAACGCCTCCGAAAAACTGCGTGTCGTGTTGGATGCCTGTCTGACGCCCGTCAAGAAACTGTTCAGCTGTTTGGCTTCCTGTTTACTGGGCGGCAGATTGTGCCGCAACTTATATCGAATCTCGCTGGGAAGATTTCCTTCCAGGTATCGATACAGCAAAGTCTGATCTTCGGACATCGGTACTTCAATTGACTCGTCTATGACTTTCGGCTTTTCGATCTCTTTGTCGAACACGTCGACATACGGTTCAAATGCACGGCGCAACTCTTTCACATTCTTCAGCTGCTGAACAACGCCCGGTTTCGCGCGATATAACAATCGTGCCCACAGCGTCGGCGGAACCTTGACTTGATTGATGTACCTCTTTTTAAACTCCGCGTCCTGTACCGGAACAACCGGACGCTTCGCCACGATGTTGATCAAAGACGCCCAGTCGGTCACATCATTATATCCAGGCGTACCGGTCAGCGCATACACTCGCCCGGCCCTTTGAAGCAGTTGCCGAACGTAGTTCTGCCTCTTCGTATCCGGATTTCGTAACGCATGCGCTTCATCTACGATCAACGTACTGCCAACCGGTATCCGCAGATTTCTACGAACGGCAGTTGGCAGCGACATGACCTGAATATCAGGTCCTCCCTGCTTATGCTTGGCAATTTCTTTTTTGAAGTTTGCAACAAGCGGTGCCGGAACCAATGCCGTCGCAGGTTTTCCGAGCGCATCCGCAATTGCAATCGCAGTCAGTGTCTTTCCAGTCCCTGTACCATGCGCCAGAATCAAATTGTTGCGCAATGCTTTGATTAATGCGCGTTTCTGATGTGGCTGAAGCGTTGTTTTGATCTCTGCCCGCTTTTGCATGTAAGTTCACCTGTTGTGTCTTTTGTATCACATTATTATAACATAGCTACAGAATTCTCGGATTTCACATGTCATATAAAATGATAGCTAAAAGAAAAAACACAGGGAGGGGCTAAGCCCCTCCCTGTAAATACGCTGCAGTTACTCGTTGTCATCCGAGAGCAGCATCTGTACTGCCTGATGCATTTTGGTACACTGTGACTTGCACATATTTCGCATCGACATCATATTCTCGAATTTCCAGCAATCACTTGTATCCGAAGCACGTTTCTGCGATATCGTTGCAAATGCAAAAAACGGTACACCATGCTTGCCTGCAATCTTTGCCGCATGTGTAAACGCATCTCCCAGCTCTTGTTCTGCGGCAGGGGATAACGTAAACGTACACTCATCTGCCGACGAATCCCCACCGGCAGCCGGCGGCATATCCGCAAACAGTCCGTGCAACAATGCGCTGAGCATATTCCCTGCGGCAGACGTTTTATCGATGACGGCCCCCAGCAGCGGATGCAGACACGTCTTTTCGGTGCTTTTATCACATTGCTTCAACTGCTCAACAGGAACGTCGGGAATCCCCTGAAACAGCTGTTTCAACGTATCAGCAAACGATCCGGGCGAATCAGAGTCGATCGCCGGCGTATCCAGATCCTTAAACTTCAGGTCCAATTCCGGTTCCTTGGTACGATCCGTCTTATTGTGATGCTTACAGTCGCCCGCTGCATTGGCATATGCCTGCCGCTCTTTTTCATTCGCCCTGCGCAACAGAGCAGCACGCGGAACCCAGATAACATCCTGCAGTTTGATCTGATATTGCACAACGCCTTCTTCTGTACGCGGTCCATCCAGTACCAGCACAATGCTGCGCTGTTGCTTCAGCTGAACCAGCTGTGGAATACTCCAATTGTATTTAAAATTGACACGAACCAGATCACCAGTGTGATACTTAGTCGGCTTCGTCGGCATAAGATGCTCCTTTCTTGTTGGTATTGTCCTTTACCTCTACATTGCAGTCAAAACTGCGCGTATACAAGACCTGTCGATCATTGCACACGCTTAATTCCATTCGAATCGTGTGCGGATCCACAACGGTAGTCTTGGTATCTACCGTAACGCCAAGCTGCGATGCGATCGCAGATACCGCATGAACATACTGTATCTCCGGATCCTGGAATTCGTTGCACACACGCTGTACGATAGACTCGATGTTAAGTACCATCTGGTACTCACTCGTCGTTACATTCAGATTCTTCATAACGGACGAAAAACACCGCTCACACAACGATACAGCTGATTCAGCATCTTGTTCACAGCACTGGCACTGAGTCTCCAGTCCCGGAAACAACGAATATTCCGTCTGCGTCGGTGGGAGAAACCGTACTTGATGCTCCCGACACCAGGTATGAAATTTCTCCCTATGAATATCCGGAGCTTCCGGCATCTTGTCGAGCATCTGATCCAGGTGACACAGGACGTGTTGACGTGCGTCATCGTCATAATATTCCACAATTGTGTCTGTCGATATCAAATACAGCAATTTTTGATACTCTGTACTCCAACCATAGTTACACAGTCCACGACAGACTTTCGTCCGACTGCTCCAATCGGTCTGTTGATACTGACGAATCAGCAACGTCAAATATGCGTCTACTGTAGTTGTATCCTGCAACACTGTAGCAACTGTCTGTACCTCTCCTCGCATTTCAGTACAAATTCGTACAACTCGACTGAGATCTGCTGTATACGTTACGTCAAAATATAAATCCGGATCAAACAGTCTCAGTAATTCGCATAGTTCGGACCTACGCGGGGCCCGATACAATTGTCCCTGTGTATGCGCTTCAAAATCAGCGAACAGCAACAAAGATTCCTGTATGTCAGCCATCGGCTTGTACCATGCGCACAGCGTATGAAATCCGACAAATTTGCTGTACAGTCCAATCTCCTGTGCCTGCTTGCACAAATCAAATCGAGGCACATCCAGACCCAGCGTCATCTTCATTTGAACACTCCTTCTCTTTTTCTTTCTGCAGCGCACCCCCGGTAGCCCGCCATATGTAGTATGCGTCACAATAAAAAATCGCGACACGATCGAACAACTCCAAATCCAAACAGGACGGAATCCGATATACAGGGTGCTTTGCCGTCATTTACTCTGACTCCGATTGATCACATTGGTCGCAACAAGTCTTACCCCAATGCTCCTGCGTATACCACACCGGCGCTTTCCTGCCGCAGCATGGACACTCTTCCAATCGCTGCAGTTCAGGATGACACTTCGGGCAGTCCGTCGCACCACAATAGCACGGTTCTGAATTCATACGTTTATTCTTTCACGCAACTTACTTCCATATACCGAACGTCAGAATCTTGATAATACGCTCATAGCGCCGACATTCAGCTTCCAACTCTCGTGACGGCTGATCGATGCACTGTTCCAACGTACGAATCAACCGCCGTATAAAAAACTGAATGAGCTGTACGTACCCGGCGAGCAGCAGCAATACTACAAGGAAAACCAAAAGCAGTTTTGAAATGATGTCCATATCCATTTTATGCATGCGCTCCTTCGATCTCAGACAAAAGACCGGCAATTTCCGAATCTTCATCCAGTTCGTATTTTTCGTGTATTACCTTCAGCAGGTTCCTCATATCCACAGCTTTCGCAAACAACCTGCCGATTCGATCCAGTTGCTCCGACGTAGCAGACGGATCGTTCCACAGATACAGCAAATCAGTCCAGCACACCAGATTTGCGATCGGAACGCCGTCAATCCCATTTCGTATACAACCATCACCGTCGTACCAAAAATCATCGTCCATATAATATTTCTCTTCTTGTTGTCACGATTTGTGCTATTTTTCCCATATAGCACAATCGTGACTTTTCCCAGTTTTCTGGAAGGATTTGTGCTATTTCATCTCAAACCACCTCATCGACATACCGCACAGCGTATCGTCCACCCGACACGCCATCGTCAACGGCGGAAATCCTCCTGTTTCCAGTAACGCATTCGGATGCGTACAGACCAGCCGTGTCGTACTGTCACTCCCAACAACGACCGGCACGCTATGCCCGTACTTGCAGTTCTTACAGGATTTCCTGCTCTGTGTCGACGATTTCCTCTCTTTACTCATATCCATCCTTTGTTTCAATATCCGGAACCCATTTCGTTGCGCGTATCTTACACTCATAGGAGTCAATAAACCACGACTCTTTTACGGTAAACCGTACCGTTTGAATTTCATAGCCCGCATGTGACAAACTGTTCATAATTTGCGACACCTGAACCATCAATGCAGTAAACGTACGCGCTCGTATCGAAGACTCGTCACATACGAATTTCTTCATTAACGGCATACAATCCTCCCGATTGATCGTATGAAATTTAACATCCTTCAATCGCCTCCAAATGGGATTTGATCCGTTCTTTCAATCTTCCGATCCTGCAACTGCGGCAGCCATGCTTATGTTCTTTCAGATACGCGCAACCGTCGCGCGGTGCGATTCGATGATCCCGGCACGCACCGTTCAATAACCGTAACGTCGACTTCAAATCAGACATCATTGTGCGAATCGCAGATTCATTGTCTATGATCTTCATTTGTACGTCTCTTCCGCATATCTGCGAATATCATTGATCTGTTCCGCCGTATAGGTTTCCAGCCAGTTCAACGCGGCATCGGAAATTTTTCCTTCCGCGATTTCACATCGAAAATCGCCACCTTCAGCCTCCAACAGCCAATGACCTTCCAGATGGAGGTTGAAATTCTCGTAAAGCCAACGATCGAGCTCCAGAATATAGTGGTCAAGATCGCGTGATACTTCACTTGAGGGGAAATCGATATCAATATACAGAGGCTCATAGGACAAAAGTTGCTCGGCAATAAACTCTCCCTGACCCGGTTTCTCTTTTTGAAAACGAGCCAGCAGTTCATCCCGTTGCTTCCCTGTTTTGCAAACGACAAACAGTGAACTGTACGCAGAATTACAACTCATAATAACGCTTATTCCTTTTTTGTTCCCAGTATATGGTCTCTACAACTTAGGTATCGTTTCCTTCAAAGATCCAATACCCCTGTAAAGGAAGATCAAAATTATTGCGCAGCCATCGTTTCAGTTCTTTGACATGAACGTTCAGTGCAGTTGGTGCATCTTTCTGATCAAACTGGATATCGATTCGCAGTGATTGCGGGTCGAATTCCTGATTGATTAAAAACACACCGCATCCTGGATTTTCCTCTTGAAACCGGACGATCAACTCCTTTCGCTGCTCCAGTGTCTTAACCTGGACAAACAGCAGACTATATGCACATCCATACGTCATACAAATCACTCCTTTCGTTACGGACGTTCACAAATCATGAGACCGCCCTCTTTCAGCTCGAGCAGTATCTGATTCAGGGTAGTCTCTGTGATCTTATTCATCTCTACAATCGGAGAATCATCCGTAGGATCAGCCACGCGTACCTGACCGGCATACTGCGCCAGTGCTTTCCGAATACAATCCTTTATCTGATTGCATACTGCTTCCGGTACATGATCGACACAATGATGGTACCATGCGGCACATCCATCGACTTGATGACAACGAACCGGAAGAAAGAACACTTCAGTACCGCATTGATCACAGCGAAACGTTTTACTGAACCAGACCGGACTTTCCGGTGTTGGATCACGTTCCGTAATACCGTTAAACTTCCAAACCGATCGCAACAGGTTGCCACAGCGTGTGCAGCGTCCGTGGATTCCTTTGTATACATATGTGGCATCTGCTTCTTTTACAATACAATCTTGTATTATACACGGGACGGACGGTCTCCGATATCGCCGTCTCAATGTATCTTCCCAATGCTCATCTATCGGAATTCCAAGATAGTCTTTGACTTTCATTTACCATATCTCCACTCTGACATAATCATGATTCGGATCCCCTGAATCAAGTAACACTTGCGCAAACGAACGAAGCGCTTCTGTTACAGTTTCATCGTGAGCCAGCTCCTCCAGTGCATCACGATTCAGTTGATACACGATGCTGCACTCATCAACAAAATCAACGACATCCTCGTACTATGGTCCTTTCCATTTAAAACAACTCCACCCGGACATACTCAAGTTCCGGATCGCTGGACTCAACGAGAACACGTGCAAATTCCCGAAGATCCGGGCTCATATCTGCATCGCGCATCAAATGCTGCAGCTTCGACTTGTCCAGATCATACATCGTATGGGAAGGGTCTGTCCAGTCCATAATACCTTCGTAATTCGGATCCCTTACAATCCGCTCTAAATTCGTCTGGAACTCATCCGCAGGCAACGATGTGCCGAATTTCACTTGATACTTACATGCGATATAGGCCTTAACACTCATACTGTCTCCTCATAGATCTTCACTCATGATTCTCTTGTTTCAAACGTTCTTCTACTTCACTCAGCGTAGTGGCTATTCGTTCACCGCATTCATCACAAACATACTCAAAGTCACCAGAAATATCGGCAGTGTCCCAGTCCAATTCACAGCGACCTTTGCTATCGGCTACAACATCCAGGTGCCCGTACTCCAATTGAATCATGTTTGCAGTAACAAGTCGTGTTTCCTGACAACGCGGACAAAACAGTTCAACGTAACTCCGTTCGTTGCTTTCCGTCCGTTTGATGCTCTCAGTTTTCTTCTCCATTGATCGCTTCCTCCAAGCTCTTCATTGTTTGCTTTTGCCACAACCGATACACATTCAGCCAGTGATACGCCAATCCATCCAACCGTGCATAATACGGAAATACAGGCGACCGATACGTAACCTGCGGAAGCTGCTTGATAGCATGTCGCATCGTAATCTGTACGTACGCATACTCCGAGTCACCCGAACTTTTTACCCATTCCCACTCGATCTTATGCGGCTGGATACAGGCGTTGATCTCAGATTCACCATATGCTGGAATCACACGATACTGATCCAGCTCTTCCTGCGTAACGGCACTTCTGCGTACGATGCGAACCGGCGTACCGGTCAGCTGCCGTGACAACCAGACGCTTTCGCTTTTTACACCGCTGTTCGGAAACGTACGGAACAGTCTGACGCACCAGTCATAGGATAACACACATTGCTCCGATAACCTGCCGGAAACAGGTCCCGTAACATCAACGTCCTGAATCGCGGCGACATCGTCCTCCAACGTCGCCAGATACCGCGCCATCGCATTCGCCAGGATACGAGTCGTAGATTCCTGCTCTTCAGAGATACCGGTGTGCTGCCGATACAGTCGCAGCATCTCAGAAACGGTATACGCAGGAGCTCGGAACACATCCTTCGCTACGGGGACTGCCATCGGCGCGTTTTCAACCACAGCAGGCGATTCGGTAACTGCACCACCCGCTGTTCCGTGCGCGACCCACTGATACCGGGATGGAAACGCATCCTGCCACCACGCATTCATACACTGAGAACTGATCCGCATCGAAGGCACCGCCTGTTCCAGCATATCGAACATATCCCGCGCCTCATTGTCCTTGTTGTCGTACTCCATAAAAGTCTCCTGATTGTTTGTTGTTTCGTTAATCAATATCGAATCCCTGCGCAGTATATTCATACCGCTCTATTTCTTGTATCAGTTGTTCGCGTTCCTCCCCTGATGCCGGCTGAATCCTTCCAGTATGATGCAGCATATGATATACCTGCATCAACGGTTCAAACTCCATACAAACCTGATTGTAGTCACAATCGTCGTCTTCTTTGAACTTAGGAGAATATGGATTGTTCGTTATAACAGCCAGATCGACCGCGTCCAGCTGATCTTTGAAATCCGCATAATCTGAGAAACCGCGACGCAGTAAATTGTACAGAATTCGGATTAACGTAGTCGCATATTGAGACTTCGACATCAACCCTCGTTCTTTGTATTTTATCGCCCGCAGCATCGAAGACAGCGGATACATCCGTTCGATGCGAACCGGATCCGTCACATCATATAGCGTGTACCATGTGCGCCTCGACAGCAAAGACCGTTTATAGTCATCTGTACAGTATGTGATCAATGATCCGATACCATCACAATTACACACGTGCATCGGACGTATATACGCTCCTACCTGTATATGCGCAAAATCGAACGAGTCGACCAGCGCTTCCAACGTCGGATAACAGTAATTACAAAACTGTACCCGGATACCGTCGCACTGAAACGTCAATGCGTTTTTTGACTCATAGATCGGTTTCGTCTCCAAGTCCTTGCATCTGTTCAGTACAGAAGAAAACTCGGCTGTATCTACAGGAAACACGTCAATATCGTTTACCGTATCCGTAAAGCAACCGCCTGCGATATAACAAGCAGACAATTCCCACTCAGACAGCAGCGGCTTGATCCGATAAAACAACCTACGTGCAGTCGCCTCATGCTTCTTCTGTAACTCCTTTTCAAAACAAAATGTAGATTCCATTGTTATCGTCTTTCTGTACGTGTGATAGTATAAACAGACCCATGCGATCCAAATACTCCATATATGAATATTCTGGTTAGCATCTACATGGATCTGTACATTCTGTTAAAATACTACATAGTAGTATTCTGAAGATCTAAAATTAAGCTCAAACCTATATATCATTAGATAAGGCTAATAACGAGTCATGGCTCCCTACTGACCCTCGATATCAACGATAATGGTTCGGTTACAACTGACGATGTACGTTGTCACAACGTTGCTGAAACAGCATCCGTATATACGATGCAGTCGATTGTTATACCGCAATTTGTAGCGTGTCGGTATCTTCTTCCCATACCCGGATGCGGTGGGAGACAACCCCCGCCGTATCCACGGTGGCTCGTCTACGACAAGATCCTTTAACGCTGCTTTAATTCGATGCGGTGCATTCTCTGTTTGAGATGTTCCCAGAACCATACGCGCTCCTTCTGTATAAGACATTCGCCATCCTCACTGGACTTATTCTTCTGCATCAATCGCAACAACTCCTGACAATGCTGACGCAGCACGTCGACATGCTCCTGAAATACCTGGAAGAACGTCGCTGTGCCATCCGGAAACCGATTCGGAATTCCCGCTTGTTCCGCATCTCTCGGAATTAAATGCCATGCAAGCTGCTCCAGATGCCAACGGGCAATCACATGACAGCCGATTTTTGCGAACAGTCCGGGCACCTGTATAATCTCATAAGGACCGACATGCTGTCCTACAGAAACCCGTCCCTGTACCCAACGAGTCAATGCTGCCTTCAGCAAGGACTCTTCAATGGAAACACCCTGCGTCGTTCGCCATATCGTTTTGTTGGACTGCGGTATACAATATGAAAGATGAAGTTCAGACTGTTTGTGGTATTGATCCAGTTGTTCTGAATCCAGACCGTGCCTGCTGTACGTGTTATTACAACACAACGCAGAGAACGGATCTAAGTCAAAAAAGTCGAACACAGGATATTGATCTGTTACAGAAACAACCGGACGCACGCTCTTCCAAAAATCTTTCAAAAAGATCTCGGTGTTCGCGTGCAGGATGTTTGCTCGCAATTGCAGCGCTTCTGCTGACAGCGTTTTTCGCTGTTTGTTATTCGTCTCAACGCAGATCGTTTTACACTGGTGAATCCAGTCCTGCTCAGCGGGTGTAGGTCGAACCGGATCGTATTCATGCAGCTGCTCCAGAATAACGTAGTACGCGTTCGCGCGCATCAGATACATTCTGCGATGTTCGGCATATCGAAATTTCAATATGATATCCGGATCTATCAATCGATGATGCAAACGCTCCGAGATGGTCTTCACGCATGCTTGCACAGATGAAAACGAATCGTTGTATTCAAACGGAACGAAGATAGCTCGCGACAAGTTTGGGCATGCCCTTCGTAACGGATGCAGATGTTTCGTAGCCGTTGTAGGAGAGAATCCATACTCTGAAAGCATGTAAACACGTCCACAATTGCAGGCAATGGTCGTGTTGTAGGAATAAAAGAAGGGTCCACGAGCAGAACAGCTGCCAGCATGACGCTCACTCGTAGAATCCACTGAATACCAAAAATAATGACACAGCTCTTGGATCGTCATTCCCATAAAAATGACCTTTCTACTGAATTTGATGCATAAAAAATGCGACGGTCGCATCGATTGCCGAAGCCGTCGCTCTCCGGTTGGAGTGAAGCAGGAGTACGTCTGGGTCGCACGCTTCTCAGGATCGATGCTTGCCTGTTATATGGACTGCACGACAGCCGCTAAGAGGTGTCCCACTGTTACCATACGTGACTCCAACCGAAAAATCAATGATCCGTCTGAAAGAGCTGTTCCTGCTCCTCCCGTAACAACTGCAACGCAGTCGCAACTTTTTCCTCTACGATGAACGTTCCGATGTACAACGGGCGCGATTCTCTGTTCGCCGCGTACAACAGCCGATACAACGCGACTGCGACCGCAGATACACCGATACCGGGGCGCTGCTGCGATATCTCCAACGATTCAATCGCAGAACGAATGTATTTCGATGCCAGTACCGCATCGTCCGCAACATGCGCCCAGCAAAAAATGGAATGTAACGCACGTCCCAGGGTATACGGCATGTACTGCAAGATGTCTTTCGCAGAGATCGTCGCGGTCAACTGTGCTGGATACCGTACTTCATGATGCTGGATCTGACTCGAATCCTGAACAACAGGGGGGGTCTTCTCTACAACAGCAACACCGGTTTGCTCCTTCACGACATTCATATCACTTGCTACACCGATCAGGCGCTCCCGCGTCATAGGCATCGGACGCTTATTCGGCACAATCGCTGCAGAACTGGACAACGCCTGGAATCGGTCAGACTTACCACAACGTGCCAGCAGCAACGCCATCGCAGTCGGCTTGTGCACCGAATACGCGCTGATTTCCACCCAGCGATCCGTACGGTCGCAGAACTGGAATCGAACCGTATGCCTGTTGGATTCATGTGTCCACTGAAGATCCGTCACCTGCATAGAAGCTGGTATCAGTGACTTGAAGTATTCCTCCATTTCCATAATCAGCGGCGCGGTAATCGTACTATGCGATATACACGGATCCGTTCGTTTATAAATATATTGTGAACCATCCGTCTGACGTACAAAATGGCTGTTCGCACACGCATGCGGATAATAAAGAAACAACGTCGTCAATGCCGATACATGCGGAACCTTTCTCCGTAGGTAAGATTGACGCTCATTAAACGTTGTCGCAATCTTTAAATCAAGATCCATCTCTTTATATCTCCTACTGCTTTTTACTCAGCTTCATTGTTTTCTTCCCACCACTCTGCGAGCTTCCGCAAACCATCAATTCGATCGCAGGAATAATGCAGCAACCAATCTACATCCGTATAACGAACGCCGCCTTCCGCGTTCAGTTCGCCACGAGATCTCATTCCATCGACTTCCGCGATCCAATATCCTTGAATCCGCAATTTGTACATAGTCTGGAGCCATTGATTCAATTGAACGATATCACTGTCAAACGATTCGCAATCATCATCGTCCTGTAACAATATCTGAATTCTGGTTGAATTCGCAGGTCCACCGCGCAGAAAATCGAATGATCGCATCGGTAACGGATTTATATCATCCTCCTCATCAATGCTCAGTGCGCGCTCTTGTTCCAGCTGCAGGCAGAACTCCAGATCATCCGCCTGCTCCACAGAAGCGCATTCGACATACAAGAACGGGTTAATAAATGTACTGCTGCTCATTTCTGCTCCTTTGATTCTTTTGCTTTATCATATTGTCGAATCGCCCAGACAATTGCATACATGCACCAGATCGCAGCCGGATGCAACGTTCGATAATTAACATCGACGATGTCAAACGTGTAACCGCATGCCAACTCCGTCCCAATACAATCAAACAGCGCATCGAGAGAATCACAGTGAATGAGAATTTGATCATCCAATTCCTGCTGCGCATGCTCCAAGTCTGATCCTTGCAGCGATTGCGACTGTGCCCATGCATCGAAGACTGCTTGAACACTGTCTTCTGCCAATCGCTGTGAATATATCATAACATCGATGCCCATAGGAGCGGCTTCGATCTTCTCGGACCAATACCCCAGCGGTAAATCACTCCGCACACAGTCAGAGCGGAAAAACTGAAACATGTCATGCAGCCGGGAAAATACAAATGTCCCGCAATCTCCATGAAACAACAGAAGATTCGGAGCAGTTATAATCTCAAACGCATACATTTTGTCGAATTTCGGATTTCTACACAAAAGATGCCGGTATACGCCGGCATCCCTCATGATTGTCAGTTGATGTTCGCTCACATCTTCGACAAACTGATCAAGGACTTTCGCTCTATACATGTTGTGTACACTCCCTGTGTTTTTGCAATGCGAGAATCAATCGAATCATAGTGCCGATTGCTTTCTCCAATGGATAGTCATAAAAATTGATAAAGACAGAATGAACGCCGGTTTCCAATACGAAAAACACATCCTTCGCATCATTCCCGACTGTTACGGAAACTGTTTTATTCTCCGAGTTGTAATAGAAGTCTGGGTGCAGATAAACCAACTCTTTCTCTCCATCACAATTCTTGAGCAATATCTGTTCTGAAAAACTGTTGAGAAACTTTTGAAAGATCTGCCCAAAATATTTGGACGGAATATCCGCCGGCAACGGTTGTTCCGGCGAGAGCGACCCCAGCTCAGGAAGAAGCAGTTGATAAATGTCAGGACGTCTTCTCTTCAACGACCGAACCGGCATGTTGATTTGATCGGGTTCAAAAATCATTACCAAAGCCACCTTACATTATTGAGATCAGATAAAAGGACTTTAATCGTCGGTTCAATGATCTTCTCAAAAATTCCGTATCGATTTGCAAGACCAGCTCCGAGCTTACTGATTAAAAACGTCTTGTCAGGCTGCCTTTTAATTCTATCTCTCAAAGAAGAAACAGCCCTCAAATACCAGGTGATGTAATTCTCACACGTGAAGAAACTTTCGTCCTCGTTATCAGGGTGCTTCTTGGTAATAAAACCAATTGCCTGTTTGTGATAACGAAGTTTCGCCGCACCACCGAGTCCTCTGCCATCGAGGTTATCTCCGAATACAAAGATCTCGTTTGGGTGCGCATCGAGATATTCCTCCGTAATAATTGTCTCCATCGTTTAATTTCCTTCCGAGTCTCTCGCTACGAGGTACAGTATCAGATACCCTGCCAAATCCATGAACACGTCTTCATCTTCATCGTTCTGGCGATTCTGGATTCGAGAGAGTTTGTCGTCCATACGGACGAGGATTTGTTCTTGTACAGACGACTTGGAAAAGCAACGTTTGGGCTCCAATGCGGAGTTCCCATACTTTCGATTCTTCTCAAGGAGTAACGCTTTCAGTTCATCACACTTATTTGCGATTCGTTCCTGAGTTTCAGTAAAATTTTTCATTCACTTTCCTTTTTATAATTCGGATAAGATTCTGACACTCGCTTTTCAGCCGCACGCACGTCTTTCACTTTCTGTACGGCTACACACAAAGAATTCACCTGCGCATCGGTCAGTGTATGATTCCGACTCATATTTCCATAACGCAGCACAGTTTTATCCCGTTTCACGCGCTTGACAAAATCATCAATCAACGCTTCGACAGACTTTGGAATGTCGTCATGATCCGACAGTTCATCCGCCACCAAAGCCATTAAACAATCCTTGGCCAGCGCATTTGACGCATAAATCGGGTCTGCATAAAAGATCGGAAGATTTTTACTGGGCAGTAGATCTGCGTCGCAGATCACAACTGCCAGCATATCCTCATCATAGCAGACCACGTCATTAAATACTACCGGATAAGAACCATCCCACACATCATTAGATTCCATCAAAGTTCAACCTTTCCTATTTTCTCTTCCTGCTCACCGTCGATGCGACTGCACGGCAACACACAGCGATTTCACCTGCTCGTCTGTCAAGGCAAGCAGATTACCCTCCCAGTAGCCCAACGGTGTTTCATACATGTTGACTTTTTCAATAAATTCGTCGATCAGTTCTTCCAGGCTTTCCGGAACTTCGCAGTCCATCGGCATTTCGTCCTCGACGCACTCCATCAGATAATTCTTTTTCAGTGCATTAGACGCATAGATAGGCTCTGCGGAATAAATATAGAGATCCTTACTGGGTTTTATGTCCAATGTGCAAAGCATGTCCGCCAGCATCTCCTCATCATAACAGACAGACCCATCGAAAAAGATCGGATATTCTCCACTCCATACCTTAGTTTGTTTTAGCATTGGTACACTCCTGTTTTCTTATCTTCAATTTGTTGAAAAAGCTCCGCAATATAATCTCGAAGCGGGCGGACGAATTCATCGAAGCAGACGTGAAGTTGTTCGGTTTCAAGCAGACAACTCCACGACTCCCGCTCGAACAACCACTTCCCCACCTCGTAATGAATATGATGACCATCCTCAAACGTCTCAACGTAACGATATCGATAAAGATTTCCCTCGATAAACGTATTGTCATCGTCTTTATTACCGAAGAAAAAATACCGGATAGCATCGAGTGCCAATCCAAGATACCCGTCAGCATCCTGCAAACCGGCAATCTTCCAGAGTTTTTCTTCTGCATTGTCTCTGAACACATCCACGGGTTCCGGTTTGGGCAAACGCTGTTTCTGAATTTCCTGCCGGGTCAGCGGTCGAAAACAGCCGGGGACAGTCGGATCGAACATCAGCTGTCTGTGAAATGTCCGTTTCGTCATCGTATCATGTTCCTTAACTCTTATAGTCATCTATGCTTCTTCCTTTTGGATTTACGTAGCAGCTGTTCCGATGGAATTTGATACCGTGGCACAGGATACATATCGACACGGTTTTCATACATCGAATACGCTAATGCAGGACGCACTGTCGCGCGACTTGTGGTACTTTTCATCAGATGATATCCGGAAGTTACGGACGATTCTTCCGTAATATCAGACACCGTACAGGTGGTCGTCGTATTCGTTGGATCAATCGTCTTCGTCAAGGATCGCCGCCTTTCTTGCACGTTTGTATAAACGGAACAGTGCATCTATGGGTTTCTCATCGTCACGCCATTCTTCATGCATGGCTTCCCCACTGCATTCGAACGTCCGACTTACAACGGATCGCTCTTCCCACAAAATATCGGCTCCTCCCGGAATTTCTTTCAATAAATCCTCATAGGAAACTATAACTTTATGAGTTTCTTGCTGGCTTGCCGGATCGATAAATTCCAGTTTAGCTGCCTTACAATGTTCAATAAATTCTTCCCGCGTACGTGCAATCCGGCAATGATGCGCTGAAAATGCGCCAATACTCAATGCCTCATATTCGGGTAAATACAGCACCTGTGCTGGTTGTTTTCCATAATTTGGATGCGTTGTAAAACACAAAATCCGCATCCCTGCGTTCACAAGATCATACAAATGATCGTAGTCTTTTGATGTGATATACGTGTCCATATTACTCCATTAGATGTTACTATTGCTGTAATAACAGCTGTTACACAAGCAGTTGTCTATTCAATAGAACCGATTTCAGATAACTTTTTTGCGCGCTTGTAGAAGCGAAACAATGCATGGATTGACTGTTCATCCGCGTTCCATGTTTCACGCATTGCCTCACCGTTACATTTAAACTTTTTACTGACTACAGTGCGCTCCTCCGGTAGAACTTCGAATTCTCCAGGAATTTTTACATACAGCTCTAAAAAAGACTTTACGGCATTGCGATTCTCCTGCAGATCACCAGGATCAAAAAACTCCAACTGATGCTCCGTACAAAACTGAATAAACTCTGCATAATTACGTGCACAGGACACATAAAAGGTCAATGTCCAACAAAAACAAATCTCATCCGATCCTTCGAAATTTATAAGCTGCATAAAATAACCGCCCGACCACGTACGCGGTGTATAGCATGAAATTTCCTTGCCTGATCTCAGAAGATCGTATAGCCGGTCATAATCTTTGGATGTGATATCTGTAGTCATATCGTGTCTCGATCAGTAGATGATGTCCATTGTCTGATATTGATCACACCATCATTATAATCTCGATTGATGGGAATCGACGGATTGTTTATGTCCCCAGGCATATAATGGGGAATAGGAACATGGGCAGGTTCCAACGATGATTCCAATTGTCCATCTTGTACAATCGAGACCTCATGGCACAGATTTGCGGTCTCACTGAATGAGGACAACTGATCATCTAACGCGTTCTTAATATCCTCAGTCTCAATGTTCGATGTCGTTGTAATGATCACCTGAAATACGATTTTTCGCATGGTCATCTCTCCTGTTTGTTACTTGAACGGCGTCATAAATTTACAAAAACTTTTCAAATAAACGGATGGAGTCTCTTCGATTTTTTCAGTGAGGTATTTTCGAAGTTTGTGTGCAGGTATCAGATCAAACAGTTCTGCCAGCCGAGGATCATACTTATACCGCTGAAAATATCGCTGCTTTAACTCCTCTAACGTCTGACTGGACACAGTGCGATCGCTGCTGAGTTGCGTTTCAGCTGTTTGTTTGCTTCGCTTTTTACTCATACCTTCCACATCCTCCATACTAAAATTGTCAAAAATCCGAACATCGCAAAATTCACACCCACAACTACGAGTGCTTCAGGCCAGGTCATTCTTCACTCCTTAACAAAGAAAATAAAACACCGCACGCAATTCCAATGACAAAGTAGAGGAACCAAAATTTCGCATTCATAATTACCCTCTCATAGTCAACATATCCATTTACAGATGTATTCGTCATAGTTCTGTATCGCATCCTGATACTTCTTTTTAGAACCATCCGCACTGTCCTCCATCAGAGCTTGTTTACCCTCATTCCCGCAATAATGAATATAGTATGCCAACGCGATAGACTCTGCGCTATATTCGAGCTTCTCAATAGTCATTTCTCCATGAGACGCCTTAACACGTCCGCAATTACTCCCCATATTCTCATCGGCATAGAGCAGAGTAAAATCCACATACTTTGCCAAAGCTCCCAACCAGCCTTCCGGTATACACCATGCTGTCTGAAACACGGGAAGCTCACCCGGTGCCTTGTCTGTCAGTTCTCCGTGTGCATTCCACTTGGTACCCCAATGGTTAACACGCCAATCGTACCAGTCCGCAAAACCAAACTTTTGACGATTATACTCTGCCAAAGCAAGCGACGCAGGAACGCCCTGATCTGCGCATCTCTGCAAGAACTCACCTAAATTGAATCTTTTCACATCGGGAAAAACAAATCCTTCCGGAAGCTCTCCATACTGCGGAGAATCGATATGCATCGTTTCAGGCATGGGTAATAGAACATTAAAGTCAATATATCCGTCAGAATTGACAGCGACGCGTTTAAACATGGTTATGTCGCTGATGTGATGAAATTTGATTGTCACATAATTCGCCATTTTTAACCTTCTTTCTTTTTTATAAATGATTCTCTCTCTCTATACCAATTCAATTACTGCAATGCTTTTACATTCTCCCGCTCCACCAATGAGGATACAATAAAATCATATGCCTCATCGTACTCGCTAAATTCACACTTCCTGCGATCCCATATTACCTGATACTTATCACGGCCAAGAAACTTGCTATAGACATCTGTAATATACGAATGCGCATCGTGTCGAATTTTAAGCCATTTGGAAAATTCCGATGGACAATGACGGCTGCGGTATGCGCCCTGTTCTCGTGCGAAACCTTCACATTCCTGCACATCGCCATAAGACCAGTTTTGACCATATTCAGCATGCTTACAACTACCGTAACCATCACGATAGCAACAAACGGAACAGCACGAAGATGCCTCCAACTTGATCCGATTGATGATGTGTTCTACAGAGAAGTTCGTAAGAATACAAAATTGTTTTCCAGTTCTCAATCGTATCTCATGAATACCATGATGTTCTGTTCGCAGCGTTGTGTTGAACGAGATGCAGTATTGTAACACAGTTCGTTCCAGTTCCGCTGGAACCTGATAATTGCTGTCCTTAAAAAAGGCAAAATCGATATAAAAATGAGCTTGCCCCACATACACATCATAAAACGAAGAACCTCCAAGGTCCCGTAACGAAATCTCAATATCCTTGCGCATGGTCAGTCATCATCTTCTAATACAAACATCAAAATAATTCCAGCGATTCCGGCAACGAAACAAATGAATTGCAGATGCTCATTCATGACCTACACCATCGCGTTTAATCCACTCCATTCTCTGTCGTGCAGGATTCCACTGTTCAATATAACCGCGCTTGATGTATTCGCGTTTCGTATTTTCGGTAATGTAACAACCTCCAAGACATCCAGCGACGACAGCAATGACCATGATCATAATAAACCCGAATACGAGCGCTGTGCCGATCACTGCCTCCCGCGTATCATCATCCATATCGATCATTTCACTTCACCTCGATTTGTTTAAATTCAATCACCCACACCCACGGGTCAGCCTCTGCCGCTCCATTTCCATACAATTGATCCCACGCAGCCAAGAAATCTGCTCGCGGATGCGTTCCGGCTTCTGTGAAGCCTTCGCAATTCGCATCATGGCTCGAAATGTCCAGCAGCCGTTCGGGCCGTACATCGGTCACTCCCAGCCAAATTCGGGCAGCAGCTTTCGGCATGTGGATCGACGGATACCAACGATCACCACCAGCTGCGGGAGGTCGAGAATCCCATCCCTCAGGCGTAAACCCTTTTTCAAAGTCCGGGTAATCAGCCTTGTAGTAATAGAACTGCTTTTTCGTATCAGAGTCGAAATAATAGTACGACCACGTTTCCCGCACATAAATGCGGTCGCCGACATCACATGGTTTTCTCCACCGATCAACATGCGGCTTCCCCCACACATCTTGTCCGAAGTTCCATTCGCCCTGCCAGGCATTGCCGTTGCTGTCGATACGGCAATCACGGGCAAGCCTTCGCGTCTGCGTTTTGCGCTCGTCCAGAATTGCTCGGACCATCTCGCCGGAAAACAACATTCCAATCTCTTTCATCTCTCACCCTTCACTCTCTCACCATTCACTCTCGCACCATTCACTTTCTCAACCTCCCGGTCTTGCAGGAATTTTACTTCCCGTGGCGACTCTTTTATCGTGATTTCTCCGCCGGTCGTCGTGGACAAAATGTAACGTACAGACATTAAATGCGTTGCCCACTGTTCACTCACCATCGCGATGATATCCGTGCTGACGACCAGCTCATTTCCGTGACTGTCATGTAATAAAATCAGCATTTTCCCCTCACTTTCTTCAAGTGTTCACATACTTTATAGACAAATTCCGCGTGCATTTGCCTATATTCAATCCTCTTCCTTGCGCTCTCCTTTGATTGCCTCGATTTCATCTTCAATTTCGCACCAACGAATCCAGTCCGAATCATCAGATTCCGTGATTCGCTGCTGCTCTTCACGCAATTCCGCTATATGAAGAACCTCTTCCAATATTTTTATCTGTCCCTGTGTACTCATGTATTCACCTCCACATTATCCAAAATCCACCGGATTTCCTGCGAACGCGTCCTCATTTATTTTTATCGTTCCCCCATCATACTCACATCGGATCTACTGCCTGCTGAAGATACTCGACGGCAGCCTGCTTTGCTTCATCCGTACTGGAAAACGCCTGTACAGATATCATTTCACCGAGTCTGAATCGCCATACATTCGGCATAGTCTCAAATACCATTGCATTCGCCAGTGCTTCAATCTCAGACGAAAAGAGCTCAAAATTGGTAATCGCATGATCCTGAAAGTAGTCACAACCTTCTGCTTCAATCTGTTGCCGAAGCGTCTTATTTTTCCAGAGATCACATCGCTGCTCCCGATAACATCCTTTGCATCGTTCTGGGCTGCTTATGTGTTCTGTGCGCTCAACTCTCGTAGTTTCGGTCATTTTATTCTCCGCTGTGCTCTTACTTATTTTCAATGCTACAGAGCGCTCAAACTCAAGCTCCCTGATACGCAAATAGATCGCTCGTCGGCGAGCAGGTTCCGACAGCCGCCAATCTTTACAAAAACTATGATCATCCCGAATAATCGTTTAGTCCGGTTACACGTCGGATGACCGCCTTGAAAAATACTTGAACGGTAAGCAGAACAACTTTCGCACACAGGAACAACGCACGATGTATTACACCATACTTCCTTACTCATCCGCTACCTCAGATTCCTGTGATTCTGCATTCAACCAATCAAGCCAACAACGTATACGTGACTCAGCGCCTACATGGCAATCCTTGGGAGCAAAAGTGCAATTATATGTCATGAGTACAGACAGTTCCTCGTTGCTCATGGCGCGGATTCGATCGGCATTGGTCTGTATGTCTTCAATAAAAATCACATCCGCCCCGTCCCGCCTTCGTTTGGCGTTGCAAGATGGAAAAAGCCCAATACCCGCTGGACAAGCTGTTTTATCGAACACACAGCCATCACAACCGTCCGCTGCTGGAACAGCTTTGTATTTCACTCTTCCGACACTGAACGCATTTTCATTCATTCTTTTTATCCTCGATTAACGCCTTGTCTATGATCTCCCGGATATGCTGCATCGCGAAGCATTTTTCTACGCCACGTCCGCAATCGCTGAAAAATGAGATACGTGCTTGCTCCCTAACCTTAATCAATGCCAGTTGAAGACGATCGCGCTCTGCAATCAGGTCATCATACTTTTTCGCAAATGTCCTGATTCGATCGGTCCTCGCTGCGTTTTCTGCATTCTCGTTCCACCAATCAATCGCAGCTTCCGGTGTTTTACACATTGGAGATCTTATTGTCAAACACTTCGCGCATTCAACCCAATATTCAAATGTAGATTCATTTAAACCATATCCACGGTCCCAGAGCACACCATTGTGCTTGCCGCAGCCGGGACAGGGTAACAATTCCTCCATCAGTTCACCTCTTGTTTAAGATATTCAATCGCCATAGCAACTGCAGCTTCACGGGTTTCCATACGAATAATCGCAATGTTATGCCAGACAAATTCCCACATCCCATTGCGATTACACACCGATCCCTCCGCCAACACCTCCGGGCTTTTAGTGATCCAGTCGAAATTGGTCTTCGACCCCAGATCAGGTACACCCTGATGCCGGCAGTTCTTACAAACAGCAATTCCAGTCGCAACCGAAGACCATTCCAGCTCGATTGAACCACACTTCGGACATTTCATTTTTCCACTCCTTTGTTTCTTTCAACTAAAACCCAGTATTTAACCTCCGTTCACGGATGCAATACAAATTCCGTGAAGCTCATCCTCAAATCGCGCCTCTTCCGCCTCTTTATGCGAATAATAGTCGGGATGGTCATATTGAATATCTGCAGTGAATCTACAAGCGGGAAACTTCGAACAACCCCAGAACATCCCATATTTACCGTTACGTAGGATTAACGCAGCTCCACAACGTGGGCATTTTGAATTCATTCATCCACCTGCTCCAACGCGTTCAGCTCATCTTCAATCGCATTCCACCGATCCCAATCGGGATTTTCAGATTCCAAAATCTGCCATTGTTCTTCCCGAAGATGAGAACGCTGGAGTTCTTGCTGCTTTTTATAATCAATCGTCCACATCGTGATACTCCTATTTGAGTTTGCCATACTCAATGATATGATGAAACTGATTTGCAAGGGCCAACGCTGCAGGATCATTCAAGAGTGACTGTACCGCTGCATCATCAATCGACCGTCCAAGCCGCATCGTATGGTACAACAACTGGCAGAACAACCGTTTGTCAATTTTTGCATGCAAAGAGCAACCCCACAGCGGCCAGCACGCATAATCTAAATTTGCACCGATTAACACCGCGTCATCCAAATTTGCGCACATCAAATCTGCGCCGACCAAGATTGCACGGGTAAAATTGGTATTGATCAGCTTCGCACCACGCAAATCTACGTCGGTTAACTTCGCATCGCTGAAATCGGCGTTGCTCAAGTCAGTCGTGTGCAGATCCGCGCTGCCAAAATCTGCGCCGATTGCCCGCGACCTCCCTAAATTTGCATAATGCAGATCTGCTCCGCGAAAGCAAGTATGACACAAACTTGCTGCAAACAAATTTGTATCAACAAGCAACGCACATGCCAATGATGCACCATCCAGATTCACTCCGTGCAGATTTGCATGCGATAGATCCGCATACGATAAGTCAATACCATGCAAGTCAAGCTCATGCAGATCTGCTTCTTTCAGATCTACGCCACACAGGCTGATGCCCTGCTTAATCGCCATTTTTACCGCATCTGCTATAGTCTCGGCATCCAGCTCAATCGGTGATTGAGTTTCATCCACAAATGTAAGTTTAATCATCTAGTACCACTCCTTTCTGCCTGCACTCCATTTGTATCATTGCATTCCACCGTTTTATCGCATTGGAATTCGACAACTCTTCTGAATAATCTAAGTCCTCGTCTTCGGTGCTATGTGGCCTTGATATATAATGCAGAACACCTGTCACTTCACGGGAACAGGTACATTTTATAGAAGCGGGCTTACCATACGATCCGATCAAAATGGCAGGAATGAATTTCGGATCTTTTCCGCAAATACACTTACGTATCGTTTCCATACACAAACTCCGTTAGTCCAGTGGCACCCAATGCCAATCTTTCAAATTGAACATGAGCTTACACCGAATTCCTGTAAACAACAGCGTATTAAGACCATGACAGCGTCCTTTATGCTCTTTGCATAAACACGGTCGATCGAATGGTGCACGAACTAACATGCACTTCTCACCAGCCGCTGTGCGATATAACATACCGACACGCGGTACCTGAGCTTTTACAAAACGAACAGGCAATCCATCGTCTCTGCCCGCAGCTGTGCAATTAAGCGCAAAACACATTTTGAACCGAAAACTGCAGGTATTGCAACGTTCAGAATCTCGGAGCAAACACTGATACATCCGTCCATCTTTATATCTGAAAATTTCGTAGGGTTCATATGTAACACGCCTATCAGCCCTAAAAGAATTTGTTACATCAGCAAAACGCGGTTCTTGACCAACCGTCTGTTGCTGATTTTGAACCGTCTCCCGAATATATCGCGATACATCCCGCTGCTCTTGCTCTGCGGTTTGTCGCTGAGCAGCGGTTACCACTTCTCTTAACTCATCAACTGCGCTTGAAAATTTATGAAACGCATTCTCTATCCGTTTATTAGCATCCATACGTCACTCCTGGTTGTATTTGCGCACCAGCTGTTCTGCCATTTTGATCACATCGTTCACAAACGTCTCAATCTCCTCCAAAGGAACGTTATCGTTACATTTAGGGTCTGCTTGCTCCAACCTCTTTTTGTACTCTTCAAACGTCTGATTCTCCGGCGGAAACAAAATTTCGTACGTCTGCGGAATCAGATTCGCAATAGAAAAATCTCGGTCGCTGATACGTGCTCCCTGAACAAAGGCTGTTTGCTGCTCTTTTTTCCGCCGTTGGTCAACAATTCGATTTCTCGCGCGCATTCGTATTTTATTCAATATTCTCTCCAAATCAATCGGAGTATACGAACGCCCCATCATTCGCAGATATTCGCGTTCCATTTCCACTTCATGTTCTATTGCAGCTTCCTCTTCTACGGTCAACTTATAATTCATTTGCACCTGTCCTTTCAGCAGAATTCAGCGCCTTCAACAATATCTCAATCTTATCTCTTGCCGCCAATGCTTCTTGTTCCGTGCGAAAGACATTACCAAAACTCTGCGTATCAAGATCAAAGTTGTAGCCATTAAACGTACAGTGCGACACATCTCCACCTGCTGTAATATAGAAATATTTATCTCCTTTCTGAGGCCACGGCTTTTCATAACCTTTTCCATTGGTAGTATTGTACTCATTGATGGCTTCACTGATACGGGCGAACTCTGAGATGGTGCAAACAATCTCGATGTTATCTTTGTCAGAGAAAAATCCGCGACAGAATAACAGGGAGCTGTTACCTATCCATTCCGGAATATCCTCAGACCCAAGTTTAATCTCATTGGAGGCTTTGAAAATATTACTAGAGGCTGTGAAAATATTGCGGTCGATCTGCTGACAAAACTCTTTTCTTTTGTGCGTCTGTTCAATGATCTTGAACGTTACGTTGTCGCCTTCGACCTTCACCACGCCAAGCTCAATATGGCGTGATGGTTCCGCAGTATCCTTCTCCTTCATTGATTCTATCGATTCGTCCGATACAGCGACGAACTTAACCGGAACTCTATCCGGTCTGGTTGCTTCGGCGCATACATACTGCCCGCAAGAACCTGTACCCCTGAATGCACAATTACGACAACCAATACCTTCCACACACTTATAGTAATGGCCGTCGATGTTCCTGAATACTTCGTTGACTTTCTTATAACTCAATTCTGACATATTGTTTGCCCCATTAACTTCCTCTGTACGGTTGCTTTCTCACGGATGCCTTTACCGTGATCAATCGCATGCTGAATCAACTCGTATTCAGGCCCATCATAGCCATACTGATTTAACAATAATTCCGCAGCATCTGATAACGTTTCCATGACTTGAAGCAGCGAATACGGAGATTCCAAATCCAGAAGTTCATTCAGTGCCTCTCGCAACTGCTTGTTTTCTTTGTTCAATACGTCGATCGACTTATTCGTACCAGACATCGAAAGCTCGCATGGACGATACAACAACTTCGCTGCGTTCCGCAACTCATCGTCATCACCAACAAGAATCACGCAACTTCGGTGAGGAACATCATGTTGGCACTGTTCGCACACATCTCCTCCGATATCCGAAGCACGTGCAAGTCCAAGTTTCAAGATTCGCATTGTTCTCTGACCTTTCCTTATTCCAGGTTCAATTTCACGTACCAATCTTTCAATTTCTCATCAGGAATTTCGAGCGGGTTATTCATCGGCTCATACACGATAGGCCGCTTAATGGCCCGAAGTTTATCCTTAAACTCATCAATAAGCATCTGAACCTCAGCATCCAAATCCCCTTGAAATCTCAGCTCGTCCGCATCAATAAAAACGCCGTCACAGGCATAAATTGGTTGCGCGTTCAAATAGATCAATTCGCGTGGATTCAATTGATGCGAATCACAAAATTCAATCAATTGCGCTTCATCGTGCATGATATCAAATTGTGTCCACTCATACTGATCTTTCCACTCGATAAAAATCGGATACTCTCCGTTCCACTGATTCTTCGCGGTTTCATTCATGTTACTGTTCCTTTCTCTTCCCGTGTTCTGTAGCCAACAACGTTTTCCAGTATCGATAGCCTTCATCCACCGCGCGCTGCAGCTGTTGAATCGTATCACGATAACTCAGCGCCGCTGTACGCGCTAAATCTGCTTGATGTATCAAGTTTGTGATTGATTCAAACCGCATATTGTGGATTCGTTCAATGGCCTGTTGCGGAGTATGTCCGTCCCATTCTGGTGCCTGTTCGAGCTCTTTCACAGGAAACATATCCCAGCAGGGTTCGATATCATAATGATACGTCGCTTGTCCATCATCAGTTTCAATGCCGACGATGAACATTCCCGGATACATCGTTCCGTCGTGATGCTTACGTGATTTCCACGATCTTTCCGGGAAACAACGGCAAATCTCGGAAAACAGCACCGCCCGATGGTAGTACAATTCATTGAATGTGTGATATCCGTCCGAGGTTTCACCAGTGATTTTCTCAGAGCATCTGCGTTCCAGTTCCTCAATTTTCTTACACAATTCATCCTCAAGGGGGCGCTTATTCCAAGTTTCAACCGCTCCCTGTTTGGTTTTGAATGCCTCAGTGTACGCAAAGCACATTGGATTATCGCACATGATAGACCACATCGGACCTGACCCAGAATAACTACAATCCTGAATGGAGGCTGATGAACCGCAAAACGGACACTTTTTTATTTCATAGCACATGATCTGTTCCTTCTTTCATAAATACCAGCCAATGAGTTTTCCCGCCACGCTGGCCGAACAGCGGCTGAACAGGGAACAGCTTGGTCACTTCGATTACCTTGACCTGATCCTCGTTCCATTTGAAGATCAGGAAACCGCCCGGCTCCAGTACCCGAAAACATTCGTTGAAGCCTTGCCTCAGGTCGTTACGCCATGTTTCCTTGTTGAGCTTGCCATATTTTTGCGCCAGCCACGATTTTTCTCCAGCATTGATCAAGTGCGGCGGATCGAACACCACCATCCGGAACGATCCGTCCTCAAACGGGATGTTGCGAAAATCACCGATCACGTCAGGATCAACGTTAAGAGTCCTGCCGTCGCACAATGTCGTACAGCATTGACGGTTATCCATAAATACAACATTCGGGTTCTCTCGATCGAACCAGAACATTCTGCTTCCACAGCAGGCGTCAAGAATCTTTTTCGCCATTTGTCACTCCGTCCAACACTTCGCGTATTTGTGTCCTCAATTTGGAGAACCCAACAATCTGCATTTCCTGCTGAGCCGCTTCATCAAATACCCGAAGAACGTCTCTCAACACGCCATAAAACCGATCCATCTGCTCGGTATCTTGCGTGACCAATTCTTTGATGTCCTGCAATTCCCGTATGCTGTGCCGCAAAATCATATCCCATGCATGTTTCGCATTTACACGCTCCGGTTTACTGTCACGCTCTTGCAAAAGATAATCCAAGTCGCACTGTAATCGATGCGCTTTCCCCCATGTTTTCTCACTCATTCTCCACTCCTTTCATCTCCCGTAATTTCGGTGCTTTTTCTATGACCTTACTCCACAGGATAAGCTGCTCAATACACTCCTCACAAGTACAAATACCACCTACCTTTTCAGGCATACTCCCAAAATCAAAATCAAAACCAGACTCGTCTTCAATCTGCTCTGCAGATACTCCGCAGGCAGTAAAATCACCACCGGCAGTCGGCGTACCATAAATATGCCAACGCCTCGGATCTCCAGAAGATATGGACCCATAGATAAGAGTTCCGTTATACCTCAGTCGCTTTATTTTCTTTTTCATTTTTCTGATCTTCTCATCGCTTCTTCACACTTTTTCCACAACAGCGCCTCGTGAGGAGTCAAACAACCGTCCACTGCCTGCATCAGTCCTTGCAATGCCTCCCGGAGCCGGTCGCGCTCGGCTTCCAACTCGTTCCGCTCCTGTTCGAGCAAACAGTTGGCGAGTTTATGCACCTCTGCCATCTTTTCCAGCTCCGCGATCCGTTCGCCGCGACGATTGAATTCAGCCAGCCATTCCGGTTGATTGTAATCTATGATCCTAAGCGGCAACGGGCTTACGGGTACAGTATCCAACAAATGGCGTGCAGTATCAGACATCACCATTTTCTCTGTGTGATCTTCGCTCATCTCAGTCACCTTTCGAGCTTCCTGTTAATTTGCGGGCTTCCACTAATGCCTTGTCCCAATATCGATTGCTTTCATCCAGAGACTCCTGAAGCCGTCGTGCCATGTCCCAATAGCCAAGCGCGACTGTCCTCATTTGTTCCAATTCCTTTTCCAGCTCCGCAATCCGGTTATCTCGTTCTGCCAACTGCTGATATACTTCGCAATGATCTCCTTTCACAACAACGCACGGCCCCTCAAACTCGTTATGCCGACTATCCCATGGCAAAAACGGGCACATCAATTCACTCATTTCAAACCTCCTTATTCATGCTGCCAGCACTGCACGGTACAGTGCTTCTGCCAATACCGGCGGCACGGCGTTGCCGATTTGTTTTTTCGCGGCGGTATCACCACCGCAAAACACATAATTCTCCGGGAAACTGGTAGCTGCAGCCAGTTCACGGGCCGTCAGCATCCGGTGGGTAATGTCCAGCTGATAACTGCTGCCGTCCGGCAACATCAGGGTACGCCCCTCTACTACTCCAAATCGATCTTTTGTGGTCACGGTATGCAACGGGATGTTCAGCGGGACCGCGCCGCCTTGTCCATAATATTCGACAATGAACGGTTCGACCACGCCAATACTTCCGGTCGTGGCAACGGTTGAAAGCGGATTCATGACCGGCTTCACCGTTCCGCCGCCATGCTGCGGGATAAAAAGCGGTTGAATCACACTGTACCGGTTTCCGGTATCGATTACCGGAATCGGTTTGTCAATCTCGTGAATCCTTGCCGATTGCCCGTTGCGCTCCGTGTTGTTGCGGCATAAAAACGGTCGAATCAACGCCACATGTTCACCGCCCGCTGTCAGCGTCGGCAATGGCGCGGAAAGCGGAATCGCAGTCGAATTGATTGCATGTTTTGACGTTCCACGCAGTACGATCAGAAACGGCTCGGCCCATGCGCCCCAATATTTGCGGATTCCCGCTTCGATTCGCCGGAGCGTGTTTGCACAAAGTGGCTTTTTGCGGTTGAAAATACTCTCGCCGGGAATACTCCAGTCGATGATTTCCGCCGCTGAACGCCACGGTTGCGCCATATTCTCAAACAGTCGTATTTCGGGTTCTTTCTCATGCGTCGGCTCCGGCCAATAAATCTTCTCACCGGAAGACTTCCGAACTGCCTGTACAATCAGCCGTTCCCGACTGGTGGCCGCACCATAGTCCGCAGCGTTCAGCACCTCCATCTCAACGTTATAACCGCTGGCTTTGATTTCCCGATACCAGAGATTAAAGAATACACCTTTCTTCCGAGGGTCCGCACTTCCCGCCCTGTACAGTTTGCCTTTATGCTTAATATCTTCCTCAAGAATCGGTCCCCAATTACGCAACTCTTTGACGTTTTCAACAAACATCCGGCGGCATCGGGTCAGCCTGAGATACGGCAACAGGTATTCCGGCTGGCTGCGGAGCTGGTTCGAGCGGGGTTTCCCGCCGGCAGCCACTGAGTGATGGGTACAGCTCGGCGAAGCCCATAACACGTCGATCCGAGTCGGATCGTCCTGAAAGATCTCATCCGGAAGAATCGACTCAATCGGAGCACACGCCCGATTGAAGTCAGGTACAATTTCCGGGTGATTTGCCTGAATAGTTTTAATAGCGGTTTCCCAATGATTAAATCCACGCCCTTCATACCTCTCTCCAGCAGCTCGCAACGCGTTAATCGCGCCGGTGATCGAGCCGCCACCGCCGCAAAACAGATCTACAAATCGAAATTCATTCATATCAAATTATCCTTCCTCGACCTCAATGAATTTTCCCTTCTCAAGTCGATACCAAGTATCGGCCTTAATTTTTTCTCCATCCACACGGATGGCTTTGAAATCGATGGGATGCCAAGTCCCATTGTCATTTTCCGCCCATTCTGCGCACGCGATCCAGCATCCGAGCGCACCTTTTACCTTACTCAGCTGCCCGGTGGCGATAGCAAATGATTCATTGCCACTTACACTTGATGCACTGTAATCACCAGTATTGGTTGCCGTGCTCCGAAAGCCAGTATTGGTTGCCGTGCTCTGAAAGCCAGTATTGGTTGCCGTGCTCTGAAAGCCAGTATTGGTTGCCGCACTGCGGTCGCCGGTGTTGGTCGACGCGCTCCGAAAGCCAGTATTGGTTGATGCACTGTAATCACCAGTATTAGTCGCTACACTGCAATCACCAGTATTAGTCGCTACACTGCAATCACCAGTATTGGTTGCCGTGCTCTGAAAGCCAGTATTGGTTGCCGCACTGCGGTCGCCGGTGTTGGTCGACGCGCTCCGAAAGCCAGTATTGGTTGATGCACTGTAATCACCAGTATTGGTTGCCGTGCTCCGAAAGTCGGTGTTGGAGTCTGTACTTTTGACATGTTCAAAAATAAAATCAACACTTGCCTTGATAAAGCCGGGCAGATCTAGCTTCGCACCGATCCGCAATCGGTGCGAGCAATACTTGATGTCATCATCAGTTTGAGGATCATCCATCGCCTCGACCTCGGCGAATTCATTCAAATTGCCGTTTTCGTCAGTCGGAGGATAAAAACTCCAGACGTCGAACGGATTCGGGCAAAAATGCATGCCGGATTCACAGATTTTCGCCTCCGGCTCGGTGAATTCGGTGTTTTCCTGATACTGTTTGCCACGGCAGACCATGCCGGGGCTGAAACCTTTGTAACCTTTCATCGTTTCCCTCTCATCTTGTTTTCTTTGCCGCCCCCGCCCTCGCGCTTATATCAGAAGTTGTAGTCGTAGAAATATCCACAGGTGTCGCTCAAGGTGCCGAGCTTTTCAAAGGTAGTTTTGCGCTTGCCTGTTTTGGTGGTTTCGTAAAGGAAAATGTAATCACCTTTGATCTCTGCGTTGGGATCGTCCTTCTTGCTTTCCAGCCATTCTTCAGTCATGCCTTTAACCGGCAGCGCCAAAGCAACCACCTCGTGCTTGAATCCCCAGATGCCATCCTTGTTGCGTTTGATCTGGAAGGGTTTTGCGCCCTTGCGGATCACCGGCTCGGCTTCTGCGAACTCACGGTTGAGGTCCGGGCAATGGGCCGCGAAGCCGCCGGGAATCATTTTCGGTTTGATCCGCTTCTCGACCTCGGTAGCCATTGCTGTTCCCTTGACTTCGTCGATCTCGGTGACCAGGTAGCTTTCAACGTCCGTGTAGATTCTCTTGTTGATGTACTTTTTCATTTTTGTATTTCCTTGATGTTTAACTTGTTTGCTATCTTTGTCTGGTGCATACAGGCGTTACGCTACTACTTTTTAAGATACCGACACTGAAGATCCGGATGTGATCGAAAGCCGAACATCCGGCAGATCTGCGGACGATGATCATAAATTGCGCAGCGATAATCCGGCGTCAGGAATGCACATACCGCGTGCTGGTCGGTCACGATCGTACTGTCTTCGTCGAACACAATCGATACCGCGATATCTCGCTGAATCAGGTTCGAGCATTCGTGCAGTATCTTATTCGGGATCGGAACCGGTCCACAGCACTGCGCTCTACACTTTCTAACATCACACTTCTTCATGTGCATTGGCTTCTTCTATGACTTCTAAAACACCGCACGGACTTCCATCCAGTTGTTTATATTTGCGCAAAAATTCAGAAAAAGAGAATCGTCCGCTGCTGTACGCGCCAACACGATAGTAACCGTTCGGACATAACGATACCACGGCTTCTTCTTGCTCGTCTTTTATACTGCGCACTTTACACATCAGAGGTGCATCTTCAAATGTCCACGGACGGCATCTCGCTGGTTTCCATTTATCAAAGCCGTAGTTGAGATCACCGCTACTGACACTGTAATTTTTACCGGGTTGAACGCCCGTAAAACTCTTCCGATCATCAGCAATTTCAGTGATCCTACAGAAATAATTCTCTTTTTGATTATACACCCACGCACTGACTTTGCACCAATCTGGTAATTCTCGCACTGGACGTCTGATTAAACTGTGCTGCCAATCGCTTGCGTCGAAACGCAGCCCTGGGATCTCCTTATGTCTCGTCGCAAAGTCCCCATCAACCCAATATGCAATTCCACCGCTGGATACCACCGCAGCATTACACCAATCCGGACAGTCAGTACGGTTAAATATTGTCGCTGTTAACTTTGGAAAAGTATTACAAGGTGACGACGCTTTCAGTACATTCAGTATCCAAGATATGGCCTGTCGTGCCTCCAACTCTGTACGATAACAGTTACCGACCTGTTTACGGCTTTCATCAACACCGACTCCATTATAAATCTTGTTCTTAACCCGCAAAGAATACTCGGTACCATACGGCCAATTAATGTACCAATACAGATCCCCGCACTGAGGCCACTTATCTTCCATCATACCAAACACTCCTTTTTACAATAAAAAAAACCGCGTGTACCCAACATAAAATCAGATACACGCGGCAAACCCGTATTACAGGTCTTCGGCCATCTTCAGCAACTCTTCCTTCGATTTGCTGCGAAGCTCCGCATCGTCTTTCTCTGCAATCAGAGCAAGAATCTTCTGCTTCTTCTCAGCACGCTCTTTCTCTGCCTGCGCATTGAGTACCCGCTGCTGCTTCTCCTCAAAGATGTGCTTCACGATCTTCAGCTGAACATCGAGGAGAATATTCTCCTTTGTCTGCTCCGTCAGCAGGCTCTCTTCCTCGTTCGCTTTTCGCGCACGATTCAACGTTTTGTAAATCGCATCAAGCTCGGACCTCGACAGCGTATACAAATCTTCCGTCGCGATCATTCCCTTATAGGGAAAACGAACCCGATGTTTCGCGGCATACTCAAACACATTCAACGCACCCATGTCTTAACTCCTTTTGTTTTATGGGTTTACATATGACAAGAACGCTCTTCGTTCCTGCCTGATTAAAATACAACTTTGATCACGCGCTCGATCTGTCCTTTCACTTTCACAACCAGCGAATCACGCTTCGTTTCCGAAAATCCGATACCGGACAGCTGCTGATCACTCTCCGCAACATGCGCTTTCGCGCCAAGCGCCTCAAACACTCTTTTATGCTGCACGAGTTCCTGCTTCAAAAATTCGTTGTAGAAGCCATTCGGCTGCTCTGAATTGATGCAATCCTTCAACATGAAGAAGTAATGCCGATGTCCAGCGCCGGCATGCTGCTGATCGTCCCAATAGTTCGGGCTGTACATCACAACGGATACCGGTACAAACTGTTCCGTAGTGACATTCCAGACAGTCTTGCTTGCAACGCTGCTGTCGATGTGGCTCGTAACCGAGAACGTGCCATCTGCATTTTTCCGCACTGTTGCGACATCTACACAGTCATAAAAACCCTTACAGCGACCAAACGGCCCGTGATAGTCATAGGAAAACAACTGTCCGTCAACTTCGATCTCAGCACGGAACCCGGTCCGTCCACCACGGTTCGTAAACCGATGAACAAAGAACTCATACGGACCGGTGAGCATCGTATTCCGATTCGTCCACACGATGTTTTCAACGGCTGCCTGTTCCCGTTGGGGATGGATGATATCAACATCCAGTTCGCCCTTCGTTATGTGTCCAAATTTAGAACCAAAATAAATATGCTCCTTGTTGTTGTGGACAATACAGTGCGCATCCAGGTCATTCTGATCCCACTGATTCGGATCATCATTCCACTGAATCGAGAAGCGCAGCACGCCGTCCACCTTACCGCCGGCTGCTTTCACGCGTTCCCGCAACACACTGTCCGTAATGTTACCCGTATAAGACCAGCTGAACGCATTATCCCACTTGAACATTGACTTTGCGTCGTCATGCACTGGCGCAATCAGCGACACCAGATTTTTCGCATGTCGAGTTTCAACGTATACCTCCAAGTCCGTCGCAGTCGGAAGTACATTCCGCACAAATGCTTCAATCGGCATTTCTTCCGCCCGCTCAAACTTTTTCGGTTTCCGCGCTACGTTGTGTCCCAGCGACTCCAGCAAATCAATGCCGCCGGCGACACGCGGTGCGACGTCCTTATTCAGGAACAGGATGTTGTTGGCTGTGATGTCGTCCAACGTTGCAAAACGACGCGGCAAAGACCTCGCGTATCCCAACGACTCGATCGTCTTCTTCGCATCATTCAGCATCTTTTCCGTAAATATGGCGTTCGGTCGCTTATAATTCGTAGGCGCAACGATCTGCTCATACCGACGCACTGCCTGTTCAAGATCCATACCAGAAGTCAGATTCTGCAGCAAAACGCCGATGCTGTGGTTTCGAATACGAGCAATTGCCTGCCCAACCAACATGCCACGCTCCCAGGCATACCAATTGCGCTGAGCCACAGACAACGGGAGGTACGACCGCAGCTCCTGCTGAAACTTGACCAACGACGCTTTCCATTCCTGCCCCCGATACAGCGTATTCGACGCAATCAGCTCCAACACTGTATCAACGCTATCAAGCGACAGCTCTTCCAGTGACCGCCGAAACACAGCACACTGATCACGATATTGAGCACGAACACTGTCCGCATCCTCAGACAGGTGCTTACGAGGCACAATAGCTTCCAAGTGATCCCAGTCCTGCACAGTTCCATCCGGATTCAACGAATGCGTATGCCGGCAACCGAATTTATTGAATCGTGTGACAAACACGTCACAAACGGGCGCTCCTTTCACATACGCCGCCATCTGATCCGCCACCGCCTGATAACCGGGATCCGTCAACTGCAGATCCCATACGCTGTGCATGACGCCATCCTGCAGTGCAACAACCATGCCTACATGCTTAATCGCATGCCGGCAGGTGCTGCAATCATGCTCTGTGCGAACACGGTACAATTCGTTGCATCCTGCCGGAAACGAATTCAGATAATGATTGTACAGGTCATCCGGATTCACCTGCACCATATACAAATACTGATAGCGATCGCTCATCTCCGCAAATTTGGCAGTAAACGCGTTCGCAAACTCTTCAAAATTCATCGACATTACCCAATACTCCTAAATTTTTTAATGATTACAAGTCTTACTGCATCAAAACAAAAAACGACCAAGTCCTAACGCTACTTAACAACCTCCTTCCTGCAAAACTTATAAATCTCATTCCAGCGACAGCCGCAATCATTACAACCGCAGTCTTGATAGCTGATGTCGGACTGAAATTCAACGTCTCCAAGCTCGTCATGATCCCGAAATAAGCGATTAATCTGCCGAATGTTCATCTGCGCCACATCAACGCCGAAATACAAATACCCAAACATAGCTGCTCCCACTACACAGACTCATAGGCATCTTCTTCGCTATCATTCTCCTCTTCTTCCCACCAGTCATGCCCGCAGCAAATACAGTAGTGTCTGTATCTGAAACACTGAGAAGTCCGATCAAATTCCCGATCAATCACATTGATGTCGTCGGACCCACATTCCGGACACGTATCCGTTAACGTATACATCGCATCCTCCCACACTCTTTAATTCAGCCTGGCAGTCAACATAGTATCACGTGGCGGGACAGGAAGACCCATCGCCTGAAACAACGGGAACTCCCGCCGATCCGAAACTTTCTGCGACCATTCTACAAAGTTCAACGCCGCCTGCCGCGCTTCATCAATTGTATAATACCCACCGCACTCGTCCATCGGATCCGCATCAGGATCCGATCGATCATACACGAAATACCGAAATACTTCCCCGTTGTAATACGCGTTGAATTCCTCGATCTCTTCCGATATTGCTTGTTTCACTCGTTGGACCTGCATATCACACGTTAAATCCACGTCACCAAGGCACGTTCGAATCGTTTCATCCGTTGCGTAGACCCAACCGATCTGCCCGCTGTCCCATGGGTCGCAGAACGGCGTCGTGCGAAACACAACGCCACTGTGATCAAGCACATAAAGTGGAACAATCACACGTGCTCCAAAATCAGTTTTCAATATTTCCAAGTCCACCATCGGATCTACAGAAAACCGAATAGTATGCGGAGTCTCCGACTCGATATACCGATTCGACGGTTCAACTGCAATAATACCAACGTTACTGTTTTTCCTCGGATTGCTGGGGAACCTGTCATACTGGATCTGAATTTCACAATTCCCCACTGTAATGGAATTTACTACTTCTCTCATCACTTCACATCCTCCTGTAAATACCGCAACGAAACCACATCATACACCCAACACCAGGCGTTTTGCTCCCAGGCCGCCCTTCCGAATCTCCACAGGCAGAATTGCTGCCAAGCCTCCTGCATCGTAGAAGCTACCGGTACAGCTGTAGAAGGCACATCCCCCACCCAGTATACCTTATCCTTCGAGCTTGCGCTGATCGCAGATTTACAGCCTTGCCGTGCAATATCGTCATCAGACAATTCCTGCATACGCTGCAAACGCAGCGATCGTACTAAGAGAAATGTCCGCGCCTGTTCTCTAGACATCGTCGATCCGGAACGCCAGAACGGTGTTGAGTCAACGAGCTGCCCGGTCTTCGGATGAACAAATCGATCATATGGCGTTGGATTCTCACCGTCTGCCGCGAACCACGTCTTTGTTACATGCATCTGAATGTTGTCGTTCTCATCCAGCGGATGTCCACACCAGTACGGCTCGCGAACGTAGAGAATATCACCGGGTTGATTTGGCGCATAACACCGACGCTCCGGCGGTTGCTTCGCATTCTGCGCACCGAAATGCGGAACGCAGTACCAGCCTTTTCGATCATGCAACATTCCCATCGATGTCACATCTACCAAGTTGGACTCTACAGGCTGTAAACAAAGGGTCTTCTCCCCGCGATACAACAGCCCGGACAGCTCTTTCGGCATCAGCAAACTGCGCATCGTACCTGCACACATCTTCACCCATGTCAGCATGAAACATGGATGCTGATACAACAAACACGCGGGATTCTCGCACATCGCAAATGTTGTTTTCCGATCTGCGGACTGATAGTAATACGGTAGACACTGACACAACGGGCATGCACCCGACTTATGCACTCGCTGTTTCATGGCAATCAGTCACACCTTTCTGCAACGCGGCGTACAATGAGTCTTCCAGATAATCACGGATACCGAAATACTTTCCGGTATTCTTACAGCGCACGTAAGAACGCTCCAGTATCTTCGCATCCTTCCGTATAAACATGTGCACTGGAATTACACCGTCATAATACCCAACATCGTTCATAAAATCGAAAAACGTGTGCAAGTGAAAATACGTTCGACTTTCCGTCCACCAGAACTCGTAGTTGAGTCCGTTGCCGTGCAGTTGCTGCACAATCGAAGAAACTTGCTCCAGCGTCAACGGTTCGCACAGCTTATTCTTCTTCCTCATCAAGGTCAAGTCTCCCAATGCATTCGATGTATGTTTTCTTTGAAAACTGAGATCCAAACTTTCTGCGCGCTTCTTTACGCAATGAGTTCCACTGCGGGTGATTGCGTTGATCCATCAACTGTTCACGATTCTTATGAATCTTCCTGCTTCAGCACCGCCCGTTACCGGGCAGCTCCACAGGCACTACCGGTGTGACCCACCGTGTAAATCCTCAGACCTTCGTTCCGAAGGTTCAACGCTGCGTTCAAATCCCGGTTGATCGTGTACCCGCAGGACGGGCAATGGTAAGTACGATCCGCCAGGGTCAGTTCAGCATTGACTGATCCGCAGCTGCTACAGGTTTTGCTGGATGGATAGAACCTGTCAACTTCAATAAAGTTGTTGCACTTATACTTGAGTTGTCTCAGGATTTCCGACATGCAGGAAGCCTGTACGCCCTTTCTTACGAGGGCGTTGTCTCCGGTTTGCATGGCCTTCACATCCAGCTTTTCAATGCAGACAGTACCGTGGTTCTTGGCAATGAGTGCAGTGAACTTGTGAACTGTGTCTTGCTTGATATTGTTGATTCTCTGCCAAGTACGGGCTACCTTCAATCTCGCTTTCGCTCGATTGTTGGATCCCTTAGCCTTGCGAGACAGCAGTCGCTGTCTACGTTTCAGCTGCCGTTCCAAGTCTTTGAGCTTGGCCGGAGAATCGCAGGCCGTACCATCGCTGGCTACCGCCAGCTGAGTACACCCGACATCGACTCCAACAAAGGAATTTGAGTCGGTTCTGCGTTCCTCTTCAAGTTCGACTTGGATTACGACGTACCAGCCGTCTGCCTGGTGCTTGACTGCGGCGGAAACAACCTTCGCGTCTTCATACCGAGGACGCTCGGTCATTCTGATAAGTCCGCACTTGGGCAACTGGATTTTATTACCACGGAGTTTGAAATGAGTATTCGGGACATAGAAGCCGTCCCGCAGCCCTTTCTTGTGAAAAGTGGGATGCCTGCGAACACCCCTGAAGAAGGCTTTGAAGGCACCTTCCAGGTGCATAAACGGGCGCTGCAAACACGCAGCGCCGACTTCCAATGCCCAGTCTGGTCTCTCCTGTTTCCACAGAGAGATCAGGCTGTAAGCGGAACACTTCTCACCTTTTTCGTAGAGCTCATTCCATTTCGCTAAACCCCAGTTATACGCAAAGCGAGCGGTACCGGCCGTTTTTACCAGCATGATAGCCTGATGCTTATTGGGTTTCAGCTTGATTTTATGAGCTCGTTGAATCACTTCAAATTCCTGTGTATTATAATACCTGGTTCTAATATAGCATGTACGTTAACAATATCAAGTGTAAATCTGAGGATTTACTTCGATTTCGTAAGACCTCGTGGTTCTTGTTCAGATAGGTGCGCTACTACCTACCCGGCTTATCTCACTGGTCAGGTGAGGGCTTCCTATCCCTTTCGGGTAGCACGGGTCATCTTATCTGATTCCTTTCGAAATCAGGAGCACTTCGGGCCTGCTTAGACCCTAACGGGAGCGCTTATCAGGTTGACCTCCCGATGACCTCCGAACCCTTTCCCCGGCGCATAGGACTCTTCGAGTCCCTTAGCTTTCCGGTTGATCGGCTGCTGATTACCATATCAGTCTACACTACTGACTTAGGCTTCCAGCAATTCACTTTCTTCTTCGACAGGGATCACTCCCTGAAGGTACCTACGCCACGTTCTTATTACTGTGTATGAACATGACGCGTCGATACAGCGCGAGCGAGATCGCAATCGCTGTCGCATAATGTTTCTGTTCCTCCGGCTTCAGATGCTTTGTCGGCACCGGAACCGGATACGGTACGATTCCACCAGACATATCAGCGGCATTGATGGCATCGATCAGATACTCTACAACTGCCGTGCTCGTACGAGCACACATTATAATCACATGGTTTCGATCCATTCTATTGTTCACTTTCCGTGTGGTTCGTATGAAATAGCAACACATCGTCAAGAAACTCCCACACCGCTTTACCGGAAATGTCAGTGTTAATCGGTATGGCCAAAATGTCCTTCAATGCACGGTAATCTCGAATCAAAGGCATCAGTTGCTGCACATGCTTCCCATACGCTGGATGCTTTTTATATTCAGACCACCGCGCTATGTAAAAATCGTACCGACTTCTAGCAACATCGAACAGCACTTCATTAAGCTCTACACGAAACATCTCCTCGGTCTTCGGCAGACACTGCTGGAACCATCCATCCCGAAACTCTACACCGTATGTATAACAGAAATAGAGTAAATGTGGACGCACATAGCGGTCTACAAAACCATGAACCTGACTTGACTGTTTCTGTTGAAAATTCCGCATACGCGTCATCAACGCAAATACCTCACCCCATGTCATTGTTCTAAGCTCATCCCATGTCTGTTTCGGTTTCTCAATCTGAACCATGTCAGTTCTCCTGTTTCTGTTCTTCTTGTTGACGATCAATATCATCAGTTGCTGCATCCATCAAGTGAATGGCGGAATACAGCATTTCGCGTTGATACGCGGTCAATTGCAATGTTTTATCAACAGCCATTCGGACAAGCGCTGCTTTCGATCTGGATAGCCAATACGGGCTAACCCGATGAATTGTTACCGTGTATTCTCGCTTCATTTGAGTTCCTTAAAATAAACCGAAGCGTGATCCCAATCCCGCCGTTCATACGAACCGCATTTGATTTTACCGCACACACCAAGTCCACGCAGACCGCACAATCCGCATGGAAGCGATGCTTCCGCTTTCACATCAAATGGAAGCACGATATACCGTGTACTTTTCAGTCCGCGACAGATAGTCCCAGCCGGCAACGGAGTATCGGAAAACACCGATGGCAGTTCTTTGTGCTGCGCCGTCTCAGCCGCACGGGCAATGTCGTCAGCAGTATGATTATGACGTTCCCCATGACGTATAAATCGATGGCAAACCGGGCAGCGTTCCGTATGTCGCGTCTTTGCCTCCTGCTCCATTTTCACATCCCACGCAGTTGTCACTGTGCGAACCGCGTACAGCAGTTTTTCCGCATCGTAACCAACGCTCTTCAACGTAAACTGCACAATTCTCCGAATAAACGATGCTTTCATTCCACGACATCCTTCCTGGTAACGTCTCCAATCATGTCTTTTCCGTGTACTGTTTTTATAAAGATGTTCGCATCCAAGATCGGAATAAACGAGTTGTCAATCATCGCTCCCGTATCCAATGCCTTAATACGAATATTCGGACCTCTGGTCGCGTTTACGATTTGAAATCTCCTGCCGGCAGGCGTCTGCACGATATCTCCAACAAAAAGCGGGCGCTTGCCTGTGCTATCATAATGCCCGGAAAATCGCTCCACCGTAATGCGGTCAGATCTGATAATCGACACAAACGCAGGCACGTCCTTGCGAATATAATGTTGAATCTCAAACGTCGTCAAATACCGTTTTCGATTTTTCGACCACACCCGGAACAGCGGTTGATAAATACAATGATCATTAGATTGTTTCATGTTCAGTCCGTCAGTTTAAATTTTCCTTTCAACGTCGGCGGTTTCGTCGACGCATCCACTATTTCATACACATCGAATTGCCGTATCACCTCCTGCGCCAGTTTTGCCTGCATACCGGCAGTCGTACTGTAAAAATCATCCCGAACAAGCCCCAACAACGTGATCGGCCTGTTCAGCCAGTACAGTTGCAAGTGCTTTATTTTTCCAATCGATCGTCGACGCACGCTCCAACCGTAAGACTGCTTCAAAAGCTGTCGAAACTGCGCTTCACTGATGGCACGACGTCCGTCTGCCGTCAAAACAACCTGTATCTCTTCCATTACGCTTTCTCCCATACCAACGTTGCTGTCGGAAAATGCAATCCAGGAGTCTCCTGCTGCCGATAGATCGCGGCACACCGACGACCTTGAAACACATAAATCGTATGATATCGCATCAACGGAGCCACTACTTCATGCGGATATCGTGTTGTCGCGCACATCCATGCCCATTTTGCATCAGGTCCCGGTTCCCGTTGATCAAACACATAATACCGAAGATTGTGCTTTCCACGATACAAATACGGATTCAGTGGATCCGGTGCCCGTACACAAAGCCGTTTTGTAACTTTTGTATGTTTAAAATAATTACGCCTCATGTAACACGCGCCTCCGAATAATTCGAAACTGACCGCCCTCATTTTGCTGATATGCGCGCAGATCTCTGCGAACCCGCATCAATGGAGTAACCCGCTTTCCTGTTGCGCGATCTGTTGTAGCAGCACTATGCGCATCTTCACACGTCAGATCTTCCCACACACCGTTATACCATCCCTGGAGCACAATCAGGTATTGATATTTCCTAGTCTTCATGTTCCTCTCCGGTACGTTGCTCAATGTCCGTAAGCGGTACAATGCTCCCGATCTTCTGCAACAGCTGACGTCCTTTCAGCGTCAACTCATTGGAAGACCGCAAATACTGGGACGGCAGTTTTACCGATGATTCTCCGCTGGCGTCCTGCTGCGTGCATCCATAGTAAAAGGCGCACCCGTCCGCAATCTTATAGATCGCAGAAAGTCGAACGGAAGCCTGCGCACAATGAAGCCACTGATCTTCCTCATGGATCAAATGAAGAAACTTCCGAAATTGGGTCAGGGAACACGGATACTGCGCACTTTCAAAGCGCGGGCCCTCGAACCGAATATACTCAAGATCAAATAAAGTAACGCGAGATACTGCGGTCACCTCGGATAGCTTGAACATCGTACCAGCACCACAATCCAACCAAATATCATGCTTCTTCATGCAACGATCCCCCTGTTCTGTAATTCTGTTCTAATTGCGTCAGCAGTCTCGGCGACCCAAGACCACGGAAGACCATGTTCTAGCCGAGAACAAAAACAAACATCATCCGCAACTCGTATTTTTCGTGCAACCGGAGCATGCTCGCCCTTCACGACGCGAACTGCACCTTCATGTATCACAAACTGCAGCACCACCGAAGCGTCTGTGTCACAACTCTCCGCATCCATAAAAGATGCGAACAAGCTAAGATACGGAAACGCCCGTGCAATAGACTGCCACTCATCGTACAGGTCGACGGCTTCCGGCCACTTTCCAATATTGTCATGATATTCGATGGTTCCATCAGGCTGACACCAACCATGCGGTCCATAAATAAAACCGCTGGAAGCCCAGTCGTTGTCCAAATAATCCAACGGAATCGGTTTCACGACACTGTCCACCGCTTCTTGCACGCGCTCTCGTATCTGTTGATCAGAACACGACACAGCTGCCAACACGCCCGATTGCTGTTGATAGCGGATGGTGAATTCTTGGTCATTTCCACCAGCATACAAAGCGACATCCGAAAAGAACGGATCTGTCCTTATAATAATCTCCTTTGCCTGTTCCCCTGTGACCGAAGCACCGGTCACAATCATCTGAGGCCATTTGATAAGCGTCACATCGGACAACGCCTGCCGAGCCTCTGACTCTGTTTCATAGAAACTAATCATCCACGCACCCTCCTATATGCGATTTCCACTGCCTCCTTCCAAGACATTGTACCAGAATTACAATGTGTCCAAAATTCTGCCAACACATCGGACTCATCAACGCCGTCCCGAACCTTGCAGGAATCGTACTGCACACGATATTTATTACTCTTCAACTGATAGACAAGAAATCTACCACCCATAGCATATTCAGCCTGCGCACATGCGGCTATTTTCGCCTCTGCGAACGTATCAAACGTCATTTTATTTACAGGAATCATGATGTCTCCAATTGGTTTATATCAGAAATCTGGGCACAAAAAATGGTCCGTGTAGCGGGATTTGAACCCACGACCTTCTGCTCCCAAAGCAGATGCGCCGACCAAGCTGCGCTATACACGGACATAAAAGAAGGACAGCGATTCATTGTGTGCTCACGGAGGATCTCCGGAAACGCGAACTTCAAGGCAATTGCCTATGGGCCGACGCAAGAATCGTTGTCAGTAACAACGCCGTCAACATGATGTTTACCGCTTGTTAGACGGAGAGCAGCTTACTGTACCTCATGAGGATTTACACAGCGCACTGTCATCAGTATCTCAGCACATTTAATAACACCTTATGTGCCAAAAGCGGGTTCGAATTCCCACGAACCACGGAGCACCCTACTCGGATGCGGAGCGCCGCACTACTCTTCGACGGCGGGAAATACGATGTAGTACGCTGCGCGGACTACAAAGGCCTCAGCTACGATCGGGGACAGGCTTTCCTCGTACGTCTACGACTGCGCGGTAGCACGCCTGTTCACGTATCAATTGATACTTCCTGCTTCAACGAAATTCTACTGAACTTCTCTACAGGCACTTCCGGTATGACCTACCGTGTAAATTCTAAGACCCTCCTGACGGAGGTTCAGAGCAGCGTTAAGATCTCTGTCGAGTTCTATATGACAATTGTCACATTTATACACTCTCTCCGAGAGATTTAAATCTGCTTTGAGGCTGTGACAGTTACTACAAGTCTTACTGGACGGGAAATAGCGATCAACTTCAATAAAGTTATTACACTTATATTTCAGTTGTCTGTGTATTTCCGACATACAAGAACGTTGAACTCCCTTGTGAACAAGTTTGTTCGAACTCTCTTTCATGTCCTTAACGTCCAGAGTTTCCAGACACACAGTACCGTGGTTTTTAGCAATATGCGCTGTAAACTTGTGAACTGTATCGTTCTTGATATTTTGAATTCGTTGAAAAGTACGGGAAACACGAAGACGAGCTTTAGCCCTATTATGAGAGCCTTTCTGCTTCCGTGAAAGAAGACGCTGTCTCCGTTTCAGCTGTCTTTCGAGATCCTTCAGTTTTCCGGGAGTGTCGCAGATTGTACCGTCACTAGCAACCGCTAAATGCTTACAACCCACATCTACTCCTACAAAACTGTCGGACTCTGTCCTACGCTCTTCCTCGATCTCTACCGAGATCACTACGTACCAACCGTCAGCTTTCCTACGGACAGTATAAGACATAATCTTACAATCAGAATAACGAAGCTCTTCAGTCATTCTGACACGTCCGATATTCGGAAGTCGGATCTTCGATCCGTATAACTTCGCCTTGTCATTACTGATGTAGAAACTATCCCGGAGACCTTTCTTGTGAAACGTAGGATGACTTCTGAATCCTCTGAAGAAAGCGTTATAAGCTCCTCCGAGATTCATAATCGCTTTAAATCCGGCTCCACTGAATACTTCCTTACTCCACTCTGGACGCGTTTGCGTCCAGAGTCTCGAAAGCATGTATTGGTCACACTTCTCACCCTTTTCGTAGAGCTCCTTCCATTTCGCTAAACCCCAATTATAAGCATACCTGGCGGTACCCGCTGTCTTCGACAGCAAGACCGCTTGTGCCTTATTGGGTTTTAACTTAATTGTATGAGCTCGTTGAATCATGTGTTCTATAGACCTGCAGTATTCCTACTCCTCAATATACAACGAATCTCAAAATTATCAAGTACATAAACTCCGAATTTACTTCGTATCAACCAATTTTAGACCTGTCTCGTCGGCACGTAATCTGGCTCCGGCAGCTGGATTCGAACCAACGACCAAGTGGTTAACAGCCACCTACTCTACCGCTGAGCTATGCCGGACCATTTCTATAAAACCCCTCGAAGGTTGAGCATCGGTAAAACCGAGAGGCTTACGAGGGTATGCTCGCAATGGCAGTCTCCTCTGTTCACGATTCTTACGAATCTTCTTCCTTCAACGAGACTCTACCGAGTCTCTCCAGAAGCACTTCCCCTGTGACCCAGGGTGTAAATTCTGAAACCCTCCTAACATTGGCAGTTCGCACAGGATTCGAACCTATACTAAAAGAATCAAAATCTTTTGTGCTAACCATTACACTAGCGAACTGACTCTATAAAAATGGCTGCTGATAGCCAATACTACAACATTCTGACAATCACCAGCAGCAATAATTATCAGCTAGCTATAGTATTAATAGGCAAAATGGTAGCGGCGGGTGGAGTCGAACCACCGACGCGCAGGTTATGGGCCTGCTGAGCTACCGCTGCTCTACGCCGCACCGTAAAGTGGCCGTGTACGTGGATGTACGGAATATCTCGTACACCAAACGCACACATTGGCCGATGTTTCCGTCTTGATTCTTTCGAATCTTCCTGCTTCAAAACACCCACCGAGATGGCATGAATGCTCCACAGGCATCGTCGAGCTCGACTACGATCAGACTTATCGCATGTGTACTGCCGTACGTCACAACATATGCAATCGGATCGCTGAAACTAGTCCAACGTTCAAATGCCCTTACGCACGGCAGCAGTATTCAAGATACAACAAAAACAGCAAATATCAATAGATTGTTCACTGATTTTCCGGCTTTTTCGATGCCAACATTTCTTCCATCCACTGTAAGCCAGATTGCAGCACAGCGCTACGCGCTAAAACCGGTGAGGACTTTGCTGCGGTAACATGGCAGTAAGCATCCGGAAGATACGCTCGAAGTTTCGGATAATCGAACAGCACGCGATTAATTGTCGGACTCGCATTCAATACCAGCGCCAGCTCATTGGCTATGGCCCTTATATCTGACTGCAAACGTTCCTGCTCTTCATAGAGCTGATACAGATCGTTTGCTGTGTGAGGAATCTCGCATACCGTGAATTCCATTTTCTGATAATTGATCGGAACCGGTCTTGTGCAGCAGCTCGGAACGTGAATTGTTAGCAATTCGTCCTCTGAGTCAAAGCGTAGTGCAATCTGTTCGAGGTTTACACACCATTCAAATGGCATCATATTGTAAACACGCATAAACGTATCTGCACAATCTCTATCCGGATAATTCATCCGAATTCGATTATGAAGCAGCATAAGAAACTCATCCTCAAGAAATTGAGCTACCGAAGGTTTGAACGCGATATCCCGTGCAGCTTCCAGCTGTCTCCAAAAATATCGATCGATTCTTTCTCTTCGTTCGTCTGTCAGCCGAACGATTGACGACAATTGTCTACTCATTCAAGCACTCCTCACTGATAAGAAACTCTTGAGAACGTCCATGCTTCTGCAAATAAAGGAACGAACAACAGCTTGTCGTGTTTCACATCATCTCTGTAACAAACCAGACAGCCATCATATTCCTCACACATAAACTCGAATCCTTTACACAATTTGAATTGGAATAAACACAACTTTTCCATCGACTGAAACAGGTTGTTTCACCGTATGCGTACGAAGCCATTGATCCAGGCGCATTCGACAAACATCGGATGGATCCGCCGGTTCCGTCAACAAATACGTTTGTCGATTCCGCTCGTGAATCCAGTACGTCGGCACCGGATCATCCAAACGAGACACGGCATATCCAAGGGAGCGTACATACCGTTTAAACACCGAAATCGACACTTCCGTCTTCCCATCAGCGGTAGGCATTGTCCAGTCTGTCTTTCGCATCGCACGTTGCAGGGCAGCTCGGCAACGATCCAATATAACCGCATACCGAAGCTCCGCACGAGGATCTCCGACATACGTCAGACAACAGTCTGCCGTAATCAGATCAAACGCAAGTACACCAATCAGCCTGAAATCATAATGCACCTTCATGAAAAAACAATGCACAATGATTCGCTGTTTCACCGCAAAAGCCTGCAATTGCTGCAAAACGTCTTCCGGTACATCGAATGCGCGAAATTGACGCAACACACGCGCGGTATACGCACCCTCTGGATCTGAATAGTATTGCTTCGCAGATCGCAATGGAATCACGGCGCTGAATTGCGTGGACGCACGAGCCTCGCCTGTAAACAGCGACTGACAGCGATTATCAAACGAAGGTATGCCAGTTTTAATCGGAATCTCTACCAATCGCGCATACTGATCACGCACCGTGCGTTTTGATGTTCGCATCATTTTACGCATTTGGCACCAACGCCTCCAACAGTTCTTTCAACGCCGGATCCGGTTTCGGTGCCGGCAACAACGACTTCTTGCGCTTCTCATCGATCGGCATAAAAGCCCGCAACTCCGGATACATCTGAAGCAGCGAAGTGGTCGTCGTATGCGATCGAAAAACCTTTGTCAGCAAATTCCGTGTGTCTCGTTCGTCTTGTTCAATGGACCTTTGAAGCCTCGCATAACGAATAATTCGCTGTGCAGTCGAATAACTCAGATCTCTCGTATACACGTTGTTATAAAAGATATGTGCCGGCATCTTTATCGGGTGCGGATACCACGCTAAATAAACGCGTCCTGCCGGCCCGAACACATCTGCCGAAAACCGCGAATCACCCACACAAGACACTGCGATTCCGGAAGTCGATACCGGAAACCATGATTCCGGCAACCGTTTCCAGACATCAAGCGGCTCCTCCGTAAAATTCCAATTCTCCGATGCACTGCTAACTATGCTTTCATCCACGATATCTCGTGCGATTACCAACACTCTGCGTGACTGCTCCTCCTTGATACCGTCGAACTTCTTATGTATAATGCGCTCGATCATCGTATCTCTCATCGCATTCAGCAATCTCATTTTTACGTCCTTTCTATGCTGTTACACTGTTTAATTCACGCCAGACTACTGACATCATTCTATATTGGTCCGCTAATTATGCCGCTATATGTGGAGACATAATTAGAAATGGTTCACGATACCGAGCCATGATCCTTTCTCGCATTTTTTTTGTCACAAAATACACAATGCCCGACAACCTGTTTAAACGCAGGAACAACGAATTCACCGTTCAAAAGACGGATAATATTCCCCTTGTGATAGCAGTGATGAATATGATCTGGGGATTGATCGCATCGATATCCGACCGCCGTATGACAGCGTGTACATACCATCAGGTTTGGAGTAATCGCAGATTCCCTCAATTCATATTGATGGAAACAAAAAAAGCCAGTCCTGTGATACAGGTCCAGCTTTTTCACGAATACCCAATACTGCTGTGAATCAGTTAATCGAACACCTGTCTCCGCGCTCCAACGTCGATACGCATCTTGAAACGCCTGGACGACCTGTTCAATTTTCCCCATTCGACAACTCCTTAATCTGTTTCACCACAAGATCAGACGGGGCCAGATCAGGTCGATATAAGACATCAGTACAGATGTATGTGGCCCAGTCTGCACCAGGACGCTCTGAATTTGCGAGTATGGATCGCGCTTTCGCGGCAAGCAACCGAACCTGTTCCTGATCTTCTTCCGAACGCAAAATACTGCAAAATTCGAACACGCCCTCACGTTCAATCGTACAACCCCACGTGTCACCAATCTCCTGTGGAGACGGAAGACGTGTCGTGATCGGACCTACTTGTCGCATCCTAACAACTTCCGACTCCCGCTCAATCACATATGACTTCAGGTTCGACTGCACACCCATATAATCAGACAGCAGAATTCTGACATTCCTACGGTCCGCTGCAGCCCATTGCTGATACGCGGAGATTCTGCCTGTTGTCACCTCCATTTTCTCGTATTTGAGCTGATAGCTGACATCGATCCACCACGCACCAATCATCTGTGTCATAACTCTATCGATGCGTTTTCTGAACGCGTCTTGTATACGTGCAGATAACTTTAAATAACGCGAATTAAGCTGCTTTTGCCGCTCCGCGATTGCTACTAGTTCCTGCAAACACTGCTCAATTGTTGTATTTTCTGCCATGTCACTCCCTTTCAAAAAGAAAAGCGCACTTGTTTTGTGCGCCTACTGAACTACGGACCAGCTAATCGGCTAAATAACCGGACGAATTCTGATGCCCTTATGCTTTTCCTTATATTTTCCCTTTTTCGTTATCTTCGCCAACCCTTCTTTCAGTCTTTCTCTCTTTTCCCAGTCATCGTCTATCCGCATTATGTGCTCCAATCTCATTCATTCATTCATTCATTCACTCAGTCAGTCATACAATCAGTAAATATCGGTCTCGCCGCACCAACTGCAATCATCGTTCTTACAATGCATGCATTGTGCTTTAGCAGACTTGTCTACTTTATCTCCGATAATGACGAGCGCTGCCATGAGTACAAAAAAGATAATAAAAAGCATGATTTGTTCCTGTTCGTTTTGCTTATAATGGTACCGGAGATGGGACTTGAATCCATATGCTCATCGAGCATCAGATTTTGAATTTGACGCGTCGCCAATTTCGCCACTCCGGCATAAACTGGTGGTCGCTGCAGGAATCGAACCTGCGACCTATTCCGTGTAAAGGAATCGCGCTAACCAACTGAGCCAAGCGACCACGATAGTGTCCATGCTTTCCATCGCTTATAAGGTAAGGACTGTACCTTTCGCGTATTTGTATTCGCGCGCCGAATACCACCTCGCCAGGGCAGCGATTAAGCTATAGTGAACCGCCGAAAACTGCGCTGTCTGACCGCTGCTCGCCACGTCGATGTTACGGTGTCAGACGCGTAAACCGGCTCTTTACGCCGAGCAGGCGGGAATTTATCAAATAATGGAGCCCCGGATCGGAGTCGAACCGATATCAAAGACTTACAAGGTCTACGTTTTACCGTTAAACTAACGGGGCACTGCAAGTCAACCGCTCTAGCCAGCTGAGCTAAGTCGGCAATCGCTGGTGGACCATGCCGGATTTGAACCGGCGACATCTTGCTTGCAAAGCAAGTGCTCTAACCAACTGAGCTAATGGCCCCCGCACTGTTTCTTAATATACCAGAGAAACGCGGATTTTCTACATCGAATATTCACTTTTTACAGAAATAATTCGGCAAGGTCCGTGTCAGATACGTCGAACCCTTTTGTAGCATGCTCAATATCGTGTACGAAAGAGTCCAACTCTCGAACAAACGAAGCAGATAAATCCGAAGGAATCAGATATATTGCAGGTGGAAACATTTCATAAATCCACTGTGTATTGTCTGAATCAATCTGTGCCCCAATAATAGTAAGTGCGCCATTATCCAATTGCATGCTATTTACAGGAAAATATTGGGTACCCGCTGCTCCACGAGCTCTTACAGCGTGTACGGACCCACCAATACCGCAGCTACTGTCCTGCAACACTGCAGGATTCCCGTCCATTGATGCCTTTATCAGTGCAGGAAGATTGTCGCGATCAATTTCCAATCGATCGGATCCGTCAGCAGAGCGCAGTAACAGCTCAAGCACCGGTATTGTCTGGGCAGGAAACATTACCGCAGTTGATTCCATTAACCGCGAGTACGCCAGATACCAACGCCTGCTTAACACCCAGCGACGATCCCAGCGAAAATGGAGCTCATAGGAATCAAAAATTCCGGGATAAATGTACCCATCAAAGTCACCATCAAAGTCACCACTACTCCGCAATTGCTGCAATAGATCATAAAACGTCATTTCACGTTCCTTTCAATTAAAATAGGATACCGTACAAGCGCTCATAGAGTTGCTTTGTATAGGTCGCATCTGCGACACATTTGCCTTCCAACGCAGATCTGCCGGCAGCGGTCTGGATCAGCTCGTGCGTTTTACCAGTGTCAGCAATGACCGCACGATCCACACCCAGTACAGCTCGCACAAGCGTGTCCAAACTTTCAGACGCTCCCTTTCCATTCGATCCGCACCATTCCCGATACAGGTCAACATGCAGCTCGCGGGAGAACATGTACGAATCTGTATAAGAAAGCAACGTGAGCGCGTTCTCTTGTGTATCGGGCAACCGAACATTCTGAATGGCTGCTCGTTTGAAGATGTAAGGAAGATCGAAACTGTACCCATTGTACGTAATCAACGTATCCCCTGCCAACTGCATTTTTCGCAACCATTGCAACGTATTCCGCAGAACGTTGGCTTCATCAAACAGCGTCTCATCTCCACAACGAAACACAACAGGTGCTTCGCCGTCTCCGGAAACGAATGCAACACAGAACACACGTCCGGTCAACGGAGACAAAGCCATCTGTTCCAGCTGTTTCGTACGCGCCTCACGAATGTACTGCTCAATTGCCTCAGGCTTTTTATAATTGCCCGGAGCTGTCGGCACAGGCAACGCCCACTGTTGATTCAAATCGCGAACAGTCTCAATATCCATCGCGTAAAACTTATGCATTGACGACTCCTTTCACTTCCACTGCGATCACATTGCTGTCGACATTCGTCGTATCCGGATACTTCGCGCAGATGTTGATCAACACCTGCCTCGCCTGCTCTTCGTTGATGATATACCCCAGGTCGAGTTCTGCGACGTCATATACATCATTCAGCTCAATCACATGCGGAATGGATTGTCCGTCTGCTGCCAATTTAAAATTCGCCATGATGCGCTGTCTCCTTTAATTGAAATGAATCACAAGCCATGTTGCCGGCCTGTACGTTTGGATACCAACTTACACCAGTTACAGTGTGTTGTAAATTCTGTTTGCAAACACCGATAAGTTCACCCGGTGCCGATTCAAAGTGCTGACAAAATGCACATATGTGCGGTTTCGTCAGATGAGATTTCGCTTCATCCGACATACAACCTCCTTTCATTCGCTACCTGACCGTATTAACACACCTTCTTACATGGCTTTTTCATGGGATGGATTTCTTTCACAGCATCGTCACTCCACAACTCAGAACCGCAGCCATAGATTTCTCGAATAGAATAACCGCGACAACCATCGTGTTTGGCCGACTCAATGCAACGGAACGGCAGACGAACATCCTTTTCCAGTTTGATTTCCAAAAGACTTCCCGCGCCACTCCAAGCATCATAAAGACCGCAGGTCGTATCTTTGGAGAGAACCAGATAGCCACGCCCGGTACGTTCAGAAAGATAATAACTCTTGTTCCGTTTCTCTTCTATGTCGATGGCATCACGAAGATTGAAATACTGTTCCAGCGTCATCTTAACCAGAAAAACCAACGCATTCATATGCGAACTGCAATTCGCCGTTTCCACATAAATTGACTTGAGCAACGGCGATTCACATTTTCCTCGTTCAACCAGCGCCTTTTTGAGTTCAGATTTCTTATATCCCTGCTGGCGTGCCAGCCACAACAGACTGGACTCCTCCGGAATCGAATCATCACTGGTGTCATAATGCCCGCCAATGATGTTGGAAGTAAAGTCATAATTCAGATCACCTGTATCGACAATCAGATCAACCAGCACATCCTGAGCAAGATAGTGCTTTGCCGGGTATTCGACATAGAACTGGTCGCGAATCAGCTCCCGGACTTCATCCTCATCCAGATTTTCAATCAGCTCCGCCACATCCTCGTCTTCGAGAACCCGCTTGATGACATTGTCCGCATATTCCCACTCGCAGTCACGATACCACTCGTCGAGCAGTTCCCACAACTTCTCCCTCGGATGATCGTCATTGCAGATTTTCTTGAGTGTGCAGTCATCCAGCGTGTCACGGTAATCCGCATAGATTTCCTCATAAAACACGCCGTTTTCATCTTTCCAGCAAACTGTGGACAGAGCGTCCCTGACTGCATCTTTCAGACGAGACGCGAGTTTTTCCTCAGTCTTCATGATGTTCCTGCTTTCTTTCTCTTGTCGTTTCCAATAACCCCAACAATGCCGCATCCAGATCAAATTCCGGTTTTGATTCCATGATCAAGTCAGTAGCCTGTTTCCGCCTCTCATCAGATTCGATAACATCCAACGCATCCGGAACACAACCGTATACATCCACCATGTCACAGAAGTCCTGGTACATGTCGGCTTCCATATCCGTATACACGCTATCGCTGCGCACAATATGTGACCTACAATAATCAGCTGCAAACAATACTGACACAACCGCCCAAAGCTCAATCTCATCCAACTTCCGGAACGAATCGGTCTTTTCGATCCAAACGTCAGAATCATTTGAATAAAATGAAATAAAACCGGAGCGCGTCGTAAAATTCTGCTGTAAAAACGCAGTCCACATATCGCTCGCCGAATCCGACCCGTCTGTCAGCATCGACAGTGCGTACGTCCGAAACTTTTCATAATCACGGAACTGAAACAACGCGTTGATACAATCATTTCTAAAATTGTATTCACGCGGAGAGTATACCAACGGTCTTACGATCTGCACACCAGCGTCGGCGGGAAGCAGCTTATTCAACCACTCCTCTGTGCAAGTAGCAACAAACTTGGCTACAACATCCTGATATCGTTGTATATTGGTATTCTCGTAGCAGAACTGCATAGCTTTCCTGCAGAACTTCTCCGGGAAATTCCCCGCAGCCCCTGCATCACCCCGATCCAACAGAGACTCCAGTCTACTACGAACCATATAATCGACATCTAACGCATAATCAGGATCAAAAAACGTTCCGTAAAATCCTGAAAAAATCGGAAGTCTACCCTCAAGTTCAGTCATACTGTACTTCTCCCAATAAAAAACCCGCAGTGCTTTTTCAACACTGCGGGTTGGTTGTTCACAAAAACGTTCAATCGTGCTTTCCGGAACTGAGCTCCAGACTGACGATGAATTTCTTCAAATCCTTCACGTGCTCGTTCTCTTCCCGAAGAATCTCGACAATCACATCGTTTGTCGCAGGATCGCAATCTGCGGTCAGCGCAATCAGTTCTTCGTAGTTCTTGATCGCACACTCCTCTGCTTTCAGCTGCTGCTTCAACTGAACCATTGTACACTGATTATCCTCTTCCTCATACTTCGGATAGGGGCAATCCGCGACTGTGTGCAGATCGTTCGGATTGAATACGGGCATTCCTCCGAGCTCATACAGACGCTCTGCCAGCAACTCCGCGTGCGCTCGTTCCTCTTCTTCGTGATCCGCAAACTCTTTCTGAATCGAGTTGAACATCGGACCAAGAACCGTGTACTTGCCCCACCAATACTGATATTCGGATTGCTTCTCCGATGCCAGCGCTGCTTGCAGCTTTTTCACAATCAATTCTTTTTTAGAACTGCCCGCTTCTCCAGGCAGACCAAGTGCATCTGCGTTCATTACATACCTCTAGTTTTTGTTGCGCAGTCCTTCATACGCATCTGGCTTACTGCGCTGATTCCAGAACGATTTCTCACCAGGAAACATCGCAACACGTCGATCCGGCAACCCGCTCATCTCAACCGGCGTTTGCTCCGGTATTGCTGTCAGTTTCACGCGATCAACGTTTACAACAGACGGTAGTTTCTGCCATGCGCGTTTGAATGTGTTCGTCATGAATTCATCTCACCTTTATCGATAACATATCACGACGTGCTGCAGCTGTCCAACGGAACAATCGACTTTCCCCGGCGGCAGACAGCTGCAAAATACTGCAACGTGTCCGGAAGTGATGTCACATCCACACGGTTCGCCAACGCATCCTGCAACTGCTGCATATAGGAAATGACTTGCTGTAGCTCAGCCATCGTCAACATCGCAATATGCGCTTTGTTTTTCGGTTTTCCCAGCAATCTGGCCAGACGGTAATATACCGTCTGCCGGTCCAGATAACCGTCTTTCCACAGAAAATCAACTGCATCATGAGCCAACCTGCGCAAATGTCGATGCTTTGCGTTCGCCACCATTCCCTTTGCCATCGACGTACCGGGATGGCAACCGACATACGCACCGCAGCTTGGACAGATATACAGGAATCCCGTGCTCATATGGAATCCGGCAGCCCCTGCGTCACTGTAGTTCGTAGCACAGTTACAATACGGGCACCACCGTCCTGTCAGAATCAACTGTTCTTTGCTGATCAGCTGCTCATTTGGATCCCATTTGCCGGGAATCACGACAAACGCATCACGATCAAGCTCAGCAATCACCCAATTGGCCTCGCTCAATACCTGTTTCAATTGCCGAACCTCTGCGTCAGTCAGATCACGAATCGGAACGCGCACCCGTACCTCGTTCGTGTCATTCTGAAGAACGCGCGCCATGCTCCTGCCGAGATTAACACGAAACGTTTCCAACGCATTAGAAACAGCACCAGATACCGTTACATATCGCTTCCGGCTTTCCGTCGAATACGCGAGCGAAATCGCATTCAAGACAGTTTCTGCATTGATCACAGATGCGAGCTCATGCTTTTCCGGTACTTCCAAAGCCTGCCTCCCCTCTGTCCGTCTTACGCAAATCAGTCACCTGTCTGAGCTCTTTCACAAAAGGAACCCAGTGCAGTACAAACTGTGCGATACGATCTCCTTTTCGAATACGCAGTACATCTTCTGTGGAGTTATACAAGCTCACATCGATCGACCCCGTGTATCCGTTGTCGATCGTTCCAATGCCCGTTACAAATCCAGCCGCAGTCATGCTGCTTCGAGGGCGAACAATCGCTTCCAGCTTCGCATCCGCTCGAATGTGCTGATACAAGCCCAGGTGCACGCCGGTGCGTACCCTGGAGCGCTGACCAGGATAGAAAATCACATCTTCGAGCGAATACAAATCATATCCGGAATCAGAATCATGCGCCATTGTCGGCATGTAAGCACCATGATCCAACTTCACATCAAGCGCAAGGCCGTTTTGTATACCTTGCTCAATCGGATTCAATTCAAGACCGTCCACCATCTGCCTCCTGCAGTGTCAACATCAACTTTTTTGCAATCAGTCGGCTCCACACGTGATAATAAATCACTGTCACAATGACGCCGCTGATTACACCTGCGCCAAATGTAATCATAGTTTCCCTCGTCATTACTTCTGATAGCGCCTGTACAATACGATCACAGCCACAATAATGATAACTGCGATTATCGTACGAGGAACTACCATCAAACTGAACAAAATAAGCGCACATCCTAACAAAATGTTAGTCAGTGCAGTAGAATTCAAAGCAGCTGTTACCCGATCTTCCAATGATTTGTTACCCATGCTTCCAATTCTTTCGATAAGCCCACCGGAGCCGTTTTCCAATCCGGATAAAATTCATGCTTCATGCTGTCATATGACGTCAGCAACAAACCTGTTGCATCCAACAATACGATCGTACGCTGTACGGTCATCATATCATTGGACACATCCACATACCCATATGCACGAACACCGGTATTCTGCAAAGACGGTAGTTGATCTGTGATATCACTGATCGCGGCTTCGTGCCCAAGCCGTTTCTGTCGTCCAAACTCATGCAGTGCTGCTGCACACTCAATGCTCAGCACGATAGACTCATCCACACCGAGCTCCTTATTCTTCTCGTCAAGCGACTGGAATGTATACTCGATTGCAGCATCATCTCCATTGCTGTTCGGACACTTTATAATCGCACGAAGTTGCAATTGATGTGAATCTGCAACTGCGATCATCCGTGCAAACTCTGCTGCTTGTACAACCATACTCGAATCGTTCGAAGACCGCATACAGGCAAGCATATCCGGAACAATCAGAATCTCAGTCCAGGAATGATCGTCATTCTCCTGTAAAATGACGTGTTGAACATCTTTCTTAGTCATCGTAGTCCTCCAAATCGGCGAACTCGTTGCGATCTTCCTCCGGTATGTCGTCTTCCCGGATACTCATCGCAGCGTACAGGTCCGACTCATCTTCTGCCATCTCGTCGAACTCAGCATCCACGTCATCGTCTTCCTCATCCTCGTCAGAATCCACCGATATGGCGTAGGGATCGATCGGAATTTCATGCAAATCATCGTCATCCTCATCGTCGTGATCCATATTCATCTGCTGAAACACGAAACTGCTCTCATCGGGAAACGGGTTGTCCTCTTCCACGTTCACCATCAGATTCACGTCTGCTTCCTCCACATCCGGATCGGATGCCAAAAAGCACTCCAAATCGATTGGATCAATGTCATCCATATGTCCGGATGGGACGGTAAGTGTAATCTCATACGTTCTGTTATAGTGTCGAATCTGCACAGACGCATTCGACACCCCGACCATATCCGATAAATACTGATCTACGAGATCCGCGATCATTGATTTGCCGACAGCCATTGTAACGCTCCCCATCGTGCAATATGAATTGCATCCGCTTTATCGTTGTCTTTTTTTACAGAAAGGTTTTTTCCGATCACCTTCTCCGCCGCTCGTACCATATCTTCTTTGGAAGCGCCTCCAGACCCTGTCGCCCACTTCTTCAGCTCCTGCGTATGCACAGCAGCAACTTCAACGTTGTGTTTTGCTGCGACCAAATGAATGATCGCAGCAAAACCGCAGCCAAGAAATGAAGAACTGAAACCCCGGAAATGCGGTTGTTCATGCACAATCAGAATCGGCTGCTGCTGCTCTACCAGTGCGTCCAACCACGTAAGAAACCGATACAGTTTCATACCGGGAATACCGGCAGTCACCTGAACACCGTATGCCTGAATCACACCACTGCGATCACAGATCGCCCATCCCGCAGAAGACGCCTGGTCGATACCTATGATACACTCAGTCATTTCGTGCACCACCGATCTTACCGGTACGTACGGTTTCCAGTGCATTCCGAACCAGCGACTCCAACAGCTCAATCCGTTTTTCCAACGTTTGTGTCTGCGGCTGCTCAGCAACGCTGTCAGTCAACGCAACGTCAAGACCCGGCTGATCTACGCTGAGCGCAGCTCCAATCCGATCAAACAATGCCTGTATCTGCTGCGTCAACTCGATATCGTCAATTTCATCCTCCAGCAGAAATGACCGAATGGCCTGCAACACTCCTTCGGGCGACTGTTGGATCAACGGCACTGCGACAGCTTCCAAAAAACCGAACAATAACCGATGCGAAATCCTGGTGTTGTGTGCCGGAGGTGGAACAGTACGCATTTTGTTGGACTCAGACACATAGTTGATGAACGTCTGATACGCTTGTTTTACCTGACTTGCCTCTGTCTCGGAACATCCGACAAGGCTGCAATATGCGTTGACTTTGGACAGTCTCACCGCATTATCGACTACGGACCGCAACACTCGTTCCGTTTCATTTGACATGCCCACTGTCTCAGAATAACCTGGAAACCACTGATCGAAATGCGACCTGATCTTCTGCAATTTGTCGTCATTAATCGGCATCGTTCACCCACCCCCATAATTCTTTTCCACGCAAATCTCGCTTGATTGCACGCTGCGTATCTTCATTAAAGTCAGAAATCACGTCTGCAAACGCAAACACATTAAACAACTGCTCTCCCATCGCCAGATCCGGCTCATTGCGCAGCTTCCCACGAACAGACATCGAATACGCCAGCAATACATTCAACATGAAAACACGAGCCAGCAGATGAAACAGCTTCGGATTGCGCATTTCGAGATTTGACAATGTCCGCTGCGCTTCGATTGTAAACGAAAGTTCTGATTTCGTATGCGCATGCTCGTTCATACAAGCTGCCAATTCAGACCGGAACAACTCCAGCTCCTGAACCATCTGTTCCTGATCGCTGGACTGAAATTGAACGCTGTGCAAATGATTCAATGCCGCATCCAACAATGGAATGCACAGGTTCCCCACATCCGCCAACGGTCGATACCATGGATCTCCTGAAGATGCATTGGCCGGCTGCAGCATCTGCGCATTCAAGCGCTCAACGCCATTGCGATGCACACGCCATAGCAAGTCTTCAGCTGCTGCCTGCTCGGCGTCTTTCGTCACGGATTCGGACATGAAACTACCCTCACTTCCTGTCCCTTCTGTTGTATCTGTTTAAAAGAATCGATGACTTTTCGAGTGAACGCACGATTCCCGATGTTATAAAAGTTAACCGTGTCGTCGAGCGTACCCAAAAAGTCATCAAGACGTTCCGCAATCGATCCAGCATCCAGGCGCTTCATATCCTCCAAAGATACATGAAACAGCCTCGAACTGCTGATATCCAGCGCAGAAAAATGCTTTGTTTTCCCTGCCGTTATATAGCAGATTATTGTTTTTTTCACGTTTCGCTCCCTCCGTTGTTTCCGTCAAATATTCTACCACGGACAGCGGCTTTTTCAATGCTGCCAATTGTAAATATAGACGAAAAAGTTATATTAAAAGGGAAAGGAGCTCCCATGCGTTGTTTTTCTATGATAACCGGTAACATTACTACCGGTATTGATCTGAATCGATATCCGCATACCGTTGATGCCGAATCCAACACGTTGACCGATCGTTGTACGCTACGATTGCTGACTGGAGAAGATTGGGACATCGACTACTTTATCCACTGCATCGATACTCATACTCCTTATGACATCCTGCTTTATGGATATACCTGCCTGAAGGCAGGGGACTCCGTCACACAGTTTCTCCCGGAAGATTGTTTCCTCATAGAGCTTGATACCCGTACGCAAAAACCGCTGCGATCGCACGGAGACCAAAGTATGCCGGTCGCAGTCGCTCCAAACACAGCGCTATATATCTGCTATGCTGATCAAACGGTTATCCAGATACAAGAACAGGAATTCCTGCTCAACATCAGTGGAAAGCCAAAACTCATGACCTCCGCCGATCTCGAACAAAGACGTCATCAGCAGCAAACAGAGGATGCGATCTGCGACCGGCATTATGTGCTGGAATTTTAATCGTCGTCTTCTGATGTATATTCAGACTGCAACAAAAACAGTCCGGACGCATATGCATTCATGGCGCGAACTTCCGGGCGCAACGCTCCGGACTGCACACGTCTGTGATAAAAATCGCAGATAAATTCGAGTCCTTCCTGCTTCTTCGTCTTATCACTTCGACTAAGGCACTGCTCGATTGTATCGCCGTACAAAATCTTGGCTTTTCGACTTTCAACTGAAAACAGCGCCCGCACATCGATCAGCGAACCGAAGCAATCCGCATAGTTCGGAAATCGTTCCAGCAGCGAGTTCAACAAAGGTCGTGTCCAGTGATTGACATTGGTACTGAAAAACAACGGTGTTACACCATGTGCTCGCTCTTTGATCTCCTGCAGTTTTATCGCCAATTCAAACATCGCATATTCCAGCGTCATCTCACGGTTCACACGATGTTCCGGAATGTTTTCATATTCCTGCGTAAATGCAGGCATAGCTCCAAAATACTTGGAAAACAGCAACGGCGGATGCCCCGGCAAATGTTGATACAACACGAAGCCGTGAATGCTCTCTGCTGTTTTACTGAGATCTGCGGTGATCATCACCAGGGAACAGATTGATTGCTCTGCGATTCCCTCGTCACTGCGATCTTCCAACGTATCAAGAATTGTCATGTTTTTGGTCTTTCGTAAACATACGACACGCGATTCCACATTGATCTTTCCCGATCAAACACTGGGCACAGCCGCCCTCCGGTTTTCTCGGACAATCAACGGTCAAACGCGCTCGCAACAATTTCTTATTGGCTTTCTTCTCCGAAGACGTCGCCTCATGCACCAATGGAACACAAGCTGCATTAGGCTTGTTCCCAAACAGCACATAACTATAAGCGCCCGTCAGTTCCTGCGGGAGCAGCGGCTCCTTGCAATATTGCGGCTTTCCCATTCCAATATGCCGTAAAATGCGGGTCGATTCTTCAAACGACACATCTTCCAGACGGTACTCCCCTGCGAGCACAGACGTCATCAACAGATAAACAATACGCACCCGTACACTGTCTTTTCCAGTGTATGGGAACGTATTCATAATTTTACAATGTGCCCACAGTTTCGGAACGCCGTCATAGCGATGCTCCCTGACGATATCGTCTTTGTCGAAAATCGGCAAGTAATGGATAATTGCAAGTGCCAGTCTTAAAATACCGAGACCATCGAGCTTTAACGGCATGAAGTGCCCCAGCATCGTCAACGCCCGCTCATACGAAATATCGCAGACACGTGCCAAATAATCGACAAACGCCAAACAATTATCGCTGGTCAATGTCGTCTCTTTCGGCAAACGACCAGCGATAATCTTGGCTACCCGTACCGCTTCCGCTTCAGCTTTCTGAACTGAATATGGTGTCGATGGTTTCGCCCTCCGGTATGGAGAGTTTCCTATGGATGTAGCCACGATTTCTAAGCTCCACACATGCTTCCAGCGCCCGTTCGATCATCAGCTGCACATCCTGCGCAGTCGAATCCACCAGATCCGTGTATTCGGTCGTCACATCCGGATCTCCGAACAGTACGTTCTCCTTATCGTACAAGCGTTGCAGCTGTTCCACCAGGTTGTCTGTCACATCATGCACATTTCTCCGAAGCGGCGTCAGCGACGTCTTCACCGTACGAAACAACAGCATAATGTCCCGCTTATTCTGCGAGTCCTCCTGTGCCGTTTCTTCGGAATCATCTGACTCAACCTCCGTATCAACCGGTTCCTGCTTCTCCGCGTCAATCAGCTTTTCAGCCGGTGTCCTTCCGTCATCGACAACCTCCGGCGTTAACAGTTCCGCCCGTTCATCCGCAGATTCGCAGCTTTCCGCCATCGGCAGCATCGCTGCAGCTTTACCGCACTTGGAAGAAAGCTCCTCCGCCAACATTGCATTGCACTGTTTCACGGTGACGATATCACCGTTCACGAGCGCATCCAGCACAGCTCTTGCCTGCTGCTCATTGCCCTTGCTGGTGTCGACGACCAGCTTTACCGCATTCACAGAGACACCGTTGTCCGCCAGTTTTCTCAACATCGCCGGCGTCAACAGTTGATTCACCGCCCGATAACGGTTTAACGTCGTCTCCGATACACGCAGAAACTGCGAGAGATCTTTCATAGACTTGATGCGAAATCGGTCGCGAAGTCGCGGAATATCCACCATCGCACCGACAAGCCATGCCGCAGTCAACCCCACACGATTCGTCGCTTTCGCCAAGGCCTGATAGTGCTGCAACAGCTCATCCGCATCACGCAGACTGAACCAGTCAAAATCGACCCAATCCTGCAACGACACAACAGTTGCGGAATCAGCCAATGCCATCTGTCCCATAAACTAACCTCCTGAATACAGCGTACGGACCCAGTCTTGGATACGTACGCTGTAGTTCACCTTTCCTTACTTCAATGCTTTGTAATCTTGCGCAAAATGCTCCACCGGCATTACCTGAATAGCGGGAACGCCTGCAGCTATTGCCGGAAGCACAATTCGCGTTGTCGCTGTCTGCGGCATCGTGATATTATGCGCAACGTAAACGCCGTTGTTCTTCATACGGAACACCACCAGCGTGTCAGACGCCGATTCATCCAGAACGCGCTTCATCTTCATGGCCACATCTTTAAACCATTCAGAATTGAACAGCGCCTCCATGTTCATCATTGTGGACAACAAAATCGGTTTCATCGATAATTCCAGCACAAACGTCAGCTGCACTTTCATGCATGCCTGCACAATGCTCGGAAACTTTGACAACGTCTCGCCCTCCATCGAAGCATCTGCCGCCCGCATCGTGTTGTATGCGGATGCCGGCTCAACTGCCTTCACGAAGTCTGCGAGCATTGCTCTGGCCTCCGAGTATCGATTCATCTCTTTTGCCGCCTGTCGAAGACCGGATATCGGTTTAATCGGAATCGCCATTCGGCACGTCCTTCCTTGCATCGAAGAACCAACCCTGCTCCCAGAGTTGCTCCAGATTTCTGTAAACGACAATACCGAGCTCTTTCCTCAAAGCCGCCAATCGATCCGGTTCACTGTAGATTTTGGCAGTAATTTCCTGAATCGGAACACATGTCAGACCCAGGATATCATCACTGTAAAGTCCAGATTTCGAGGACTCCTTTGTATTGCAGATTCCCTTTTTCGATAGCACTGCTCTCGGAATATGATCTCCGGACAGCAGTTTCGCATCCGCAGTCGCCCAGTCCACCAGAATATTGTCTTCCGGCATTTCCGGGCTCTTGTACACGATCCTCGGATAAATGATCCGGGAACCCTGACCGTTCGAATTTTTATAGGTCCGAATGGTCATATCAGACGCGACTTCTGTTTTGCTTTTCCCTGCGGATGTCGACTGCACCAGAAACTGGTATGATTCCCAGAATTTCCAGGCACGACCCCCGCCAACGTCTTTGACCGTTCCATACCCACCGGGAGCGGTCTTTTCGACCTCATGGTTGGTGGCAATCAAAAACATCGGAGAATGTTGCATCTGATTGATGAACGTTGCCAGAAACGTTCTCCAGCCCTGCGCTTCCCATGCAAACGCTTTCTGCGCATAGCCATTCGCAATCGTTGTCTCCTGTGTCTGCTTCGATGTCACCCGAATCGAGTCGAGCACCATTCCGAGCAGATACGCGGAGGACCGATCCACTTTCTTCCCGAACAGTCGCTCATTAAACATTCGAATGTGTGACAACATCACAGACTGCGCGGTTTCCATATCTGTCGTCCGCGCAATCATGAACTGGTCGGTGCTTGCCGTATCCTGAATCGCGGTCGATACCTGACGACGGAGCAAATCGACATTGATCTTATTCTCCGTATCGACGAACAGCCCGTTCGCGCCGAAGTTCAGCGCATACCGGGTCAACAAATCAATCGCGATTGTCGTCTTGCCACAGCCCTCTTTTCCGAACAACTGATAAATCGTCGAAAGGAGCCAGACGTTGGAGCACAGCAAATACTCCAGCGACAAAAAGCCGAGTTCCGGTCCGCCGTAATACCGATCGACATCATTCAGAGAGACGCAGATCGCACCGCTCTTCTGGAGTCGTTTCGCATCGTTGGCGGTCTTCTTTACCACTGCGAAAGGGATTCCCATTCGTTAGCCCTTTCACATCCCGAACTTTTTGCGCAGGCTCTGCATGTCAGGATCTTCTTCAGACCCGTCCGGATCTTCATCAAATCCCATTGGAGGCATTGACATTCCAGCCTGTACGGGCTGCGACGGCGCATTTCCCATCGGGATCTGGTCTTCTCCCGGTGCCGTAAACTGCGCAGCGGGCTGCTGATATGCCGGATGATTCGGAGGAATCTGACCTTGAGGAACATACTGTGTCTGTGCCTGATTCAGCACCTGCTGTACAGTCTGAGGAGCGACTTGCCGCTGCGGGGGCGGTGTTCCCGGCATTTGCTGGGCAGGCTGCTGGATCGGCTGCTGCTGATACGCGGGAGTACCTGCCGGCGCTCCGCCCCAACTCTGCTGTGCGGCAGGCTGCTGATACTGCGGAGCGGCATACGTATTCTGTGCCTGCTGCGGAACGGCCTGCGGCGGCTGCTGTTGATACTGCGGTGCGTTCGAGTAGATCTGGGTGTTCACCGCAGGCTGACGTCCGAACAACGTAGCCATCGAAGGATCTTCCGTTTCCGCGAACTGTCTTGCCACGTTGTCAAACAGCACGGCATACGGCGTATCCCGCAAGCCATACCAGACAAGACAGGACGGAAAATGCGCACGCATCGCACTTACCATCTCTTCCACCGGCATCGCGTACAGACAGTCGTCGACGTTCTGATAGATCCCATACAGATCACGCAGCTTCGAATAATACTCGCGTGGATCATTCGACTGCAACGAGAAAAACTGACATGCCGCAGCCATATAATTCTGTGCGGCCGACCGCATCACCGTGTGAGGAGAATTGGACGGTGCAGAACGGTCTTTCTTGAACTCGATGACCTCCGGCGTCGGTGCGAACAGATTCATCAGCGCAAAATTCCTGCTACTGATCGGCATCGTCGGATCCATCGGCTCGTTGAACTTCGATACGAAATTCATTCGAGCTCCTTTTTGCGTAATCGCAAACACTGTCCGAAACAACACACCGGACACCGCATGCTTGCTGTTCGACGGCTTTCCACCGCTCATCAGCACAGCACCTCGCATCAGAATCGCCGGCGCAGAATACGAGGTATTCTTGACCAGCGGTTTCAGCGATTCCGGCGTAAACCCCGCCGATATGACACCATTCTGATTCGGCAGCAGTTTCTTAACTGCCGAAATAAAGAGCGAATACGGAGTACGCAGCGCTTCTCCGTTCGAATACCGATCGATATCCGAACAGATATCCACCATCTCCAATACTCCCCCGCGCCCCGCATACGTCACCAGCGGTGCGACGGCGAAAGAACGAGGAAGAACCGCATCCCAGCTCTCCGGATTCTCCGGATTGTCGTTTCTTGCAGGACACGGGTTTCCCTGTTCATCAATCTCCGGGTACGGTTTAACCACGGTATGGTTATTGGTCCGATAAACCCACCAATCCTTCCGCAGATCCGGTTTCAGAATCAACCGCCCTGAATTGTCGATCGACTGATTGCTCTGCTCCGGATTATACCCGCCAAATCGTCTTGCCATGTTTCTGTTACCTTTCTTACGCTACCGATTTTTTCACTACTTGACCTACCTGCCAATCAGCAGGAACCTCGCTCCAATCTACAACATTGCCATTCTCATCGAACGGCGCATCTTCCCATGGTATCAACTTTCCTTCCCTGTCAAACACCGGTTCTGCATTTTTTGTCCACCGTCGCATCAATGCCGGTTCCGCTTTGATCAGCATATTCGGCATGATCTCATTTGCGGCTTCCACCATTAATTTTTCGACGCGCTCTACAATAGCATCTTTTCTGGCTTCGTCAACTTCGATTATAATTTCATCATGGATAAAATTCACAATCTTATAATCGTTAATCAGACTGTCCAGAAACACCTTCCATAACGCGTTTTTCGAGCAGGTGCTCGCCAAACACTGAAAGGGGAAATTACACGCTGAACTGTATGTCGTTCTTACACGAACATTCCCAGTCATCGCAATTGCGCGGTAAACCGGAACTTCATTTGATTCTTCTTTTGTTCTCTTTCCTGTTACATCAGTGCTATATTCTCCTGTCTTGTTTGCCTCCATCGTCTCCAGATCGAGGTCTTCTGCGTCATCATCTCCCGCAGCTTTCTTGTTTTTCTTGAATACCGAAGCATCTACTGTCCCGTCCTGACAAGGTTCAATGTAACGACGCATCTCAGGATAAAAATCGAACCACGCTTCTCTAAGCCGTTCGCATTCCTCCACGGTCACATCAAAACCCTGTCTGCGACAGTTCAGATAAAATGTCGGCACACCCATTCCACCGCCGAAGCCAAAATTACAAGCCTTACTCAGTTTACGGCTGTGTTTGAGCTCTTTAACTTCCTTATAAGGTTTGGACCTTTCTTTGATAATAGCGCACGTTTCTTCATCCAGATTGTCGAGATCAAGGTCGTTGACCTTACCCTCTCGAAACAACGAGAAGAATGAATGCAGGTCAAGTCCTTTGTTGACGGCATCCGCCAATCGACTCTTCCCATACATCCAGAGTAACGTCGCACCGAGCGTTACCAGTTCTTCCTGACCGTAGTCACAACTGCACAGCACCTTACCTTTCGGTGCAATGTACATTTCTCGTAACCCGTTCTCCTTAGGCAAGTTCTGGAGATTAGGACTACTACAACCGGTCCTCGCTGTCCTCTTCATTAAATCGAAGTGGGGATGGACGCGACCGTCCTCTTCGATGTACTTATCCGTGATGTACGTACTGAGCATCTTCTCCCGATGTTTGTACGCGACCTGTTCACGATTCTTACGAATCTTCTTCCTTCAACGAGACTCTACCGAGTCTCTCCAGAAGCACTACCGGTATGACCTACCGTGTAAATTCTTATACCTTCATCTAGAAGGTTCAGAGCAGCGTTAAGATCTCTGTCAATCTTCAGTCCACAGGACTGACAGGTATAAACCCGATCAGACAGATCTAAATCTGCTTTGAGGCTATGACAGCTCGAACAAGTCTTACTGGACGGGAAATACTTGTCAACTTCAATAAAGTTATTACACTTATACTTCAGTTGTCTCAAGATTTCCGACATACAGGAGTTCTGTACACCCTTACGGACGTACTTGTTCTCTCCAGCATGCATACTTTTAACGTCCAGAGTTTCCAGACACACAGTACCGTGGTTCTTGGCTACTGTAGCTGTAAACTTGTGAACTGTATCGTTCTTGATATTTTGAATTCGTTGAAAAGTACGAGAAACACGAAGACGAGCTTTCTGACGGTTCTTCGAACCGCGCTGCTTCCTCGAAAGGAGACGTTGTCTCCTGCGAAGCTGTCGTTCAAGATCCTTCAGTTTTCCAGGAGTATCACAGATTGTACCGTCACTCGCTACCGCCAGATGTTTACAGCCTACATCTACTCCTACAAAACTGTTAGATTCCGTCCTGCGGTCTTCCTCAAGTTCAACTTGAATTACAACGTACCAACCGTCCGCTTTTCTACGGACAGCTGCGGAAAGAATTCTGCGGTCAGAATATCTCAGAACTTCGGTCATTCTGACATAACCGACCTTCGGTAACCTTATCTTCTTTCCAACAAGTTTGAAGTGAGTATTCGGAACGTAGAAACTATCATTCCGTCCTTTACGATGAAACGTAGGACGACTTCTGAATCCCTGAAAGAACGCCTTGAACGCACCTTCCAGGTGCATGAACGGACGTTGCAGACAGGCTGCTCCGACTTCTAAGGACCATTCAGGACGTTCTTGTTTCCACAGAGAGATCAGGCTGTAGGCGGAACACTTCTCACCTTTTTCGTAGAGCTCATTCCATTTCGCTAAACCCCAATTGTAGGCGTACCTGGCAGTACCCGCTGTCTTTGACAGCAGAATCGCCTGTGCCTTATTGGGTTTCAGTTTAATTGTATGAGCTCTTTGAATCATTTCAAACCTGTGTATTATAGTGACCTGTTTTTCACTATACAACGAATCTCAAAATTCTCAATCAGCCTCTTGAAGAAATCTTCAAGAATTTACGTCGATTTCGTAAGACCTCGTGGTTCTTGTTCACTACGAATCGCTACTTCGTAGCGGCTTATCCAGCTGGTCAAGCTGGGGCTTCCTTCAAGTTTCCCTGAAGCACAGATCATATCATCTGATTCCTTTCGAAATCAGGAGCACTTCGTGCCCGCTTGGACACTAACAGGACCGCTTATTAGGTTGACATCCTGATGATCGTTGAACCTTTTCCCCGGCGCATAGGACTCTTCGAGTCCCTTAGCATTCCGGTTGATCGGCTGCTGATTACCATATGCATATACACTTCTGCACGTAGGCTCCCAGCAATTCACTTTCTTCTTCGATATCCCTTACGGGATAAAGGTACCTACGCCACGTTCTTGTTATTGTGTATGAACATGACGCGTCGATACGCTTCTAAGAATGGATCTACAATATTGACATCAGACAGTCGCCACATGTCACAAGACTGCAGCTGAAACACTTCCAACGGTCTAATGTCAACGGTGCGCGCAGGCTTACCTTCTTCTGCGGTCGAATACTGCAGCGAATAAATCGGATGATGGCTGATTACTCGAATGCCGACACCCTCTTTCTTCGCAGCTTTCTTCTCTTCCTTCAGAAACGCCTGGATGTTCTCTGCGCTGGCATCGGTATACGGAAGAACCAACGCCGGTGTTTGTTGCATCAACTGGATCAAATGCTGCTGCAGGAATTTTGTCGGAGACAGCTTCTTCTCGGCGGTCGGAAGCCACCCCATGTTCTCTTCATGCTCTTCCTGGAACTTCTGGTGTACGGTTTCCATGCTGGTCAACGTATTGCCCAACGAGAACTCCTGCGCCATGATTTCCAACAGCACAATGAACGGATAAGAAGAGCTGGCTTTTGCCTCTCCAAGACCCTCCATGCATTCCACACAGTCGATCTTTTCCAGTACGCGAAGCAGATATGTCGCCGCATCATCGAAGAACTTACGATTCGCCTTATTCATCTTCGGCTTACTACGCAACACATTCAACAGCGTCAGCATCATCTCTCGAATATCAGATGGTGTCGTACCGGGCGCGCTCAACGCCTGATAAACATAGGATGCCGCCAACATCCACCAAGATCGTCCGATCTGTTTTACCTCTGCCGCCGGCAGAAGCTGTTCTGCTTCGTCGACGTACAGCATCTTACAGATCCGAATCAAGCGTTCCCGCTGCGTCATGTCGTCGACTTCTGATTTTGTTCGATATCCAAAGCCCTTCAACGTGACAGCGAGTTCTTCCATTTCGGAAGAGATCTTATGCGCCTGCTCCCGCAGAAAATACTGATCGACGAGCATGCCGTTGAATCCGATCTCAGCGAGTACAAACGAAGCTCTTGCCTGAATGTCCTGCGTCGGCATACCGCTGTATACCTTACCGCAGCGATAAGTCGCAGCGCAGTCCTCGACCAGATATACGGCGTGCTGTTCCGTCCATATCATATCTCTGGTATAAGACGTTCGCACACCGCTTTCCTTGTCGAGATTGACGCCCAGCGTTTCTCTCGTGATAGATTCCAACGTATTTTTACCAGGGAACCATCCTTTTTCCGCCATACGACTCATTCGATAATTCGCCTGAAGTTCAATTACGCGATTGTCTTTCTTCAATTCCTCCAAAAGAATTGACCGACCCATCACGTTAAAATCAAACGCCAGGTTCAAAAACACCAATGTCGTGTACGGATTTAACGCCAGAAATTGTGGAAGGTAGACAGGAAGGTCTGTCCACCAGACAAGCTGACAATGCCCCTTCGAGCAGAATCCAGCAACTACGACATCAGGCCAGCTGTGTCTGTTCTGGATCAGCTCGGTTTCAGAGTCAATACCGCACCATTGGTCTTGACACACCATCACGGGAAGGCCTGGTCTCCAAAAGGAATACCCGTAAGTCTCCCCTGCGAAATAATGTGCTTGTTCAAATAATTCCATATTTGTCCCTGTGGAATTCTTAGGCTACCGGGATCTTTCCCGGACTCGATGCAAGAAATTTCCACTGCACTGAAGCTGCCGGAAGACAGCAATTCGATGCGCTGCGCTTCCGCAATCGCCACAGTCTGTGGATCATTCATATCTGGTACGAATACCAGACGTTTCCCACGGAACCGGTCACGGAGTGTCTTCTTCTGTGCCGGAGACAGCTGTTTCCCAAACGTTGCAACCGCATTGTCTCCGATCCGCCAAACGTCCGTCACCCCCTCTACGATCGCGACTTCACTGAATTTCTCCGCGTTGTCGAGATTGTAAAGCGCCCAGTTCTTCTTCGCTCCACGGGGAATGTAGTATTTCGAATAAAATTCTCCGGTAGCGCGTCTCTCCAAGTCTCCATGCTCTGTACCGTCGACCGGAACAAGCCGCCCCTGCCAGAACCAATAGTGTCCGTATTGATATACAGGCACAATCAGAATCGGGTACTTCATCGGAATTTCCTCTCCCTGAATCGGGTAAGGAATCCATGCGACCTGTACGCCCCAGCTGGCAACGTAATCAATATCAAAGCCACGGTTCTCCAGATATTGGAGAACGTGATGCGGAACACGCGGATCTCGTAACGACATCGCCTGCTCCGGATACGGCACCTGATTTTTGATCGTTGTCAGATTTGTCTGGAGCTCCACCGTCTGCACGTCAGCCAGCCGGATGACTTGCGGGTTTTTCATTACATGAATCAGTCTTTCACAAAGTTGATTAAAGTTTTCCTCCTTTCGTTGACAGTCTTCATTGAAACACCGAATCAGATGCTTCGAGCAATGATACTTCACATGATTGGAAGTCTCAATGATCTGATTCCACATATGCGAAACGTAGAGACGATGCCTCGTATCCCCGCAAAACGGGCAATTGACCGCGTACTGCTCACCACCGGAGATATGACTGGTGGAAAGCGGAGTAATGCACGGCACAAACGAGACAAGAGGGGGAGGTAGCGACAAAATCGCAGCCTCCCCGTTGTTAATGACTTTGGGTTTTTCCTTAAATACGACGCACATCGCGTCATACAACTTCTGATTTCTCATGATTTACGCTACCGAATACGCTACTTACCGTCCATAATTTGCCGAAAACTCATCGAATTTACTTACATCTGTACCTAATTCAGTTTCTTTTGGTTCGTTTGTTTGCACTAAAGATGACAGTCGTTGCAATTTACCACCATGTCCAGGTATATACTCACCCTCTTTGGTTTCTTCCATTCTTGCCATCCGCCCGTTGATCCGAACAACGATCGACTTATTCGGAACAGCTCCTCGCGCCTTGCCAATTACCAGATAACACACCTGTGTTTCATCAGGCTGCAATGTAGCGGTACCGATCTGCATACAGGTTTCCAGCTTATTTGCAAACGCCCGAAAATAATACGCGTCTCCTTTTTTCGGTTTATAAGCAGATTCTCTCGCCTGCGCTTCCGTTGATGTCTGATGCGAGTAGACGATCGAAATACCATGATCCTTTCCGTAACCGTTCAGCACGTCTTGAATGTGTTCCGCCACGATTGGATAATTTTGATCTCCACCGTCACCGGCATTCATGAAATCAGAAACGGCAGCGCCTAACCAGTCAATGATCACAACCTTCGGTGTGAACCCGCTTCGTATCGCCTCATCTATCACATTGATGATATCCTGAATGCTTCCAGCTCCAGTGGCATGACCACCTTCCTCTTTTACATCCAGCATCGAAGCGCACCGAATACGGTCTGAAATCGGCTGCATTTTCCTCAGCTTATTCAGAACCTCCGGGTTCAACTCTTTTGTTGTCTTTCCGTAAAACGTCGTGATCGGTTCTCCGGACAAGTACGAGTAAATTCTCGAAACGATATCCGGATCTCCTTTCACCGGCTGTTCAAACTGCAGGTACAACACATTATGCCCCTGGATCGCCAGGTTGCACATCAACTGTATTGATATTACAGTCTTACCGCCGCCGGACGGACCCAGAATACCGAGATGCTGTCCGAACACCAGACCGCCTCCGGTTAACCGATCAATGAATCCAATACCCGTGGGAACGCGCTCCTGATGCAACATCAGTTCATCGATATCCCGTATCGGATTGTAGAGCCGCATGCGATAATTTCCATCCAGCTTGGACATTTGCTGCTGGTACTGATTCAATACCTCATTGCTTTTGTCGATGGATGGAATTTTCCGCAACTGATCCGTCAGCGATTTATAACTTGCCAGTCGAATCAGATATCGCATCATGGTCAAGCTGTCCTGCTCCGTATACTGCGAACGCTCCGACAGTTGAAGCAACAAGGATCGATACTCCTTTCGCAGCGTCACGTTGGCAGGAGGAAGGATGTCATAATGCGTCAACAATCGCCGTAGCAACATTGTGCTGCTTGCATGAATATCTGCTTTCAGATACAGTCGCAAAATGCTTTCCATGGATGCCAGCGCAGATCCGCTTTCACCCAATACAAGCGTCGTAATCGCCAGTTCCGTCTCGGCAAACACCATGTACATATTGCGAACGGATTCGAAATACAGCAACCCTGCCAGAGCCGCTTCCCGTTTCAGTTGTTCCGGTGCCGTCAATGTCGGATTCAGATCCAATTCCATCACAAATCCCTCCATCGCAGCGGTAGAAACGAAACAAACTTCGGACCGTATGCAAAGTACGAATACGGATTCTTCCGCAACTGCAGTTTTGCCTCTATAAACAGATCATCGGTGATCAGCGAATCAAGCGACATCTGTATCGCCACCATGTACCGATACAGTGTTGAAATCGCCAGATGCGGCGAAGATATCGCTTTCGCAATATCTTGAAACGCACACGCCTCTGACTGAAAATTCTTCTGATCGACGATTGCTGTTGTATTTGCATCCGTCTGCATCTCCGCATACCCGTCAGAAAATTTTTGTAGGATCGTATCGTGAATCAACGCATTGACATAACACAGTCGATTCAAATGCCCTTGTTCCAACACAAACAACAAATACGTAGAAAAAGGCATCGGATATCCCTGATACAACGGAGGCAAACCAGCTAACGCCTGTGCAATTCTCACCTTGTCAGCCTGCGACCAGTTGACCTGCAAGTGCGACAACGCTACTTCGATTGCCCTGTCTAACTGTTCCACGGGGCTCAACGCAGCCATCCTTTCGCCCTATAGTGCTTCATTCGAAGCTCCGAACGAAGTCTTACCCAGGAGTTGAAATCATCATACAAATCAATCAACATGGCAACTTTTTTTCCTTCCTGCAATCGCGACAGACGACCTGGAAACTGAGTGCAGATCACATCAGAAACACCGCCGTCCGCACGAATCAGATATTTGAGCCCATTGATATTAACACCTTCTTTCAGCGTGTATGTCGCAATCATCTTCAAGACTTCCCCACGTTCAAACTGCGTACGCAAATTTCTACGCTCTTTCGGGGTCATCTTAAACTGCGCAACATCAATGCCATTGATCAACACCGGCTCCAACACCCACTGTCCAAACGCGGCGCATTCCATTTCCTGCGTCGTAGGAACAACCAAGTTCGATTCAGACGGTTTCTGCGGAAACAGAAATGACTGCATCGCGGCAAAAAACGAGTAGAACTTACCGGACTCATCCCGATAACCGGGAAAATGCTCAGCATCTCCTTCGTCCAGTTGCAACTGATGCAGTTTTCCTGTCCGCTTACTGACGACTGTAACGCCTCCTCTCGGTGCGTTCTCAATTGTAAATGGAACCAGTTTCTTCTCAGGCTTCGGAACATTGCCGTAATGCATGATTCGATAATCGCGCAACGCCGGCACCGATTTCAGATAAATCGCATGCTCTAACGTCTTTACAGAAATCAGACATTGCTCTTCGTCCGAAATATTGCTGGCAATCGATGCGATCAACTGATTTCGCTCACGATTGCGCCAATAGTTGTTTCTTTCATCAATTGCCAAATTATTGATCACCGGAATATTCCGATCGATTCGGCATTTTGCCATCATCGCAGTGATCTTGGTTACAAGCCCATGTTCCGCCGCCTCCTGATAATCAACAGAAGCAAGCACCTGACCAAACAATGCCCGTATCAAAATCACGGCATTATCACCGCGACTCAACGATGCGGTAAACCCGAACATCCGCGCTTTTCCCATTCGATTAATCAAAACGTCGGCTGTCTTATTGTCTCCAACGGCATGGACTTCATCGAACAAGAACAAATCGCAAATCTCCAGCGGTGCACGACGCAGACTGGCAACGGTAGACACGACAACACGCTTCATCTCCTCCACGGAAGGAGTTCCGGATGACAGCTTTCCAACTTCATTCGCACCCAGCAGTGCTTTCAATTGCGTATACAGATCGTCCACGACTTCGGCGGAAGATGTAGTGATCACAATTCGCAAAGTCGGATAAATCTTACACAGCTGTTTAATGATAAAAGATTTACCAAAGCCAGTAGAACATTTGATAATCCCTTTATCGTTCTGTGTGATTTTTTGAATCACCTCGTCCTGTCGATATCGTAATCCGTCGTCCAACAGATCAAAACGCGGTTTGTTCAAGTCAGGGGACAGCTCTCTTCCTTCCTGTAATGAAAACGAATAACCGCGCTTTCTTGCCTCTTTCACGAACTCCGTATACAATCCTGCAAGAAAAATACATCCGCCGTCATCTACTTCCGCATACATGTCTTTTGTATACCGAACGCCGAAACGGGGCTCAGAAAGATCAGTGTTCTTACCGTTTCCTTTCTCCTTCTTTGCCCCTTTATCGATCAATTTCGCCGTAAATAACGGTCGCATCCAAGAGTAGAACACGTTCGAATAAATGAACGCGTTGACTCTTGTCAGTTTTATTTCCGGCGTCATCATACGATCACCTGCCGTTAAACAGCGATTTCAACGTATTGAACGTAGCCTGCAGCTCTTCGTACTTCTCTTTCCAGGACGGATTGTTCTTTTGCTCCATCTTATACTGCTTCTGGATCAGCTTCATCATTTTGAGTTGCGTTTTGCTGATCTCCAGATGATTCTGGATGCTTTGAATCAGCAGATCAAGCAACTCTGCAATCGACTGAGCTTCTCCAGAATCACTCTTGTCCAACACCGCCTGCATTTTATCGGATACAGAAACTGTTCCTTCGGATTCTGTCATCACAGATGCAGCGGATTCCACAGACTTCGTCCGTTTCGTTCGAATGTTGGCAGGCGCGTGAACTGCGGTCGAGGATATTTTCAGATCCGACATCTCCCCCATAATTCGCTCCTCTTCTTTACTGTCTTCCTCCGGTACAGCTGCGGCATCTGAAAATCCTTCACGAGACGCCATATGTGCAATAGACTCTTTCACGGTAGCAACAAAAGCAGCGGATGGCTGCGATGTTGTTTCACTGCTGACAACCGGCACTGGTTCAGGTGAAGCGGGCTGCACAGACGGTGCGGCGGGCTGCTCTATCTGCACCTGCGTGAGCGGTTGCTGTTGAAGCGGTACATTTCCAATATTCTGTTTCGGCAGCACCTGGGAAGCGACCTGCTGCGCGAGATTCTGCGACACAAACGTCTGCCGCTGCTGCTGCGCAGATTCCTGTTTTTCTGCTGAACTCTGCTTGACCTGCTGTTTCGCACACTGCAAGCTCTGAAGAGACTGGAGATTCTGAAGAGCCTGAAGAGACGCATCCATTTCACTTTTCGCCATATTTTGTTCCTTTCGCTCCATTTGATTGATTGTTTTGTAAACACAGTTCTGGATCCCGCTCAGAACATAAGTGTGCGTATCCGTATAGAACGTAAATTCCGACAAACTTCGCGGATAACCCAATGCAACTGCCGCATCGATGTTTCGATTCGGCCAGCACAACTGAAGAATCGGAAGACCTTTAAAGGACGAAATACCAAAAAAGCAACCCTCCTCATCTTTTTTCGCAACCGCCAGCATACCAGGCATCAGGCCGTGAAACCGCTGACCGCAGTCGACAGAAATCCGCTTCCAGACAGCTGTCTGGTCATCACGGATCAGATACAACGCCTTCCCGTCCAGCACAATCCGAGTCATGCCCTCCAAATCAAACGCTGGAAGTTTTGTGGTTTGCGTAACATACAAACCACGGATGTTCTTCATGTAATCATCAAGATCAAACGCACCTGGGGACAAATCTTTGTTCTTACACGGCGCGTATGAATGCTCATCCGGGTTCTTCACGACATAACAACCGTTGTCCTGCCTCTCCAACTTTTTGTGATTGTCCGGATCAGCAAAAAAGTCCAAAAACGGAAGCCGCTGCACGGCTCCGGATTCCGGAATCTTCGCCACATCTTTTCCCCGATGCGCGATTCGGATAGAAACAGAACCGGAGTTCATGAGCAGATACGCGGTGTCATCGTCCCGGTAAGAAACCTGCGTGAACTCCTGTTTCGTCGGATCTTTTGCGTCCTGCAGTGCTGTAATCAACAAATCGGCTGCAAACTGCAAACTCTCTTTTTTGATCATCATCGACCCTTTCTAAAGTTCTATAAGCCGCGTTGCGGCGCTTACGATAACATCATCGTGCGATGGAATCAAGAGCGTCATGCCTTTTTTTCCAAGAATATCAGAGATATTTTGAAGCATGCCGGACAAGATTTCCCTGTTTGGTTTATCAAGTCCTGTCGTCGGCTCATCCAGCGCCAAAATCGGAAATGTTGAACGTAAAATGTCGGCGAATACACACCTTGAGATGATCGTCAGAACGTATTTCTGCCCTCCTGACAACCGTTTTACGTTAATTCCTTCCTGCAGAGTTGCGTTATAAACAAAACTGCCATCCGGATACCAGACCGGTGTGTACGGAAATTCGAATGCTTCAACGTATTGCGCCGTGCGCTGATTGAGCTCTTTGCGCACCGCATCCAGCAGCAATCTGGGCGCATTGTCCCGATGCATTACATGCCTTGTTTTCGTCAACAGATCTTTGCAGCGTTGAACTCGAAGCGCTTCCTCGTTCTGACGTTTCGCTGCTTCCAGCGCATCCACCGCCGCTTTCGCCGTCTGAATCGCTGCCGTCACCGCGTTTTGGTACACAGGAAGATTGTGAATGGCTACAGAGTGTTTCTGCAACGTTGCAGAGGCCTCTTCCTGCTCGATCAATGGCACAGCCGGGTTCTTACTAGCGTTTTCAACAATCGCGCTCAGCGTTTGTTTCTGAGCCATCAACGGCAGTTTCTGCTGAATCAACGCTTCTCGCTGTTTTGCGATTTGCTGATGTTGCTGAAATTGCTGATCCTGCTGCTGAAACAACGCGATGTCGAAATCCGCATACGGCTTTACCGCCGACAGCTGTCCGGTAATCTGCTGGAGCTCGGTCGTCGCCGTCAGCAACTCTCGTTCATAGACAAGCGATCGTTGTTTCATCTGCTGCGCCTGCTCCAGATTCGTTTCCAGCGCCTTGATTTTAACATCGACATCAAACAGCTCCTGTTGAATGGTCGCCACGTTTGTCATGCTCAGCAGATCCGGACAGGGCTGCCCTCCGGTAATCGGACACTTTCCGTTTTCCAATTTGGATCTGCGTCCTTCAATCTCAGCGCGTTTGCTCTGCAGCGCACCAAGTTTCTGCTGCATCTCGTTGATCAGCTTTTCCACATTTGCGACAGACGTCTCCCGATTGCTCTGCAGCGTATCATAAGCAGCTTTTGCCCGCTCGTACTCCGGAAGCAGCGCATCATATCGCAATTTCTGCTGATAACCGTCGTAATCAGGGCGCTCGACATCCTGCGGCAAAGACTGCAGCTGCGATTCCAGAGACTGCAGCGACTGCTCTGTGGTTGCCAGTTCCTGCTGTACCTGCTCCAACCGTTCGATCGTAATCGATTGCGTCACCTGCGTCAGTCGTTGCTGTTCTTCCTCGGACAAAATGTCCTGCCGACAAAAGTCGAGATTCGCCTGACTTTCCAGCAACGCCGTATCCGCCGCTTCAACATTGGCTTGAAGCTGACGCATCATGTCATCGCTGATCGAAGCGACATTCAGACTACTGATCGTCTGCTGAAGAACCGCGCGACATTTCTCGAACTTGTTCAATCCAAACACATTCGATAACATCTCCAGTCGTTGGCTGTTCGTCGCTTCGATAATGCTGATCGCCTTGAACTGTTCGGCGAAGTACACGGACCGGAACACAGAACTGTCTGAAAGCCCGTAATGCGCCAGAATCCAGTCATTGATCTCAGTCTTTTTGTGGAGGTCAACCCCGTCTGCCGTCAGCACCTGCTTCGTCGTTCCTTCTCTTCGAACGGTGCGCTGTACCTGAAAACAGTCTCCGGTCAATGTCACGATCATATGGGGATGACCCCACGTAATCATGTCTTCCAGCGACGCTCCATCAAGCGTCTCACCGGTCAGCGCAAAGAAAAACGCGTTGACCAGCGTAGATTTCCCCACTCCATTCGGTCCGAGAACCGCTGTCAAACCGGACTCCAGCTCGATTTCCATCGAGCCGAGCGCTCCGACATTAACAAGATTCAGTTTGAACATTCAGTATCCTTTCCACGTAGTCCGACAGAACCGATGCCGGTTTGTCGGATCCCATCAATTCAATGCAAAGCGCTGTAACGGCCTCCTGATCGCGATCGTCACTCAACAGGACTCCAACTACCTGTCGGATCCTTTCGACGATTGACGATGCCTCTGCGGCCTCGTAATCGGTATCTGTGTCGACGACGATATTCGCGGTATTCACAGGGATCTGGATTACGTCCTCCGGCCAGTCATAGTCATCCAGCTGGTCTTTTCTGACGTATACGACGGGTTTCAACGCCGACCGTACGGCGGTATCCAGACTGTCCGCCCAGACCGCGACGCTGTCGCGGGCGGCGGGGGCTTCTCCCTCTTTTTGCACCAGATTCAACGCTGCGCGTTTGTTCAGCTTGAACGGAAACAGTTGGAATCTGCCTCCGATCGTCTGCTGATCTTCCTGTGTCGTAGCCAGTACCAGTACCGTGAATCCCGGTTGTCCGTGCAGAAATTCCGTTTTGTCTGTCGGATACAGAAAACCCGGAGACACGATTGTCTGTCCTCGCGCTGGATTCTCATAGACCTGCGTCAGATGCGTATCTCCGACAAACGCCAGCACATTGTCCGGGAAATCATCCGGTGTGATCGGATGTTCCGATTCAAAGTTCGCAAACGGCTGCATACTGACATGGCAGATCAAAATGTCGGCAGCCGTATTCTTCAATTTTTCCCGAAAGACCGCTTGATCCGGTTGATATTTGATTCCGGCTATCGTTGTCGTTGTTCCCGGCAGCTGTACAGTCAGCCCATCCAAATTGATGGCCTGAAAACAAACTTCAGGAATTGCGACCAGTCCTTTGTCGTGGTTTCCCTGAATCATGAACTTCGGGATCATCTGATGTTTGTCGATGACGTCAAACAACTTTTTCAACAGTTTGAGTTCACTTCCGTCCGCTCTGACCGCGTCCAGAAGATCTCCGGGAAAAAATGCCGCATCCAGTCGTATGGTGTTCAGATATTCTTCGATCTGCTGAATTGCGTAGAGACAGTCTCCTTCCAGTCTGACGCCTCCCGTTGTGATATGATCCATTGGATGCAGATCAGAGAAAATTCCGATCGTCAGCATAATGCTCCTTTCGTCTGTGTCGTTGTATGTTGGCTGGATTGGTAATGTATCATGGATTTTGACCGATTCTTCTTCAGAAAAAGAAAAAAGTCTCCCAGGCCCAAAAAAGTCATGAGATGAGCATGGAGAGTTGATCTGGCAAATAGCCAGATCAAGTCGAGATGCGAACGGATGACTTTTTTGCATTCGAGTTCGTGTGTCGAAGACACAATACTCGCTGCGAGTAGGAACGCATTTCGTCAGAATAAGCGCGGAAGAATGACGCGTCTTATTCTGACGAAGGAAGCGCTCCGAGTACCGAGCAAGGAGCGAAGCGAGTGCGGAGGACGAGGTGCAAGATACGTCAAAAACAGGGATCAGTATGCACTTAACTTGTTGACTATCAAGCTCCTTAGCGCGCTTGTGCGCACTCTGGCACGTACATACGTGTACGCACGCATCCTCTTTGACGCACGCGTTCCTATTGAACGCGCACACGCATCCTATTCTCGCACGCGCTCGTACTGTTGTCAAACTTTACATCCGTTCAGTCGTACGTAATTACCTTCACATTCGTTCAGGTAATTACTACTTGTCGTAAATCTGTTCACATACGTTCACAGATTTACTCTTCACCTCATGTAAAGTTTGATACTTTAAGACTTCTAATTTTTATATATTTATATATTTATATTATATTTATATATTTAATATTAAAGTACCTTAATCGCGTGTGCGCCTGCACACGTATATACGCGCGCACGGGCGCGCATGTGTAACACGTGAAAATAAGATACGCGCGACCTTTGTTAATCTAATTTACAAAGGGAGAGGGGAGGGGTACCATTTTGTCTCACATTGTGAAACGCGTGACGGATAAATAGTATTATAGTTTCCATAAAACTGATTTTCTTTTTATTGTAACTCTATGTGCAGGAAGGAGATATCATAAATAGCAATGCCATTGATTCTACTGACTGTTGCCGGTCTGAACGCGATATTGGCGTTGCTTTAAAGACACTTCACTCATCCATCCCATGAGAGATTGCGAGAGACAGGCTTCTGATCGTCGTTGATGCAAAAGTCGACTCATTTATCGTATTTACAAGTTTCGTTGATTCTGGTGCGTTCTAAAACGGTTTAGTTGGCATTTATTGCCGCATTGGACAGATACTTCATTCGCCTGGATCGATTATACCGACCAATACCCGCAGAATCAGATACAGTACGAATAGACCGATCAATCCGAATTCAAGGATTGAACCCACTACAAACACATCGGCATGTCGTTGTATCAGTTCCTCCTCCTCGTACAGAAACGGCAACAATCGATAAAGACCATAACTGATCATATCGTACTCCTGTGAATGATGAATAGAATGCGTTCTGATTGCGGGTGTTGAAATTCTATACAACACTCGTCCCTTTTCACAGCTAAATTCTACGTGAGTTCTAAAACGTTTTAGTAGACATCTATGTCTGTATCATGATCGCTGCTGTTTCTCAGAAACCAGATTTTGAACGGATTTCGAAATTTGGATATGATAATCGTAAATCTTCGACCGTGCCACGACCACAGAATCTTCCGTCGGTGGATGCGTTTGATCAGCCATTTTGAGTTACCGTTCAATGCGCAGATGCAGAGATCTTCGTGTCGGCTTCGATACCGGCATTCTCCGTCTAACGTCCCGCATATACAGGATCGGCAGCCGTGATCCCGGTGGGATCTGCGCGTCCAGATGTAATAATCTCCGCCTATATGCGCTACGCACATGGCTCTGCGTGATTCCCGTTTTCGTATTTCTTTTTCCATTTTGATAAAGTCATAGTGATCTCGCATGATCCAAATACCTGTGCTGTTTTTATTTATACATAAAAAAAAGAGTACGGAGTGTATTCCGTACTCTTATACTTCAATTGTTCTGACAAGCCCGATTACTTATTGAGACGCTTCCGAATACTGTTTCCAACGGTCACAGCCGCGAATCTCCGTGCACTTGCCGTTTCTGTAAGCGCAGAGCGGTTCCATGATTGCAGCGAGATCCGGGTCGATTTTTTCCAGTTCCTGTTTCCAAAGTTCCATGAAGTTCCGTGTCGGCAGTTCCGCTTTCGTGCAGAATCTCTGATGGCTGATGTTTCTCAGACAACGGGGATTGAACAAAATCGCGAAATTGATTTCCTCTTCTCTGCTGTACGGTTTCGGTTCTACGTGCTGTCGTTCCAGATAATCAGGGCGACCTGATTCCAGCCACACGTAGCATCCGTCTTTTTTCTCATGCGTTCGGATCTGCAGCGCGACCGATCTCGGTGCGCGGCAGAGCGCCAGATACTGCAGAAGCAGTGTGACGGAGTCGTTTGACTGATAATAGCGGTCCATCGACGCTTTTCGACGAACACCCCAGCAGTGAGAGATGACCGCGTCCATCCAGCTACTCTGTACAGCGGACGCGGGTATGATGTCAATTTTCATAGATTAAGGTTATCTTTTTCATGTTTTTTGTTGTCTATAAACAGCCATATATCACGAATCAAAGCGACAATTCCGAGTATTGCTATGACTGGTATGAGACGTGATAATGTGTCAATGTGAGAACAGATGTAAATAAGTAAAACTGCACCTCCTACCGATCTTGAAATGAGAAATGCGATTGAGATGAGTATGATATGGATGAAGCCGCCCATCACAGGCAAATACGACAGTCCGATCCACGCACTCATCCCTCCTAGGATTGCGGGTGCCCACGCCAGTAATTGTTCGGTTTCGCGTTGCATAACGAACTCCTGAAATTACTGGACATGGGTCCTTTCTTGGTTAGACAGGGTGTTTTGCATGTTTGTTTTCTCCTACATTATGTGCTAAACTACCCGATATGAACATCGATACCAGAACACTGATACATAAATTAGCCGAGGAAACCGGAATCGACAAGGCAACTCTTCGTCTTGTACTGCGAGCGCGATCTCGTATCAGAAAAGACGACCAGGCGTCCGCTTTGTCGGCTGCATTGTGCAAGCGTGGCATCCATGTTACAAAAGATGAGCTAAAAAGGAACTGCGGTGTTCTTCAGAATCCGCAGTTCCGGAGACTCGTGGATGCCGTAAAAGCACCCACGTTGTTTCGTCACATCAGGCTTTCAATGGACTCTGCTGCAGCCGAAGCTGATACGCTCCAACCAACACCTTGCGTGCGTTGGAAACAGTCTGCAGCTCCGGATCTGTCCTATCAAGTCCGGGAATCAGCTGTTCCAGCGGCTGATTCCTCGATACGATCAGATCTCCCAGAAACTGGGAAAGCCCATTCCGCATCTGATCGTACAGCACCCAAATGCTGGAATCGCCGGCTTGCGCCATCATCGTTCCAAGTGCCGCGTCGTAAGAAGTCGTTGCCAGTCGGATGAACGTATCCCGATCCATTCGACGCAGGGCAAGTGCCAATGCCGGATTCGTTCCGATCAATTCTTCTGTTACAACGCTGACGTGTCTTTTAAAAAAGTTCTTTTCCATCTTTAAGCCTGATTCTCAATAATTATTCTTACATTCGGATACATTTCGACGGTTCTATCTTGCTACGTCATAAAAATCCTCCTTTCTTGGTCGTCGATTTAGTTTTCCAGTTTCAGCGATCCTTCCGGGATCATCAGGATCCGCTGCTTCAATACGCGATTCAACATCTCCGAATCGTGTGATAAAAGGCGTTTAATGAATTCTTCTTTCGCCAGATGAAGTGTACCGGACGGTTCTTTTGTTTCCGGGTTGACTTCGACGAGCGCGATTCCCTTTTTCTTACATTCGTCGCAGGGTTCGATATCGCCTTCCAGTCGAATATACTTCGGCATGTGTCCATCAGAGCGACCGTTCTTTTTGGCCCATTTTTCACCTTCATATCCTGTGAGAATGATCTGATTTTTACCTTCTCCGCAATACGGACAGAGTGGAATCGTCGGGTTCAGTCCGGTTTCTTTGCTAATACGCATTTCATGCTCCTGTGAGTTTTTATCTTTCATCTACGGGTACGAATTCACCGTTCTGCAGACAGTATCGCACATTTTCTTTGATTTTGACATCATCGACAAATGCGAATTTGATGTCTATGATAGTTACATCATCGTCCGCATATTCCGCACATCCGATCCAGCAACCGTAAGAACCGCTTGCCACGCCTTTCACTCCCATCGCGAATGCGACTCCATGGCAATCTGTTTGTGCTTCGCTGTGGCGTCCGATGCTGACGGCAAGTCCTCCTTCGCCTTCCTGATATGCGAAAGATTGAGTCCCAACACATGCTGCGATCGATCGCGCGCTCGGCGCAAGCGCGGCACTACGACTTCCTACACAGCCTGCAATTGAGTTGATTCCAAGAGATTTTGAAATACAGGAGGCACCGGTACTGGCGGCGATCGAAATGGAACCTGGAGCGACTGCGACACGCTCGTTTCTATCGCAGTATGCAACGTTGGATGCTGTACGCTGCGTCAGAATTTTCGCGCTGTTGCGTATAGATTGGCAAACGCAATGCTGAAGATACTGACGCGGATAAAGAATATTCACGATTTTAAAGTAACCCACGATCCAGGCATCTGCTTTGTATTCCAGAATGTGTTCGCGGTCTATGTGTAACATCGCATACTGCGCTTGTGCTGGAACAGCGCACGCAGGAGGATAATTTCGCAACACCTCCATCGGATTCTTGTAAACCAACAGATTCTGCTTCTGTTTTTGTGCGGTTTCTGCGTTTCTCAATAATTGATATCCAATGATCGTATGATTTGATTCCATGTTAAAGACTTCCGTTACCAGTAGAATTCACTGCGTTGCTGTTTCAAATCTTCCGGATATACCCAGTTCCCCTCGTCATCCTGCAACATGTCGAAGTGTGTCAATGACTCAACGGACTCCTCTCCATCATCCAGGTCATCGTCGTCCATATCGTCGAACTCATCATCTTCGTATTCATAGTCCTCAAGATCTTCCTCATCGAAGTCTTCATCAGGCCAGAAATCCGGTTTGAAATCGCCATCTTCTGTATACAGATCTTCATCATCGTATGCATTATCGTCGTGCATGATACACTCCTTGTTGTTTTGATATGTAAAAAGAGAGGCCTGATAAACAAGCCTCCCGCCGATAGAACGAATAATCCACCGGTCGGCACCAGTGGTTCTGCCTGCAGACAATCAGATTATAAGCTGCACAGAAACGATCGTCTGCAAATACGTTCGTTCCAATCGTTCTCATGGATAAGTCTCTGTGCATATTATCTGGTCGAGTTGTCGAACGACTGCCAACCTCATTTTACAGTCGCTCTACAGAAGCAAGCTGACCTTCCGTCAACCTGCGCATGAACCCAAGAATTCAAGAACACGATTTCATCAAAATTACTACAACCAGCAGCAATCCGATGAGCGGGTATTTCTCCCACATAGTCATTCCTGTTCCAGACCGACCAGTCTCCGAACAACCTCAATATTCGGGACCAGATCAGGTCTTATTTCATGCACAGCTTCAAGGAATTGAACTCCTCTCAGCTTTGCAGTTAGCGGTTTCTCGTTGGCATGAAACAGCTGTTGTGCAATGATGTAACAGCTTTTACGAAGATCTTCTTCATAGAATTCATGCCCGTTCACTGTGATCGTTGAGATATCGTCGAACATTTTACACTCCTTGTTGTTAATAGTTCGGGACGAAGAAATCGTTCTCAGTTCGACGATATGTAGATCACACCAACAGCGCTATCGCAGCGCTTCTTTTGCGTGTTTCCGGAAGAGCTCTTCTTCCAGACGATCCAGAATCTGTTCGGCTTCCGCTTTGGTGCTTTCTCCGAGCAAGACCCTCACGCAGCAGATCATTGCGTCCACCGCCATACGACGTTGGCGATAGTCTAGGCCATCCTGTATGCCTGAAATTTCCCGCCGTCTCGATGTCGCACGGGCATTCATCAGCTGTACCAGGATTTCTTCAAAATCTGACCGATCGATGTCGGTCAGATCGAGGAGCTTGATCAGACGCAGCGCACGTTGCATGCAACATACGTCATATCGATGATGACCGAACCGGCTTACCGCCCGTTCGGCCAAATCCGCTACTGTTGCCATTATCTTTTGAATGGTGGCAGGTTAACGGATTTTTTGTTTTGATGATTCTCCTGCTTTTCCGGCGTCGACGTACACCAGTATACGCCGAGCGATATTCCAAACAGGACACACATCACTGGGATTAAAAACACGTTGAATGCGATGAAGGTAATCATATTCATACTTTCCTATGTTATGATATAAAAAATCCCGCGAATCCTGTACAGATTGCGGGAACTTAATTCAATGAAAAAAGCGACGGGCACAGTGGCAACTCTAAACCTTCCTGTTGTTACTTTATGCAGTGCCCGTCGCTACTATTATTTTTTGATCTGCTGGGAAATTAAATTTAATTTCCTCGATATCTCATCCAGTCGGTCTAAACCTTTGTATATATCTTTCAAGACTTCATTCGCAGTTCTTTCTTTTTCCATGATATGCTTCCTTTTTGATTGATTGATTGACTATTAAAGGTTTATTTCGCATCATCACCCAGTATATCCTGGATGTCGATCATTTTCAGGTCGATTGAATAATCATTCTGCTTCTCCTTCGTCGTCAATTGACGAAACGACGGACGCCAATCGTTACGACCATCACAGGTCATTTTATAAACACCGCGAGGTACTTCCTCGTTACGGGGAACTGTGTACATCATTCCGTTTTTCGGAACAATAAAAACGGCGTCCTTATCCGGGTAGATTCGTCTCCCGGCTTTGTTTGAGTCGTAACGGAATGATCCGTAAACCGGAATAATATGGTTCGGATCAAAGCAATTAGAATCCGTATAAAACTCGATAACTTTTTCCATTGTCTTTTCCATAAGAATAGCTCCTTTTGTTTAAATTTTTCAGAGGTACACATACCTCTATGTATTATGCCGCAAAAACAAGCGTTTTTAAGCAGTTTTTCGCTCATTTTGACCTGTTTTTGCGGCATGAATCACTCGATTTCTTTATATCTGGCGTCTGCCAGGTACAAAGTAATCGAGGTTTGATCCGCACCTGCAGTGGCTTCCCACTCAGCCGGATCGATCTTGTTCAAATACTCTTCCAGCGTCTTCACCATGTTCGGCGGAAGACGCTGGAGCGTTGCGTACGGCAAACAACGGGTTTGCATCTGCCGTACGAGATACAGAAACGCATCCTCCATCCAGGGCGCGTTCATCATATACGCTTCCAGCCAGTGTGCAATGAGGCTGTGTTGCGTCGTAATACTGTTGACGATCGCTTTTTTCACAGCAGTGACGTCAATAGCAGGCTTTTGTACGGACTCCGTACAGGATTCCTGTACAGATTGGGAGGAGGGGACCGGAGCAGGAGCCGGATTCGGCGCGGGATTCGCTGCAGCGGGTGTTTGAGCGGTTGCAGCGGTTGCAGACGCTGTACTCGTTTGTCTCAGATTATCTCGAATCCAGGACCGCTTCAATTTACATTCTTCTACCTGCTCTGCGGGAGGCAGCGCGTAAAAGTATGCTTTGTACAGCAAGTTTTTCAATATGTTCATAATCTTTCCTTTCACTTGTAACAGGCTCTATGGTAGAGCCCTTTAATCTTCGAACACTAAATCCTCTTTTAAGAGGTGGCAGAACACAGCATCCATCGTGGATTCTGCTTTCAAGTCCGTTATCTTCGTTCCCAGTTCATAATACGGATCGAAATATTGATCCAATTTTTTTATGTGTTCCTGCGTAATTGCAGGATGATAAGGAATCGGAACTCCGATATAGCGGAATCCATGTTTTTCCACATTCAGTGGAAGCAACATGAACGGATATTCCTGTTTTTGCAGATCAAACGCGGATCGAATCTCCATGTTTCGATCGATCCAATTCACAACCGCAACGGACGTCACTGTGTCCGCATTCAACGGATATCGCACATCCGCCAGATTCCGCATATGCGAAATTACACGGATGGCAGTTTTCAGCCCCTCCGTGGTTTCGATATATGAATCGTTGAGTGCTGTCCTCAGTCTCAACGTCATATAATCCACGATCAGTGAATCCACGATCGGAAGTCTTGGTAACTTTGGAACATAAAGCTCCAACTCCTTTCCGCGTTGCACGAGCTCGGATTCGAGCTCCTTTATCCTCTGTATCTTTTGCGTAAGCATTGCGCAAGTGGTTTCAAGCGCAGTCACCAGCTGTTCGTCTGTCTTTTCCATAAGAATAGCTCCTTTTGTTTAAATTTTTCAGAGGTACACATACCTCTATGTATTATGCCGCAAAAACAAGCGTTTTTAAGCAGTTTTTCGCGCAAAAAGCGGATTGCGTCGCCTTGAACCCATGTTATTTTATAATGGGCAGACAACAGAACGAAATGGAGTTGATATGGACGGAAAAGCGTATGCGGATATGATTATCGCAGATATCAGGAGCGGAAAGATCGATAATTTTGCTCCGCTGATCGCGCTGTTTAAAATGGCGGGAAAACACCTGACATTGGATGAGCGTATACAGTTATTACCATTTTTTAAACTTCGTACTCCGAAACAAACGACAATCATGTGCGGACGGCAGGTCGCAAAGTCATGGTCTGTTGCGCAACGCAGTATTCTGATGACCGGTATGATGGCCGGAATGAACACACTCATCGTAGAGCCGCGCTTTGAACAGAAAAAACGATTCCATGCTCAGATTCTCAATCCACTGCTAAAGGGCTGTATCATTCGAGACGAGCTGATTGATCGGCGCGGAAACGATTCCATGGATATGAAGACGTTTCGCAACGGAAACTTCTTAATGCTAGTGAACAGCTACACTAGCCCCGATTCTGTCCGTGGTGCGAGTGGGGTATCCTCACTTCTGTTAGATGAGTCGTGTGAAGCGAATACTTTAATTAATGTGATTAGTGAAGACGGTGAGCTTACTAAAAAATTTTTTGAAATAAAAGCTGGAGACTACTTGCAATCTTTCAACGATGGTGTTATGTTATACAGCGTAGCAGCAAGAGATGCTTTGTTTCATGGCATCAAACCTTGCTACCGTATTACAACAATGTCGGGAAGATCTGTTACATGTACGGTAGATCATCTACTCCCGACAGAACATGGAAAGATGCGTCTTTCCGAGATTGTGGAGTATTTATATGACAGACAGACAGCGATTCGAGATCAAGCACCAACAACTGGAAACACAAGCGATGTACGACCACGTAGACACGCTGCAACTGAATGCGATCATGGGATCGCTCATGGGGGACGGTGCATTCAGGGGCAAAGAAAACGTCAACGTTGTTGGAATTCGGTGGAATCACAGCTGGAAACAGCACGAGTACGTTTCTCACAAGTACAAGCTGTTACAAGAGCACGCTGGATGCGAACCGCAAAAGAAGGAGAATCCAGGATTCGGAAATTACTGGGCGTCCTTTCACCTGAAGTCTACGGCAACGTTTCGCTTGTTGCGCGATATGATGTATCCGGATCTCAAAGGTCCGAAACGGATCACATGGGAGTTTCTATATTCGATCACGCATCCGATCGCGCTGGCTTGGTGGTTCATGGACGACGGATCCAGACCGACCGGACAGAATTCGGGTGCGTCGATTTCGACGAACGGCTTTGTACTGGAGGATGTGGATCGGCTGCGAATCTGGTTGAAGGAGGAGTGGGACGTCGATTCGACTGTGATTACAGTGAAACATTCGTCGACCGGAAAAACAGCAAGGATTCTCAGCCTGACGGTACGCGGATATCTGCGGTTGGTCGATCTGATCAAACCGTATGTACCGGAGAGCATGAAGTACAAGATCGATCTTGCGACACGTCCATGTGCTGTGTGCGGGGAACTGATCATACAAGGACGGCATCAGTGCTGCTCTCCGCAGTGTGCGGAGATTCGACGTCAGACGATGCATCAGATGTATCTGGATCGTACGCGGGACTATCGACGCGAAAAGAGCCGTCAGTACAAAGTTGCGCATCGGGATCGTATCAATGCGCTTGCACGAGCTTCGTATGCTGCACTGCCGGCAGAGAAGAAAGCGGAGCTGAATCGGTACAGTACGGAGTGGAAGAGAAAGAACGCAGAAAGACTCAACGAGAAGCGTCGTCAGTGGCGGTTGGAGCACAGGGACGATCCGGAGTACAAGCTGCAGAGAAAATTGGAATGCGCGCGGCATTATCAGGCTGTGAAAGCGGATCCGGAGCGGTATGCGCATCGGAGAGAACTTGCGAATGCTGCTGCGCGGGAACAATGGAAGAACGATCCGGCGAAAGCGGAAAAACAGAGAAAGTACCGTGCCAAAATCAATGCAGATCCTGTACTGCATCAGCGGAAGCTGGAACGCGATCGGTTGGCCGAACAACGTCGGCTGGCGAAACTGACACCGGAAGAGCTCGCTGCGAAAAAGGCCAGGGATGCTGCTGCCAAGAGAGAACGGTATCGGAAGTGGATGGAAGCGCTCAAAGCGGATCCTGTGCGATATGCAGAGCATCTGAAGAAATCTCGTGCGTATCAGAATGCACGGAATGCGAGATTTCGGGCAATGAAGAGCTGTTGACCGCTGTTCCTGCAACATACCAATACGATCCGATTGTTTCGATCGAGTACGTCGGAGAACGACCGGTATACGACATCGAGGTTGTCGGAACTCATAATTTTATCCTGGCGAACGGTCTTTGCAGCTATAACTGTCAGGATATTAACAACGATTTTATTCCGGTGCTCGAAGAGTGTTGTTCTGCGTCTGATTACGGTATTATGACGTACCTGGGTACCGCGAAAACACTGGATGGTACGCTGGCGGCCAGTTTTGAACGGAGCTCTCAGGGTCACTGGTGTATTCGCTGCCATCACTGCGGAAAATACAACATTGCAGCTCCGCAGATGGAGCTGTTTAAGATGATGCGGTCTACCGGACTCAGCTGCGCGTACTGTTCCGGAACGCTGGCGACGCGCACTGGTTTTTTTGTCCATGCGTATCCTTCCCGAATCGAGGAACATGTAGGATATCATATCCCGCAGATTGTCTTCCCGTTTCACTGCGAGAGGGAAGACAAATGGCGGGACGTGATGCGAAAGCGCCGGGAATTGAATAAGACCGTGTTCCTGAACGAAGTGCTCGGTGTTCCGGATGATACCGCGACTCGTATTCTGACATTGAAAGATCTGTTGGATGCGCGGAATCAATTGCCGAATACATTGGAGACCGCTATACAGGAGCGGGAAAATTATGATATGATCGTGGTCGGTGTGGACTGGACCGGTGGTGGGAACGGTACCAGTACGACAGTGATCGCGGTGCTGGGTCGACGGTTTTATTCTGGACAGACTGATGTGTTATATATGAAGCGGCTTCCGCAGGGAACACATCCGAAGATTGAATCCGACACCGTCGTACAGGTCGCTCAACAGGTGCGAGCAGACTTGATTGCGCATGACTTTACCGGGGCCGGCTGGATGCGGGAAGCGCTGCTGATCGGCAGCCATGCAGAATGGGCGACACGGGTCTATCCGATCAGTTATTCTTATAAACCGACTGCAAATATGGTGACATACGTAGATACTGGGATTCGCAGGTCGTACAGCGTCGATAAAACGAAATCGCTCCTGATGACAATGATGGCGATACAGTACCGGAAAATCACGCTTCCGATGTTCGATGCGCTGGATAAGTCTGCTCCTCAGCGAGATTTTCTCGCAATTGTGGAACAAAAACAGGAATTGGCGAAGGGAAGTGATGTATATTTATTGGCAAAGTCTCCGAGTTTCCCAGATGACGGAGCGCATGCTGTGAACATCGGATTTGTCGCAATGTGCGACGTTGCAAATCAGTATCCGGTGTTTGCGATCGATACCAGCAAATATGATATGGACAGTGTGGAATACAACCTGTTAACAGGAGAATAAGAAAGGAATCACGCATGACAGATGTAGAGCAAAAAAAAGCGGCAGAATTGGAGGAGCGGAGGAAAAAGACGCAGGCAGTGAAAGATCTGCTGCGTATGAGCGATACCGCTGCCAACGCAAAAACGCTGAAAGAGATTGAGGAGCGGGAGAAGCTCGCAGGTATGACGCCATTGGATCAAATGCAGTATCTGGCGAATCGGAAGGTCGAGTATCTGGATTCGAAAATGCAGCAGCACTTTCCGTCGCTGCAAGCGATTAAAGCAGTACAAGGAATGATTCTGCTGATTGCGGATGAGAAAAAAGCCTATGACGCCGCAGTTGAATATGCCAGGCAGCTGGTCGGTATTGAAGTTGAAATGACGGATCCCGAAGCATTCAGCAAAGTCGTAGCGGATCATTGGGTGCATACGACACTGATGTCTGTGTCCCGGTTTCGAATCAATTTTCTGACGATTATGGAAGCTGCCGCCAAATATCCCCAGTATTTCGGCGACGGACGTGGCGGAAGTGTTTTGCGTGATGTATACAAAGAAGCTCGCGCTGCGGTCCTGGAAGCGGAGGCTTATCTGAAAAAGCACGGTGATGAACTCCCGGAAGGAGCGTTGTCTGTGATCGACGGTCCGGAATTTATACTGGACGATCCGAAACAATTCGAACGTGTGCTGGGATTTGGCTGGGAAAAGAATCTGACACGGGAGCAGCAAAGTAATTTGAAAAACATTCTGGGTCAACAGAAGTAGAATAAAGAGGCGGGATGTTCCCGCCTCTTTATTTTTATGGGATATGAACCTTTGCGACGATAATACCGCGTTCCTGTACAATGAAGCTGCCGTGCATTCCAAGTAGTTTCAGTTGTGCTTCGTAGTTTCTGTTGAACTGTCTTCTCCCTCCGCAGCATAAACGTTCTTCACCACCCGGTTTCCCTGAATCTCGCAATTTTTTGCGAATACTGGCACCTTCGATACGCTGAATTGGTTTATTCATATACATTTTTCTCCTACTATTTGACACTTTCGGTGAATTGCATTATTTTTACAATATACAAGCGGGCCTCAGAATTTACACCTGCGCTGCAGGGAAGAGCTTCTGAAGAGGCTCTGCAGAGTCTCAGTGGAAGGGGAAAATTCGTAGGAATTGTGAACAGGAACGATAGGTAGCTCAGCGAATGGAACTCGATGTAATCTTTAATGTACCCCCGTATGTACAGCACGCAAGTGCGGACTCGCTGAATCCACAGGGTGCGGACGCATTGACTGTTTCTGGTTATCGGATCGATAATCAAGCTGCAGCCTGGGTGTCCGCAGCTCTGATGAAGAAAGCGTCGATCGAAGGACGGGCGATCTCGAAAACCGCATACGACAAAGTGCAGGAAGCCTGTAAGTTGTTCGGAATCACAAATCAGGATTTTCAACTGAAAGACGTAGCCGCTGAGCACTGCCTTGTGAAAAAAGCAGGCTGCAGCGCGGAGTTTGTTATTTATGATGAGCCGTCGTTTCACGACGCAGTCAATACACTGATGCAGAAGCGAGCCTCTTATCCGGCTGAATTCTGCCGTGAATGCGCACGAGAGCTGGTTCGAATCGCGGATCAGTACGGATACACGGCGGACGGAAAAGAGAATCGGCTGGAAAAGATGGCCGGAATGGCGCATCCGGACAGCGATCGATGCCGGTCTGAAATTCGTAAGCGGATTCAGTATGCTGCGATTCGCCACATGGATAAGGAAGTGGATGCACTGCATAAACTGTCCAACATGTGTGAAGACCTTACAGATCAGGGTACGTTGTTTGCAGACGCGATGGTGGATGCGATCGATACCTTTGATCAGGGTTGCGGACTGATTCATAAGCTCGCATATGAAGGCATGCTTCCGGCGGAAGAGGCCGTGTTTCTGTCCAACGAAGAGTTCCTTCGGAAGAAAGCAAACACGCCGGTTGCGCTGGATTCCAAGCGCTCTGTAAAGTCAGGAGTGTTTATGAACTCCAACCTGATGGAACAGATCTCCAAATGGGCAAGTTCCTGCGGTGTCGTACTAAAAGAATATGCCACCGTAGAAGAGGCGGCATCTGTGATCGGCAGTATGCCGGAACCTTTGAAATGTGAATTCATCGAAAGATTCGCAAATGCCGTCTGATTCTATTCTGCACAATAAAGGGGCGTTCGCTACGCCCCTTCTGATCTATGCGTATGATATTGTAGGAAGCGAACTGCTTGACTATGATACGGAGACCGTACGTGAGTTGCTGATCAGCAGAAATCCAAAAGTCGGAATGCCCTTGGTCAATCGGCTGAACGCGGCAATCGGTCTTTTGAATTCCAATATGTTCTGGGTAGATCCGGTCACATTCGGACTGGTGTGCAGGACGCTGAATCGAAATCCGTATGTCGCGTCAGAAGCTCCCGACCTGTATGACATCAGCTGGGGAGTCACCGAAGCCAATTTAATTATGGGAAGTCCGGACGAGGATGATCAGAAAAACGGGGATTTGATGTACAGCGAGGCTGTGAAACGGTACATCCAGCATCTGTTTCGAATCGACGGTATCTATAAGTCTCCCGATTCACTGGATTTTGTCACACCGCTTCCGTCCAGCAATACGATTGATGAGCCGCAACAGGTGTTGAGCGTTCAAGAGCGGTCTGATTCCGATGTAGCAGCCATCGACTATTCGGTATATGTTAAGACCATAGAATGTCTGAATCAAATCAAACAATTGGATGTGGCTCTGTCAAAAGAGGCATCCGAAGAACTGAATAGGATTATCGATGCCGATGGACGAGTCAACAAAAAGAACCGTGAGGCTCAAGGTTCAACTGTCGCAGGCGGAACCCCATAGTATCACAACGCGTGTCGCACTGAACGTAAGCAGCACGATCGGCGTGCCGCTTACGATTTTTGTTTTGAAATACAGTCCGAAAAATGCGTACTACAATGAGCCTACTACGACATATGCGCGCGTCGCATATCCGGATGATCTGGAGAACTTCTCAACATCTCCTTCCAGTGTGAACAACGTAGGATACATACTTTCTGCTGGTACGACGAAAGATTTTGCATCTCCGAAATTGGCGAAAGAGTGGATCAATGCGGTTTATCGCGAGATACAACGGCTGCTGACCGAGCTGGATCTGCTGAACAGCGGTGACCAGCTGACAGAAGAGTTTACCGTTATTACGGAAGACTCGATTCAGAAATGGACTTCTGAGGAGCTGAATACATACTGTCCCTACGAAAAGCCAGATCCTTGTGAACCGGTACAGGTACCCGGAACCAGTTGCTGCCCAACCAATTCATCGGAGGATGACGGGAATACCGTTGTATTCAATACGGGTGTCGATGCGTGTGAAAAACCGCTGCCCGGTGTATTTTATAGCAATGAAGTCACACTGAACGGAATTCCGATTAAACTATAGGTACAACGATGGCAACGAAAAAATCAACAGCAATGAATTTGCGCGATGTTGCGGTCATCTACAACAGCGGAAACTATCACGGATATGCGCCGACAGTAGCCTGTAAAAAAGCCGGCGACGTCGCATATGATACATGCGGCGCAGGAAGACTGTGGCAATGGACCGGACAACGGTGGGCACCGCTAATGTGGATGTCGGGCGCACGGTTTATCCTGGGAGAAGGGAACAGCGTACAAGAGAAGATCAACAGCCCCGGTTCCATGATCCCGGAGTACATCAAGCTATATCCGGGAGACGCTCCTGAAGTTCCAGCGGATCTTCGTTGGAAAGACACCGATCTCTGTATCAATCACAACATGGGGATTCTGCCGGCACAGATCAGCTGTACATATCTGGATCCGCTGTCTCAGGTTTGGGTGACGGTGGAACCGGAAGATGGTTCCTGCTTGACGTCGATCGACGGCTCCTGGACTGTGTGGAGGAATTTCTTCTGCGTCACCGGTACCGGAAAGACCGTGATTACGTTGACGGAGCTGATCAATGAATGTGATGAAGGTGGTGGGCCGATCCCGGATCCGTCCAGCAGCTCTTCCGATTCATCTGCTTCTTCCGAATCGTCCAGCAGCAGCAGCAGTGCAGAACCATCCAGTTCTTCATCTGCTTCCTCTGACTCTTCATCGTCATCTTCATCCAGTGGAAGCGTTGTTCCGACATCGCTGGACGATATCGAGCAGGGCACCTACAATAAGTATCTGTCCGCAGAAGAACTCGCATTTCTGCAATCACTGATTCCTGCTGTTTATGTGAACGAAGAAAACGCCGTTGTATTCAGAACTGCGCCGAAAGTATTGGGACCGGACGGACAGGAACAGGATCTTTCTATCAACGAAGACGCGATTACGTTTCACAATCCGGAAGGATATGAATCGACAGATCCGATTAAAGCAACGGTCGGCGGGCTGGAAGCTGGTATGGTCGTGGATGGCATGAAAATCATTCCTCTGATGCAAAAGATGCTGTTTCCGTATGATAAGCCGGAAATCAGATCCTTTTCTATTCAAGACAACCAGCTGGAATGTGGTGAATCAACAGAGACAACAGAAACGTTCCAATTTCAGGTAACCAATACGGATCAGGTTGTAGCAGATACCACAAAGCTGACGGCAGAAGGCGGTACTGTTCTGCGATCTGGATTTGACGTATCTGCAGGATCGCTGACGGTCAACAACATGACCCCTTATCAAAAGACAGAACCAGGTTCGCTGTCGTTTCAGTTATCGTTCACCGATACAGAAGGGAACCAGACTGCAGCGGCTACAGCGTTTCAATGGAGCTATGCAGGATTCTTCCACACCGATCAAAATGTCGGAGATCAGCCTGATCCTGCAGACATTGAAGATGGCACATATCAGAATGCGGATGGTTCTATCTTTGACGGTGCTTACATCCGTACGAATGCGGCAGATACCAAGGTCTTGAATCTGTCGGAAGGTACGTTGGTCAAACTCCCGATTCCGGAACATGCGCAACGCGTTTATATCGCTGTTCCGAACACGTTGACTGTGTCCAGCATTAAGTCGGAGACTACGCAATACAATTATTTGACCGCATTCATTCAGGCCGAACTATCGGTACCGATTGCCGGAAATACAAAAACAGTGCCGTACCGTGTATATTTATATCAAGCGCTGGCTTCGCTGTCTGCGGATACCTTTTTAGTTCAACTGTAAATGAGGCGTTACAATGGCAGATAAGTACATATCAACATTGATCGGATTTCGGCGGGTTGACAATGAACCGTTGGAAGCCAATGTTGTTTTCGATTCCCTGGCAGCAGCCAGTACGTACGCCGCGTCAGATAAAACCGCATATGCGGGACAGACGGTATCCGTAAAGGGAGATGACGGCAAATATCAGTTGTATCAGCTGCAACCGGGATCTGGTAGTCAGCTGGTACTGGAAGTGATCGGCAGCTCTGGTGGAGGCGGCACTGTTCAAGTTCAGGCCGACTGGGCGGAGACCGACAGCTCCAAGTTGAGCTTTATTCGGAATAAACCGGAGCTGCCGGATACGGAAGATACCACATGGGTGAAAAATACCCGTAATAATATTCAGACGGAAGTTGTCGGTGATGACCCAAATCAGCAGTATAAAACTACAATCAATGCCGCTGCCATTACGGTAACAGCTGTAGATCCGGCAGACGACACGGAAAAACAAATGCCGGTACTGACTGAAGCGGATCAGCTGTATCAAACACCGGCTGGAGAAACCACCGTGAAGACAACGGTCGGAGATATTAAAGCCGGCGTTACTAATATTGATAAACAGTCATTTCAAGAACTGTTTACCCAGATGTTTTATCCGTACAGTCCACCGAAATTCGGATCATTCACAATCGCTGGAGTGTCCACACAGTTGGAAGTCGGTGCGACTATGCCTGCAAATCCGCGATTTACATGGTCGATTACAAATCCTGGCAATGTGAAGGCGGGCTCACTGTCGATTCAACAGGTTACACCGGAAGCTGTGACAGTTGTGGAGAATTATGATCCGTTTGCGAATTCTTACACAGCGACTGCAGATGCGGTTACACACAATGGAACCGCAACACATACATGGCGTATTCGTGCGATTAACACAAAAGATAACGCATATACGGCAGATTTTACTGTAAAGTGGCTGCAGAAATATTGGTACGGTATCGATGCGAATGATGCGACCGAAAATCCGGATCCGTCCACAATCGGGACAACGTATCAGAACGCAGATGGCTCCGCGTTCGATTCTGCGTTTATCCGTACGAAAACAGGCGCGTTTATTACATCGACAAGCCGTATTTCGTTTGCATTGACGCTGCAGACTGGAACGCGCAGAATCTACATCGCAGTTCCAACTACATTGAAATTGGCTTCCGTCATTCCGGCTGGAGGCAGTACGCACTATGAAGGTGCTTTTGTAGAAGGATCGTTGTTGATGGCGGGTGCGACGGAAGCAGCTTCACAGACATACCGCGTATATCTGTATCAGGCAGCAAAAGCGCTGACTCCGGAGACATGGAACGTGACGATCGAACAAGCATAAACGGAGATCAACGATGGCGGAAAAAAGTTATGTGACAATACCGGTAGGTATGGAACGCGTCGATGCACTTCCATACGAGAAAAACACACGATTTCTGACGTATGAGGAGGCGGAACAGTACGCAACGACAGATCCGACTGCCTACAGCGGTCAGATTTTAATGGTAAAGGGGGACGGCAACAACTGGTACACGTATCAGATCCAGGAGGATAAAACACTGGTAAATCGTGGACTGGTTCGCACGAAATATTTCACGCCGGATCAGATACAGAATGGAAAACTCCACATCAAAATGGATCTGGTTCCGAGCGGTATTATGTCTCCCGGCAACGTGTATTTCGGAATTGTTCCAGATGGAATCGATGAAACTGGTGCGTACATTTTGGATGTCACCGGATTCGATATTCAGGGCATATGGAAAGTAGTAATCTAACAACGTGAGGTATTTTCATGGCAAATGGTATCCAACTTTCTGCTCGTATGGTTCTGGCGACAGAACCGATCTCCGTCGTACAGAGTGCGACAACAGGTGCGATTACAATCGCAGTGGCGTATGACAACGCCACAATCGTAAAATCTGCTGACAATAAACTGAAAGTCGGCGCAGTTACCATTGCGCAGGTCACAGATCTGCAGACGACCATCAACGGACTGAACACCCGAATCGACGCGCTGGAATCCGGCTCCGTAGATCTGAGCAACTATACAGGTGCAAAGATCAAGATGACCGCAACCGGTGCTGACGGTATTGAGCTCGCTGCAGGTTCCGCCGGTCCTGTAAAACTGAGCGGCACGGCACTGACATTCAATGACCTGGAAGTGCTGACTGTAAATGGCTCCGGGTTCTTGGACACTGCAAAGCTCCAGCTCTCCGCGACAGGTGGTCTGTCCGCCGCATCGGACGGGCTGAAAGTAAATACCGGAACCGGGTTGACAATGTCTGGCAACAATGTCGCATTGGCGGTGGCAACCGCAGACGCCATCGGTGGTGTGAAGGTGGCGGATGCCGCGACATCCGGGCTGACGCTCGATGGTTCCGGAAACCTCGCGGTCGATACGATGCAGTTCATCAAAGCATCGGAAAAGGGCGTTGCCAATGGTGTTCCGACACTGAACGATCAGGGTACCATCCCCCGTTCGCAGATCGGATCGATCAGCGTTCAGGAACGGTGGGAAGCTACCGTAAACGCGGCAGACGGTGTTATCTCTCTGACTGCTGGGCAGGCCATCACAGACCCGGCGGACATCGACATCTTCGACGTTATTCTGCTGCAGGCAGAACTGGTGCTTGACGGTGAAACATATCCAACGGGTACGCCGTTCCGCCGCTACAAGAAGACCGACAACACCATCGCAGACTATGCGGTAGTTGCAACAGATATTCAGGCGGCGTCGGCAACTGATGTTACCGAGGGAACCAGCGAGGCGCTGTACATTACACCGAAGGCGCTGGCAGACTCGGCACCGACATTTGACGGTTCCAACATCACCAACATTTCCGGTGCGAACATCGACAAGGCGACTACCTCGGCAACCGGTGTCGTGCAGATCGGATCCAATATCAACGTCGCAGACGGTGTGATCAGTGTCCCTGTCGCCGCTGCTGGTACAAAGGGTGTTGTGGAAGCCGGGACCAACATCACCAATACCGCAGGCGTGCTCAGCGTCCCTGCGGCCAGTGCTTCCGTGGCCGGTGTCGTGCAGATCGGTACTGCACCGGGACAGGCAGTCGTTGTGCAGGACACCAATACAATCCTGCCCGCTGTGCTGCCGGCTGCTGCCGAGACTGCACTCGGCGGTGTGAAAGTTGCCGCTGACTCGGCAATCAGCAATACAGCCGGTGCTCTGGATGTGAAGCTCGGCACCGGATTGAAGAAAGATACCGGCAGCTCTGCGATTATCGCGGATATCGATGCCCTTGCCACTTCGCTTGTGAAGAAACAAGCGCCGATTACGTTGTCTTCGTCCAATTTCACGGGCGGAAAGGTTACGGTGACCGCGACACAGATTCCATACGGTGTCCACAAGATCACAGCTCCGTATACCGTGTTGCCGGTGGCGGCGGATCGTACCGCGACAGAAAACCAGTATGTGCTGGATTTGACCGGTAACACTGCGGTTACTGTGGATGATTGGGAAGTGATCTTCTAATCGCATCCACATCGTAAACTGTCACAGAGAGTGCTACTTTATAATAAAAAGTGGCACTCTTTTTATTATCGAGGGTTAAGTATGGCAGGCGATTCCATATTGATCAGACGTAAAGACGTCATTGCCGGGAAGGGCATTGCGATTGAACCGTCCGGTGTATCCGCAGCGATTCGTATCATCAACACGGAAGTGGACTCGGAGCGGTTGCTTCCTGTGAATCCCGCAGTTAATGATATTCCGATTTATAAGCAGATGGACGCGGAAGGCAACGGTGAAGATGTAAAACTGTTGATCCAATCCCCGGCAACTGCAAGTCAGGTAGCGGATACTGCTGCCGGTGTCGTGACGCATGCGGCTGTTACAGCGCACGGATCGCTTGGTGTTGACGATCGCGGATTGCTGTTCGATGGAAACACCTATCTGGAAATCGATAAGAACAATGTACAATCCGTACTGACCGGCAGCAATCCGTGGTGTTTTGACCTGTATATCACAGGATCTGAGGAAGTCACATCATCGTATGTACAAATCGGATCGCTGTTCACAGACAACAACGACTACGTAATCAACTGGGGTATGATTGATGGCAAGGTCAATGCGGTCAACATTCCGGCATGGGGAACGATTGAAGGATTCACCGCAGGAGAACCGCACCTGTTGACAATTGAGCACTATATCAATGCAGGAGCGTCTACGATCGCACTGTATTGTGACAATGTGCGTCGTTCTGTGATCAGCAATGTCATCCTGCCTACAGTAAATGAAAATCTGTGGATCGGAAAAGGTCCGGTCGGTTATTTCAAAGGTTGGCTGGATTATATTCGTATTAGAAACACTGCACCTTATCAGTCATCCACCATCACACCGGATCCAACCCCCTACTTGGCTGCTGGGGAGCGATGGACCGTTATCAATTTGTCCGAAATTGAGGGAGGTGGCGGTACTACACCGACTGACGTTGACTGGAACGATATTCAGAATAAGCCGTCCACATTCCCGCCGTCCGCACACACTCATATCATCAGTGATGTGACAGGGTTGTCAGATGTTGCTGTAAAAGCTCACACGCATGAAAATAAAATAACACTCGATAAGTTCGGCGAAGTAAACAACAAGCCGACATTCAATGGTGAAGAGATCGGAAGCGGCGTATCCAGCTGGAATGACCTGGAAGACAAACCAACGACCTTTCCGCCATCGGAACATACGCATCAAATCGCCGATGTGTCCGGTCTGCAGGATGCACTGGACTCCAAGGTATCTTCCGTGAACGGACAGACAGGTACTGTCACGATTCCGAATGCATCCGCGACAGAAGCCGGCCTGATGTCTGCAGCAGACAAATCAAAGCTCGATGGAATCGATACGACCGGGTCTACCGGAGACATGCTGAAGTCGGTTTACGATACGAATAACGACGGCATTGTCGATCATGCAGCGGTCGCCGACGCCATCGGAACTGCGACGGCAACACAGGTAGAAACAGCCGTTTCCCAGTCACATACGCACGAAAATAAAACGACGTTGGATAAACTCGGAGAAACGGACGGAGCACTGACGTATGACGGCGTTGCTGTTGGAGGTGGTGGGAGCGGTGCGTCATCATTGGCGGATCTGTCCGATACTGCGAACATTGCGGAAGCGACCGACAATCAAGTCTTGACGTACAATGCGACCAGCGGGAAATGGGAACCTGCAGATGCAGCCAGCATCGACGCACGAGACAGCATTCAGTTTACAGCTTCCGACTTGACTGAAGGAAATAAACTGGTGGTTTCCAATACCACAGTCGGAAGTCTTGCAATACTGGATGAGAATCTGAAACAAGTTCAACCTGATCTACAGCAGGTAGCCGGCAACGTAGAGGTCGATTTCACTGGTTGGACGATATCCGGGACATGGACTGTGGTGTTTGTCCAAGGCAGCGGCAGCGGTACAGGAGGAGCTACCGGATCTGTCAGCTGGACGGATCTGATCGGAAAACCCAGTACATTCCCACCGTCTGCACATACACAAGATCAGAGTACCATCAACGGACTTACGGATGCGCTGGCAGCAAAGTTGACGACACCTGCCGGTGGTACGACTGGACAGGTGCTGACAAAGACAGCAGATAGCGCCACGTGGTCGAATCCTGCTGGCGATATGCTGAAATCCGAATATGATGCGGATGACGACGGTACGGTAGACAATGCGAATTTGGCTTTGTTCGCACAGAATGTCGGGACCAGCCCTGAGAACAGCAAATCATACAGCCAGGTTTCATCTGCGGTGGAGCTGATGCACGAACACAGCAATATGAGCGTGTTGAATGGCATCGGCGTATCTTCGGATCAACTGACATATAACGGCAGTGCCGTTGGTGGCGCTCCCAGTTGGAACAACGTAACGGATAAACCAGATTCGTTCCCGCCGTCTGCACATACGCATGCGATTGCGGATGTGACGGGACTGAGCGATGCACTGGAAGCGGCGGGCACTGTGAAAAGCGTAAACGGAAACAATCCGAACGCGTCGGGCGCTGTTACAATCCCAACTGCAACGACATCGGCAGCTGGTTTGATGTCTGCTTCCGATAAAACAAAGCTGAATGGATTAAGTACAACTGCAGGTACCGTGACATCTGTAAATGGGATAGAACCCGACAGCGCAGGGGCTGTTACACTATATACCAGAACAGTTGCGTCAAATGAGAACGTGAATAGCGTAGACACGCCCGGAACCTATTACGTAGACGCAGGCGCAGGCGGATTGCCGTCTAACGACACGGCAGGCGGCGATTACATGATGACTGTAATATGTTATAAGCCTAGCGGAATTGTAGTCCAGGTCCTTAATGCGTTATATAATCCGAATGTTCAGTACATGCGATCACGACAAGGAAGCAGTGCATCCTGGAGGGCGTGGAGTTCTCCGTTGGACGCAATCCAAGGATATACGGATTTAACAACAAATTATATGAGTTGTTGGACATGGGGAGGTGTATCAAACGGTACTCCACCGGGTGCGAGCAGCAGCGATCAAATGTTGATTGCACGATTGAATACAGTAAACGGCAGTACATATATTCAACTGGCGTTTGACTACACGAACGGTAGCATTTATATGCGACGTCACACATCAGATACGTGGATGTCAATGGGTGTGAACGGTATGTACACGATGGGCGGTTCGGTCGATATGTCCGCCAATGCCGCCGAATCCGAAAATATCACCAAAACATTGCAGATCATATCCATATCATCCGTGGTTGCCACCATTGATTTTACTGGTTCAACAGTCAATTGGAATGAACTAACGAGCGCTCCTGTAGTCTACGTAAGCCATAATACATTTGCACACAACGCGGGAAGCAGTACCGGTACGCTTACATTACGTTTCAGGGTTATAAATCCACCGGCAAAAGCGTATAAAATAAATTGGATGTTAACAGGGACTTTTACGGAGTGACTTATAAATGAGACAACATCTTCAATTTCCAGATGGATCGATACCCCCGAAAACAGTGAACGGCGTCAGCCCTGATGCCGAAGGCAATATCGAACTGTCGATTGGTGAAGGCAACGTCACCAGTGTAAACGGAAATTTGCCGGACGATTCCGGAGCTGTGACAATACCGGATGCGACGACCGCTACGTCTGGTTTGATGTCTGCTTCCGATAAGACAAAACTGGAAAACACGGCGTCCAAAACGGATCTCGAAGCTCTGTCATTCGGCGAGTGGATCTCATTCACGCCGTCTGGTACCGTCGTTATTACACATAATTTTAATGACGCTGATGCACCTGGTGTGTTGCAATTTCGTGACGATGCCGGACACCCTTACACGCTGGATCGCCGCATTCAGTACAGCGACAATTTAATCAGTATCAATTATGCCGGATTGGAACTGACAGGACTTCATAAGGTTCGATTCTTTCGATCCGCGACATCTATGATCGATCGGACGATGCCCGCTGGAGCGACTGCTCTGTATGAAGACTACACCGGTGGCACGTGGCTGGATAGTACCGGTGGCGGGCATGATTTGAACGCGGCGGGTACGATTACTGCGAGCAACGGAGGTGCTGTATTCGACAGCTCCGATGACCTGTTTACACCGGCAACCGCATGGGATATGACGACCGGTGCATATACGATTTCACTCGTCATGCAGGCATCCAAGACAAATTCCGTGTTTCTCGGTATCAGCGGAGACGTACAATACGGATATTACAACAGCAACTTTATCGCCGGGGCAAATTCCATTACTACCAACTATGTGTCATTATCCACTGTGTCGGAATCGACTCTGGTGCACTGGCTGATCGTTCGGAACGGAAGTACCACGGAATACTATCTGAACGGCACGAAGCTGGATTCGGCAGGTACCGATTATTACAGTAACACACCAACGGATGGATTGGGACACGTAGACAGCAGATATCCGTTCAATGGAACCGTATATCACCTTGCTTTATACAATACCGTGCTGAATACCGAACAGCTGCTCCAGTGCTGGAGTTATGTGTCTGACAAATACAACCTGTGAGAATACTATGAGCGATCAATTAAATCCAGTGATTGTGGAGAATAACGGTAAACTGTTCCATGTAGACGATACCGGAACACGGTTACCGTTGGTGGACGAAACTCGACTGCTTCCAGACCTCGATTCTGTTTCAGCGGATAAAAATGGGCATTTTGTAGAATTCAAAGCCGCTGCCACAGGAACAGACGCGCATACACAATTGTATTGTCCATTTGACGCAGATTTTACCGATCATTCCAGCTATGCGCGAACCGTAACGCATGACACAAGTCGCGCAGGTCTGTCGATTTCACTGGAACGCAATAAGTTTGGAACCGGCTCCCTGCAGGGGACTGGATACACGACTGCGGGGGCTGTCTATGTGCAGATGCCGACGCCCATCGGTGCTGCGGATTTTACGATTCATACATGGATTTATGTTACTTCTGCTGCTAGCAAGTTTGGCATTTTTTCGACCTACGGTGAAGCTGGATCAGGCACGGGAACTCCAGGTTATGGCGTAGGCGGGCTTGCGTGCTGGATCGACACAGATGGTACGTTGAAGCTGTACAAAGCATCAGCCCATTTCAGCAGCTATTGGTATGATGCCGATAGCAATAATAAGCTGGCAGAAGCAGCGATGCCTTCAGACTATCTGAACCGCTGGGTGCATATCGCGGTTGCGCGATCGGGAAATATCTGGAGGTTGTTCGCTGACGGCAGCTTGCTCAACTCGAACAGCAAAGAGTTCAATGCCACGCAGCCCTATTTGCGGATTGGTTCTGCCGACTCCCTGGCTACCGCCTATGGAAACATCGATGAGTTTATCGTACTGGATTACGCCAAGTGGACTACTGATTTCGAGCCTCCGACGCAGCCCGCGACGACACTGACCAAAAGCTATGAAGTCAGCGACAAAACCCCTGTGACAACAGATAGCCCCCGGCTGTTACCGGATCCGTCTGCGTACGGGCAAAATAACAACGGATGGCGCGTAGGGCTACAAGTACGCGGCATTGAGGATCGAGATGATTTTCTGTGCCTGTACCCCCTGAATGAAATCGTACAGGGTCTTCCGCTTGATGCCACCGGGAAAACGACGGCCACAAATCAGGGCGTTGCGTTAGAGCTGGTAGAGGATGCACATGCATTTGAGGGCAAGGCGGTACGCCGCTCTTCATCACAAAACAGCTCGATTGCTAACAAATTGGTAATTCCGATGCCTACGATCAGTGGGCCTTTTACAGTAGATATTCGATTCAAAGCCGGGAACGGGTCCAGCGGCGTTGGAGGTACTGGAACAACGTACTGGCTTGCTGGTGTGGCTGTAACTACACCAGCAGGTAGTCTGGGCTACCACTGTGGAGATGTATCACCATTTCGTGCAGTAAATTTTAGCGCCCTTGGATATAGCGCCGACTCACATGGCCTGCCTTGGAAAGTGTTCGAAAATCAAGGCTGGTATTGGTTCCGTATGTGCCGGAATGATACCGCGATGTATGTATTCATGAACGGTGAGAAGATAAACGCTACAACGAGTTCCGATGCGTTGATCACCATTCCGGCAGGAAACTGGACGATTTTACCTTCAAATATGGACTCCGATGTTCTGATCGATGAAGTACGAATCACAAACACATGCGAATCTACTGATAGTTATACAGTTCCTACAGAATCATTTGGATCCATTGAACGTTCATGGGAACTGTATAAACCAATCGATGAGACAAGGCTGAATCCCGTGCTTTCGTCCGTATCTTCGGATAAAAGCGGACATCCGGTTATATTCGACTATAAAACCGGTATCGACGCCGCGACGCTGTGTTTGCTTCATTTGGATGAGGCGAGCTGGACCGATGCTACCGGAAAGAATACACCGACACAGCACGGATCTGTCGCAAACGTGTCTAGCAGCGGATACTTTGACAAAGCGCTTGATCTAAGCAGGAATTTGTCGTCCGGAAGTCTCAGCTGGCTTACAATTCCATGGGTTTCAGATTACAACGTCAATACGTGGACCATGGAGTTTTTTGCCAAGCCGACCAAATCGCTTGTGAACTTCATGTTTCTGTCATTCGGAAACTCGCAAGGCTCCTATTTTACCCTAGGGTCTCAGAGTCTTGGGAACCTTTATATGGGTAACGGTTCTGGTACCTATACAGCGGATTATACATTCAATTTGAACACATGGTACTGGATTGTGATCCAGTATGACGGCAGCTCTGTTAAAGTGTATGTAGATACACAATTGGTGCTGCAAGGTGCTTTTACACCGAATTTCGTCAACCAAGATCTGCAGCTCGGCAACCTCAATCTGGTCAACAATCAGGACAACACCTTTGTAGGCTTGCTTGATGAATTCCGTTGGTCCAGCGGTATTCGATATTTGAATGGTGTAATGACGATTCCGACGCAACCGTTCGGATCTCCTACTGTCCAGTATAAAGTTTCAGAAGAACCATATGCAACGGAACAGACTGTCACGGATTTGACCGGCACTGTTACCGCGCTGACGACACGTGTGACGGAAGATGAAAAATGGCTGCTTCCCACCACTGTAGCAGATAATCAGCTGGTCCAGTATCGACAGTCGTCTGGAAAGTGGGTGGCGATACCAACAACCGATATCATCACAGAAGAGCAGCTGGGTAAAATCGACAGCCTGGAATTTGCGGACAGTCTGACGTTCACTGCGGATGAACTGGATGATCAGTATGTCTTTACAGCGAACGCGGATACTGAGGGTATACCGTACGGTGCGATCGTACAGTTGGTGGACAGTACGACAGGAGCTGTTCTGACGAATGCAGACGGCGTTGTCATCGAATGGACATCCGCAGGCGAGTTACGAATAGACTTCTCTGCTTATTATCAGGCAGCGATGTATGGAGACGGCAGTTCTTCCTCCTCCTCATCTTCATCATCTTCATCTTCATCATCTTCGTCATCGAGCAGTAGCTCCAGCTCGTCCAGTAGCTCCAGTAGCTCCGGTAGCGGAGATACGGATACATTGGCGTTGTTCCATTTTGACAGCGCAACTCCGGGTATGACGGAAAGCGGAAAAACTCCGATCAGCGAGACAGGTAACGGTGTGTATGGTATCCGTGATATCAGTACGCAGGAATTGCCGACAGTTACGTACAGTGCCGCTGTTCCACATTTTAATTCCACAAGCGCCGAATGTGTGATCGCTTCTGTATCAGGAGACTATCAAGTATTTTCAATTGGTGCAGCAATCTCAGAAGTAGATACAACAGGCGCTACGGGATATACATTTGAATACTTTTCTTATGTGTCGGATGATCGGACATTAACAGGACAAAGCCCGCAACTGCAATTTACCGTATACCATAAAGCGGATGGTATTTCTACTTCACGTGGAGCATTCATGTTTCAATTACTCCCGGTAGATGATGATTATACTGTCGTACGTCCGAGTCTGTATATCGGCTTAGATGGCGCGGGTGTAGACAATCGGATTACAAAAACAAATACGTATGAAGGAAATCTGGCTCGCAATGAGTGGATTCATATGGCTTTTGTCCTTGAATCTGATTATACATTTCGATTCTTTGTTGACGGCGTCCTTCAGGTAGAATTTTTACCGAGTGAATGGACCGCCGCTGGTAAAACTTTGCCTGACACATTTGATTTCGCTGTAGATAACGATATCAGAATTGAGGCAGTTAGCCCTTATGTTGGCGATTCTAAGACTGCAACTATTGGATATATCGATGAACTTCGTTTTTCCGGTATAGCACGGTATCAATCAAATTTCACTCCACCCGATGCACCATTCACGATAGCATCTGCTGCCACCCAGACCGCCCTGCTGGAGGCTGCAATGGATGACGGTTCTGCAGTATCTAATGCTGTCAACGCCACGACATCAGAGATCACCGGATCCTATGAGGTGAAGTTTGCCGGTAATTTCGTCAGCGCAACGTCTGCAAACAGCGGAGATACAGCAAAAGCAGTTGCATATCCGCTGCTGTTGAAGATGGATCAGTCTGATACTCCGTTGCACTTGGAAATCCAGTATTCTAAGAGCAGTGACTACTCTTCCGTGACACAATTGATTAACACAAAGACGACGGCAGGCGATCGGCAATATGTGCTCGGAGACGGCGGATCCTCGTTTGAGACCTGTCCGGCTACCGGGTTTCCGTATGAAGTATTCGGAGGTTCTCCGATTATGGTGAACATGACGAAACTTGGAACGTTGAACGGATTTTATTATCTGCGATACCGCTGGTTGTCCAATACGTCGGATACCAGTGTATCAGATTGGTACCGCACCGTGTATCCTGCATATACCGATGTTAGTTTTTAATTGTAACATCCCATATGTGTATTCCGTCAACTATAAACTGACGGAATACACGGAACACAAAAAAGAGGTGTACTATGTATAAGCTGTGTATTATCGCGGTTGCATCCGTTGTGCTGTTAACAGGCTGTGCAATTTCTCGGAGCACTATTACCGAATATGACGCGGAAACAGGAGCGGTGATTAAAAAGACCGAAAGCTCCGAAAGTCTGATCAAAACGGTTACAGAGTCCACAAAGAATAAGACCGTTATTGTATGGGAAGATGGATGGGCCGGTTATATTTCCGTCAGTCCAGGTACGACGGAAGATCCCTCTCCGCATGGTAAAATCTTCGTTGGTAAAGTTAACAAAGGAGCGCTTTCTATTCTGCCGAATCAACAGGGTCTGACCGCTATCCCAGGCATTGTACGGGCGACGAAGAGCGATATCTCAGCAGATCTGACGGGTTTCAGCGCTAAAAGTTCTGAAGCTCGGTCGATAAATGAAACGAACACTGTCAGCGAATAACAGCTGCGGGACTATAAAGAGCAAAAAGGAGATTGATCCAGTATGAAACACACATTCAAACATATCCTGGCGACACTGGTTACTCTGTGTATGGTCGGTGTTGGGACAGCCAGCGCCTGCTGGTTCTCTGAGGATAACTTCAACGGCAATTACATCGCATTCCTGAGCGGCGACGCGGTACACTATAAACCGACGACGTTGCTGTCACAGGCAACCTATTACAACGGAATGACGGTTGATATGCCATTTACGGTGTATGTTAAAGTGGCACCTCGGTTTGAATCATCCGGACCACGTAACATCACAATCGCAGAACTTCAGTATAAAGTCGTTCCAAATGGTGCATGGACTACCGTAAAACGGTTGCAGAATGTGAGCTGGGAAATGAACTTCAACAACCCGGTTTCTCTCTTCGGCAAGAATACGATCAATCTGACAGACATCGCAGCCGGCACAAAAATCGCAATCCGACTGTATCTGACCGATGGTATCTATGAAACCGGTGATCTTGGAACGGATCTGGATGTCACAACGATCCCGGAAACCGCTTCAGCCAGCAATACGGATCAGGTGAATTACGCGGGCGGATGGTCCGCACCGTTTGTGATGTATGTCACGTATTCCGGAAAAACAAGACCACATCGTAATTAAGGCTGTCGTCTATGAAACGTATTTTGTTTATACTGTGTACAGGGATCAGCGCGTGCTGCGCGGATATTGTACTTCCTCCGTATGTGGGAGACGGACGCATCCTAACAACAAGTAAGGACGTTCCTTCTGTAGAGCAAGATGTCTTGAAACTGGAACCGGCGTCGATCCCCTATACCGCGCTGCAACGACAGGAACTCCCAGCATCCGCTGCGATCGTACACACCGCAATCGCAACTTCTTCCGATATTCCGAAAGCAGATCAGATTCAAACAATACAGCAGCTCGAAACACAACCCATTCAACTTTCTGAAATTGTGACAGACTCGATCAAGGACCGTCTTGCAATCGGTGCGGAGTTCGTTCGTAACGTACGGAAGAAAATCATCGATCAGTACAGCCTTTCGAATGATCCGTCCCTCTTTCGGGAAAATCGGAACATTCTGGAGAAGTGGATGGACATCTATGAACAGGATTGGCCGTGCACAGCTGTCGGTATGATTCCTACGGATGTGCGGATGATTGCAGAAGTACAGCTTCCTCGCAATAAAGATCAGGCAGTGCTGTTGTATGATAACCTGATGTTGAGAAAGCAGGAAGGATACAACGCCGTGTTGCTGACCTTCGCGGGAACGGAAAGTTCCGATTATCTGATGGCATTGGCCCTTTATCTGAAGGATATGGGATTCAATGTCTGGTTTGCATTCGGCGGTCCGGAATCAATTAAAGCTCCCGTGTACATTGATCCGGATCAGTATATGGATTATCTACTGAAGTTGGCAGCTGTCTGCGATGGGTTCATCAGTCATTGGCGACGGACATCGTCGCACTTGCTGATTCAAGATCAACAGTTCATGGATTTTACAGCGGCTATGATTCACAGCGTAAACCCATCGATGCCGATTCTCGGAGAGCTGTTCTTCGGTCCAACTGCGATGAATGCGAAACGGTTGGACTGGGTGGTACAAGTTCCTGGAAGCAGGCTGGACGGACAGGTTCCGCACCTGATCCCACGGAAAGCCACATGTGCCGGCGGATATGTCATCACAAATCTCAGTACAGCCAATGTAAACGTAAAAAGCGTACTTTCTACACTCTTGGCGGCATTTCGCGGTTCCAATTATGTCGTAATCACAGGACCGCGTGTATATTATTTGACGAACGGAACATCCGGTACGACATATGAAGAAGATCGGGCAACAATCGTCGCGCTGGAGCAACGATGGAAAGCCGCCGGTATCGCAGGAACAATTACGCTGCACGGCGATGGTTCAGAAGGTACGGACAACATGTCCTTATACAAAAACCCAAAACACATAAAGAAGGTACAACAATGAAACATGTCATGTTTGCGATTGCGTTAATCGCCGGGATGTTGGCAACAGGAGCCGCAATCGAGATCAGCGAAGCCGATATCCTGAGCGGTGATATTCGGAAATCTCCGCTGCTGATTTGCCGTAACAGCGAGGCTGACGTATATGCTGAAACTCTGACTGCAGCGAAGCCTACGGTCAAAAGCAAAGGTGATTTCCGCGTGAAGGTTTATTACGCTACGGCTGCTGCTGTTCAATACGGTTACGCGAATCCTTCCTGTGCGTATGCTGATATACTGTCCGTGTATCAGAAAGAACTTGCGGATCTCGGTGTGGCTACCGATGCGAATATCGCGCAGGCTCACAGTATGTTGCTCGTGAATCCGTGGGTCAACAAGATAAAGAGCACAGATTGGATGGAAGCTGCCATTAAAGCGGGTGAGGGCAAGCAGGCTGCTGCATTCGAACGCGCGCAACTGATGAGGCATCTGAATTATTCGGTTGAAGATCTTGAAAAGGCATACGCTGCAACGGGACACAACAGCGCAGCAATTCAGTCGATTTTGCTGGGTATTTACTGTGACAACGGTGTGGCGGACAAGGCATCGAGGACATTTTTCCAGTTGGCGCTTAGCGGAAAGTTGACCAGCAATACCGCATTGGCACAATTTGACCGCGTGTATCCGCTGATTCTGGCAGAATCGACGGACAATGCGGTTCTTGCCAAGAAGCTGGAGATGATTGTCCGTATTTATACCGTGAAGTATCGTGCGTGGGAAGCGCAAAATCCAAAGCAGGATGCAACGAACAATCCCTGGCACATGTTCATCAACAGCGTACAGGATCAGATCAACGGATTGACCGGTAAGTAACGGTTCACATTACATCACATAAAAGCAGGAAACAGGGTAGGCAGTTCGTCTACCCTGTTTTATATTATAACAATGAAGAGATAACGATTATCATAGGATGAATCGGCATGCCAGATCTTACATTAACACTGATTGGATCGCAGTTGGTTTCACCAGATCAACGTACACGGCTGTATTGGGGGTCCGACAACGCGCTGTATCGGAATACAGGAACGACATTTGCTCCGGAGAAAGTGACAGGGTCTACGGAAGCGGATCCCGTGACTGTTACCGGTGGTACTGGGATTGACGTGACAAGCACCGGCTCTGTATATACGGTGGCAATCGACTCCACTGTCGTGACAAACATTACGGCAAGCAGTCCGCTCTCTGCTTCCAAAAACGGGAATCAGGTAACGTTGAGCCTGAACACCTCCAACCTTGTGTCCAGTGTACAAGTCAGTGGTGGATTGTTGACGAGATCGACGTCGGGATCAACGACAACGATCGGACTGACCACAGATGCAATTGGTATTACACTGACCGGCAACAACGGTGTTACCGTCACAAAAAATGCGTGGAACAGTTTTACGATCACAGGACCAGACATCAGCAGCGGAACGACCGTGGCTGCAGGAACCGGTATTAGTGTCAGTGGGTCCGCATCTTCTGGATACACAGTATCGTTGGACGGCGATTTAATCGGCACGGCCGGTTCTACATTTTTTATTTATAAAGACCAATTGGTGGTGAATGGAAGAAATGCGGTGTTGCAGGATACAAAAATGAATGTAGCAGCCAGCAATAACACGATTTCATTGAACGGCAGCAACGCACAAGTTTTCATATTAGATCCGATCTCTGCGAATAGTTACACAATAGTCACCTCCAATATTCCGGAGAATACCGCGATTGTGCTGATTTTCACTTATGTGTCAGGTGCTACAATGACTTTTGCCGGCAACGTCATCACAGATGATTTATCCGATGGTGTTGTGTACGCGATGACGTTTATGAACACAGATGATACGGTATATGCGACGATGCCGGTTAAACTGATCTCCTGATATGAATATTTCACAAAACAAGCTACTGCGTGGTGCGGAACGCCGGAAATTGTCCAACCAGTTGATACTGGAATATGGACTTACCGGTACGTCGGAAGTCGCTACAGCACGGACTGCCGGACCATTTGATGTTGGCTCCGCATTTTGGAGCTGCGCAAAAGGCTGGGGTGACTTCGTTGTCGTAAATCAAACACGTGTATTCAAGTACAACAATACGTCTGTGATAGAAGTCCCGACCATTACACCTGTACCGGTTCAAAACGGAATTGTGGGGGTAGAAGATGCAAATTGGATTTATTACATCGCAGCAGACGGTTATACCTATGTAGGAGCACCGAAGAACACATCAAAGGACTCTTACAACATCACAAAGTTGACCGCGACCGCAGGCTCTTCTGAGATTGTGGGCGTGGGACAGGATCTTACGCAGTATGGACACAGCTATGTAAAAGCAGCTGACGGTATCTATAGATTGCGCGGAACAGCAGCTTATAAACTATCGTTCACACAGATGCCGTCTTGGCACACATACACGGAGATCAACAATCAAAATAACGGCACCGCAGCATTAACCACAGATCAGCTCGGTGCATACATTATGAACACTGCAATTACGTCGTTGACTCCGAATCAAACGCCGACCGGAACGTTGATTGATACGTCGCCTAACACCAGAACATTTCAAGGAGATATCATCAGCCAGGGCATTATGTACTGCTACCAAACGACAGACAGCAGCGCTCCGTATGTTATCTGGGATGTCGATGTGTATTCATCGAACACGCTGTACCTACGGCAATTGTGTACGAGTCAGACAAAACCAAAGCTGCTTCCCGGACGAATGGTGGTTCGAAATAGCGCCGTTTACTACTATCATCCGGACGGCACGGAACAAGCGTTGAACATTTACGGCGTAGAAACTGTCGGAATTACGTCAGACAACAATTGTTTGAGTGGTACAATCTACGTGTTGACAGGTCGTAATGAGCTATATCGAATCGTATATGCAGATGAATCAAATCCACCGTCCAACATCAGAACTGTGGGATATACAAAAAACGGTGTGTATGTTGATCTAGCCGGACCATTCGCCGTAAAACAACTGTATGAAGGATATGAATTATGAAAATTGCGTATGCGTTCAATTATCACAATCAAAACGAGTATCTCACACAATGGGAATTGCCCGACAATGAACCGCTGGAGCCTTGGATGACGGAAGTCCCGTACCCGGAAACCGGACAAGAGCACCACTGCTGGTGCTTTAATACGGAGACACAGTCTTGGGATCATGAAATAGAGGACTACCGAGGTCTGCATGCATACTGGAAAAAAGATTCCAGGGAAACGGTCGTAAAAGCACTCCCAGGCCCTCTGCCAGTTGATTATATTCTGCAGGAACCACCGGATTTCGAACAGCAGTATTATTATGACGATGACACAGCATCCTGGGTGTTGTATCAATCGCCCGCAACAGAGCTTACGTTCGAAGAGAAGAAATCTCTGGTAAAACAGCGCTGCTGGGAGCAGTGCAAAAATTACATGAATCAGTATATCTCGGACGATATACTACCTACAATTCATGCAGCAGCGAAGAGCGGAGGACCAAAAGGCATTGCGCTGCAGAAATGGGTGCAGGAGTTTTGGTATCCGTTCTATTATAAGCATGCTGCTGCAATCAATCAAATTGAAGATGAAACCGGACTGCAGGAATGGTCCATTGACGTTGCTGTATACGGAGAGCCTCCATATTCCATTCTGGAAGTAAATGAAGAGTTGTATCAGCGATCAACTGCACAGCAGACACTGCAGGCGCTGTGGATCGATCAAACCATGACGGCAATTCCGTTGAATGATGATGATACGGTACGGAAAGTATCCAGTATGGCAGATCAATGGCAGGCGGGGCAGCATTATAAGCAGGGAAAGATCTTGTGGCACGAAAACGCGCTGTACCGTGTCATACAAGACGTAGATGCATTAGAACATCAAGCTCCCGGTACAGAGGGAATGTTGGCGATCTATCGTCCGATCGACTTGGATCACGGCGGTACGCTGGAAGATCCAACACCCTTTACATACGGACAAGATGTACAACACGGGAAGTATTACAGTTATGAGGGTGTCATTTATCGGGCACTTGCGGATATGCCGGCATGCGTATACTATCCAGGATCGGAAGGTGTCTGGCAGTGGGAGGTGGTTGAACAGGCGATAGAGAAATTGTCAGATATTACTTTGTGAACGATCAATAGCGTGATATTTTATAATGGAATATCACGCTATTTTTCTACAGGGAGCTTTCTGCAATGGCTGGAACCAATATACTTGTTCGACAAAAAGACCTGATCGCCGGCGCTGGAATCAGTATCACACCGGATACTACCAGTGGCAACGTTACAATCGCTGCAACCAATACGGCAATCGATGAAGCCCGGCTGCTGCCGACCGGCGGACGGAACGGCAATCTTCTGGAATATCAGGAAGGCGCGGACCGGGGCAACAACGTCAATACCAAACTGCTGCTTCAACCTGCAACCAGTGACGGACTGATCGTTGATCAGGCCGCCGGAAACGCGGCTCCGGTCGGCATCACCAATTCCGGCAATGTCGCGATCGCGGCCAACGCACTGGTGTTCAGCGGAGAAAACGCGCTCATCATCGAACCGAATACGCTCGGCATGACGCTGGGCGGCAACAACGAATATTCGATTGAGGTTGATTTTCAACTGGATCAGGTGAAAAGCGATTGGGCGACGCTGTTCGGCGGAGACGGAAGCATGACGCGAAGCGCGTTTTATATCAATTCATCCGGAGCGACGGCGGTTCAAGGCGGCATCGCCCCGGATACGACCGGCTGGACCACCGGAACAAGGCATCGGCTGACCATCGAACGTTTTCAGGACGGCGACAGTTGGAAAACGGTCATTTATCGCAACGGTGCGGTACTGGCGACCTCCGTTACCACTCCGAACACGTTGTCCGGAGACCGGTTTCCGATCGGATCGAATCTGGAAGGAACCGGCCGCAACTTCGTCGGTAAAATCTGGGCGTTCAGGATCAGCAACAAAGCGGAGCATCGCGGTGTTTCGTTTACTCCACGGGAGTTACCGTTCCTGCCTCCCGCAGGTCAGCCGGTCTGGACGGAAGGAATCGACCGTTCCAGGTTGCTGCCCGAGGATCCCGCCAACGGTGATATTCCCTGCTTTGACGCGACCGCCACCATCGGCGGCGGCAACGACGCGAACACCAGACTTCTGCTTCAGCCTTCCACCAGCGATCACGGGATCGTTGATCAGGCGGCCGGAAACGCCGCGCCCGTGACGTTGGAAAATCATAATGTCACAGTCGATGAGGAAGGGAATATGGTGTTCGATGGCAGCAACGCCTATCTGAAAATTCCAGCCAACACGCTGCCTTCCGACTTCTTCAACGGAACCGACGAGTGGACATTGGATATCGTCTATAACGTCGCCAGCAAGGGCATGCAATGTCTGTTCGGCTGCTCCAGCTCCCTGCGGATGGATTTTCTGCTGGACAGCGATGGCTCACTTCAGATCGGCGCCGGTCCGAACCTTGGAACCGGCTGGCCGTTCAACGAAGACGTGCACCTCACGTTTGAAATCTACAAGGACGGGACCGTCTGGAAGTATACGATTTTTCGCAACGGCTCGGTCGTCACTACCGGAACTTGGGTCAACGCGGATTGGCGAAGCGTCGCCCAGTACGTCGGCTGGGAAGGTGAATCTGACAGCAGAAAGATCAACGGCAAAATCAAGGCGCTCCGGCTGACTTCCGGCGCTCTTCATAAAGGCGCGGCGTTTCAGTCGGATTATCCGTGGACCAGGCCGCAGACAGTCGGCGAATGGGGCAAGCTCAACAAGTCCGAGCTGGTTCAAAGTGTCAATGGAGTGGCTCCTGATGAATCCGGTAATGTCGTACTGGATGCAAGCACCATCATCGATAATTCTAGGTTGCTGCCTGTATTGGACACACTTCCAGAAGGGTACGAAGGCAGCTTGCTTGCGGTGCAACGCGGTGATGGCAAAGTGGCTGATGAAAACACGCTGCGTCTGATGCATTTCAATGATGATGTCCGGGATGTCGTCACGGACGAAACGGGCACATTGAAGGGAAACGCCTCAATCACTCCCACCGGGTATTTTGCGGGGGCGCTTTCCATTAATCACGCAGTGGTGAGTTCGCTGTCATTCAACGGTCTGACCGCCACGCCAACTGCATGGACAATGGATTTCCGCGTGAAGCTGGGGAGATTCAGTGGCAATGCACCGCTCATCCTGATCGGCACTAATCTGAATGAAACTCAAACGTCAATTATCCGTGTAGATTCGTCTTACATCGATATTCAAGCAACTTACAATCAGCGTGTCATTTATAAAACACACTCTTTACAGTTGGATACGTGGTATCACTTTGCGCTGACGTATGACGGAACCACATATAAATTCTACGTCGATGGCAAATTGTTTGGCTCCGGCGAATCGGATAAGCATTTCGATTTCACCCGCAAACTGTGGTTTGGTTCGTTCTACGACTATTCGACTTCTTATGTCAGTGATTGCACGATCGATGAGTTCAGACTGTCGAATGTGGTTCGCTGGACGGAAAACTTCACCCCGCCGGATGCACCTTATGGGGAATCACTTTATAATTGGGGAATTGGTCCGAAGCTGGACGAATCCCGGTTGCTACCCAAAGTTGATTCAGTTCCGACTTCGCAAAGCGGACACGCCTTGGTCTACGACTATCAGTCCGGCATTGATGCAGATACGCTCTGTCTACTGCATCTGGACGATTCAACTTGGGCTGATGCTACCGGAAAGAACACGATCACTCAGCACGGAAGCGTAGCAAAGGTTTCCGATAGCGGCTACTTTAACAAGGCGCTGGACCTTAGCGGAAACCAGTCGTCCGGCTCGCTTAGCTGGCTTACGGTTCCGTGGCTTGCTGAATATGAAGCCGCCACTTGGACGATGGAATTCTTTGCCAAGCCGACCAAGTCGGTTGTCAACTTCATGTTCTTCAGTTTCGGCAATTCTCAAGGTTCGTACTTGTCACTCGGTTCTCAGAGCTTGACCAACCTCTGGCTCGGCAACGGCTCCGGGACTTACACGGGCAATTTTAACTTCAGCTTGAACACTTGGTACTGGTTCGTCGTCCAATATGACGGGAGCGCAGTCAAAGTCTACGTCGACGGGCAGCTCGTTGTCCAAGGCAATTTCACTCCTAACTATGTCGGTCAGGACCTGCAGTTCGGCAACCTGAATCTGGTCAATAATCAGGACAACACGTTCATCGGCTACTTGGATGAATTCCGCTGGTCGAAGGGCTTGCGCTATCCGACTGGAGTGATGGAAATCCCGACGCAACCCTTCGGTTCATCGCAGGCCCGATTCAAGGTTGCAGCGAAAGGATTCGTTCCTTCGGACTCCAGACAGCTGCTTCCAGCCAACCCATCCGATTATGATCTGGCGATTTACCGCGTGTTCCCCGAAGAAGCAGCTCCGCAAAACCTAACGTCAGCGACTTCCGATCCCAATTGGGAAGTTACTTGGAGTGGCGCGTATTCCGGTCGTGTTGGCTGGCAGGCGTTTGACAGCGATCAGGGCACAACTTGGTGCACGTATTCCGCTGCTGTCGGAGACTGGCTTTGCTGGGAGTATAAGGGAACGGAAGGCAGCGTTCTACTTCGTCGTTATTCGATCGCCAAAGGCTCAGGTAACGGTGATTGCCCGACCGGGTGGAAGATCCAAGGCTCCAACGACGGCTCAACTTGGGTCGATCTTGATGAGCAGACCGGTCAGAGCTTCCCGGACAACAACGCTAAGGAGTACACGATTCCGAACAACTCGACTCCTTACAAGTTCCACCGCTTTTATTTGCTCAGCTGGAATACCAGCAATATGATCGGAACGTTCAAAGCCTGGAGCTGGATTAATTCCACCGAAGAGCGTAAGGTCTGGATTCCTATAAACAAGTCAGAGTTTGTGGTGAATGACGCGCGCTTGTTGCCTGATGCACCGTCTGATACAACAAACAGCTATTGGTTGAACAGTGGTCCTGTCCCAACTCAGGTATCTCCCGCCAGCTATGCTGGATCGACAGACGCAACGTGGACAATGGAGTTAAGCGGTACGTTTGAGGGTGGTGATATTGCAACACTGTTCGATTCAGATACGACAAACGGGGTGTCTGGTACGCTCGGATTGGAAACATTTGGAACTGTTCGTTGGATAAGAAAAGATCAAGTGCCGTATCGAATCGATCAAATCGTTCTTCGCGCACAAACCAGTGATATCGGAGCATTTCCACAGACAATCTATTTATCAGGATACGACAAATCCACATTCAGTACAGAAATCGTACAGGAATTTAATGCACCTGTATGGGAAACGGAATCGAACACGAGCACCGCTGCTACTTCGTCCACGCGTGTCTGCACATTAGATGTCAATGCACCCGCGTTTCAGAGCTATGATTACAGCATTGCACTTGGTTCCGGTGCTGGAATAGAAACGACACTTCAAGCGTTTGCCGCGTATCAGCTGGATACCGAGACAGCATGGAAGCAGTTGAATACCGCGACAACTACAACAGCGGGCCTGATGGCGGCGGCGGACAAGGTGAAACTGGATGCTCTGCAACAAGCGGCAACATACATTAACATTGCTACTGACTTTAACACATACAAGACAGCAGGCAGCTATTTTCTGAAAGGCGCTGTACACACGAACGGCCCTCTGACGGATAGTTATGCTGGCACTCTGGTTGTCGTTGCTCCTGCTGAACTCCAATATGTTACACAGTATTTCACGCAGTTGTATACGAATAAGACGTTTGTTCGCACTTATTCGAGAGACAACTCTGCGTGGAGTGCATGGAACAGGGTAATCGTTGATACGGACCTCGCTACGACCACCGTGGCGGGCCTGATGTCGGCGACGGACAGGGAAAAATCAATTGGCTTGACTACACGCGGTTTCTATCCGAACGCACTGGCAAAGTCCGGGGCGGTTGATTTCAACGAGGTCATCGACCACGGTTTCTATTTCATCGGAGGAGATACACCGCACCTGAACTATCCTGAAACGTATCAACAAAACGGCGGGACCTTGCAGGTACTCAGAAATGGTAATTATCTGACACAAACGTTCATTCCTCTCAATATAAATACAGTATTCATTCGTACTTGTGTGAATGCTCTAAGCGATTCAAGCGTACGCACGTTTTCAGCCTGGCGGCGAGCGCTGACGGCTCCGGACATCACGGAATCCAAAACCAGTTCCGGCTACTTCAAACTGCCCGGTGGAACGATCGTACAATGGGGAGAACAGCAAGTCACCGCTGGTTCCTATACGAAAGTTGTGTTCCCTATCGTATTCCCGACTGCGTTTGTGTCAGGTACGGCCATTGTTTATGAGGCGGATGTAGAAGGTTCTGTGGGCGGATACGACCTTGCTGTAAGCATTGGTGGCGGCACGGTTTCCGGTATGAGTGTATATGCACACGGGGATTTGGTCGGAATAGGCGCAATTCCTGCAAAGTTCATTGCAATTGGGTACTAAGGAGGACATCGTGAGATATTACTGGAAAGATGGTTTTTATATTGATGAGATTCATTTCTCCAAGAATCCGGAAACAAATGAATACGAGGTTCCGGATGGTTACGTTGAAATCACAAAAGAACTGTATTTCAGTTTATTGCAAGGGCAGGCAGTTGGAAAACGAATTATAACCGGTTCAACCGGTCTTCCAGAATTGGCAGACCCACCGCCTCCGGTGATAAGTCCGGTAGATGCGGCAAAACAGCTATTCCGTGCGCTGCAGATTAAAGCAGTTGCGATGTCGATACCGACAGAAGACGATGTGACTGCTGAGCAGTTGGCACCGATCTGTACAACATGGACAGCAGGTGAACACTATAAAGCGCTTGAAATTGTCAATCACGACGGATTTCCATACCGTGTCATACAAGAAGTAGACGCATTAGAACATCAAGCTCCCGGTACAGCGGGAATGCTGGCGATCTATCGTCCGATCGACGCATCCGCAGGGACAAAAGAAGACCCAAAGACGTTTTTTTATGGGATGGATGTTAAAAACGGCTTGTATTACCGGTATCAAGATGTCTTGTATGTAGCGAAAGCAGATATGCCGGCATGTGTATACTATCCGGGCTCGGAAGGTGTCTGGCAATGGGAGCAAGTGATCGAAACATCTGAAAAACTGTCAAATGTTGTGTTATAAGTGCAACAGGAAAGGGTGCGAGAATGACATTTGGTGATGCGATTGAGGCTTTGAAGCAGGGAAAACGGGTTACACGCAGTGGTTGGAATGGAAAAGGGATGTTCCTCTGGCTGAAACCTGCGGTTGAGATCAAAGCGGAGTGGTGCAAGGATGAGACTCTGAAGAAGCTGGTTGTCGAAAACGGCGGAACAATTCTTGGCCTCGGCACGATCTGCATGTATACGCACGACAGCACCGGACGAAAAGCGATCCTGACCGGCTGGTTGGCTTCGCAGTCGGATATGCTGCTGGAAGACTGGGTTATTCTGGAGGATTGAACTGTGTTGGAAATCCGGAGAAGTAGGAGCGCGGACACGCGCAGTGCGGAACATGAAGTCACAAAGGAAGAGTTGCTGTACAGTTCAGAACAGCATATCGGCGACGTTCGGCAGGCTATGCGGTATTTTGCGGAACGCCTGCTCGCGATAGCTGAAAAACACGACTGGACCAAAATCGATGGGATTGACCAGTTCCATAAAGATTTTCAACAGGTCCAGCAGCACGGCGGGAATTTCAAAGAACTTCCGTGGCATCGCCGTCACGTTGCTGAAGAGCGCCACCATCTAACCGACCGTGTACCGGACGACGTCAATCTGTTCGACGTACTGGAACGAGTGGCAGATATCACGATGGCTGGAATGGCTCGCAGCGGATCGGTCTTTTCTGATTCACTGCCACCTGATGTGCTGTTGAAAGCCTATCAGAATACGATTGAGCTGCTGAAACGTGAGATTGTTGTAATAGATTGAATGTTCGAGATTGAAAGGATCCACGAGGTCTTACGAAATCGACGTAAATTCTTGAAGAATCTTCAAGAGGCTGATTGATAATTTTGAGATTCGTTGTATAGTGAATAGTGAATAGTAGGAAAACACAACGGCTATAATCCTATGATTCAAAGAGCTCATACAATTAAGTTAAAACCTAACCGTACGCAGGAAGTATTGCTGTCGAAGACAGCCGGTACCGCTCGCTTTGCGTACAATTGGGGTTTAGCGAAATGGAAGGAGCTCTACGAAAAGGGTGAGAAGTGTGACCCGTATATGCTGAGTCGTATGTGGACGCAGACGCGTCCGGATTGGGCTCTTGAAGTATATAACGGTTCCGCTCGAAAGGCGTTGTTGAATCTTGGAGGAGCGTTTAGAGCGTTCTTTCAGGGATTTAGAAGTCATCCTACGTTTCATCGGAAAGGTCTTAAAGACAGCTTCTATGTCAGTAATGACAAAGCGAGACTGTACGGATCGAAGATCCGACTTCCAAACATCGGGCGTGTCAGAATGATGGAGACTCTTCGTTATTCTGATTGTAAGATTATGTCTTATACAGTACGTAGAAAAGCGGACGGTTGGTACGTAACGATCTCGGTTGAGATCGAGGAAGACCGCAGGACGGAATCCGAATCTTTCGTAGGAGTAGACGTAGGCTGTAAACATCTGGCGGTAGCGAGTGACGGTACAATCTGTGATACTCCTGGAAAACTGAAGGATTTAGAGAGACAACTCCGTAGGAGACAGCGTCTCCTCGCCCGTAAGGAGAAAGGCTCTCACAATCGAGCGAAAGCGAGATTGAGACTTTCTCGTACTTTTCAACGAATTCAAAATATTAAACAAGACACAGTTCACAAGTTTACAGCTACAGTAGCCAAGAACCACGGTACTGTGTGTCTGGAAACTCTGGACGTTAAAAGTATGCATACTGGAGAGAACAAGTACATCCGTAAGGGCGTACAAAACTCCTGTATGTCGGAAATACATCGTCAACTGAAGTATAAGTGTAACAATTATATCGAAGTTGACAAGTATTTCCCGTCCAGTAAGACTTGTTCGAACTGTCACAGCCTCAAAGCAGATTTAGATCTGTCCGATCGGGTTTATACCTGTCGGTCCTGCGGACTGAAGATCGACAGGGATTTGAACGCTGCTCTGAACCTCCGTCAGGAGGGCTTCAGAATTTACACGGTAGGTCATACCGGTAGTGCCTGTAGAGAAGTTCGATAGAACTTCGTTGAAGCAGGAAGATTCGTAAGAATCGTGAACAGGGCAGTACATACTGTTTGTGCAGCAGCACAGAATTGCTGACGGATCTTGTGTCCACCGAGGTCGCTGATTTGATCGGGGCATTGTCCGGGGAGATACAACCAGTGTTTTTCAAAGGTGATTCAAAGAATAAAATCGCACAATTTGGATGGATGCCGACGATCAACGATCTGTTGCGGGATGATTGGATTCTTCCTGAGAAGTAAACCCATACTTGTTTGTATTCGTATGAATACACAGGTAGATTACCAGTAAGCAGACCATGGCCTGTAGATGTCATACCAATAAAACCAGTTCAGAGGCACCGGCTTTACAAAATGGTTCCTCCTCGCCATTACGACCTCATAATGAGCCGGTGTCCTCTGAACTGCCTTTACCCCGCTGTTTTCTCTGTGCGATGAAGCACCTGATGCGGGCAAAAATCCTGTTTGAAGAATATTACACCGGATATCCGTCGTATATCAAACTCATGATGAATACGCTGGCTGTTGCGGAGGGAAAGGTACGATCCGCCTTTCTGTTGTATCAACAAGTACAGGCGCACCTCGATATGTCAGCGAGTGAATTGATTGGACACTCCGATCCACTGTCGAATGACATCATTCAGGTTGCAAATGAAATCAGGGATGCTCGTATTCACTTGAATACGGCACCCCTGTTCGTCCCAAACTTCGATACGCTGTGTATCCGGCTACAGACATTGAAGATTAAGACGGAAGCACTTCCTGAAACCGCTGATACGCCAGCGTCAGCAGAGGCTCCAGATTCGGAACAACATTAGATCGCAGCGCCTCTTTGTATACAGCTCTGATCCGATCTGCCAGATATGATTCCGGACACTCCATGTACGCATGATTCAGTTCACCGATCATACGGATAAAATACTGCGGATAGGACCGCAGCTCTGTCGCATACGCGGCAGCCGTTCCCAGATGCTTGATGGTACATTCCCAGCAGGATTCCCGTCCGTTCGGACGCCATACAAAACATTGATCCGATTGTTGTACGACAGCAGCCGGCAAGTGTTGTACGTCATTTTGTTCGATCAGCTGCTCGACAACCTGCTGCGCGTCTTCCGTGTTAAAATTGATAAAGCGCATCGATCACTCTCCGACTGGTTGCAGGTGCACATCCTGATCTTCCTGCAGAAGCGTAAGATCAGCGCAACCTGTGTACACAGTAGATATGATACAGGCGGTCGCCAACAGCAGTATGATTCGTTTCATTGCTGTACTCCTTTCCCGGTAATTGCCGCATTGGTCTGCATTGTGAACAGAGTGTACTCATATGCATGGTTGATCAGTCCATAGCAATCCGACCATTCCAACAGACTGCTCGGATAGGCGGTCGGTTTGATCACAGTCACATTCGGAAGCTCCGCCCAACCTGCTTCGAAGAAACCTACTTCTTCCCGATCCATTGTACGGCTGAATGCTTCCACCGCTTTTGCCAGCATACCGGAAGATTCATCGTTGTTGATGTCGCTGTTGCACAGAATGAAGTAGATGTGTTCATATGTGTCGATCTCCGAGATTTTTGGAGTCGGTATCATGTTTTTCACACCTCCGTCTTCATACCGTACGCCATTGATCTCAACCGGAGGAAATACACAGGGAATCGCAGCGCTGGCCATGATTGTCTTGGCAGTAGCACCGCATCGCATCGACTTTCCATCGCGACAACGCGTTACTGTCACCAGCGCTTTCTCCATTGCTTGCGGTGTAATGTGAGCGGACAGCAATCGATACATACCGTCTGGATTCAGTAGCGCCGGCGTGTAACCTGGAATAAAACCCAGCAACTGTCGCCATTTGGAGTACGGTTGATACAGATCCGACACCCTGGTTTTCCGGATAATGGTTTCCAGTTCCGCTGCAGACAACCCCGATGCCATCAAACCGGCAATCGCAGCGCCCGCAGAAGATCCCCAGTAGCAATCCGGCTGCACACCGAGTTGTTGCAGTGCTTTCAAGCAACCTGTTGCGCATTCAATTTGACGGAGACCGCCTCCGTTAATGACACATAGAGTCTGCTTTTTTGTATCCATCGTGAAGCTCTCCTATCGTTACCGTCACATAAGATACGACGGAACTTGTTTAAAGTCAATGCGATATCGTGTCAGGAGTTCGACATCTTCCAACCAGTTTCCCAACGACGTATTGCCGTTACGACCTCATCTACCGTAATCCAATCCATACACATCGGAATGATCTGTCCGGAACTGGTTTTTACAGGATGTACACAAAGACTTTTATCCTGCGGTTTTCCATCGTACAACGGAAGGACTCTGCTTTTCCAGCAACCACCCTTTGCATTACAGTCCAGCATACAACATGTGTGCAGAAACTGTGTTCCGCGCATCTGCTGCCACTGCACAGGTTCCCGTCCGCCTGCAATACAGACACAGGGTCGAACCGTACGAATTCGTTCTGGCGGCCCTTCCATCGACGCTGCGAGCAATGGGAAGCTCACCCCGGTCAGAACACCGGCAGAGTGATAAATCAACGTCAGAGCCTGTCGTAAGGACGTTTTCCCGACAAGACTGACGACGTTTTTCAATTTTGGATGTTTATGCCAATGACTGTTGTATCCGATCTGTACAAAGGTGACTTCGTCTTTCAACCTGTCTACGACTTGCTGAAAGCGGTCATACTCCCACTGTTTGTTCGTGAAGTCTTTCTTACCGCCCGCATTCAGAATCCAGTACCGGGTATTTAATTGAAACGGCGGTTTCGCTTTTTCCTGTTCTGTGAAGTGCAGATCAACCCAGAACCCGCGTTGTGGAATCGTCAGACGAAGTTCCGATTGCAGATACTGGCGAAAACCGTGAATGAAATGAAACGGATGGGTATCTGAATATTGAATCAGCGGATAATGCGCTTCAACGACACGATCTGCGTTATTCGCGGTAATTGTTCTGTCCAGATATGGATTGTTTTTCCAAATATCCGCATTTGCCCCATTTGCAGCAACATTGATCCGAATATCAGGATATTGAAGTTTTAAATCACGTACAGCGGCAGTCAACATCAGATGATCGCCGGGACATTGATCATTTTTCAGTAGGATAGATGTAGGAGTCATGTTCTGTACTTTCTATGAAAGCCGAATCAGTTTTTGATCAATGGCAAATGTACGTACGTTTATAAACTGCGCAACTCCCTGCCATGTGACGATAGGCAGATGCCGAAGTGCAGCACGCGTGCTGCAGCAGATGGGACGATCGATATAACTTCCCAGCATTTTCGTATCGTAGATTCGGTCCTCTTTTTTATATGCGAAATACCAAGACAATGGAAAGTCTATTACAGTATCAGTCATATACTGCGTGAACAGTGCCTTATCAATTGGTTGCGGCATAAATGAGTCATAGTCCGATGCAGCGTCATATATCTGTTTCAGCGCAGGTCGAACCTCCTGAAACGTTGGAAGTATTCGCTGCGCGTACGTCGGTGGGAGCCGTTGTAACGAATAATCATGGAGGAATGCCTGGCATCCGCGCATACAAATAAAAACATCACTCAACTCCGTGGATTGGCATAATTGATATAAAGATTGCTGCGTAACGATAACGTCTGTATACTGGTCTAAAGAACAGAGCGGACGCACCGCGATAATCCGTCGATAGCCGTTCGCATGTTGTTGAATGGATTGATACTGAAATTCGAATTGCTCTTGGTTAGCGACTTGAGTAATAACCAAGTCCAACACTTCTGGATTTCCCGGATAGTCATCCAACGATTTTCTGATCACTTGCTGTAGCGGATTTACAGCCTGATACTGAGAACCGATCGCAGATATTTCTTTATCGATTGCCCGCTGTTCAACGTCTGTGGCTGATTCCATTCGTTCCGTTGTGAGGTAAAGCGCTCGAATCGCGTCCAAATCATCCGGTGTACAAATACCACGATGATCCTGTAGTTTTCTTCGAATCATAGCCACCGCGTCAAATAACGTGTGATTCAACAACTCTGCGTGATGCTCGCAATTAACAAGCTCTCCAATCAAATCCGGTCGATGATCAAGTTCAGCGCCATACGTATGTCCAGACAGCACTTCTTTCCCATAAGAAAGCGCTCCTGCCAAATGTTTTAAAGCACAACTCCAACATTTCATAGAATCCATAATAACTACCAGTCCTTTCCTTTTTAACCAAATGTGTACTCAATTGCAGCAATATGTAGAATAAAATCCTCAGTATGTGTGCCATCTCCCATATGAGAGCACCAATTAAATTCCGGACGATTTCCGTAGGTACAATCGTCCTCACATTCCTGCGAATTTACAATTTTGAATGTTACTTGATTATCCAAGATATTAGTTTCGATTGTATCTCCAAAGCGGAATGTCACCTCTTGATTTTTATACATATATTGCGGTTCTGGTGGGTCACCATTCGTGAGCGTACAGTATTCACCACGATTGTATTTTTGATAATAGGCAGTGACTATGCAACGAACTCCGGTAGCATCAGATCGAGCGTTATCCGGTTTTATAAATTTAATAACACCATATCGTCTATGATAGTTCTGATAACCATGGACATCAATCCCATCAATCCATGTGAATATAGTACGGTTCAAACACATCGTGCTGTACCGTCCCGGTATTGTATCTATATACTGATCTTTTTCGATAAAGCTCTCTTTATTTCCCTTATCTTCATTGATTTTTTTATTTATTTCTGATAATGCATCGCGACTGCCACTCCAATATTCACAGCAATCAGGTGCTTCATATTCCCAATACCCTTCCTCGTTGTAATGACCTGATCCTCCTATCTTATAATAAGTTTGATTTCCATTTGTAAGCAACGTCATGCAGTCATACTCGACACGCATACTACCAGTATCATCATCCGTGACAATGTATTGTTCGCGTGGATGAATCTGATGATCTATACCATACATAGTAGTTTCTACCTGTACTCTAGGTATCAGCAATTCTTGCGCAAGCGGCGTCCAGTACGTATATAAGCAATCACCCGCTGCTGATGTATAACTACCGTTTATCGGATCACCGTTAAAAATAGCAGGATAGTTTCCATTACTGTCCGGCTCTACACCACAAGGTCCATAAAAATATTCTGCAAATGCATCGTAATCGTCAAAGCATTTACCTATTCGATATATTTTGATGTCATATGATACTTTATTATACCGCAAACACTCTGTATAATCGTCATTATACTCGGCACAGAATTCAGTGGAATCTATTGTACCGGATCGCGATCCAACTAATCCGCTCATTGCAGCTGATCTTGAGATGGGAATACAAATTTTTGTTCCGTAATTTGCATTCAATGAAATGGCTGTTTCGTTATTAAAAATTCCAGCCAGATGTGGTTCCAGACTTTTATAGCAATAATTGCTATAATCCATCTCAGATGAACCGCCTTCAGGATCATATGTGGTAGCGTACTGGGTTACAAAAAAAATTCCATAATATGGGCAAGGACATTCGTCACAATTTATTAACGATCCTCCTGTCGGACTCGTTGCTATCAGCTTTCCACATTTACGCCAAAACATAATAACATTCCTTTACGCACACATTACATGGAACTGCTGGAAGGTTCTTCGCAGGCTGTTTCACAATCAGAATATGGAATGCTGGTGAGCTGTCCATTTTCGTCACCACCGAGTACCGCGCTGGACGGGACAGGATAAACTTGGAGCTTTCCGTCTTTCATCACAAGAATACCATCCCCCAGTTCTGGCAGTGGTTTCATTCTAAAAAGCACGCCCGTTTCGCTGTACACCGCTTCGACAAAATCCGCCAACGAATCGTCGATCTGAACGCATTCCCAGTTAACATCGATATTAACTACAATATCATAACCGCTACCAGTGGTTTCAACAAAGATTGTCTCGTTTGGCGACACAATGGCATGCGTGTCAATCCATCCGACGACTTGGTTACCAACCCAGGAAAAATGGACATTTCCAGCATTGGAAAACATTTCTCTACTCAAACGAACTGTGTAATTTGCTGACACTCGCGTTACATAAATCGGCAACTCACCTGAAACTGAGATATTAGCACCTGGCTCATCACCGCCTCCACCGCCTCCTCCGCCTCCACCGCCTCCGCTGTATTTGTTCGTGATTGTAACACTTGGCATCGGAAGTGCGATGATCGGTTGTCGACTTGCTGGAGGCCGTACAGGTCCGTGTACCAAACCATTGGAACCGCCGTCCGACGAGCACTCAGGTTGCTTAATCCAATTCCGATCCTGTTCCAATTGCTGCGCAGGTGTGAGCCAATCCACCCATGTGAATTTGTCATAATTGGTTGCAGTGTTATCTACGCAAATCGTAGTGTTTGTATCTGTAGATACACCGTCTGGATTGATTTGATAATACGTTGCCTTCCACGCTGTCGTGACATCATCTGATGCCAATTGATAAGTTTCTTCCAGTGTACTGGGACTGATGACACCGGGCAACCTCGTCGGAAGTCGTAAAATGGATTCTGGTGCTGGGCTATCGCAATTCAGATCCGGTATCACAGCATTTTGAATTTTATCGCTTTCAGGACAGTTACTCATTGCTTGGCGCTCCTACTATAATCTGCATATTTGATAAACCGCTGATTGAGATATCGCCGTTGACCGGTTTCAATCCGTTGATCCACCGGATTCCCGCTTTTCTCTCTGTTCCTGGCAGCACGACAAGCGGTGCCGATGCAGACACGGATATTGTGGTTTCATTCGCCGTAATCTGTACGGAATCACTGCTGTTCAGTTGTGTTGGAAGCACAACGGATTCCGGCGCTATTTCCCAGATAATATCGTTCGGCATCGTCCATGTCCGTTGTAGAAATGTATTGGTTATAAACATGGATTGGAACTCCAAATCACTGTCTGCATAGAATGCAAAGTCAGTGGGAAGCGGTACAACGTTTCCCCGAAGTTCGGTTGCCAGCACGTCATTGAAGTACAGTTTTACAGTACCAGTCTCTCCGCCTGACTCCCGGATACAGCGCATGTGGATCGGGGTGCCATATGAGATAGATCCGCCTGTAAAACAATTGGTATACGAAGAATCGTTCTGATTGTATGCAAAATGATCCCCGATGGACAATCGTTCTACATTTTCCAAAAAAGGATGATAAAATCGGAACGCATATAAATGGTCATCATTGTGCGATGCCATGCCGGTAACGAGGCTTGAATCCGACCGAACCATTGGATAGTTGTCGGTTGCAGCGACATCGTATAAATAAAAAACACAGTCCCAGACAAAATCAGCATTTCGAATCTGATTAAAAGCAGCGGACAGTCCCTCTAAACTATAGTGCAATCCGTTAAAATTACGACGTTTTGGTGTAATTGTCGTTTGTGCATCCGGATACATCACAAGATATGGCTCGACTTCAATATCGGTAACTTGTACCGATACGTCAGGACGTCGAATCACCAGATAAATCCCATCGTCCTCATACTCTGCCAAGTCTCCTGTCAGCGAAATTGTCACCGTTCTGGAAAACTGCGCCAATACCGGATAATACGAACATCCCTGAAACGTCAGCGTTGCGGTACTGGCTGTAATCGTGCCGCTGCACATGGTCTTACCCTGCGCAACAGAACCGGATTCCACGCGATCCGCAGCCGTCCAGTTGACCTGCAAATCCAAGATGACGTCGGATATGGTTCGATACGCAGTATGTGTAGATACAAACAGCGGAGCTGGATTATAAATGCTCATAGAAAGTCCATTGCCCTTCCAATCTGAATGTCATTTGTTGTCGTCACAATTTTGATTGAGCTTCCAATATCCGATACCAGCGCGATTGATTCACCGGTCATCGCGTCTGACAGGACACCGTTCTCACCGACAACTTTCAGCGCGGTGATCGGACGTTGCGTGGAAGATACGCCGATATTGGATTGTACTGACACAGTTCCGTCCTCTGATACGTCGAATACGTCTGAATCAAATATAATCCCTCTGACCGGTGATTGCTCCAGCAGCATATCAGAAAATCCGTTTACATGACGAATACGGACGGTTGCCGGATCAAACACCAATGCATCTGCATTCAGCTCCAACTCCATTGGAAGTAATTTTGCGAACGCATAGAACATCGATGTACCACGAATGACTCCGCAGTATTCTCCGTTCTGCAACGCATATCCTGTTGCCGGCTGTCCCGACTGCAAGCCAGTCGGCAGCGTATCGCTGCGATTGGAGAACAGAACATCACAGATATCGGTTCCCGTTTCATCCGCAATGTACCAATGCTGGCGAAATTCTGTATCTGATGAAATCGGATCTGTATGGATTCTGGAGACATGCAGAATTACGCCCGTTGCCAGTCGCGGACAAAGCAACGCACCATATATCATACCAGCCGGCAGTTTGTAATTTTCATACAGGATACGACTGCTGTCTGTCGTAAATGGATAGAACGATGGTTGTGCAAAATTATTCAGAATCATGAAGCGGATTCCTTTCGTACAGTGTTACACCGGTACCGTTCGCATAATACAACGCATATTTGCGATTTTCCAGCAGCAGATAATTGCGCGTATACTCTGTTTTACCATCTACTGTCCGCGACGTATACGCGTCGTCCAACGGCATCTTGGAAAAGTCCCGAACATTGCCGGGAGATAAGACCGTATCTATGTAATCTTCGGAATCGCATGGAGGAATTGCGCTGACAAGGTCTGCCTGAATGACTGCAACACGATTGCTGACACGAGTCAGTGGTACAGTACCGTACGTACCATACGACAGCCGAAGAGAGATCTCTCCCTTTTCATTCGGCATAATTCCGTTGATCGATGTAATCAGCGTGTCGTCGATCTCTTCCGCATCGGTGGAAACACGATTGAACTGGTTTCTCTGATCTGCGGACATGGAAATAGTAACCGTTCCTAATTCGTTTCGTTGATAGGAGAGCGCAGCCGCGTCGATGGATAGCTCTACAGTATCCGTATAACGATGTAGTACGCCATCGATCATGACTTCGTAAGTACGGGGTGTTGTATTCGCGTCTGGATGCACGTATATAAAACAGCGTCTGATCTGCGCGTCAGGATCTCGGTACGACGCGGTAACACCGTCCAACGCACCAGTACGGACAATCGCGGAAATGCAGTTCTCGTGTTCTGCCGTCATACGCAGTATCTCGTTACTCTGATCTGTGATCAAAGATGCGAACGGCAAGTCGTTTTGCCGAAGCGATAAACTCAACACGCCATTCTCAATATCCAGACCTGCCAGATAAATCGGAGCATCGGACGCTGTCGTAATTTGAATGCTGGTGATTGCACCCGCCGCTACTCCGGCAGATGTATGTAATGTCAACCACGGTCGATTAAAACTCCGACTTTGCGGCAATGTGTTAATATATTTCATACAGACGCTCCGCTGCTGCTACTGGTTGCGGGTACATAGGCTCGAAGTGCTATGATGCGAATATCGGACTTCTGTTTTGCAATTGTAACGCCTTCTTCTGATTCCCAAGTAACGTCCAACTGCAGCACATGTTCCGGCATTTCCGGAGCAGGCTCCGGCAGGTAGAAACTTTCCTGTGCATTCGATCTGTAATATTGCTGTGACAAAGAAAGAACAAACGCTTTCATGTAATAGTCATTCTGGTGCATCTCATCGATTGTAATGTCGATTTGTCGAGATGTCCACATAGTCAATGGTATCTCGTCTGAACCATAGCCAGATTCTTCTAGCGCTATACCGCTTTCGTACGCTACTGTCTGCTTGATCTTAGGTTCGAATGTACCGCGTTTGCTTTCACCCTGTGAATAGAGCGCGAGCCAGTACGCCGAGCTGCCGTATCCTTCTGCAGCGGGTTCTGCATGCTGCAACGTCAACACTGCATGAATCTTTACGTTTTTTTCCGTACAGCGGACACAGGTATAACTCAGTTCAATTGTCAGAGTATCTCGCAACGGCACTACTTGGAATTGATAGGACTGTTGCCAGATAAATGTGTTCCAACGCGCCACCATACCCTGATAGGACATCAGTGTACCCCAATACTGTCGGGTTGGATCAAATCCCAGCAGATGATATGCAACGTCATTTAACGCATGATACAGTCGCCACACAAATGCGTTCAGCTCTACATAACTTTCACATGGATCGCAATTGCTGCCGTCTTTGCAGAATACGATGCTTTGCTGATCTCGGCTGGCGATTGCATCGATTCCGACGCATTCGCTGGATAGTACCGATAGGTTGCCGTCGCCTGCGGCAGACACTGCCTGAATCGTTTTTACATACGGATGCCCTTTCGGTGCATAAATCGCGCCTTCATATCCTACGGTAAACTGATAGTCTACGTCAGTAACGCCGGCGCGTTCGTTTCCGTAAGCCATCGCCAATTGCTTGCTGTGAATATACTGCTGGTATCGATGTTCCGGAGTGTCTGTGAATGACGTTGCGATCATCAGCGCATCCGTATCGGTATCTTCGAATTGAATGTTCTTTCCCGCAATCAATTGTACGGTACGCTGACCGCAGAGTGTGTGCCATGCCTCTGCGGTTGTATCGGCGGGAATGCACTCTGTACCATCACCATTTATAAATTTCAGCATCAACCCACCTGTGTCAGATATGTACTGATCATATTCAGCATGGTATCCAGATTAGACTGTGTCGATTCCATGCGGGCGGCACGCTCATTCAGCTTTCCTATGTTATCAATAATAACCTGCAGGTCGGCTTGCGTACAGCATGGTTTTCCGTTGGTATCTTTGATGATCAGCGCGCCTGTCAATCCTACTCCTTCAACAGACAGTCCAATATCATCACCGTTTTCAACGACGAACTCGATATTTCCTGCATCATCCGGAGGTACGTCGTTGATCGTGCGAATCGGCGCTCCGTACGTATCATAAATATAATTCGCGAGATCGGTATCGCTCATGATCTGACTGTTGGAATCTGTCATCTGAAAATCGCTGCAGGAGATCGTAACGGTCGGCGTCTGCACACCGTCTACTGTTTCGACTTTCGTATCGAATGTAATTCCAGTACCTGCCTGTATATTTACGACGCCGCCGAACAACTCGTTGTTTACGACCAGCCCAGCCAGCCAGTCTGTTACTTCCAAGATACAACCGGGAGCGATTTTACCCTGCTCCAGGGTCAGGCTTGTTGCGACGGACATCGTATCCAACATAGCGGTTAATGTGCCTACGACGATGTATCCATTGATGATATGACCGCTTCGCGGCAAATGCGCTTGAACCTCCACCTCTGTTCCCGGCGGTGTGTCCAACGCAACCGTGCAGATGGTGCCAAGATTGATAGTGGTACCGTTCACCCTGGTGGAAAGCCCGAACTGCGCGGATACGCCATCCATAATCACAGAACTGATCCAAGTCTGATTCGGATCGATTTGTCCACCGACCTGCAAAGTCATATCCAGCAGAATAGACGGAGGCAGCGTACCGGATACCGAAGCTGTGGAAGGATCCAATGGATATGCTCTGTGATAGTTTTCATCCAGCCACTCTCGCAACAATCTTCCCATAGACCCTCCTTATACCAGCTGCAGACCGACTGTCATAATCGAAATGTTAGCAGTCGGGTTTACCGCCGCAATCTTCAACACCAACAATCCATTGCTTGGAAGATTGGACAGCGCGTCGCTCTCCAGATAATAGAGGCTTTGCGGACTGCTGGAGCTGATATTGCTGAAGATGAATTCGGTTTCCGCTGCGATGCTGACCGGATTGCCTGCGGTAGGGGGTCTTTGGATAGTGACCGAACCGCGAATACCGTTAATCGCGCTTCCGTTTCCTTTCAACCACAGGACGACTTTTCCTTGCTGATTGTTGGATTCATGATATGGAATGCGCACGGTTCCGGAAATCGAGCTGCTGATTCCGGCGGGAAGTACGTAACATACGTTACTTGGAGCTCCGCCAAGCATCGCACCGTCCGCGTTGACCAACATCATATCGATCAACGATTGCGTACTGGTGGAGGAGCTGATCTCCAGGCATCCCGGTATGGTCTCTCCGGATGCGTTGGTTCTTGGATTGATCGCAATCCCTGCGCCTGCATACAATTCCTGTACGATCGGACCTGTTTTTACACCGGATTTATTGAACGATGTAACACCGATTCCCGTGTAATCATTTTCCTCCGAAACGGAGAAATCCATGCCGAGAATGACGGTTCCGGCAACTTTATTCACCGTCAGCAGTTCATTGCCGTCTTCGACTGCAACCGCACGTACTTCCGGATCAGTACCCATGTAGGGAGTAATTCCGTGAAGCATACATACATCCGACGTACTGATTGTAAGGTTGACATACAGTGTGTTATTATGCACACCCCACACGGTATCCGGCTGTTCCGCTCCATTGTACGTAAAGGAAAGTCCGGTTGTATTCGATTGGAGCAACGCACGAACCGGCGCATCGTTGGTATCCAGATAGTAGAATTTGGCTCCAGCAGGAAAACCGCCGCTGCCTGATGTGACGGATCGCCAATTCGCACTGCTCAATGTCAGTGCGGTATGCGAATGTCCACGCGTTTCCGGCAGCCCCGGATCCAACAGGAGTTTTCCGGATGTTGTGTAAGTGAAACAGAACACCGGCAGGTTTGCGGTAAACGAATTGCTGTTGGATGCGCTTCCGTTTGTTGTCAGAAAATAACGTCCGGCAACTTTATTCGGGACCATCCGTTGGATCAAATCCGGATCGCTGATCACACCGCGACGAAGCAGTGTTCCGTTTGTGTTCTCTCCGACATCGGTCAACAGTACACCTGCCACGTAAGCGCTGGCAGCAGGAAGCATACTCCCGTCAGCCGCTGGTTCTGAAGCCCACTGCGCAGCGGCAGGAATATATCGACCGGTCGTGTCATCGTATGCGATCAGCATCCCCTTCTGACAGTCGGACGTAAATCCGATGTCCATTGTGATATAGCCGCCGGTCTCTGTCGATGTCGCCGTCGCATTGTACAAAAAATCAGTTCTGTCCGTCAGCGATTGAATGATCGGATTCAAGTCCGCTTCCGCGAATCGTGTCACACCATCTGTGATCTGAGGGATGGTAGAAGGCCAATTCACACTCATACTGTCAGCACTCCTTTCGCAGTAATTTCAGCGTTCGCAGCCTTTGTCACTGCATCAATCGTCGTATACGACAACACCAGATCCTCTTCCTTGGTCGATCCCCGCATCACCAGCGCAATCGCGTATACCTTACGGCCGTCCGCGAACGACGCTCCGTATGATTCCGCGCCTGCCGATGAAGAAATGAACGACATGGTATTTTGGTCGCTTCCGGCAGGAGTCACCTGCGTAGTTCTCAGAATACCGCCGAACGTCGATACGTTGGAAAAGAAATAAGATGCCGTGGCGTTGCTGGGAACACTGGGAGCGGTCCCTGTCGTGTTGTGGAACAAGTACATGCCGTCAATGTGACGACTGCCGCCCAGCGCCTGATACAGAACTTCGGTACTTTGAAGCAACATAAAAAAATCCTCACACAATAAATTGAACTTTCGCTGAATCTGTCATCGATATCGACTCCGCAACGGATTCTGCGGAATTATCAGCGGCACCGCTGTCCGACAGCGAACATTCAGACATCGTAATTTCTGCAGTAATACATTGCTGTGTCAATTGCATGCCGTCTTGTACCAGATACCGACCAAGCGCTCGCTGCGTCCCACTATCAGGTATACCATACCACACATTCAATAGGTTACAACCACGTGTTTTCAGGAGTTCAGCCAGATCCGCACCTTGAAACACACCGGAAATTACTGGTAAATCCGGGTATTCTTCCAGGATATTCGGAAAATCTGCTACCCGCATATCGCCCATGATTCCTGCAGCGTACGATCCAGACAGCGGAAAGTAAAATATCTCAGCTGACTGCTGATCCACCGTCGTCCATTGAGCACCCTTTTGTATGAATGACTGCGGTTGTATGTCGTTCTTATGCGCACAGCGGGACGCGCAGACATCGCCGCTGTCCAGCTGCAGAAAGTCATACGATCCCTCTGTCCATACCCGATATACGAGATCTGCGTGCATCGGAACGCCAACGGACCGCGTGGCGTTGACCGTAGTGCCGCTGATGCCGCAGGTAACCTGCGCGTCGGTCAGCGCGTTGCCGATTGCCTTGATCGCAATCGGATCTGTCGCCGTGCTGTAGTAGATCGCATCCTGCGGTCTGTGTGTAATCCGCATCGGACCGCCTACCGCCAGAAAGACGCACCGTACTCCTTTTCCTCGGTGAATGATCGTGCCGTGCTCCGCCGGATTATCTCGAAATAAATAGCCAGTGTCACACTCTTTGAAATCCGCGCCGCGCAGTAAGAATTGATCCATTGTTGTAGATCCAATCAGCGTCAATCCGGTTGGAAGCGCGTCGATATAATACGTCCACTCGGAGTTTTTCTGCGAACCTGCGACAGTCAGTACATTGACATCATCACCGGCACGATACTGATTCTGCACAATCCGTTCCAGTGGAATGTCCAATACCATATACCGGGCTCTGGTCGCAGGATGCTCCGACGCCGTGCTGGATATCTGTTCCGTATTGGACAGACGATCCGTTGCGATTCTGAGCACACGCATTGCATATGCAGGCAGCTGCTTTGGCTTAATCAGCTTCCACCATTCCGGTGTCAGCAGTGTTGTAAGATTATCCAGCATAATTCACAGTAATCCCGTCATTGAAACAGTAAACAGCGATCGGACGCGCTGTCGATGTCAGCAAACTGTCGAGACTCAAGCCGCCGGTCGTCGTCACAATCCTCGGTGCGTCCCCATACAAAATACGAGCTGTGTAGAAAGTCGCAGTCGTCAATGTAATACCGCGCTCGCGCAGAAATACGGTGATCGTACTGTCATTCAAAGCGTCCGTGCCAAGCGGAAGACTGGAGATGTAGGTCTGCAGCTCGTTCAGCACCTCGTCAGTGACTGTATCGCCGGCAGCTACATGCAGCTCCAGGTCAATCTGAACAATGACCGGGAGTTTCGATAGAAATGTATAAGGCGTACTTGGCTCTTCGCCCGCAAACACGGTTTGTACAGCGCTCAAGGTCTTCAAACCACGAACCCGTACAACGACAGGAGTTTGATCTCGAACGCCGTCTACGACGATGCGCACCGTGCTATTCGCGTCCCCTGTCGCTTGCGATTGATCATATTGAAAGTTGTAGGTAATCCCGTATTGATTGGCGACCTCTACCACTTCATACACACCGGTGCCATCAATGTCGCATACAATCTGTCCGTCCGCCGATCGGCAGACAGCGTCGATATCCCAGACTTCCGGCGCATTCACTGTTTTTACATAGACAGGAACCTGTCCAACCGCACTGTCCTGTTTCCTGCCCGGTTTTACAGAATTCACAACCAGTGGTAACCTACGGCGAAGCGCTGCATTCATACTGTATTCCCCGGAGAATGCCGCTGGGAACAAAACATCCTGAATTGCGGCGGCTTTCTCCGCATCCGTCATTTCAACGCGTCCACCTGTAATTGCAGAACCGACGCAGACGTCGTATACCGTACTCGGCGCGTCCGACCAGTTCAGCGGAGACCCTTCCGACAGCGCAATGTTGGATTGATCATAGGCAGTCACCGGGATCACCGCTTCATATGCGTTGGGTCCCCGGTATGTCAACACGTTGGCACCATCCGCAGCGGATATGAACCATGTCGTAGTCTCGGATACTGTCAACTGAACGTTATTCCATGTCAGGATCGTGCCTTCCATGATCGACACAGGAGTGGACAATTTTGTCATCATGATCCGAGCAGTCCCGGATGCCGCGCGATTTCTTGTCGAATCCAGACCGAGGCGTTCCATCCACAGATTCAACTCAGCGGAATACTGCGCCGGATTTCTGAGAATCGCCGCCAGATTCAGTTGCTGTTCCGCGTCCTGTATATATTGATCGGCTAATGAACCCAGTGTCGCCACTGGTTCCGCAATCAATTCACGTACAACGCTGCCGACTGTCCAGTCCACCGAAGGATAGGCAGCGCGCAGCTCCTGAAAGATAATGGTGCTCAATGATTCTGCCATATTACTGTATCACCACGGCGGATACCGTGTCTCCTGTCGTTTTTACCATATGCAATGTTACCTGAATCGATGTTCCGGACGTGTCGATCGTAAAATACAAATCCGAGATCTGAACAGTCGGCGTATTCAACAGCTGTTTTAAATATGTCTGACAGCTGTTAAGTTCACTCTGCAGCGCGGATGTTGCACCGGTTGTCACTTTCGTCAGCGATTGATAGATCCCCTCTCCGTCAAAAATACGGAGTTGCGGGTCATTTCGCAGCAATGCCAGAACCATCGCACGTTGAATCAGCGGGTCTACCGTATGCTGTCGCTGTACTACGACGTCCAGAGTATCGACTGCCTGATCCACGGGTAAATCCAATAAAAAATCATTCGCCATCTTCTGTGATCTCCACTGCTGAGTTCTTAAACGTCGTCAGCGCGTCTTCTCTGGTGCTGCGTGTCATCAACAATGCATTATACGTCTTTGCAGCTTCATTCAGTGACTGCAGCACCTGAATTACCTGATATTCGGGAGCATCTTCTTTCAACAGCGTTTCCCGCATCTCAGAAGTCAGCATAGACGACATATCAGACAGCTCCGGAAGCGTATTCAACGCGTCCACAGGAGGCGCGTCTGCTTCCGCAAGCTGCTGGAAGTATATATTCAGTTGCAGTTTGATCTGATTGACGGTATTCGCACTAGTTGTTGGCATAAAACGCTCTCCGAATCATCTCGCGGTCCTCGTTGAATTTTCGAGCGATAGAGGACGCGCGTTGACTGACAGCGGACTCCGAGATCCCCAGCCGCTTCGCCATTTCAGCTCGGTTCAGTCGTTTTGTGCCGCCGAATCCGGTAGACCATTCATAGATCTTTTTATCTACACGGTCCAGCTCTTCGTAAATATACCGATCGTAGAGATCCAACGCATGTTCCACAGAGGAGCCGGACAGCGAGTCCCCATGTTCATCCTGCGTAGCGCTTTCCGAGGTTGTTCCACCATAGCTCATCAACTTATTGATCTTCTTAATGCTGATCCCCATTAGATCAGCCAGTTCTTCAACCGTAGGTTCTTCCCCATGCTCCAGTTCATATTCGTCCCGCGCTTTTTCAATCGCCCTGCGTTGAAGCGCCGCGTTCTCCGGAACGTAGATCAAGTTGCCGCGCTGCGCCGACAGTCGCTGCAGTCGTTGCAGATGGTTGAATACATGAGAAGACAGTTGTGTTTTCTTAGAAGGGTCATAGGATTTCACTGCATTCAACGACAAAATCCGAGCCTGCGTTTTATAGCTGGGATCATCGTTCGCGAATGTATGAATCGCGCGATCGATCGTAGGGGTCAACTCTTGCAGCAGCGCACCGGCAACCGTCTGATCCCCCTGTTGATACCGTTTCCACGCAGGTACTCTTGTATTCGCCGCAGAATCTGGACGTTTCGTCAACGGTGCAGTAGACAGCAGCTCGTCGACTGGATCCAGATCCGTCTCGGTGTCCGGAGATGCATTCCGCGCTTGGTATACGGTGGAGAATACCTGATTGACGGGATTGTCGCCATCAGACCCAGGATCTAAATTACGAGGTGTTCGCTGACGGTTGAACAGCGCATTTTGCGGTTGTTTGATATCGGCGCTGCCCGGATTGGTATGAAATCCTGGTTCCGGCATGGCTGTCTCCTTTATCTATAAATCGTAGAATCTACACCCAGCGCTTCATTTTCCTCCAGATTCCGCACATGCGTTAAACTGATTCCAGCGCTTACGTTTAATGTACTGTTTGTCAATGTAATCGACAAGCTCCAGGATTGGAATAATCCAACAACCGTATCCCGCTCCGGATCGCTGTCATCGACGATGCCGCTCGTACTTACAGTGCTTGGAATCACAGCGCTGACAACATGCCCCAAATGGCTTCTGGTATTCAGTAATACGATCAGCGGTACATTCAACACGGCAGTCGACGTCGCACGGTTCAATGCCGCGTACGAAGATTTTGCCAGAAGGATCGCCCACTCGCGCGCCCAATTGTTCATATACTGAATCGTCTGTGTCGTTGTCGCAGTATTTTTCGTAGCAGGAGTTCCGGCACTGGTAACCGGCGTTTTATTCGCGGTAATCGGAACCGATTCATACGCATCGCGCATCCCGAACGACAGCCAGAACGGCAGTGTGATCATGACGATCGAACGAGTTGTGCCCGCCTGTCGTAACTCAGAATAATCACCCTCGATCAACTTCGGCTTTCCGTCGACAACACTCTCCATACAGACAACCGTCTGATTCAAGCTCACCATACCTTGTGTCTGCGGTTGCGGCACATACGGCGTGTATTTGACGGCAACGCCGTCAACCTCGTTCCGTCCTTTGCTTTGAATCGTATGTTTCGGGTTGATGATTTCACCCAGCGTAAACGCATGTGAAATCTCCTTACCCCACGCCATCAGCGGTATCACATTCATCTTCAGCCCCGGCATGCTGGTCGATAGGAAATCCGGAATTACCGACAGATAGAACTGAGAAATGATCGATGTGAATGTCTGATAAAACGTATTGCTCTGAATTCCACGTAAAATCTGAGATTCCAGCCAATCGGTCAGCGGGCGGAGTTTACTGGTGGACAATCGCATGGATGGACACGTATTGGTGTTTACAACGTCCATGAGTTTTACTTTCGACGGAACCGCCTGTTTATCCGTGCCGATATAATCCAGCATCTTCGCGGTATACTCCGCCAGATTCGCTTCCGGCATTCCATTTCTCTGCGCGATATTCTGATCGATGGCAAGCTGCCCAGACAAACTTCCGACACGATTAAAAGCGCTTTTTGTAATCGTGCTGACGCTGCCGGGAGCCTCTGCGGCAAAGTAGAGTGTACCCGGAGAAAGCGCGTCTGCAAACTCCGCAGCGCACGCGATCTTCAAGGTCCGATGCATCGCCATGCTTTCACCAGTCAGCGCCAGATCCGTGGCGGTCAGTAAAATCTTCCCATAGATCAATACGTAGTCAGTAGATTCACCTTCTTCCGATGACAGCGTCAATACAACCGACGCCTCCGATCCATATTCGATCTCAGGCAACGCAGAACCCTGTTCTTCCGCGCTCAGCAGCTCGATTCCTTGAGCTACCATAACCCGACATTCCGGAAATCCGCCGATCTGTGCCTGAATCTGGATCTGTACAACTGGATACACACTGTCGCCCATGTGCAGCTCCAGCTTTTCAATCATATACGAGCTGTTGAATGTATCACTCATACCGCACCGTCGCACAAAGTGCTTTTATGACACGATCCACATCCGTATCGCCGGCAAGCTGTATCGTGCTGCCGACTCCGAACGGACATACGGATGCCCACTGAACAACATCCCGAAACAGCGGAAGTACAACAGGCTCGTCCGATTCCTGTGTTTCGTATGCGTACGTGTTATACGGATCAAACTCCGTGACCAGCGAAACCCATTGCTCCGAACTCTGCATTAAGCGAATGCAGAATTCCGCCATCGCTTTTCGCTGCAGAGACGGCGCTTTTGCAGAGATCAGGCGCTCCAAATATACTGCACGGTTTGCAGCCAGTATGCGACGGCTGATCGTTGTATACCGATAATATGGCCCCACCTCAGGAACACCGTCCGTCAGAATCCCGTAGATTTTATTGATGTCATTGCTCATGGTTGCCAGGACCCCAGAATGTTTACTGCGACTGAAAGATAGACCATACCTTGATCGTCCACCAATCGAACCACCATATTGTTCAGAATGCCGACGAACCGTCCGATCGATTGAGAGCTTCCGCCGCTGGTGCCGATCCCTTCTCGGAAAAATGTGACTTCCGCTTTCCGTTCCGACATCGTCTGAAGGTTGATATAAGTACGCATCAGAGAATCCGGGATGTCTCCATCAGATCCGTTGCCGGTACACCGCGTATACGGACCTTCCAGAAACTCTGCCTCATAAATACCGATTCCTCCTTTGCAGCCGATCGCATACAACGCACCGTCCGCAGTCGCATCCACCTGCAACCGTGCGCGCTGCTGTCCTTGAGACACATTCACCATGTTAAACGATGTCAATGTTCCTCCGATCCGCAAACTGACAGACGCCTGTACTGCGGTAGTGGGCAGCGATTGCTGTATAATCCGAGGATTTAAAAAAAGCGATGACGGCATGAATCACCCCCTGCGCAGATTCTGCAATAGAATCGGCAAATCATTTTGCAAAAACTCAAAAATACCCTGAACCGGATCATTGGAATCCGCCAGTCGCATCAGGTCCAGTACCATCGCCTGCTTTGTCTCCAGGCTGGTTTCCTTTGCGGATACTTTACTGACGGTTTGAGCGGCGCTGGAAAGCATGGTTTCCGCGTGTGCCAGGGCTTCGTCGTCAAAACCACGCGCACGCAATTCGCGACGCGCTTCTGCTGTCAGTTTGCCGCCTGACACGCCGGAAACAACGACTTCATCGTTTTCGATCCGAATATGCTTTCGCAGCTGTGAACGCTGCGCGTTCGTCAGATGCTCTGACGCGGTGTATACGCGTGTCGCAACATCCAACCATTCTTTTTTCTGCTCCTCTGTAATCGAAGAATCTCCCAGGAACAGTTGCTCATTCACATACTGATTTACCCGTGATCTGCGATCAACCGCACGCTGCAAACGCTCTCTCCCCGCACTCGTATACAAATCTTTGATCTGATTTGTGTCGAGCGCCATTTGAACGAGGTTTCCGGATGTTTCGTTTTCCGTATTGGTTGCCCACTGCCGCAGCGCTTCCCGCCCTTCACGATCTTCCGGATTCTGCTGCAGCGTCAGCAATGCAACCCGTGCAGCATTCTGCGCTTGCTCATACTCCGCATCCGTCAACGTAGAACCTGTGCGTTTCGCGCCGGCGACAATATCTCCGGTCAAATGCGCGTTTTGAATCAGACGGCTGTAAATCGTCCGCAACTGTCTTGTGGGGTCGGTCTCTTTCTGATCGCCGGTGATCGCGGTATACCGCTCTTGAATCCGTGCGCGATCTCGATCTGACAGATTGCGCAGCGTCATGCTGTTCAGCTCGCTGGCGTTGTTGATCATGCGCACAGTGTCCGAAGACAACCCCACCGCTCCCAGCAACATATCAGACAATGTGGAACGCTCCTCACTGCCTGCACGTGTACGACTGATGATATGCTGCAGAATTCCTTCAAACCCGCCTGCGCGTCCACTCTCATCCAGAATAGAAATCGCTTCTCCGTATTGATCGATCATCTGATCTCTGTAGATACGCGCGTTCCTCAAACGCTCCGCACGGGGCGCATTCAAAACAGTTTGCTCCGCTTCCTGTTGCGTCATCTCTGGAAACAGATTCCACGCCGTTTGAATTTGAATGTCGCGAACCCGCTCTGCCAATACACGAGCATCCTGCTCCGTCATTCCCCGATTCCGGGCATTTGCCAATACATTCTGGTAGATGTCGTTTGCCCGCATATTGGTGTAGTCACCACCGAGCAACTCCCGGACAGATCCGAACTGCTGGTATTCGCCATTCGGACCTACCAATGCGCCATACTGCTGTGCCCTCAGTTCGTTTGCAGTACGAGCGCTTTGTCCGATCATATCCAGCGTCATGTTGTGCTCTTCGCTCAACTTCGTCACCATATCGGAATTTAAGATCGCATTCAGATATTGAGGATTCGTTCCATATCTGCGGGACAGCCAATCTCCGAGAGAGCTGGCGTTCAGCGCGACATTTTCCTGTCGTAATGTTGCCGTAAATTCCCGATACGCATCCGCACTTCCAGTATCCAACAGGGACTGCCCGGCAGCACGTCTCCGCTGATTCTCCGCATCTACATACGCGACGAATGCTGCTGACATATACCGGGCATCGCCTGCGATGACACGATTCGCCTGCGCCATCGCAAGGCTTGATCCGTACACATCGGATTTCACCCCCTCCACGCTGATGCCTGCTCCCATATAATAGGCAGATGCATTGGCGATCGACTGCCCCTGGGTCTCCGTACCGCCGAATGGTGCAATATAGCTAAACCCGATCGCACTCAGTGTTGCCATATTTTGAATATCCATTCCAGATACGGTCATCGCATGGCGCAGATTGTTCGCCATGTTCTGCAGTCGGGTAGGACTCATATTGATGGCACCGCCGCCGAACAGGCTATCCAGCACACCGAGCATCTGTTGGAAATCGCCACCGAGCACATCTCGCAGGGAATTCAGCGCTTTGGTGTATTCCCGCGTGTCACGCGCAATCTGCCGTGTTTTTGCAGCGATTTGGCCCGGCGTTTCATCTGCACCCGTTCCAAGGGAATCATAACGCCCGGATGAGATCAATGCAGATGTCAGTTGTCCCACATCCGCAAAGTTGGCGTTACCGAACGCGCCCTCCTGAAATTGCATACGAAGCAGCGTATCTCCCAGCTGCTGATACCGTGCGGCGTACGACGCGGAGCGTCCGTTCGGACTTTCGATGTAACGGCGCTGAAACGCGGCTTCATAAATGGTACTGAGACCCGTGTTCCATGAGTTTGACAGGAATGAATCAACGCCCCATCCAAGCAGATTCCCTCCTGTCGTGTTTGCGCGATACTGTGCGGAGATATCATCGTATCCAAGAGACCGGTACAGTCCCTCCACTACAGTACGGGACAGCCTGCGACTCTGCTCTTTCCGCACATTGTCGAACAACGCTTTATATTGTTGCTGGTTATATGCGGTTTGATAATTCATCTCGAACGATAAGTTCGGATTCATATTCGAAAACCGCAGCAGCGAGCTGTTTCCTGTCAGCGCGGAGTCTACCAAATATGAAATCACCGGCTGCAGCAACGTAGTCAGCTGAGGAGGTAGTACACCGTTTAATTGTTGAGTTGCCGCATCGAGCATAGTTACTGTTTCCGTTGTTCTTGCTGTTCTCGTTCTACTGCCGCGCCAAACCTGCGATACCATTCAGCATATCGCTGTTTCTGCCGAAGCGCTCGATCCCGTTCTTTCCATGGCATCAATAAATTCCGTACATGCGATACATACTGATTGGTCGTATACAAAAGATCCGAACCGTCTACAGACGGTGCGGTCAGATACGATTCCTGCTCTAATCTGGCTTCCAATCGGCGCTGAACGACGGTTTCAAGCAGCGGGTGTACCGGTTTTGAATAATCGATCGCACCGGCGCACTTTGCTTCTACGCTTAATACAGCCCAGCGCCCTTGTAAAAATTTTCGTCTTGCCCCACTTCCACCAAACCGGCGCACAGCGCATTGAACATGGTGCAAGTATTCCGCAACGTCATAATCAGCATCTGGTCCATACAGGCCGCCAGCCTGTTCATAGAAGCGCTGACATCTTTCACCGCAGCGGCCCTGTCCTCCGCAGATGCTTCATACAATACTTTCTCCTGCATGGCTTCATCGATCACCGCGACGCGTACCAGCGATCCGATCAGGATCAGATTTGCCAGAGGCAGCAGATCTGCGTCTGTCTGCTTCATACTCAGACCGTAATTGACCAACGTATCGCCCTTCATCGTTTCATAAGTGATCAGCAATTGATTGTCGTACAGACGGTACGTATGCGAAAATGGTCTCTGACCGAGAATCGAGCGAAAATACTCCTTCTTGATTTCTTCATCGATTTTCAACGGCGCTGTTGCAGCATCCCGTCCACACCGTTTACAAGGAATCGGCTGATCCAGTTTTGCACGAAGCTGCTCCACTTCTTCCGATTTCTTCTGATACTCCGCCCGCAGCTCATTCAACTCCTTGGTCAACTCTTTTACTGTCATTGTACGGTCTTTCTATGTTATGTTTGGGGTATTCAGCTTAATGCCGTTTACCGCTTTTACTGTCTGTTCCGGCGGTTCTCCGACCAACCAATCCTCTGTCCAGGCAGTCATCCCAGAGCTTGTCCAGAACGCTTCTCCTGGATAAATATAGGTAAGGTTGGAACGGTTGTCAATGGCTGTGACACCTGTGAATGCAGTGCCGCCAGATCCTTTTGCACTGAACACAGGCTCCTGGATCTCATATGCTTTGCTTGTATGGGTAAATGCAAACAATCTGGACAGAAATGATTTGATATCGATTGCACTGAGCGCAGTGCTGATTTGCGTTGAAATCCGGCTGAGTGAGTTGCTGATGCGTTCGCTCTGTGATGTCGGACGATTCGCCTGCTGGATATTCGACCGCAGTTTTACCAGTGTTTTTTCATCGTTGGGATGCCGTGCATACACATTATCACCCATCAGAGCATCTCTGGTCATGATCGGTCCGTTGCATTGAATCACCGTTTGCGCCGTAACACCGCCCTCTACGACAACGGACGGGCTGTAGCTCTTTGCAGCGGTGATCGTAGTCGTTGTACCACGATTCAGGTTTGGCACAACAGCTGTTACGTCACCGCTGCAAGCCGTGATATTGCCGGTAGACTGAAATACGCTGCAACCGGCGACGATCTGTCCACCGGATACCATGAGTGCCGTATTGTCTGAAACCAGCTGCACACCGGTCGTTCCGTATGCCTGTACCTGAGATCCTGCGAGCACAACCGGTCCTGACCCGTTTAGAAGCTGAATAGAGCCACCGCCCATATAATCAGACGACGCCGGATCTTTGGAAATCAACGTAATATCCTTGCCGCTGAGGTAAACGGCGGAATTCCCATTTAGCAGAACACCGGATGCACCCTTGCTTTCAATGGTTGTCGATCCATCGCCATCAAATCCTCCGGCAATCTTGACATCGTGATGTCCTTTGATCAGCACATCGCCTTCTGCCGTACCGAATTCAATGCCACGACCTGCTGCAATAGATTGAACACCGGATACGATGTCAAGCCGATCGCGACCTGCGATCGTAGTCAAATTATTTGCAGAAGACAGCTGGATATTGCCGTGACTCATCCTGATTTCCGAACCCCACGCGTCCCGCAATACAATACTGCCGTCTGGTAACTGACGAATCACAGACTTGTTCGCAGCAGTTTTATGCACGCCGAACTCATCCTCGAATATATCGATCAGCTCGTCAGAAGCCTGTGCGCTGTTTTCATCCACAAACGCATACACTTCCTCCCAGGTATCCCGGATACAGCCGTCCTCCCACAAATCAGGAGATTGCTGAAGATAGGCGGTCGGTTCTTCCGCATTTCGTTCCGTACTCTGCAATGCATCGTCGCGCTCCAGCCGAGATCCTTTATATTCGAACACATGCGTATCAACGCGCTTTTCCAAGCTGATCGCGAATGCGGTCGTATGCCGCAAGCTGCCGTCATATCCCCGGCGCACAACGCTGACCGGCGTCTTACCGTCAGGGGCTCGCATAACGAGCTCCTGTCCGTATAGAATATCACCTTCCTGCTCCAGACTGCGATACAACGGCGTCCATGCAGCATCTTGCGGCTTTACTTCGACATCACTCTCGGCAAATCCGTTCCCATAGGCGTCCAGCGGATTTCCAGCACGTTTCGACACATAGATCAGGGACTTGTTTACAATGCACAAGTCTTCTGTACTGCCAATCGTATTAACAGTACGCAACAACGACGTTTCTTCCAGTCGGCGATCCAGTCCGTTCAGCAGAATTGCGGCTTGTCCAGCACGCAGTCCCGTATAATCGTCGCTCAACAGCAAGCCGGTCTGTTTTCCGTGTACGGACCAATCTCCGGACCAGATATCGATCGGTCCAGAATTCGAGAAATCTCGAATATACGACGCTCGATCGTATTGAATTCGATGCGTATCGTAGAAATCGGTATTTCGATAATTCAGCCCGTTATGGAACATAGACTGCAGTGCGTTGGATCGGAACGCCTGCGCAACATCCAGCTTACCGAGGATGACTGCCTGCGCAATACACTGTTGCTGCAGCGTGTCGGTCAGCCACACGTACAGCACACGTTCTCCGACCTGATAGGTCGGTTGCTGCTGTACACCGGCTACAGAAAAAGATTGCCCTCCCAACACTGTGGCATCGATAAACTGTGGATACTCTTCCAGTGTTATGGAGGGTCGAATCTGATACCAGTTCAATACCGGATTCGCCAGAACGACGATACCGGTATCGAGACTGAGCGCCGGTGCGTAAGTTTGCGGAAACGGCCACATACGCACTCACTTTCCTGTTACACGGTGGTTTGAATCCCGGTACCTGCGAGGCCTCCCACATAGTTGCCGGTATACCCGCCGCCAGTGCTTGTACTCGCAGATCCGCTGGAATCTTTCGAGTTGATCTCCACACCGCTGATCGCAAAGGTCATATTACAGGTCTGCAGCAGAATGCCGTTGTCCTGAATCTGTCCTGTGATCTGAATCTGCGCATGGAGCAGTCCGGATACTTTGATCACGGATGCGCCGCTGTCGCTGGACGAACCGTCACTGGAGCATGTCTTGAACCCGCTGTTTGCTTCGATTGTGCAAACAGGGAGATTACAGACGTCTTCGCCTGAAGTCGCGTCCATCAGCTGTTCGAAGTCGTCTGCGCGACCGATCAGACCGCTCAGACTCAGCTGTCCTTGTCCGTATCCGACAATCGCGACGCGGTTGTTTCGATTGAACACGCGCTTCAGCTGAATCGAACGCTGCCATCCGATCGAATACCCATCGATCAGATACCCGTTCTGCAGTGTGTAACTGCTGGTGCCGTTCTGCAGGTTACTGAAGGTGATTGTATTCCCACCTGAAGTACCGTAGATTGCATCGATTGTACCGCCTGTGTCAAACACTTGGGCCATGTTATGTTACCTCCTTACACCAGGTTGAATGTGAAATCACCGTTCAGGAACGGCTTCGGCAACGTCGGTCTGAATGTTCCGATGATACCGGTATTGTTCGCCGGATCTTCTTCCAGGCTGACAATTTCAAACGCGGTCATCTGCGGACCGTATTGTGCCGCATACGTCCGTCCCATGATTTGATCCGCGATTGCATAGATATTAGCACGCATCTGCGCAAGCAGTGCATCGGTCACGTTCGCATTTCCGCGAAACTCATGCAATCCGAACCGAAATTCCCGGACAATGCTGTCGGCATTTGACACAACGGAATCTTCTTCCGCGATCGTACCGTCTGTACGTGTCGTGATCTGGTGATACGTGATTGCATTGCCGAACGAGTCGTTCGCAACGATCCACACACCGCCATCGTTCATCGCTTCATATTCCGAATCCGTGAACTTCTCTACATCGGTAACGGTGATACCGGGAACTGTGACGTCAGACAGCGGTGCATGCGGTGCCGATGCGGCACGCAGCGCTGCCAGAATACCGGGAAGATATGCCAGATCGATGTCAGTGTATCCGAGCGCATTGATCGAACTGGCCCACACCAGATTGATCCGATAGTTGTTCCAGGACCGCGCCTCCGCCGCCATCGCATTGGCATACTGCGCATTCGTCATTTGACGACTGAACACAACCTGCGACATCATATCGACGTCTGCCGCATTTGTCAGCGCCACAGTCGAGCTATCCACGACACGAGCCACTGTATAGCTCTTTGTTTCATAGGAGTCAGTAACCGCGTTAAAGCTGTTAACAACCGTGACCGTATCACCGGCACGAACTCCGCCGCTAACAGCGTTACCAGGCGCTTCCAGGTTAAGTTCGCTATCGTGGATCGTACCCAGGATGATACTGCCGTCATCATTTTTTTCATAATAGGTGCTCACCTGCGTTGTCAGCGGTGTGAACCAGCCACGCTTGAACTGCGCAATTTCCGGAGCAGCGTACTTGTCAATGACTGCACTGACAGCTGCCTGCACCGCAGCAGTCTGCCGGAAGCAAACAATTGCATACAGTTCCTCATACTTACCGGCCAGCGCAACCGCACGTTCATAACCAGCATCGGTATCTTCTGCAACCGACATCATATAGAACGCAGTACCGCCGGCTGTCAACGCCAGCCGATACCACATGCCCATTGGATTCTCCGGAACCGCCAGTCCGGCAAACTCAGCGGCATATTCGCTGCGGGCATCAATCACTTCCAGCGATTCATCCAGCAACTGCTCACGATAGGCGACGTACATATCACCTTCCATCAGCATATAACGAGACTCGCCCACCGCCACATAGATTGAATCTTCGATCGTAATGTTGCTGGTCGTCGCATGCCACATCGACTCGCCCACCGCCACATCGCTGACCGAGACATTGCGGCTGCAAACAGAGACTTCCAGATCTCCATCCAGATGCGTGCTTGGCAGTTCCGTATTGATCATGACGATATTAACTGCACCGTCCTTTGCCGCTGTACAGGAAATCTGGAATCGGTCATTCACCTTGTACGCGGTTGATGTGATCGATGCGAATGTCAGCTTCACACCATATGCGTCAATCGCAGTTGCTTCACCTGCAGTGAATGCAATCGTTGCCTGATATGTAGCACCGGCAAGCGCAATGACACGAGCCGAGAGCGTACCGCCAGCAGAGCCGGAACCGGACGATCCGGTTCCGCCATTCACGCTGACAATCTCCAGCAAGTACGTGATGTCGTTTGATCCCGTGAACACAGACCCGGTTGTCGCAGGAGCAGTACCAGTGCCGGTATTGTCAGAGCCGTATACAGCGGCAGATACGTTTGCGGCTGTCTGTTGTGCCTGCACATCAACAACGGTAGCAGTCACGGTCTCACTGCCAGTTTTTGCGATATACAGCGTATCGCCTTCCCGTACATCGTATCCACCGAGTTCCGGAGCGCGTGTGACACCGTTTTCCGTTTGAACTGCCTGATCGAACACCAGTTTATTCGGCGCATCTTCAGTGCTGGATGCTGTCAGCGGTGTCTCGTTCACCTTCAGCAGCGCATTCGACACATACAGCGTCGCACTGTCCACGTCGATCAGCGAATTTCCCGCACTTGCAGGCCACGGAATATTCTTCAGTTCATTGTTGGTTACATCGTATGTTCCGAGAGAACCATCCGCATACCCGTCACCGACGCCGTGCACCGCGTAACGCGGCGCAATCAGCACTGGACTCAATGCACGGCGATCAGCAATGGTACCGATGGGTCCGTACGTCTGGGTGATTCGTGTTCTTGGCCGAGCATTTGAAGCCATGTTACCACCTTTGTTTCATTGTTTAACACTTAAACAGGAGTGTTGATAATACTTACCTGCCTTAATATATCTTGTATGCCTGTCGTTTTCCAAATGGGAATCGGGAGCTGTAACCCGATCGACACCTTGCCAATGTAAAAATTCGGATGCTGGATATGATCGTGTGTAATTGACGAAAACTGAATGTCCTGAACAAACGCACCTTCAGACCTCAGCTCCTGTATCAGCGCGGATGTGTAGTAACACACTTCATATCCCAATTCATTCGTCAGCGCATCCGCATACGTCGAAATCGTAACAGAACACGCGGTACTCATAAACGATCCGTGTACCTGACTGTTCGGATGAAACGGTTTGAACAACAGCGTCTCACGGTTAAATGCGATAATCGGATTCGCGGATTCGGTCGGAAGTGCCGTTGTCGCATCCTGAAAGACGATTTCGCGGGATTCCGGCAGCAGTTCGTTCGTCAGATTGGGATTGATGAAATCCCTCCGGCTCAAATGCGTTTGAATCGCGGAGACCAATACACAATATCCGTGCATCGGGTCGCAGTTAGTCGTCGCAGTCATCTGTCGCGTCTCCAATCTGCTGTCGAATGTACTGAATCAACGGACGGTATCGAGGCTCTTCCGGTGCCAATTGTTTTGTTGTCAGTGTATATGCTGCCGGTGCGTTCGCAATGGATGCCGCGACAGTCTGATCTACAACATCGTAAATCTCGTTACCGACTACGATCAGATCGTATTCGCGCAACCGTCCATCAAACACCGTACGAAACGCATTGAACACGATATTTCGCTGAATCTCCTGCGGCGCTTCTTTTTTATCATCCTTTGGAGGCACCAGCAACATCCGTTCTCTACGTGGCCACAGATAGTAACCGTCTTTGATTCCCGTGCCGAAACAAATCGGACAGGCCGGATTCAGCGCAACACCACCTCCGCCACTGCAAACACCGTTCCCACACAACGGACAGCTCTCGCCGGCTTTACGTCGCATCAGAATGTATACCAATGGTGCTCCATACGGATGCGCTCGCATCAGGATCTCTTCTCGGCGTTTGACCTCTTTAATCAGAATTCTGGCCTGCCTACCCAGCACCAACGGTTGTACCATTGGACTTTCATCCTGTTCGCCGTCTGTACATGTGGCAATCACTTTATACGCGGTTGTAAGTCCGTCATTGTACCGCTTAATCATGACCTGGTCTGTCGTAACGCCCAGTTTTACAGGAGTCCACTCCTTTCCGGTCGTTGTTCCATACACATCAAACCGCATCGGTATATAACCGTCGCGAAGACCCCAAAATACAAGGTCTCCGTTCAATACCTCCCGGCAGTTGATGAATTGAAACAACTCGTGTCTCATCGTTTTACACCGACCTCCAGGTCCAGGAACCCTTCCGGATACAGGCCCAATGCATCCATAGACGCTCTCGGTCCTTTAATTGCAAACGAAATCGGTTTTTGAAAATGATTTCGAACATCCGGGTTCGACAAATCATACGAGTGTTTCACCTGCGTCGGAATCTCTGTTCCGTTGCGGAACGATCGTTCCCCTTTGCGCGCACCTGCGATTTTACGCAGTACATTGTTCCCCGCACCTGTCATAAAGCCTTCTCCCTATACGTAGTAATTCAATCCTTGGAATCCACGCAGATTTTCTTCGTTCTTCATTTGAGACATTCCATCAATCCATTGCCGCTGATAGACAGCGATCAATTGCTTGACTGCATCGGCACGTCTCTCTAAATCTACAGTAACACCACCCGACTGATATGTCATACGATTCCGTTCCAAAAAAGTCCAGAGCGACTGCATCAGCATAAAAATCGTACCGCACCGCAGCACTTCCGGATACGGAAATGACGCGCCGGTGTAATTATTCAACACCGGACCACGATTGTTCCACTGCTGAATCGCGCGATTTACCGCTTCAATAATATCGCCGGTACCGATTTCAACGCTCTCCAGCAGCTTGTTGTCATCTTCGCAGATGTCGGCAAATTGCATACGAACGGAGTCCAGTGTCATATAGTGGTCAGGCTTGGGATCCACCGCCTTGTCGACGCACAGCCAGCCCTGATACACATTCACCGGCTGTTGCGCTTCATCCCGAAATACGCAGTGCAGCTGATAATAACCGCGCGGCATACAACCCGGAACAGACAATCCGACGTCGATACACGTGGAGTCCGGCGGAATGACAACAGGGTCTGCTTTTAGTCGCACAATATGCAACGCAGGAAGATCCCGGATTGTCAAGACCATATCCGCAGCTGAAATCTTCCGATGGGATGCAGAAGACGGCGAATCTTTCAGTTCAACTGTAAATTTGTTCAACATCCCGGATGTCAGGACAAGTCCCGGCATTCCCTGCCGCCACTTTACCGGACGTTCTAACGATTTAAACAGTGTGACTCGATCCATCTTCTGCCTCCACTCGGATTATTTCACCTGACGCCGACCGCGCTTCGGTTTATCTGCTCCGATTTCCACGACTTTCAGTGTATCCGGATGACCGGCCATCGCATCCAGCGGGCTGTCCGCAGACTTTTTGCTGCCGGCTACATCCACCGTCTTCATTTCAGTAACCGGGGTTTTTGTCTGCTCGAACATTCCAGCATATGCACGATCTGTCGGGTTCCCCATCGGCAGATCCTCCGGCGCTTGCACATTGCTGATTGTCATAGCCTCCGGCTTGGATTCCTGCGGTGCCGCATCCTTGCGTTCATCTGCAGCTGGGATGGTACCGACCTCACTGAATGACTCTTTCTGTACGGTCGGAATCGCCGCTTCCTTTTTCTGAGCATCTGGAATCAACTGCGCAGGTTTGGCTGGAGCCAGCGGAACAACTTTCTGTGCGCCCTTGATTTTATTCCGGGCGCTCATCGACAGTACGAGCGGAGACCGATCCGCCTCTTTCACGGTAAAGCGATTATCGCATTCGTACGAAATCGAGATCCGACCATTCAACGCATCCACAATCAGCAGTTCTGACTCCACGTTGTTTTCCATCCGGGTAAACAGATCACCGCTGCACACATACTTGGATCCGGTTGTTCCGGCAGGTCCCAGAAAAATCTGAATGCAGCTGAAACGATAGTTGACAGCGCGCTCCGTGCAGTTTTCAACAACGGTTTTAATTGGGGAAATCATACTCTATCCTTTCTATTTGTGAGAAGGCAGGTAAACAGGCAATCCACCCGTTTACCTGCCTTCATAACAGTGTCAGTTCGTATTACGCGCTGGCACTGGAGGTCTCTTCCTCTTCATCGTCGTCTTCATCCAGCCAGTTGTCCTGCGAACTGCCCTTGAAGTCGGCACGGAAGACAGCTGCCGCATTCGGAATCGACATACCGATGGTTTCATGCGCATGCATTTCAATCCAGGTATCGTCGATGGTATTGGTGAAGATCGAGGCTTCACCGTAAGTGACGAAATCGCCGCAATACTGCGGTTCCGCGAAGATGTACATCGCCTTCATCGGGATCAGACCACGATCCAGCGCGGTCTTCCAGCTGATACCGGCGAGACTTTCTTCGAGTGCGCCAATCCGCCCGAACAGAGTCGGCTCGGTGAAGGTACGGCCTTGAGTATCGGCACGGAATGTGGCGATCAGGTCAAACCAGAACGACCGGTGAACCAGCGCTTGCGACGGATTCAGGTTGTTGGTGCCGAGCACCATACCCTTCACGGCGTACTGCACACTCTGCGTGGTGACGGATGCACCGACGTTGATGTACTGACGGCAACCGATTTCCGGATTGATCACGCCCTTATCGCCGACCGCATAATTGCAGAGGCCGACGCCCATCTGGTCTTCCTGGGCCAGGATGTCCTGCAGCATCAGGTCGTGGAACACATCCACAAGCGAGCCACGGAAGGACACGAGGTAGATCTTGTCTGCCCGATACTTCGGGGTCCAGATCCGCTGCATGAAGATCCGGTAACGCGGTGCGTCCATCTCTTCCGCGAAGGTGCCGGTATCGTAGTTGACGCTGATCGCGCCAGCCGATTTCGGGACCATCTGGCGAATGATGAACGGTGCGTTGGTGTCGACAGCCACGTCGAAATCCGCATCAGTCACCGGGGTGGGCGGCATGATCTTGCGGAAGATACCGTCCTGCCGTTGATAGGTGCGCAGCCACTCGGAGAGGCGATCGCTGGCTTTCTTCTGAATCGAAACGTCAGCATCAAACAGCTGATCGATGATCTCCTGATTCTCAGCGCGTTGCGCTGCGGCGGAAAGTCTTGTATTTTCCATCGTTATTGTTCCTCACGTTTTGTGAATTAGGCTTCCTGGGCGGGCAGCCAGTAGCAGGTGAACGACAGAGCGGGAAGACCTTCTTTGTTCAGATCCACCGGGGCATCGACGGAACCGACAATGACGTTCTCGTACGGCTTGTTGTTCTTCTTGGTGACTGCCGAGCAGGTTTTACCCTGATGCTCGATTTCGCCGACAGACAGAAGGTCGCCGATTTCGTAGGTCAGGGAAGAGTCCGCGTCGAACACGGTAGTACGGACACGATAGTAGCCCGCACACGGCAGCAGGGTCAGAAGACCGCCGGCGGCATTGCCACGTTCGCTCTGCACTTCCATCCGATCGTTACCGACCGCGACGACATAGGCCATCGGGTGATTGCCCGCAGTGCCCTTTGCGACGCCGGTCTTCGCGACGTTGTTCTTGTCGATCGAGCAGACCGAGCCGGTCGGGAACCAACCGCCTGCGGCGAACGTGACCGAATTGTACATGCGGGTATCGGTCGATACATCGCCCTGGTACACCACATTGTAATTCTTCCGCTTCCATGCGGGCGGCATGTTTGCGGTATTGCCGAGCGGATAATTTTTGTTGGAGACTGTTTGACCGTTCATGATGATCACAATCCTTTGTTTGTGTTAGTTGTTCGAAGCTCCACGCCACACCTGTACGAAAGACCTTCGATAGCTCGGAGCCGTATCGGCAGGTCCTTGCGCAGCGGCAGCAGATTCGTTCGAGGCAGTCTTCGCGACCACCTGTCCGACCTGTGCGCCGGAAACGACATTGTCGATATAGTCACTCGCCATCTTGGACATCACACTCAGCAGCTTGTTCGGGTTCTGCTGAAATGCGCTGACCAGGTCATCCGGAGTGTACTTGGTGTTTCCATACATCTGGCAAATCTTCTCAGACGCCTGTTTCAGCAGCTTTTCATCCAGCACCGGAGCACCGGAAGCAGATGCCTGTTTGGACAGCGCTTCCGCGTCCTTCTTGGCAGCTGCCAGCTGCTGATTCAGTGTGTCGATCGCACCGCGCTGGCGGTCGATCAGAGAAGCCTGCTTCTGAATCAGATCGCTGCTGGCCTTGACGTAAGCCACGGTGTCCGCAGCGTTCTGTGTAATCACTTTGAAGTCCTGATTCATTTCGTTTCTCCTTAGCATTTACCGAGCGCCTTTGCACGAGATGCAAAGACAGACGGATCGAGGTTAAACGCCTGATTCAGCATTGCGGTGGCAGGTCCACGCAGCGGGAAATCCGATGCGGTGCTCGCCATCTTGTCAATCACCGCAGCAGCCTGCTCATCAGGGACCACGAAAGCGCCGCTGTCGTCAGTCGCACTCAGCGCCTGCTGTGCGTCTGCGGTTGCACTGGCGTCCTGAATTGCGGCGATTGCGACCTGTGCAGCTTCTTCATCGCTGATGCCGGGAACTTCTGCTTTGATCGCATCGGTAAGCTGACCAACCAGCTCGGCAACCTGACCTTCGATCGCTGCACTTTCCACAGCAGCCGCATCGGCAGCTGGATCAACCGTAGCAGCCGCATCTGCGGTAGCTGCAGCGTCGCTTGCAGCAGCATTGGCTGCAGCCGCATCATCCGCAGCAGCGGCAGCAAGTGCAGCCTCTTCACCGGTTGCCGGAACTGTTACAGGAGCAGCGCCATCGCTCGGTGTAGCACCTTCTCCGGTTTCATCGTCGTCATCGTCGTCGTCATCTTCATCGTCGTTTGCGGACTTGAACAGGCAAGTCGGATCACGCAACACCTGCTCATCCAGCCATTGGCACAGCTGCTCGGACGTCACTTGTTGTCCTTCCGCAGACGCGCGCTTGGTCAGACCATCGATATCTGCAGCCTTTGCATCCATACCCGCGTAGTATGAACACATCCAGTCGATCAGTGCCTGACAGGAGGGATCGCCGGCATCCGCGCGCTTGGCGATGAAATCTTCCAGCAGGCCAGTCATGGCCTGTGGATCACTCTCGGCAGATGCGAATTTCTGCATCAGTGCGCCGGTCTGCTGTTCATTCATACCGGCGATTCTCTCCGCAGTCACCAGCAGGGCGGCAGCCTGCTTCTGCACCACGGTGCGAGAGTTCTCAATATCTTTCACTTCCTGATTTTCGGGATCCTCGTTGTTCGGGATCTTGATGTCGATACCGGTTTTATCACCGGTGTCCGGTGCCGATGTCGCGGCATCGCTCTTGCTGCCCGGAAGGTCGTGCTTCTCATTCGAATTCACATCAGTGGTGAAATCGGAGACAACGCCTTTCTGGGCAGACGCCGGATCTTTCGCGTCTGTTTGCTTCACGCCAGGCTCTGTCTGATCCTCAAGCCCTGCCTTCTTCTGCAGGGCTGCGGCGACGGAGACTTTCTGCAGCAGCTTGTCAGTCAGCGTATTGGCCATCTTTATGGTTCCTTTTATTTAATGTTCCGTCACAGCATCTGCTGCAACAACGTCATTGTCAACTCAAGCGGCGAAAACCGGCGAGTTGCGGACACCAAATAGTTCGCATACTCTTTTGCAAGAACATCCGGCACAGTATCTGCTCGCCTACAGCATACAATAATAGTTTTTGGATTTGTTTTCAAATCAACGGAATCCACCACATTCTCCAACATACCAGATACAAAATGTGAAGGATCCATCCCTTTTTGTTCCTTATACCGATCAACCGCTGCCGTCAGATTCCAGTCCTTATAGGGTTTCGGTTGAAACGTCATGTCTTCGCAAAACGCATCCACATCAGGAGAAGAGAGCAGCTCGCTGAATACACCGGGTAAGTGCTTTCGCAAAGATTCAGCGTCAGCACCCTCGATGCATCCGCACTGTCCCGGCAGAAACAATTCCAGAAAATCTTCCGGGGACAACACACATTTCCGATCCTCCAACGCGCCGAGGAACTGATTCTCCCTGCTATACTGCAGGAACTTTTTCAGCTCTGCGGCACTGTCCATGTTCGATGCATTTTTATGCTGTTTGAAGAAATGGACAATATTCCGATCCAACGATCCATTCTCAGCAGTAGCAATGATTTCCTTCTCGATCTTCGACAGCTTTTGCAGTGTGTCCAGACGCTCCTGACCATGCGCAGTTTTCAGAATCAGAGAAACAGACGCGGGATGAATCGGATGCGGTTTCCATTGTGTAAAGTCAGTTGCGGAGGCAACTTTTTTAATAGAAAACGCAATCTTTTCCGCAGGAGAGGCGACACGGCTGATGTCGTGATACAGCGTCTTATCTGAAATGACGTAATACTGCGCACCCTCATCGTTGATTTGTCCGCGCTGGTATTTATAGTGATCGCAGTGCTCACCTTCCGTATGTGCGACGCGCCCGCAATAACTGCAGATGTCATGCTCCGCATCACATCCGATAGAGAACTTCATAGGATGACCTTTGGACAGCTGCTCGATGTCATCGCGCCAAAGATCCGTCTTTACACCAATGATCAGTTCTCCACGATGCATATCCGGATTCACTTTCGCTGCGACGATGTAACCCTGCGGTTTTGCACCGTCGCGCGAAGAGAAATGCTCCGTATATACACCACCATGTTTCATAAACGTTGGATTGTGATACTTTCCGATACCACCGTCCAAGTCGATATAAGCCGTCGCATTCTTTTCCGGATGCGGGAACTTGTGCCGATAGCTGCAACCGTTGTAGAAGTCCGCACGAGAATTCGGACCATAATAATCACCTGCGGCAACCGAGATCAAATGGATGTAGCTATGCCCCGGTTTCCGCTCGAATGCGTCGTATTCTTTTTCAAAGATAGAAGCCTGCTTACGCAGTACAACCGGATCGAATCCCTTTGAAAACGTCGGAAGCAATACAGACGATGGGAACTCACTCCGATCGTCATACCCTGACATCAAAACTTTTTGAATCATGGAACGCCTCCGTTGCGTTATTTATTAACAGAATCCACCTGGTCGTCTGTGTACCGCTGTTGACGAGACAGCGCTTCCGCAGCCCGCAAAATCTTTTCCTCATCCGCCGCAGACGGGATATTCCCTCTGCCGAGACGTTCGGTCATGCGACTGATAAGCAGTTGCTTGTTCCAACCCGGACGCTGCTGTTCTGTCGGCGGCAGCGATTGCAAGCTGGCATTGTACGCCTTTACGATATCCTCTAGCGGAAAACTGGAGATATAATCGTCTTCCAACGCATCATAAAATACACGCTTGGTCTCTAACTCACGTAAATTGTTACGAAGTTGCGCCGATTTCAAATTTTCCCGAACTTTTTCGTTATCACCGTCACGAACACCAAACGCGTCCGGCATTTGATTTCCCAGTGTATTCAACATCATAGAGCTTGCGAGAATACCGCCGGCTCCCGCCTGCTTTCGCAGCACGTCGAAATTCATAGATTTCAGACAGCCGAGGACGTCCTGCAACGCGCGTTCTTTGATGCTCGTAGCATAAAGCATCTGCGCATTCGCCTGCTTCACCAGTGCAACATGTTCGTACACTTCGTGCCGGGGAACTTTAATAGATCCCTTGTGTGGCAGCTTTTTGTAAGAAGCCACCTTGAACATCGGACGTGCCTCGTTAAACCGCGCAATCAGCGAATCACCAAACGCACCATATGCAGTTGAGATTACAGCGGCAGCCTCTTTTCGAAACGCTGCCGGCTGCACAGTCATCACACTTTGATATCGATCCAGCGCACGGGACAGCGCGGTGCCGGCATTCGCTTCTTTTGACGCCAGCTTAATCAGCAAGTCGCCCCACTTACGCAGTTCAGAATCGAGCTCCGCACGCAGCTGCCATTCCGGACGATTGTCTTCAACGACAGACGCTTGTTTTTGTACAGGAGCAGAAGCCGCCTTCTGCATCGGAGCGGTATCCTGCTCCTCCCGTGTAAACCGAGGTTTGAATCGCGGCGTCGCAGACGCGGCTTTCATCAGAGTATTCGTGCGAAGACGTTCGACTGCCTGTTCATAAATCTCCGGTGTATTCAGGATTGCAAAGCTGTCGCCCCGTGTACTGTCATCGCTGTGACTCAACTTGTACAAAGACTTCGTATGATTGTATGTTTCACAGGCGCGGCGCAGCAGCTCCGGATTATCCCCCAACGACTGAATCAGGATATCAGATGCGACTTTATTCAGTTGCGCCGCGTCGGTGATGTGATTGGTTTTTTCGATACAGGACTTCAGCGCCTGTTCACCCCGTTGTCTGTCGTAATCAGAAAGTCTTGCCATGTTTGCACCTGCGTTATCGTTCACTCATTGATAGTATATGTAGTCGGCGTGCATTTTTCAACCGCTTCCGGAAGCTCCGGCATAAAACTGCCGTTGGTACTGACCAGTGCCTCTGATAGCTGACGCGGTTTTTTAATCAATGTCACCAAACCGTCCAACAGCGTTCCGTATGCGGTTTCCGTTTTTTCTTCGATCTCTTTGAAGCCGTTCTGCTGACGATTCGGATTGCGACTGCTTTCAAACTCTGTAATTTTCTCCAGCATTGCGGTTGTCGCAGGACTATCTTCCAGAAACGCCGAACCAGACGCGGTATAATTCAGCATCATCGTACAGTTGCGCATACACCCAAGATGGATCATGTAATCCAAATCTTCAGCAGTGAACGGCTCATTTCCGAATCCTTTCCGCACAAGCGTATTCAAACCACCTGCGTGCGCAAGTAGTTTCCAAATATGCCCGATCGCCAGCTTCGCGCCATTATACTGCATAATCGGCAGCATTACGAATCGATTCATTGCAGCTGAATTATGCTGATACGGACGAATATGATAAAACAACTCATGGTACAGGGCCAGAAATACCCGATTGAACCGCGCGTCATTCCCCAGCACCTGCTCCAACTGTGCATAATCCGCTTCCGTCAGCAACAGCGCTTCAATCATCCACCGGATTGAATTTACAGCATCATTTTCAAATACGTCAAACAACCGTGCGAACAGCGGCCATTCATCCTGATACCGGTACCGGTCCGTATACTGTTTGCGATGTTCCAGCATGTTAACCAGTTTTCGTACCCAGATGTCAGAAGAGCGGCTGTACTCCGGATGTTCCAACTCAAAGACGGCCCTATGATACCGACCATAGGGACCGTCAAATTGTATGGCAGACGTATAAGAAGACATAGAACGCTTTCAATCAACCTAACGTATTTGCCAGCGGACCTTCCAACAGATCGTGCACGTCGTCGATGCGTCCCTGCTGCAGATAGATGATCAGATCTCCGATGTCCGTCGCAAGTTTCTTCAACTTTTGCTCCAGCACATCGATCTTTCCTTCTCCATACGCGCCGGCCATCGAGTCTCCTGCCCGCGTCAGATACAGCAAGCGAGCAACACGGTCCATGGCCTGATACAACGTAGGAATGTACTCCTGCACAAGCCGTACCGTCGTCGAATCTTCCGCCAGCATCTTCAGCAACGATACGTCAAAGATGTCCTTTACACCGGCATCGGATGCGCGTTCGATGGTCTGCTGTACATCAGGCGGCATAACCGCACCCATATCCGCAACATCCACTTCCCACTGAATCGGATTCTGACCTGCGAACGCCATCGAAAATTCCGTGTCTTCCGCAATCTTCAGCAAATACCGTTCTGAATGTACGCGTTTTACGCTGGCTTCTTTCACCATCGCTTCTGCGATTGCAGGTTCGATCGCATACTCTTTCACCAGCGTATACTCAGCCGCAGTCTTATTCAGATCTTTGAACTCACGTCCGCTGTTGTCGGAAATCGTATGCACGCCGTCCGCATTGAATACTTTCACACCGAGCAGCTTTGCGCGCCGCCCAATCGCATCCGGCGCATTCGCCAGATCAACGAGTTTCAGAATATTCGATTGCACGTTATGCACAATCGGATACAGTTTGCATCCGTCCGGAACATACAGTGTGTTTTTATGCACACGAAGTTCTGCGGCATGCGGCAACTTTACGATTGTCGTAATCGTGTTGTTATCAGCGCAGCGCACACAACAATCTATATCCCGAAATACCTCATGGCTGATATCCTTTGCCAGCAGATTACAACCGCTCAGTACATCTGAATCACCACCACGTACCCACTGAGCATTGTTGACACGTCCGCTCAGTTTAAAGCCCGATCCGTTCACATCGAGAATAAGCGCATCCACGTAAGAAGAGGGCGAATCTGCATCACTGTCACTACCCCCAGCAATGGACATTGTTTTAATCTGGTCGATCGTATAACCACCAGGCAAATCCAGGTCACTGAATGGATATGGTTGCCCGACGATTGCTGCGTCACAGCGGTATGCAGCGCGTCTTTTTCCGTCATCCACCGGAATTACGAATTTGCTGGACAACATATTGTTACCGTTTGACTCGGTATTTAGAACAACATATGCAGTCGTTGTCGCACCATCGACATTCAACAGCTCATACAGACCATTCGAGGACACAGTCGTCCACTCGTTATTCTGCTTTGCTTTGTATACCTTAGTCGGAATTAAACCACGTGTATCCTGAATCACTGCGCCATCGCGCAGAATCTTGGCTTTCGCCGCATCGTCCAAATCACGCGCTTCTGTCGATGCGGAAGTCAGAATCTTGACGGTGCCCTGCGGTTCTTCTACCGGTGTCTGCGCGGTTGGAAATTTCGTTTTTGCTTCCAACTTATCGATCAACGCATTCAGCTCTTCGTCCGAATAATACCGAGCAAATGCGTTGTATACGGTCGGCTCGTCTTTCAATGCGGTCAGCAGCTTTGCACTGGCCTGCTTTGCAAGGTTCGGCAGAAACTCAGTCGCTTCCGGTACACCGAACGAATCCGGTACGTCGTCGCGCAAAAGCACCTCCAGCATCGTATCTCCGGCAGACTTCAACAGGCGTTGATTGCCCTCGCGCTCCAGCAGTTTTCGAAACCCGCCGGTTTCCGATGCCAATTTGGAAATCATATTGAACGGCAGATCCAACTTCACACCGCCGGAGCTTCCACCGCCCATTGACGGCATCGTCTTACGCCCTTTCAACGCTGCCAACATATCCGGCTTTTTTGATTTCAGCATAGACACCCAGTTGTCTTGAGACGGAATCCATTGATCCATCTCCGGAATGTACATGATGTCCATGTCATAAATCTTACCATTCCGGTAAATCGCAGGGATATAGATGCACGTATTACCCAGCATGCCGATCTCAACGCCAATTGCAGCATTGTTTTCCTCGTTGCTGGTAATCAGTTGAAATCCCTCGATATAGTCGCGGAGTGACGGCATGCTCTGAGTAACCTGGCTGTTCGCCAATTGTGCCATTGTGTCTTCAATCGCCATTTTGACATTCCTGCGTTAAGTTTTTGTTCTTTAATATAGAGCAATTTTCACATTAATCTACCTGAAGAAGATCTGGCTTCGTTCCCTGCATAAACGCCAATCGCGGATAATAGGAAATACTATCCTTCTTTGTATCCGATCCATGCTGCACATGCTGCTGGATGGAGCGCATCAGATTTTCCCCGGACAGCGCTACCAGCCAGTCGTCATCGGTCGTAGAAAATGTACGAGCAGGAACCATCAGCGAACGAAACGGAGGTTCTTTCTGATTGACGGAGATTGTGGAGACACCCGCATTTTGCAATGTCTTTACAGTAGACGGCGTCACTCTTGTTCCAATCGAATAATGCAATACCGGACGTTCCAAATACGTGCCGATGGCGGCGGATGGTTCTCGATCCTCAGTGCCCTCTCTTGGTTTCCAACGGGATTCCAATAGATTATAGTCGGCAATGTCTCCGACAAGCCATCCTTGCAGACCGTCTGGATCTGTCACTTCCACTTTGTTGACATATCCGCGCGCAAACGCTTCGATATTCCTGCGCAGCGTACCGGCCCCGTTCTGCCGAAGCAAATCCGTCAATGCACGGACGAATTCACGACGGCCTTCCCCGATGCCTTTGTATTCTACAATCTTTCGCATGTTCGGCATACCGTCTGTCAGCAGGTCACCGGCTTCTATCTGATCACCACGCTTTGCTGTAATCTGTTGACCGACCGGGATATGGTACTCGCGATCCCCGACCGTAAGAAGCTGTCCGCCCTGCGGAGCTGTCCGCGCAGTGCCCACAACACCGTCCGCGTCGGCAATCACCGCGCCTCCCACGAAGTTGTCCGGCATGTTGATGAACTGATCGACGGCTTCCAAACCTCGTTTGATCCGTTTCGCGCCGACCGATTCTCCGCCACCATGTTTTGACGAGTTGGACACAATAAGCCCATTCGCTAAGACAAACAGATGGTCCTCTGTACGCAACTCAATGTCATACGTGTGCGCCCGTCCATAGTAAATCTGTGACTCTACCCGATAACCCAAAGCCGCCCTGAACGCGACATCGGGATCAGACGATACAGGCAGTACAACAAACGGATCCGCGACCTGATCCAGTGGGAGTACGGAATACTTGGCAGTCTGAACATTGAACACAGCCACCTTGTGATCCTTGGTCGACTGAATCATCTGCATCTCGTTCCCGCGCCTGAGCGTGGTATGATATACATCTTGAAAGCCGTTGTGATGCAGCATTGCAACAGGAGCTGAAAACGGTCTCCCGTGTCGATCCGCAGCAATCACACAATCTCCGGGCTGGATATCTTCAATCGCTTTTACAGTGCCGTCGCTCATTCTGACCAATGTGCCTTTCAGCAAGCATAGACCGCCTTGTGTCAGACTCTCCAGAAACGAGTTGACAGCGTTCAAACCGATTCGATCCCCGATGTCCGGCAGTTTATTCCCTTCCCGGATTCCGGCACAATACGCGCAGACACCTTCCCCCAAGGTACATCCGGCAGCGCTGCGAATTTGAATACGATCCGGAAGATCGTCCAGCATGTCTGCGGTGATTGGTGTATTGGCGCGGTAAACACGACCGGACTTTCCTTTCACATCACGGTATAACAAAGAGCCAATATTGTCTTCATCATCCGTATCTACTGTAAACGGCTTCGGATGACCGCAGTCATCTGCTGTCACAACCTGCTTATGTGCGGCTTGCCGAATCATTTTGGAGAAGTATCCGGCATCAGCTGTTGCTTTCTGCACACCGATATATCCCTGCCGCCCGCCATGAGATGCAACCCAGTATTGCAACGGTGTGATGCCCTCTCCGTAAGATCGAAAGGTCGGAACCGGAATATCCCGATGCTTGGAGTCTACACTGAGTAAATCGCCGAACACCAGCTGTCGCAATTGTTGCGGTTTTCCCCGTACCCCGGTTTTTACCTGTAACCCGAACGAGTTGTCCGTGCTGCCCAGCGTCTCCAGCACCGCCTTATCGATTGCAGGAGTCGCTTCTTGCACCGTGCGAATAATTGCGCGCTTTCGCTCCTGTGAAGACAGTCGTGGATCCTGTGAAATCGCATATACTTTTTTCTGTAGTGCGTCTCTCATCGCTCGCAAATTGTCCGGCAGCCGCAGATCTCTAAGATGAATTGACGCGACACCACCGTATTCAGATGCAATTGTATTACCCAGGTTATTCAGCCGATATGTTACCTGCGTATACTCTTCCGGACTCAGTTCCTTCGCCATTTGAGTAAACAGTGCGCTGGCGGCTTTCGCATCCAGCGCCCCGTCGAACTGCTTAAACCGATCCGGAAGCGCTTGCTGTATCAAATATCTGCCTGGAGTTGTCCGCATAGTGGCATCCTTTAGTCGTTATACACCGCCGGAGGAGTATTCGTACTGCTATCATAGACAGCCTTCAACTCCGGATCCGCCTTTCTCCTGTTAACCAGTGTACTCAGCGCATCCAGTCCGATCCCCGCCAGAGTGGTCGGAGCAACCCAGAGACCTCGGAATAACCTGGCTGCTGTGCGCCCTTTTGTCGGAATCGGATGTGCGGCACGACGCAGAATGTTATTCACAACTGGAATTGGCGAATATCGGGCGTACTGATTCGCGACGGCCCGCGTTTCATACAGATCCTGAGATCCGGAATACTGATTTATCCGGTTTTGTGTATAGGACGCGATACGGTCAGCTGCGCGCGCTTCGCGCCTATACGTGTCATCCAGCTGTTTAAGCAATTTTCTCTGTTGCGGACTTTCTGCGTTCTGCATCGTCCCGGCAATAATCGCACGTTGCGCATTTGCCAAGGTACTGGTCTTATTCGCCGCATCCAAGTTGCTTTGAAGCGATTTCACATATTCACGCACTGTCGGAGCGCCGCCAGACATAAGTCCGCTCGTCCGATATGCGTTCATACGCTGATTCCAAACGTCAGAACCGATCTTGAGATCGTTATTTCCAGAAAACTGCTGCGCATACATCGTTTCCGGGTCATTCAGAAAAAACGCTCCGGGGCCGCCGGACCGCTTACCTACCGCACGTAACAGCATACGCGAGAGATCGACCCCCGTACCCAACGTAGTGCCTGGAATTGCCTCCATTTTCCGCAAGTCCTGCAACGCTTTATGCATCAATGGAGCCCGTTCACTTTCAGTCATATCGCGACCGTTTTCTTTCTTGAACTCCTCATTCAATTGATCCACATACTGGCTGGCCGCATTCCGTTGCCGGAAATTGGATACCGTATACTTCAATGGGTCTTGCCTCTGTGCCGCTGCGGTCTGTGCGTCCGTAGAACGGATTGCTTCCACAATCCCGGTCGATGCAGTTCCACCGAGAATTGCCGCAAGCACATTGGAACCCAGCGACTTGTTCCGCAAAATACCACGGTTGAGCAGAATACCGAGACCTGCTCCCGGAAGCGCCTCCAACGCATATCTTCCAACAGTATTCCAGTCAACCGCTGCTTCTTTGTGCAGATAGCGAAATTGCTGAGGACGCTCCGCGTCCAGTTGTTCTTTATCGATAACCGTTGCCAGTGTGTTCATATCTATACGCCCTTCTTGTTGTCATTATCCACGTATCATCTGCTGTTGCCAATACCAGTCACTCAATGCTCGCTTCCGCTGTTCCGGATCGGGGATATCCTGTTTCGTCGGAGGCGGCACGATTGGATTAGGCGTAGAAGTTGTCTTCTGAGTAGCGGGCTGAACAGTGGCTTGTGTCTGCGGACGCAACCGTTCCAGTCCGTTCATCGCGTTGGAGATCTGCGCTCTCTTCTCTGCGGGCATCTTCATGTATTCCCATAACAGCCGCAGTTTACTGCCATTGGCTTTGTGCGCCAAGTCACCAACCACTTCCAGATCCGGGGAAATCTCGCTCAAAGTCTTTGCCTGATTGTACATCGTCTTCAATCGATCCCCATACCGATTCCAAAGATATGCGCCACCTCCGACCAGTCCGGCAACACCCAGCCACGGCAGTATAGATCCCATACCCTGCGATTGCTGCTGTGCGAACTGTGGCTGCTGATACTGCTGAAATGCGCGATTCGTCTGTGGATACGGCTGCGCTGCCCGCATCATGCGCTGCACCGCATACCCGGTGCCCGCGATACCCAGACCAAGTCCGGCAGCAGTCAACGCCGGTGATTCCTTGAACGTTTTACTCAGCCAATTGCTCGCCGGAGACTTCTGCCACATATTCCAACCGGCAGCAAGATTATTGCCGAGATTATTGAACTCGGTTTTCATCCAATTCGGAGTTCCGGAAGATTGCTTTCCGGTTGCCGGAGACGTTGTCGCAACCTGATGCGCACGCTGTTGATTTGGCGTCGCCTCATCTGCCGAGTGCTTCTGCAAAAATATCATAACACCCTCCTACTTCACAGAGGCTGGATCCACCGCAATCGGCTGAACACCAGGTCTGCCGTTCAACACGGTCTCTGCAATATTCACCAGGTTATCGATACGAGCCAACAGAGTTTCCTTATCATCCGACTCCTGTTGAATCTGTCTGCGCAAACCTTGAATATCGGCCCGCATACCCGCAACCTCCTGGGTCACGCGATGCATGTTCTTATCCTGCGTCTCCAATGCACGATCCGTGTCTTTCAGCAATTCGGCCAATTCATCATTGGCTTCGCTGTCTTGTCCTTCTGCCGTCGAAACCGGCGCTGCCGGCTGACCTGTCGCGGGACTTACCAGTTGACCAGTTGTCGGATCGATCAGATTGCCGGTTGCAGGATCAATCGGCATACCGGTAGTTGGATCGACCATCATGCCGAGCGCCGGATCCACCTGTCCTGCAGGCATCGGAGGCTGCGCACCTGCTGCAATAGGAGCACCGAGCATGTCCGCAGGATTCGCCATAGGATCATCAGCCGCCATCTGTTGCATCGGAACCGCGCCACCCGCAGCATCCGGCATAGGCGTCTGCTGCATCACAGATTGACCGACATTCATCATATCCATAGGAGGCATACCACCACCACCCTGAGGCACGCCTCCCGGCACCGTTGCGGTAGGCTGTGCTGCTTGCGCAATCAGCCGCATCGCCTGCTCCGGGGGAAGCGGCTGTCCATCAGGACCGACGAACTCACCCGTTGATCGATTTAGACTGATGCCAGTGTTCGGATCGACTTCGATACCCTGTTGCGGATCCAACACGATCATACCGGTTTCCGCGTCAATCGGCTCTCCGTTCGGTCCCGGAACCATCTGGATCTGCATACCACCGTTCCCCTGCGGCATTGGTGCGCCGCCGGACATATCCGTAGGCATAGGAGGCATACCACCACCGCCAGCAGCAGCACCTGGATCTGCGGGACCCATTGGCATACCACCCGCCGCAGGCATCGGTGCTCCCGCCATTTGCGGATTCATTGCTGCTTCCTGTGCCGCTGGCGTAAACGGCACAAATGCCTGCTTCGCCAGCCCGTGAGATTGTTGTGCCGCCAGCCGAATGGCACGAGCGCGATCAAGAACGGACATAGTAGCCTCTGTTTAGTTTTTATGATTTTAATATATCAAATTTGAAAATAAACGTCAACGCTTTGTTTGCGGAATCCAGCGTGATGCGAGCGCTTTCAATTGAGGACGATATTTATCGATCAGGTATGTCATACCCACTGTACCCAACGCACCGGTCAACGGCAATGCGATGTCCAGCCACCGACCACGCAGAATATTGCGCTGATTATCCCGCAGCATACGAAGCGCTCGTTTTTTCTCCGCATCAGACGCACGGGACTTTGCAATATAATGCGCACCCAATCTCGCTGCGTCACGCTCATCCTCATACAGCTTATGATTCGCGAACAATCCAACCAATCCACCAACACCTGCGCCTGTCAGCGCACCGCTGTACTGGCTATTCGTCAGCTTTTTCGCCAATAATCCAGAACCGGCGGCAGCGATATATGGAGATGCGCTCAATAGAACACGAGACAACGGCGACAGCGTCTTGTCGCGTGAATGTCCGTATTGATGTGCGGCTTCATATAGATTCTTCGCAGTTGAGTCTGGATACAGCACAGGAAATGCGCGCCGGAAGTCATCCTCGTATGAATTCGTCAATCCCTGACCGGTCGCGTCTACCGCTTTTGTAAACAATGGCGTTTTTTCTGTAGCGCCCGACTGCCTCCGCACGTCTTCGAGGTGTTTCATATATGCTGCATTCTTATAGCTACTGTACAGACCAAGCGCGCCAGCTGCAGCAAGTGGCGCTCCCAGCACCGCAACACGGGCACTCGGTGGCAAACGATCCAACGCACGATTGATCTCTGCATCCAACGTGCTGGCTTTTTTCTTGATATCCTGCGGACGGCGCTTTTTATAAATCGTCGTTACAATTTTCCAGAACTGCTCGTCGTCTTCCGACAAGTCAGGATGTGATTGATGGACAGAAGCCTTCGCCTCACTCCATACTTTCTCACCTTGTTTTCCTTTTACAAATGCAGGCATAAAAAAGCTCCGTTGTACATCTCTTCACCATTAACGTACAACGGAGCGCTCTGCTGTGCAAATCAATTATTCTTTTGTAGCAGCCAACATTGCTGCACCTGCAGCAGGATCGACCGCGCCTCGCAGCAGTTTGTCCATCAGCGCTTGCTGATACGCGGACCGCCGTTCTTTCTCACGTTCCATACGCTCGTTTTTCAATCCACTCGAAATTCCAATAGGAATCCCGGCGAGTGCACCAAGCACCGCACCGCCTGGAGTCAGAATTGAAATTTTAGCGTTCCGCTGATCTTTGCCGGCCAGAACTGAATCTGTCAGGAGACCGACTCCGCCACCTGCGAGTCCTCCATAAAGCGCACCTTTTCCAAGACCCTTAATAACAGCCCACGCTTTTCTGAACGCGTCATAATTAGAACCACTCAGGTTGTCCGGATCAAATTCAGCAGCAGCGCTTTTGTTTAGCGCATCTTCACTTTCTTTCGCGCTCTCCTGCCGTTTCAGAAAGCCGTTCATCGAGCGTTTTTGTTGCTTGTTCTTTTTCGCGTTGCCGACAACGGCGTTGGTCATCGGAGCATTCTTCGTGAGCTTTTCGCGATACACAGCACTTGCAGCTTTTGTTAACATATTCGTGTCTTTTTTGTCTTGATCTACATCAGGCCCTTCAAGCCTTGTTTTAACCTCATATGGAACGGCTCTTCCATAAATGATCAAATCGTTCTCATGTCCTGCTTTTTTTGCCTTGACCAATGCTTTACGATATCGATCAATCTCCCGTTTACCGACGCTGCGTCCATACAGACCGCCAGCCAATGCGCCGAGCCCGAAACCGGCAAGCCCTGCTATATTACCAAGTGCCGGCGAAAACTTTGGTAACACCTTGGCGGCATAAAGATCCCCGCCGAATTGCCCAAGTAACCCGCCTGCCGCAGCAATTGGCAACGCACTCCATAACACGTTCTCAGACATTAAGGCCTTTTCAAATTCTGGATCTGAAAAATTGGTTGCATATTGCGGAATGATGTTTTTCTTCTTGCTCATACTACTATACCACTGTTTGTTGTTGTTATTGGATGCTATTTTATATACAGATTGTTGACCTTGCGGGTTCATTACTTTTCTATTAACGATAAATGGTGCGCGCCGTTCATTTTCCGCCAAATCTTCTGCCAGCAACAACAATTGTTGTTCCCAATCGTCGCGATCCATAGACTTCGGATTCTCGGCCAACCACCGTTTCAATACATTAATCCGATTCATCTTTTCTTGTAGTTGACTGATATACCGTGCACCCTCCCACATCATAGACGGGTTCTTCATATAGAACTGCGTTACTTTTTGATAATCATCCGGATTGTTGATTGTTTCCGGAAGTGCCCGCAGCGCATTCAATGTATCTGCGTTCCACTGTTTAAATTTACCGGGATTTTTTTGAAGCAGCTGTTTTAAGGCCACATGTTCTCGTTGAAACGACTGCTGTGCACCCACCTGCTCTTTCAGATCAAGACTATAGTCAGATATGGGACTCTCTTTCTGTAACACGCTGTTTTTGCGAAATAAATCAACACCTTCTTTGTTGTACCGATTTAGCTCTTCCTGTAACCGCGCCATTGGCGTCAGATAATAGAACTGCAATGCGGTCGGATTCGAAAGTGCATGATTCAATTCGTGCATATAAGCATGCCCTAAACGCCCCCAGGGGGTAAAGACGCTGTCCGCACCGCTAAACCCGGTAGTTGCGCCGCCCGCACCAGCGAGCTCTCGGTTCGCTGTATTTGGAATATAGTAACTCGGATTTAATATTGTATGCGACTCGCGTCTGGGACCATATGATGTCACCGTTTTAGGCTCAGTGACAGGTATCGCATCTTGCAGTTTAATCTCGCCATTTTTACCAGTCAGCCTGCGCAACCATGCTGGCATGCTAGTCCAAGTTGTTGTCGCACTCTGATTTTCCGACGCGAGATTGCCGTCATTTGGATATATCTTAACCGGTATTTGTGGAGCATCTGATTTAAACAAACGCTGTGCATCCTTTATGGAGATTTGCATTGTAGATGGCTTTTGCAAATCCTCGTTCTTTCGATTTTGATCGATTTCCGCCAGCCTGTCTTTCATGTAACCCGGTTTATTTGCCTGCGCATCTACTGCTGCGGGCACATTCGTACTCACTGTTGCATGCGGTGTAGTTGCATTTCCATTCCACTGAAAGCTGGGAGCCAGCTGTTTCACCACATTGCTGTAGACACCATTCAATATATGCGTACGAGGAACCGGGTGCAGTGAATAATCCGGCATCTGTATAACAGGATTCTTGATACTCATAAGAGCTTCGCGTTGTTTCTGCATCCACTTATTCGGAAACAACGTCTGCATAAACTGATTCATCCCCTGAACACCGTTGGGCAGATTTGGATACTTTCGCGCAACGGATGACGGCGGTGCTTTAGGTTCTGACGGTACTGATACCGGCGGTGGTTCCGGTTTTACTTGTGTAATCTCAATAGGCATAAAAAAGTAACCCTTGTTCATACTTCCTGTTGTACAAGGGTTACTATACTCAACAAATCGAGATTAATCCATAATCTCGACTGGTGTATCATATGTGATCTCACCGCGTCGCAACGCTTTCAGCATCTCAGCTGCAGATCGAAACCGCACCGGTTTCTGATCCGGTCTGCTGCGTGTTCCCAGATACAAGCCTTGCAGGAACTCCGCTTGCGGAAGATAGTGCGCCTTCATGTTTTTCGGCGACAGAAGATTCCGGGACGGCAGCATTTTTTGAATCACATTCTGCACCGCTTGCTTTGATACCGGGGTGTGTAAATTTAATGTGTCCTGTACAATCGTACCGTCACTCAGTGCGAACGTATACGGACCCGGAACAGTCAGATCCCAGGCATCGTCAATACCGTAGAACTCTGCAGAATCAACATGAGACCATGTAATCGCGGTATTCTCCACGAGTTCACACCATTCCAGTGCCAACTTTTTCGCATACTGCGGCGTATGTCCCGTGCGATCAGCCTTCTTCAATGCGACCGGATCTGTATAATGATCCCAATCCGCATTTCGCAGGCATTGAGCCATTCGCCGCGCGTATATGCGGTTCATGTATCCGACTTTTTTCATACGGGTATTATCAGATGCATTGCCTGTAATTCGAGTAGCACCAGAATACGTCAATTCACATACCAGATGATATGGGTATGGTACAATATCGAATGTATCGGGCTGTGTCGCATTCAACACATCACGAACAATCAACTCTAAGCGTTCTTGTGACTCTTTATGAATCAATCGGAACAGCTTATTTTGCTGATACAGATTTACTACATCGCTGATCGCAAATGTGATCAAATAGCAATCTGTTGTAGAGTGCGGTCCCCTATACGGATGCGCAGACGTCCGAATACCCAAACGTGCAGCAAGTTGCTGAATTCCGTCACGAAGGTATGGGCTCGTCGTGTTATACGAAATCGTTTTTTGTGCCGTTTTCTTGCTGACGGCAAAACTGTAACCAATGGAACCATCGGTAGACAGCAAACCGACCAATAGCCCAATCATATGCGCTTTGCTCGCAGCAAGGCACGGCCATGGAATCATTTTATTCGACGCACCAGATCCAATCCAGTTCCGCAAAATGCGAGCTTTTTCTCGTGGCAAATATACGGTTATACGCTGTTTATCTGCATCACTAAATGCCTGCCCAGCTTTATAAGAAAAAGACTCAGCATCACGTGATACAGGCAATGCCTTGCCGAGAGCGCACAGCTCCAGCAGCTTTGCTCTGATGGAGTCGCCATTTGCCGCAATACGCACAACATCATTCGCATCAACCCAACCATCACCGAGTATAGCCCCCAGTACAATACCCAGCTGATAACCGAGTGGAACTTTGCAGCCCAAGTCGATATACTTACAACAAAACTCAGGCTTGTTTCCATCGTCGGGCACAATATGCGGAATCAACCTTCCAACGGAGGCCTCTGGTGTTGTTTTTTCCAGCTGGCCCGTCATTCCATTGTACGTAATCAAACTGTGATCTTCCGATGCGTTAATAACGCGTTTATAGCAGCCTCCTATAGAATGCGTTACATGATACATGCGTAGATTCATGTGTTTTGAAATCTTCGTAATCCGCACGGCTTTCTGCTCGTGTGTTACGGGATCGAGTGTACTTGCATAGTACCCATCGGGTACATCCCATTCAATTACATTATCCGACTTCTGAATGGCGGACCCTTCAACAGTTGGCAGATTTTCTAAAGCTATCGCACACCATGCCGTCGTTAATTTCGTAGCACCGTCAAACATGGATTCAACCCTTTCATTTGTTGTATCAGATGATTTGTGCTGCAGCTGCTCTATCATCCAATATACAACAGAATCCGAAGAACTCAAGGGTCTGTTATGATTTTTTTCAAAAAATTGTTTTAGGATATTGAGGTCTATCCCAATCATAGTCAAATTCTTAACGCTATCGCCGTCGAAATCTAATCCATACGGCTTATTAATATTAGGATTTGTGAAGATGGTATTACGTTCTCCCGGTTTCCCGCGCAACTTTGGGAAAAATCCCATAATGCCATACCTCCACAGCGTCGGTGCCCTGTTTACCAGAATTGGGCGCTCTGCCATCGATTCTTCCAGCAGCTTTCGGGCTTCCGGTGTCCGATCTGTCGTGTACCGAAGCGCATCCAGCATCCGATATCCCCGTTGCCGCAGTTTACGCAGTACAAACGGTTCGAACATCTTCCAGGCGGTTTCTTCCGGCAATCCCACTTCATCGATGGTTAGGCTATTATCCGGAACAGCTACACCGCGCCCACCCAAATCCACTGCGACACCGAACAACTTTCGATGCGCAGCAGACAACTTCGGGCTTCCCTTCCCGAATGCCCACTTTAATACACCGGATACGTTCTTCGCCTGCAGTTTCGGATCATCCGTCTCGCTGAGCCCTGTAACCGCCTCCAGTGCCCGATACAGAGAAGTGCGCGCATCCATCTGAGCTTCTTCCGGAAGTACACTCTTCGCTTCTTTCAGATCTTCTGCCGCGTCAATCATTCGTTTATACAGAAAATTGACATCTGCCGCGATATTGACGTCGTTTGCCATTTTAGAAACAGGCCGATACCGGGGCGGCAGGATCGGAATCCGCGTCAGCAGGAAATCAGTCGGTTTCACGCCGGCGTCTGCCATCGGCTGCAACGCGCGGATCTTCTTTCGCGCCTGATCCCGTTTCGACAACGGTACTCGTGGTGCGCGCAGGGTCTGCTTTGCCAGGCGAAGCTCTTTGTCGATATCCAGATGTTCGAGCGCGTCCCGCAAACCATCGATACCGACTTTTCCGTTGACCTGGCGCTCGCCTTTCAGTACACCCTCCAGTTCCTTATCTTTCCAGCCCAGCGCGTTTGCCGTTGCTTTAAACATCATCGGATTCAAGACAGGTTCCGGAAGTTCATAATAACCCCACTGCTCCCCATCCGCTCCAAAGATTGCGGGATCGAACAAACCTCCTGGAACCGGCTGCAGATTCTTGGAGTCGAATGTATTGGCGAACGAGACACGACGCTGTCCTGTCAGTTTCTTAATGTCCTGATCCGTTGCGCCGTACATGTGAACCCGATCCGGGTATTCTTCCAGCGAAATGCCGGCAGCGCGTAAATGCGCAAAGAATTTCTGGTTGACAAGCGGTGAAGACGGCGGTGTCGGTGTCATCCCATCCCGGAAAGAACGCCAGAATTCGTCATTCCTTTGTCCCCGGATCAACTTTGCGTCCCTCAACACCTGATCTGCACCATGTGCGGCCAGCGCGGAGACTTCCATATTACCGAGCCGACGAGCACCTGTCTTACCGCCTTTCATCGGAAGGTCTTCCGCTGTGTACTCCCCAGTTGACCGCGCACCCTGTTTCGATTCCGACATGTGTTTGAGCTTATAGTGAAATACGATACCGGTAGCTACGTCTTTCACCGTTTTACCGGACACAGGATCGAACAGATCCTCGCTTTCGGTCAAACCGTGCTTCTTCAGTTCCTTCTCTACAAAATCCGGGATGGTATCATCAGTTAAAAAGTCCGGAAGGATTACCGGTTTTCCTGTTTTCTCCGCAATCTTTCCCAGATTAGCGTCTGCCAGTAACGCGGTATTCAGCCGGCTTGTTGTTCCCAGAGGGCTGAGTTCAATATGAACTGGACGACCCTGCGAGTCTCGCAGCATTTCCTCTTTCGGAACGATTGAGTTCCCGCACCACATCGGTTTTCCGTTCCGGGCAACCAGCAGAATCCCGGTCGACACGGTACAACAGTAAACAAACCCGTCATATTCTTTTGTATAATATCCATCTTCCCTTGCACGCTGCTTTGACTGCGCGGTACGACAATCCGAAACACGGAGTCGAAACAGCGTACGGGAATACTGCTGCTCCTGTTCAATGATCGCGTGCAATCCATATCGAATGCAAGCGCGCTGTCGTGCTTCCGCAACGCTACGTACTTCTGTGACCGGATCCCGACGAATCGTATCCAGCAATTCTTTAGCGCGCGCTGTCTGCTGCACAAGATCACGGTGAGGAGCCGCTACCTGATGCAACCATGCGTATCCCTGTACCGTCTGTACGTTGACCCGTCCGAATTCCTGATACGTGTTGTCCCCTTTGTGATTCCGGTGCGCACGTTTACACCACATATCGTGAGTCGGCGTCACAAGCCAGTCCAGATTACGATCCCGATATCCGTACATCAGACCTTTGTATGGTCCGGAATGAATGGCACTTGGATGTTCAAACTGGAAAGTGTTCGACACCGGATCCAACACCGCGACCTTATCCTCAACTCGAAGTTGACTGAACGGTTTGAATCCCTGGTCCGTATAGACCATCGTGTCTTCATCGTAGCAGCTTACCGTTCCTTTCGATCCATACCGGGAGCTGTTTCCGCTCCACACCGTCTTACCGTTCCTGCGAACAAATACGGTATGGGTATACGGTACTTCCACACAGTAGATCATACCGTCGTAATCCACCCACTCTTCTACAGCACCTTCGACCTTCGAGCATTTATAGCTGTTCTCATCCTCTACGCGGACATTCGTCAAATGATATACACACTTTCCGAAAATCTCAGTAGAGAACATCAACCGCATGTACGTGCAGTCGCAGTTCCGCGCAACCAGATGTCGATGATTCGGTGTTACAAGGATGTCCAGGTCTGGCGTCTGCAGAGAATACATCTTTCCTTTGTATGCGTATTGATACGCACGGACAAAGTTAATCAGGTACGACTCTCCGGACTGTGGATTCAACGTCAGAACACGATCATCCCCCCGAAGATCCTTGAAATACAACCAACCTCTGTCGGTAAAAATCTGAGTCTCCTCGTCATAGCACATCTTATCTCCGACCTGCATCGGGGTATACGCCTGCGTATATACCGTCAGATGCTTACGACCGCGTGCGACATCCATCACAGTTCCCGGATAGTCATGTTCCCAGACAGACAGGTACGGGGTCGCCGCGTTGCGGGCGATCCCACGGGTAGATTGATCTCTGTGCTGTACACCCATCATAATAGGATCGCCTTTCTTCAATACGGTACCGACTTTCACAACACCATCGTCTCCCAGCTGATCCAGCTGCTCACGTGTAAACTCATTGCTGCGGAACAGCGACAGGTATTTCTGCTTTCCGTATTCAATATCAGGTGTCACGTCACCCCGCGTTTTATACATCTGCTCTGATCCGAGAAGCTCTGCCGCTTCATCTGAGATACGAATCGCATCTTCGAACGTACCGGCATTCCTGCCATTCCGAAACGCGACACGCAGATTCGTACCGAGTGCCGCCACTCCATTCTCATCCGTATAGTTTGAAGGTGCAAGGATTTCGTTGGCTTTCACCTTCTGCCCAGGTTGTACGACAGGATGATTCGTGATATAACCTTTCTGATTTGCGGGAAAATTGTGATACAGATCGATTTCGTACTTCTTTCCGTCCGTTCCCCGCATCACGATGCTGTCAGGCTCTACGCTGAGAATCGTACCGTTTACCGGGGCGAATTTCGCCCCCAGGTATTTGCCGATGTAGCGCTCCGTCGTTGTCTGTGTACCATCCGGAAGTGTTAACAACCGCTGTACGCCAGGAGCTTGGCGATGCTTCAACGGAAGCGCCTGAAGCGGATACTTCGAGCCCATTAACGTGCGATTGCTTCGAATGCCGCCAATTAACGGAATCATCCCGGCACCAGTGCTCATCATATTGTTAGATGATGCCAGATAGAAGTCGACGTCTTTTCTCGGAACGTACTCAATGCCCTTTCCATGAAAAAACGCAGGAATCCGTTCGTTCGGATCTGCTTTCGGATCATAAAATTCAGGCGTTGCAACGATCGCATTGGCAGCGGTCGTCATATCGACGTAGTTGACAGATCCGTCCTGTGTACGCATCCGCGTATAGAGATTCCCTTTGCTGTCCTTCAGTGCACCGTGTGTCAGGTATACGTCAAGTCCGACTTTAAGACTTTCCGGACTATTCATAGAAAGAATATTAAATGATTCTTGATACTTGACGAACAACCGCTCGCCGGGAACTGACAGACAGTACACGAACCCATTGTAGGGAACGCGTTGAATTTCACTTTGGTGAAACAACGATGCAGTCAGCGTATTATCTACTGTCAATGATGCGAGCACAACTGTCTTGCTATCCAGCAGCTCGTCTGCGCGCACAACGAAGTGTGATACAATACCTTGATCATCCGTGCCGATTTCAGTCGCCAGATCCAGTAGTCCGCGATCCATCTCTGACGCATAAATGACATGCATCCGGTGATTCGGTGTTACAAAGCAGGCAGATGTCCCATTGTCAAACAGGATCAGCTCTCCGTCATACGGATACTGATGGATCTCCAGCGGCTTTCGGAACTGCAGTACGTCATCGATCCAGCAGCCGACGAGATCATCCATCGTAACGGTTTCCAACGGTTTCCAGCGCTCTACACCGTCGGGTTCCCGAATTAAAACGGTATGCCCTACAGCAAAACAGCGAATCGGATCGATAAATCCGGCAAAACTGTCCTGAACGCCACGACTCTCCGCCGGCGCAGCTCGTGTATCTCCGATTCCTCCCTCTCCCAGTCGAGATACGCCGGTATTGAAATCGAGAGACTCCATCGGAGAACTGCCTTCGATATAACCGGCATGCTTTCCTTCCATGAACACGGAATCCACATGCGGTTGAAACTCACCGGGACCTACATCATCCAACGTCCCTTTCCGCGAAATACGATTGAACAGCGTACGAAGAACACCGCCGCCATCCCGTACGATACGCTCCGCGATGTAATCCGCAGGTCCTAATACTTTCTGGAACTGCAAACCATCGCGGTCGTCCAGATCCAGCGTATCCGCTTCTCTTGCGATCTTCAGGATCTTTTTACTCGTCTGCAGCAGTGTATCCGGCGTAATGCGATCATAGGCGACACCCAGTGTACTCTTTGTTGTCTCCGGATCCAGCAATGTTTTACTGATTTCGTTGTTCCAGAGATCCTGATACTCATTCATCGTTGTAACAGCTCTCTTGTTTCCGTCAGACTCATCCATCAGTCTGCCGTACTTACTCAGATTCATCTGATACAACTCGTCACCCCACGCGGTTCGGATCGCATCTTCTGACATACCCGCTGCACGCAACATCGGAAGTACGCCATACATACGTGTACCGCGTGTCATATACAGAACACCGGTTTCCGGATCAAGCTCCATCGACATCTGTCTTCCCGTTGTCTGCGCAGGATTGATGTGTGCTGCGATGATGCCGTTGTCTTTGATTCTCGCATACACACCCGGACGGAGTCGAAACATGTGCTTCAATGCCAGTTCCGATCCATTGCGAATAAACGTTCCTCGTTCAGTCATACGAGGAACGTTCATCAACGTTGCCGTTTTACGCTGCAATTCCTTTCCCGTCGCATTGTCAATCAATACCCAATCACCGCGCAAACGGTCACCAAGCGACGCATTGTTCAGGATCGCTTCTTTCTCATCCCGCAGATGCTGACGTTTCGGTTTTTCATACGCCAAATTTTCAATACGAAGCGTATACTGATCATTCGACAACGGAAATCGACTCAACACAGCCTGTCTTACATTCTCCCGAATACGTTCACCGACCGTCTTGAAGTCGGTCGGGTCGTATACGTCCTGATCCGATGCGATCTGTTCATATGTCATATAAGGCAGTTTTGTCGATGTTCGCGCAGGTCGTTGCGCAAGCAGATTGTACCGTGTCTGCGCAAAATTAGTCAGGGTAGGGGCGGAGTTCAGCGGAGTTCCCAAATCAGCAGGATCGAAAGCAGCAGGTGTATCCATGTGTACTGTCCTTTGTTAAGGGTGAATTGGCCAGCAAACCTGCTGGGTAACATAGCATACGACCTGTTTTTTGTCAACACAAAAAGCGCGTTATTTTTGAAATAACACGCTAGACAAGTGGAAAACCCACTCGTTACTGATACGATGGACTAGTTCCCGCTTACTTTCACATTGTTGTCCGCATCCAGCTCCAATTGAAGCCGTGGCACCATATGCGTCATGTTCGTCGCAGCCAGGGACTGCATCTGCTTCAACTTTGCCCGATTCTCATCCCGACGCTTTGCAAACTGGTATGTCGTGTACGCTCCCAACAAGGCAAGTGCACCCGCACTCAAGGTCGGAAGATCCGCGAGTACGCCGATCGCACCGCGACTGGCATCCGTCTCGCTTCTTGGAGAACGACCGAACAAAGACTCTTTGACATCACGAAGTTCTTTCTTAATGCCATGATACGTCGTACTGATATCATCCCCCAATATACGAACAGGAGCTGTCGCGGATGTAATAGCATCATTCACAAACGAAGACGCTTGTTTCGGAACTGCCGTTTTTACACCGCGCCCCCGCAACCGCATATCCAGGATCTGGCGATGCAGCGAATCCAGCTGATTGCGTTTTTCAGCGATCTCACGATCCAGTTCTTTTTCTCTGGACTCCTGCAGCTGATTGGACATGGATTGCGTTCCGAACCACAATCCAAGTCCGCCGGCTGCAAGCGGCAGCGCGGACCTTGTGACGTTCGTCAGATACTTCTGCAGCATATTCGGTTCGCGATCCGGCAAGTCATTGCTCTGCTTCTGCAATTCCCGCGCACGTCGTTTTTCCCGTTGCGCCGTATCGGTCAGATCCGTATCCGGGTGCGACAGCGGCTGAATCGCATTGACTTTATCCACTTCTGCTGAGTCTCTGTTCTTTCGCCACCAACCCGCCTGCTCTGCGCCGGTAATGCCTTTGATCAAACCGCCAACCGTCAATCCGGCAGCCAGCGATGCGAGGCTGTTCCACAGCATCAGATTCGTACGCGGATTGTCAGCCAATTGCGGAAGTCCAACCGTTGCCCGATCCGATCCCACCAGTGTCAATGCCGGATTCAACAGCTGCAACTGATGCCATGCCGGCTTGAATTCTGCTTTCTTTTGCATGCTATCCCTCGATGTTTGTTGTCTTTGTTACGTCTGCCAAATCCAAATACGTAATGTATACCAGCAGCTGCCCAGCATCCAACTTCATGCGTTCCTCCCACACCAACTGAATCCGTGTACCTGCCGCTATCTGCGCCCGCAGATCTCCGTATTTGATCCGATCATCTGCGTTCGACAGATCAAAGCATTCGCAACGTCCCGCCATCACAGTACGCACGTCTTCCGGAACCGTCAATTCTGCATCACTCAGGAATGGACGTCCCTCGTGCGTCTCGCCAAGCCGTCCTTGCCGATACATGCGGTCCAATGCGGCAGATGGAATAGGCCTTAATGAGATGTCAAGAGGACTCATATGAACTGATCGTGTTTCGGTCTGGTTACAGACTGCTGTTCTTCCTGTTTCATCGAATCCAGCTGCCGCTGCAGTGACGCGATTTCCGTCGACAGCGCACTGGAATACAGCTCCTTATCCGCATTCTCCGTGATATGCTCCGGACTGGTCATACGCGACAACCCATATCCTGCGCCAATCCCCAGCATCGGGGCGATCACGTGCATCAGGTTCACGCCCCCGATAACTCCTTCCCGTACCGTGTTGACGACCGGTTTCAGCGTATCCCCGATTGCTGCAACCTTTCGCATCCGAATCGAATCCAATTTTTCTCGATATGTCATTTGTCATCCCTCACAAATTATGTAATAATGCATTTCCGATCCCGGTGACTGCTGCCGCTTTTGTCGGGCTGGGAAGTCCCAGTGCCGCTGCAGTCAGAAAACCGACCGCAGCTCCTGCCGCAGCAGACGCTCCTGTCGACACCGCCGCACCAACGATATCCGCACCGGAGATCGGTTGATTCCCGGTCGCCGGTATTGCGTTCAGCAAACCCAAAGCGCTGGCCTTCATTTCCAGCGACAGATTCTGATTGGTCAAAATTCCTTCTTTCGCCATACTCATCGGAATCACATCACTGCGAGACAACGCCGATTCTGTTTTGCGCAGCATCGGGCGTATCTGTTTCGGCTGATATCGCAGCAGTCCGCCGAACGGTCGATTTTTATCCCAGGACAATGCAGCGCTGCTGCCGGCTCCCAATAACCCAAGCGCAGTCGCAAACATCAAACGGTCCTTTGGATGCATCGGCATTGGATTGCCATACTCATCCGCCACCGGCTGTCCGGTCGTAGCACCGTACATACGCATCAACGCAGGTGCTGCAGCGTATGCGCCAAGACCGAGCGCACCACCCGTCAACAACGCCTTACCCAACGGATTCACCGTAATCGTACGAATCGCATTGTCGAACCGATCCAACGGAAGTTTATTCAGAAAGCCGGAACCCGCTCCTCGATATTTCGCCATCGTAAATGCAGGAACCAGGGGATCGCTGTTCCCTGTGGCAGGACGGTTCAACGCATCTTTCACCCAGTTGTCGTCCGGTTTCACCGTAGGAATTCCCGGCGCTTTCGGCAGCTTGGGAGGCTTCACCTTTGCCGCAGCTTTTTTCGTCAGAATGTCTTCTGGCGCGACACCGACAAACACGCTGACTGGTGCCTCCGTACCGGAATCCGGTTTCTTCGGAGGGCTTGTCAGCGGTGTACCCGCAACGCCGGGAACGGTGCTTCCGGTGTATGTAGCAGTTGGCTTATTCCCTACGATCAGTGCTTCATTGGTTTTGTCTTCTCCATGCTCTACACCATCGGTTGTATGACGTTCCGGCCAGTTGTATCCGGAAATCGTACCGGCGTATGCTTGCTTGGACAATGTTGCAATTTTATTCCATTCCATGACATCACCCCTGTTGCCTTGCCATTTCCAAACCCTGTTGCCTGGCCTGATTGTCGAACCGCTCCAACGCGGACTTCGCAACATCGTACAGTGTCGGATTCAATTGCTTCACCATCGTATAAATCTGCTGTCGAGGTGCACCGACCGGAGTTTTCATCAGAATCTGCGCCACGACCTGCGCGTCTGCCTGTACCTGTTCCATTGAGATCCCCTGTGGTGCTTTCACCGACATCAAATTCTGGATATCGGTAATCGGATCACCTGTCATCGGTGATGCAACCGGTACACCGCCCATCGGCTGAGCACCACCCGGAGGAGCTGCTCCCGCCCCTGCAGGAGCTGCTCCCGCCCCTGCAGGAGCTGCTCCCGCCCCTGCAGGAGCGCCTCCTTGTGCCGCAGGATCACCGCCCTGCGCACTCATCGCCGCCTGATCCATCGCCTGCTGATTAGGCATGTTCATCATAGCATCCAGGAATCCGGCTTTCTGCAGACGATTGCTGATCTCCTGTTGCTCCTTCGCCATCGCGACAGCTTCTTCCACCCGCAGACGTGCCTCCATCTTCGGATCGATCCGCATTGCCCGCATGTATGTCGCTTCCGTCAACCGCTTATTCTGGTACAGTTCCGTCATCGCGCTAATACGGGCAGGGTCGAATACAACGCTCTGCCGCATCAGCGCTCCTTCCAAGTGAGGCCATCCCAACAGTTGCTGGCATTTCGTCAGATACCAATTCAAATAATCATCCAACGGCTCGATCTCCCGCGACCAGCTCTGTTCAAATGTCCGCAACGACATCGGAAGCGCCTGACTGCTCAGCAGGGAAGACTTGTAAAATTCAACAGGAACGCACAGCGTATCCAGCAGCTGTTCCTTGGTATACTGCAGCATGTCAACGGGAACGATCGCCTTGCCGTCCCCGCCCAATGTCAGTTGCTGCACAGCGGTCGGAATCATCTGCCAGCTGGACTGATGCAACGCCTGCGAGCGCAACGATCGGTCGATTACCGATCGCAAATATCCAAGGTTGATGTTATGTACAGCTCCTGATGTCAGGTCCGAGCCTCTGGCTGTTGTCGCGGGATCAGGGAACAGCAGGCGGATCGGCAACATAAAGTCTTTGACAACCGACTCCGTCTGACGCTCCAATAACATCAGCTGAATGATGTACTTGAACGAAGTCAGAAACCGTGGCAGTCCCCACCCCTTCATCGTCTGTTTGTTCATCGCATCCGATGTCGTAGCCAGATGCAGACAGGAATCTCCGTTGAACTCAATCGCAGACTCGTTCACCGTAGCATCCAGCAGGAGCTTCGGCAGTGTTTCCAATGCAACGGACTGCGCGATGTTGTCGATGAAATCCCGATCCGCCTTTGAAGGCGTATACGTAATTTTTTCAGCGTCGGTCAGCGCACAGAAGTCGATGTCGATGTGAAGCGGGTTCCAGTTGATCACATTCAACGGCTGTGCTGACGCACGATCCACATAATCGACGTAAGGATGAACCCCGTTGTACTTACAACTGGGGCAAACGGTCGTAAACTCCCCTTTGTTGAAGTCATAGTCCCGTCCCCGACGCAGCTTTCGCAGATATCGGAATGTACCGCAACGCGGACATTTCAATGTCCGCGTAATCGGAAGCATTGCCGTTGAAAAACTGTTGCCATAGAATTGGAGGTCCAGTCCGACTGCGAGGATCTTCTGCTCGATCTTATGCTTCATCATCAGCTGTGTCTGGAAGTGATCCCGACTGTCAGAATCTTCCAGATCTCCGACGATATCCACACCGTTCAGAAAATATGCGATCGCACGCAAAATCGCAGCAGTGAAATCGCCATGTCTCGATCGCAGCCAAATCGCCCACATCATAGCATCACGCAACGTGACGGGATACAGCTTATTGGAATAGCTATCCCACAGGGGTTGCGCCAGCATCTGTGCATATTGATTCGGCGCGCCCTCTAACGAATATGGACGAGCAGCATTGTTCATTATGGTTCCTCAAATTTCGTCATCTGACGAATATAAGCCTCTTTCTCCGTCGCGCACTTTGCGCAGACCGGAATCTCACAAATTCGTTTCACTGCGGGCTCCCCGCAGAGTTGGCACCGAATATCATTGGATGTTTTACGCAACACAATTAATCCTCCAATACATCCAGAATCGAGATATCATCCTCATCTGACACCGACACGGCAGGAGTTGTATTCACAGCGCTCTGTGCCGGTGGAACTGTTGCCTGTGCAGAGAGTCTGGCTTTTTTGCTGAACCCGTTGATATCCGATTCCAACAGTTCGCTGTAATCAACAAATCCGGACTGCTCGATCGAGAACCGTCGTCCAGCAGATTTCGATACCAGATTGCCGGTGGTATCATGCGTCGTCCGCTCTGCACGCAACGCAGGAAGCGGCACTTTATTGGCGGCGGCCAAATGTCCAGGAACGGGAAGGATCGCATGATTCAACGCCTCTTTTGTTTCCTTGGCGTCTTCAACAATGCGAATGTTGTCCCCGTAATGCCTTCTCAGGTAAGCGCTCTTCGAACGCATAATCAACTCGTTCTGCCGTCTCCGATCGTATGTCGCTGCCATACTCGCACCCTTTCTCCAAATTATTTTGGTTCTCGTTTCATTGCCTGTTGATACAATTCAGACGCAGATCTCGTCCGATCCGCATCGGAAATACCAGATTCAAAGTAGAGAGGATTCCGTTTTACCAGATCCTCACGCGCTTTCATGATCTCTTTGCGGTTCAGTCCACGGGATTGCTGCGCCGCATACCAGGATCGATACAGCTCCGGATTGAACGTACCTCGACTGACATAGGATGCATAAGCCGCCGGCTCCAGTTGTTCAGACACGCTTCCACCGCCCAGCTTCTCATACCACGGCATTGCGTTCCAAATCGAATTCCGAATACGCTGCTCTTCGCTATTCCCCTTACTGCTCAAGGCGTCCGCATAAGAACGACCCATCGCGGACGTCGATCCGTTTGACAGCAGAAACAACCATGGATTTCCAGTGACTGCACCACCTACTGTACCAACCGCATCCGATGCACGGTCAGCTTGATCCCCCAGATTGTACAACACCCGTCCAAGTCTCGCTGCCGTTGTATTGCCTTGGAACGAATTACGTACGGCTTGTTCCCGCTGCCGCTGCTCTGCCGCAATTTGATGCGGCGTCTTCATCCATTCTGCTCCGTGCATCAGACCCGCGCCGAGCGCTCCCACACCAGGAGCAAAACCACGCGGAAGAAACTGAAAACTGCGGGCGGCAGGACCGGCAGCAGTCAACGCCCTTGCCGTTGCAGACACCAGCGGAGCCCCTGACACGGTAGCTCTTGCTGCTGCCGGTCCCCAAGTGCGTAAGGGTATTTGCGCAAGACCCCAGAGACCCAGTGCATTGTGTAATTGAGTACCGTACGAGGCCGCCGGAGCGCTTTCATTTGTCTGCTGCAACCGTCGATACGCGTTTGAAGCACTCTGCAGATGCGCCGGGAATAATCCGCCTTGATACACAGGAGCTGCGGTAGAACCGACAGGACTGAGCGGATAGCCGAATTGCTGCTGAGCCCACGAATTCAACACAGGGTATTCCATACCCGTGCGTTTCTGAAATCGGGCCTGTTCCAACGGTGTGACAGGGCGCGGATACATCAGACGAACGGGACCTTGCGAGATCAGACCTTGGTTGTTGTATTGAATTCGTGGTGCCATAAACTGTCACCTCATTACTTAGGCTGTGCAGCCAGATATCCTTTCGCGAAGGCAACAGGTTCCGGGCTCTTGCCCAGATAGCCGAGGATCAATGCATCCGCATTCAGCTTCGGTTGATACTGATGCGGTTTCTGTTCGTTCGCCATAGCGCCTATTCCTTTCATTTGTAAACGTGATAACTTATGACAATATAATAGTACCGACACCAACTTTCAATTCACATAGGAGGCGTGATCCCTGTATGAACTCCGCACAAATTATACTTCTTGCCGTTGCTGTTCTACTGACAACAACGGGTTGTCAGACACATACGATCACAACGTACTACCCACCGACAGAACAGTTCCATACAATACGGGACGGCAACGTATACGGACCTGTTCACTCGGAAGAACGAATCAGCGGTGCCAATGAGTTTTCAGATCACAAAACACTCCATGTATCGGCATTCAACTGATGAGAACATCCGGTCGTCGAAAAGTCAATGGGACATCTCCTGAAGAACTGCTGGTACGCAAGTTATTTCAGCAACTATCGAAACGTACAAAATTGCGGTTTCGCCCTACAGAGTACGATAAGGACTTCGTGTTCACCCGCGCGCTATCATACCTGTCGGAAGAGAGCAGACTCCGTCTGTTGTTGATTTGTGCGCGTCGTGGATATATTACGAAAGAATAAAAAAGCATCCCACCCGAAGGTGAGATGCTCCCGGTAGTCCTATACAGGGATCATGGATGTCAGTAGTCCCGAACCAACTCCCAGCGCTGTGACCACCGATGCCAGCGCTCCCTTTTTCTTTCCGGTGTTCCCACTCGCAGGCTGTTCGACCGATGCCTCGGTCGGCTCAACCAGCGGAGCTACTTCGGAAAACAATCCTGCTGTTTGAACGGTGTTCGCGACAGCAGGAGCGGATTCAACTGAGCCGCCAGAGGAACTGCTCGACGGCGTTATGCGTTTTTTGCCGCGATGGCGGAAAGAATGCGCTGTTCCCGGACCTCACACTCCAGATTGGTGATCTTGCGTGTGGCCTGCTCCTGCCAATGGCTGCAAAGCGCATTCAGGATCGCCTGAGTGTTGTCCTTGCCGGAGCTGATGATCGCACAGGTGTTGCGATCCATCGCAGCGCCCAGCGCGGCAATGCCCTGCTGCGTATTGCAGCAACAACGGTCGATCGCCTGTGCAAGTTCGAACTTGCTGTTCAGGATCGAAGTGTTCAGACCGTAGAAGCCGTTTTGCAGATTGGTGTTGATCCCGGAGAAGCCTTGGCACAGCGACTGCTGGACACCGGCAAATCCTGCGGACATGTTGTCCTTGATCTGACCGAGCGTATTGTTTTGAGACGCCTGCGACTGTCCGATATAATTCAGACCTGCGCGAGTTTCCGCCGCATTTTCTGCAGTGGTAACGCCCAGATCGGCTGCAACAGGGCCGACACCGTTGCGATTGCCGAATCCGTTACCGCCCCAGAGGAACAGCACCAGAATCGCAAAGATCCACCATGCGCCGCCACCAAAGCCATCACCATACCCGCCGTATGGCATACGATCTGCAAAGTCGAAATATTGCTTGGTTACAGGATGATCGCTCATTTCCATCATGAATTCCCTCATTGTTTGATATGGTTGATTGCAATGCAAGACAGTCAGCATAACGTCTTGCCCTCTATTCACTACCATAGACAACTCCCCGCTATCAATCTGAAATCGCAAAAGTAGTTTTGCTTCCGCTTGCAAAAGTAGTGTTGCAGATGCTAATATCGGAAATAAGGAGGAAAGGATCGCTATGAAAAGCAGATTTGAGCTGTTTCAAACAAAACTGGGAAAGTCGGATCGCGACATGGCGCTCCGATGCGGTGTCACACGGCAACAAGTCAACTACTGGAAAATCTATGGAGTTCGCCGCTGGGAAGTGGCGGAACGATTGGCACAACGGCTGAATACAACGCCGGAAACATTAATCGGAACGATCAAAGGGATTTAACATGGATTTGGATTTAATCAAGCTGGCAGACCTGATGGAAGGAATTTCCCGCGAAATCAAACGCGTATACGGGGAATCACCTGCTGCACCCGCAATCACAGCACCGCAGGGACAATTAGACACACCGGAACAGCCGGGATCAACAGAAGCAACTACAACTGAGACACCAAACCAACAAGAGTCTAAATTTGCTGATTTAGAGGATGCAGGCACCTCGGTTACTGCCGCAGAATCCGCTGCGCCACCAGCAACGACGACGGAACCTGCACCGACAGCAACGCCATCCATTCCTCCGGTCAGTTCCGGATCCGCCATACCATCCGTCACGCAGGATACACAAAACGCGGAACAGCGGATTCAAAAACTGCAGGAAGAGCTGAGGGCTGCGCGATTAGAAGCTGCCAACCAAGGCACATTTAATTTCCAACCACTGCACCTATAACAAAAGGAATCAAACGTATGGCAAGTGCAATCATCGAAATTACAAAAATTGACGGGAAGCCGAAATACGCGATTACCAAAAGCGGCGATGCGGATATCGACAAGCTGGCGGACGTTGCAATCGGTACCATGGGCACATTCCTGAAAGCGGGCGGCAATCCGCAGAACATCCTGTCGCAGCTCGCTCCAATGCTGGGACAGATGGGAGGTGCCGGTGGCATTCAGAACCTGCTCGGCAGTATGATGGGAGGAATGAAGTAATGAAAGAGCTGCATCAAGTAGAACAACCGACTGCAAAGCAGACCGAACAGGAATCCTGCGCACAACGTCGTACGCAGCTGATCGAGCGCGCGTTTGAACACTATGACTTTTCTGAATTCAAGCAATGGGCGGCAGACAAGTCAGCGGAACTCTGTCAGCAGATCATCCGGCTCCGCACACCAAAGTGTGACAAAGAGGAGTTAATCCGCACGATCTTCATGACCGAAGATATCTGCTGTATGCTCCGTATGCTGTTGAGAAAAGAAGAGCCGCTGATCCAGGAGATCGCGGAAGATATCTACTGCAACTTTGAAAAGCTGTTGCAGGAGCACCGGCTTACTGTGATCGCGGATCGATATCACGAGAAAGCGGCAGAGAAATAACAAGAAAGGGGAAGGGCTGTCAGGCTCTTCCCCTTTTTTATATACACGCTGTCATCATCATCATTATTTCAGATGGAATTCCTTTTCATGCGCCCGAATCGCTTCCTGAATGCGCGGAACAGTCTGCTCCAGAATCATACGGCGCACTTCCGAACGATCCACCAACGTGCTGTTCAATACCGTCAATTTCAGCTCGATGGACTTGATATCCTGTACAATGGATTGCATCTGCTTCTGTGAATCAATACCGTGAACCTCTACTCGCTCCATCCATGCTTTCACGAAATACGTATTGACCGCAAGCATCAACAGCATCGTGATACTGATCACACTGACTATAATCGTAGCCACGCTCTTCTTTTGTCCGCTAAGCCCTTTCTCCACAAGTTCGGATACTGCGTCTTTGATTTCGTCTGTCATAATGATATACGCCTATAGTAATGTAGATTCGTTGCTGTCTGACACTACTATAGGCGTGAGAATTGCCGGTTACAAATAATCGGCGGAAACGACGTTACTGATTGGAAGCGATATGTCCCATCAGCTTACCGAGTGCGATCGGAGCCAGTTCCGGATTCTGCTTGGCCCACTCCACCACGGCGGACTGCGCACCGTCATTTGCCACTTTGCACAGAGTCGTCCAGACCTCCGCTGCGCTCGCTTCCTTCTGAATCGCTCGATTCACAGCCTCCGATGCCGACTTCTGAAGCGGCTTAATGTCGATCCCTTCCAAAAACTTGTTTCCTTCCATAGTACCAACTTCCTTTTTATTTGAACCAGTTAATCAGTTTTCCGAGCAGTGAATCCGTCACAGTCGGAATATCTTCCGGATTCCGGTCGGCACGATTTGCCGCGACCTTCAATTGATTGTGCGTGAACATGAACCATACGGGTTCTCCGTCCACTTCCATCAACACGGGATAATACTTCGCAGCTTCATTGCGTTTCCGCTGCTTGTTTTCCACAGCTTCCAACTTCTCAGCCATCTTATCGCCCTCCTATCAAGTTACGATTTCGATTGCGAACAGCATCCGCCGGGCTGTTCGACATCAGATCCTGCTGTGTATTCCTATCTTCGATCCGACGTTGCGTCTGATTCCACGGCAACTGTTCCGAAGAGAACATCGACGATTGAAATGCACGGGGCAGCGACGTCTGACGCTCCGCAGACTGCGCGGCATCCTGCATCTGATTCCACATGAAATCCGGTCGTTGCAATTGCTGTTTGTTTTGATACTGCGCCTGATCACTGCGTCGTTGCTCCGCTGCCAGCGCCCCTCGCATCTGCTGCATTGCGCTCTGCTGATACATATCGCGCTGCGGATTCGTGCTGAAATACAGCGGGCCCTGCTGCGCCGTAAACGCTTCAACTTCCTGCGGCATGTACATATTCTGAAGTTCTCGCGGCGTCGGTTCACGGAAGCGTTGGAACGCCGTCTGTTCCGCCTGCTGGGACGGAATCACAGGCTCTGCTGCCGGCTGATTGGGATGGAACTGCGGAGGAACGTCGGACATCCGTACGGTACGCGGCTGCAGCGCAGCCTGTTGACGCGCCTGCTCCTGCTGCTCCAGAATCTGATTCATCCGGCTCATATTCGATTCTTCGATCATCTGCTGCTCCCACTGATCGGGAGAAACAACCTCCGGTACCGATTGCTGCTGAGCAAGCGCTTCTTCCTGCGCCTGCCGCAGTTGTTCCTGTACGCCTTCTTCCTCCAACTGCTGCCGATCTGTGTTCACCGCAGCGATCGATGCTGTGTCTGGATTGCGTACACCTTCCACAGTCGGATTCACACCTTCCGGATTGACATCCGGCTGCTGCGGCTGAATCGTCTCACCGGTACGGGGATTTCGCGGCGTAATGTTGTTTTCCTGCCACCAGGTATTCCACCACGTCGGTGCTTTCCCGCCCAGCATCCAGCCGACCAGAATACCGAGAACAGGTCCCCACCAGCTCCTTGTCATCGCAGCTCCTGCCAGACCGCCGAGGCCAGCTCCGGCGATACCCCACCAGGGAGAATCCGGGTTTCCCACGGGACCGAGCGCTTCCTTTCGCATAGGTACGGCCCACTCTTGTGTCTGTTGCGTCATATCAAACCTCTTGTTTACGTGCCAATACAGATGCAATGTTCGGAACATCAGGACACCACCGGGTCCGAATGACGTCTTCCGGATACTCGGCCTGCAGCACTACGTATCCCTTGTCCTCCAGCCATTCGCAAATGCCCATGCGGTTCAAGCACCAGATGTGTTCGTTCGGCTTATAGTGTTTCCAGTTTGCCAACCCGCCAATCGTGTCCAATGTATCATCGTCCGGCGTCTCCGGAAACGACAGATAGTAGTACGTTGCCGGAATGCGGAACAGATCATTGATGTCCTGGAAGTGCTCCAGCACATCAAACAAACACGCGATGTCCCAATTCGTCTGATACAGTTCATCCGTGGAGATGGATTGCTCTCCTTCCACATCGTATGGAACGCAATCCCGGAACACACGCTTTCCGATCTCGGTAAACCGCAAATTCCCGGCACCGACATCTACAACGCGAAACTCACGCAATTTCGTATAAGGAAGCGCTGCGGACAACCAACCGATCCGAAACCAGCTCATTGCATCGTTCGTAGACTGACTGTTCCGATACTGCTCGCTGTAGGAAAACGGTTTCGGATTCTGCTGCTTCCAAAAACCGTACATTGTTTTTTCAAATTGTTCTGCCATCGGAGTACGCCTTTATTACCCAATCACGAATTTTCTCTGCGGTCACATCTTCTTTCTTTATTATATCCGCAGATCCCCGGATATACGAATGCAACGGATATACGGTATGTACGAACAATGTCGGAATTCCGATTGCCGACGCAAGCCAGTACGGACCGGAATTACAACCGATGAATGCTCCGCAGCGCTGCAGAAGTCCCGTCAGTGCGGAGATACGGGGCTGGCATCTGCGCACCGTCGCATCCACAAATGGGTACTTGTAGTTTTTCTTGTTATGATACTTGTGCTCAAAATGGACTTCAATCGGCACACAGCCTGCCGCCAGCACGCCTTCCCAGATACTCTTGGCGGTCTGGATCGGAATGCTCTGTGCCGGAAAACAGGTACTGTTGAAATGCACGCCGACCAGTGGACTTCGACACGCCAGAATTGGCGGATAGGTATCCGGTACAACTGCATCATAATCGATTCCAAGTTCCTGCTCACAGCACATCCGTGGTTTCGTCATACCTGGAATGTGCTCTCCGCAGGGAAAATCGATTGTAAACTCATAATCAGCAGGTCCTGTCACATCACCGTCATCAAACAGCTCTTCCTGCCCGTTGTATGTCTTCAATGCCCAGTAG